>WNFD01003386.1_pt1 | contig 16025 bp, 13 predicted proteins | sample 5400491 | NCBI WGS metagenome assembly WNFD01 (sample SAMN13153343, study PRJNA577476) | soil metagenome | isolation source: 120 cm saprolite under Douglas fir tree site 2 hole 2 replicate 2 | place: USA:California | collected 2015-04-18 | reverse complement strand
GGCGTGAAAGCCCCTTTCGGCGAAGCCGGCCCCGCCGTCGTGCCCGTCGTAGACGAACACCGTCAGCCGGCCCGTCGCGGGGTGCCGGTCAGCGGAGACGCCGCCGATGTCCCAGCGATCGCAGGTGGCGAACAGCGGCAGCAGCCCGATCGAGGCGTGCTCGGCCGCGTGCGCCGCGCCCGCGAGGTCGACCCCGCGGCGGGCGAGCCAGTCCCGCTGAGCGCTGGAGATCGTCCACCAGACGGCCCGGGTGCGTAGCGTGCGCGGCGGCAGGTCAAGCGGGATCTCGCCAAGCGGCTGGCCGGTCTCGGCCCGTCGGCGCACGTAAGAGACCACCTGCCTGGTCACGTGCACGTCACCGAAGTGCACCGTGGCCTCCCCCCACGCGGCGCTGCGCAGCTCACCGGCTACCCCGATCTCGGTCAGCTCTCGCGCTGTGGTGGCGTATCCGGGGTCATCGGCCTCGACGAGCGCTGCCCCGTCCGCGAGATCCAGCTTGCCGACCAGGTACGTCTCGCCCTGGTGCAGGTACACCGCTCCGGTGTGCACGAGCGTATGCGCGGACGGCTCGTCCACCGTGCCGACCAGCCGCCCCGTCGAAGCCTCGACCACCTTCACCGGAGTCCCGCCTGTCCCCCGCAGGCTGGTCAGCGTGGCGGGGCGTCCGCGGCGTGCCCAGTACCAGCCGGAAGGGCGCCGCCGCAGCACGCCCTTGCGCGTAAGGTCATCGGCGATCGTCGGCGCCTCCGGCCCGAACAGCTCCAGGTCGGCCTCCGTCAGCGGCAGCTCAGCGGCGGCGGCGCACAACTGGGGGGCGAGCACGTAGGGATTGCCCGGGTCGAGCACGGTTGCCTCGACAGGATGGCCGAACAGTGCCTCCGGATGATGCACCAGATAGGTATCGAGGGGGTCGTCCCTGGCGATGAGCACCGCGACCGCGCTCCGCCCCTGACGTCCCGCGCGTCCAGCCTGCTGCCAGAGCGAGGCCCTGGTGCCTGGCCAGCCCGCGATGAGGACGGCATCAAGCCCGCTGATGTTGACGCCGAGTTCGAGCGCGGTCGTGCTCGCCAGGCCGGTGATCGTGCCAGCACGCAGAGCTTCCTCCACGCTGCGGCGATCCTCCGGCAGGTAACCGGAACGGTAGGCGGCTATCCGCCCGGCATGTTCCCCCGCGCCAGCCTCCTCGAGATGGCGCTTCGCTGTGAGCGCCACCGCTTCGGCGCCCCGGCGGGACCGCACGAAGGCGAGCACGGGGACGTCCTCGAGTACCAGGTCGGCAAGCAGTCCCGCGGCCTCCGCGGTGACGGTGCGCCGGACCGGAGCGCCCGCCTCACCGCGGAGACTGGTGAGCGGCGGCTCCCAGAGCGCGAAGGTGACCGGCCCGCGCGGCGATGCGTTCTGCGTGACCTCCTCGGCACCGAGCCCGGTGAGCAGGCGCGCGCAGGCGCCTGGCTCGCCGACGGTGGCGGAAGCGAGCACGAAGACCGGCCCCCGCCGGTCCGGCGCCCCGGGCCGGCCGGGTGCCGCGTAGTGTGCGGCGACCCGCCGCAGCCTGCGCAGCACGTGCGCCACGTGCGAGCCGAAGACGCCCCTGTACCCGTGGCACTCGTCGACGATCACATAGCGCAGTCGCCGGAAGAATCCGGCCCAGCGCGCGTGCCTGGGGAGCAGCACGTGATGCAGCATGTCGGGGTTGGTCAGCAGGTAGTTCACGTGCACGCGCGCCCAGGCCCGCTCAGCGCGCGTCGCGTCGCCGTCGAAGGTGGTGGCGCGGATGCCGGGGATCTCGAGTGCCCGCACCGTGCGCAGCTGGTCCGCGGCGAGCGCCTTGGTCGGCGTGATGTAGAGCGCCGTGCCGCCTTCTCCCACAGCGGTAAGCGCGGGGAGCAGGAAGCCGAGCGACTTGCCTGAAGCGGTGCCGGTGGAGATGATCACATTCCGTCCGGCCCTGGCATGACAGGCGGTGATCGCCTGGTGCGACCAGGGACCGCGGACCCCGCACCGTGCGAACCCGCTCCGCACCTCCGCGGGAACCCAGTCAGGCCAGGGCTCCTGGCTGCCAGGCTGGGCGGGAAGGCGCTCAACGTGGACCAGCCGCCCGGCATACGCGCTTTCGCGTAGGATGCGGGCTGCACGAGGCTCATCCGGAGCGACCGGAGTGACGATGGACACGGGGTTTCAGTGTGTCATCTGCACGCGGGGATGCTCGAAGACGTGGTTTCGTGTAAAGGTGACGTCGGAGCGTGGTTGAATTCGCGACGGGGTGACGTCTCCGCCCCGTGGCGGAGGGTGCTGCTCGCTGACCTCCGGATCAGCTTCGGCGGAGCCCGCAATACTTACCCCGGGGGCCGACCCCCGGACCCCCGGGGTGCGTTTGGCCCGCGTCAGGGGGGAATGCTGAGATAACGGCTGCAAGGCGCTGGAGGGCTTGTGGATCTGAAGTTGGACCACCACGACAAGGACGGGATCGAGGTCGTGGACGTCGAGGGCGAGATCGACGTCTACACCGCGCCCCGGCTACGTGAGCTGCTGATCGAGCTGGTGAACAAGGGTAATTACCAGCTCGTCGTGAACATGGAGAAGGTGGAATTCCTTGACTCGACCGGCCTGGGAGTCCTGGTCGGCGGGCTCAAGCGAGTCCGGGCACACGACGGATCGCTGGACCTCGTCTGCACGCAGGAGCGGATTCTCAAGATCTTCCGGATCACCGGGCTGACGAAGGTCTTCGGAATCCACGACAGCGTGGACGAGGCCATCACGGCCCGGAAGTCTGAGAAGTAACGGCCGGGGCTGGCTGATTCCCCGAGATGATGCCCACGGTTGAAGTCACCTTCACCCCGCTGCCTGCGCACGTTCGCACGGCGCGGCTGGTCGCCACCGCGGTGGCGCGGCGCAGCGGCGTGGAGGAGGCACTGCTTGATGAGGTCCGGCTCGCGGTCGGGGAGGCATGCTCGCGTGCGGTGGAGGCACACCGCAGGCATTGCCCCGCCGAGCCGATCCGGATCGAGCTGACCGATCGAGCCGGGCGCTTTGAAGTTGTGGTGACCGACGCCGCGCCTGTCAGCGATGACGAACGTGTACGCGCCCTCACGGCGGGTACCGCGAGGTCAGCGGCAGGCCACCATGGGGACGTCGCGCTGGGATCTGGACCGGCCCTGTCAGCGTCAGCGGGGAGGGTCGGCCAGCTGTCGCTGCCGGCCGACGTGGTGAGCGGGCGCGATGGCGGCCTGGCCGAGGGGTTCGGCCTGGCCGTGATCACCGGGCTCGCTGACGATGTGCAGATCTCGGCGACGGACAACGGGATCAGCGTGCGGATGAGCTGGCCGACGGTTGCGACCGGGCACTAATCGGGGACATCCTCAGGCGCCGGTCGGCATAGCTACGGTGCCCGGCAAGGAAAACCGAACGCCGGGCACCGCAGCTACACCTCCCGCGCCAGGTCACTTAGCCCCCCGTGGGCCATCTAAACAACGCAACCGCTGGCCAGAGCACACCAACCCGCACGGAGTCCTGCGGAGGGGCTCTGGCGGTTGTCTGCGGCACTCCTGGCAGTCCTGCGGCCTGACGGCCAGGCCCAGCAGTGGGGACCGTCACCCGCCACCCGGGACAGCCTGCGGGATACCTCAGACCCGGAACTCTGGCTTCTACAAAGATCACCTTTTAATATCGATTAGATAACAAAAGAATCACGGAATTGTTAGGAATGCACCCCCTTTTACCATCGGGGCCCGGGCGTGCATAGACTCCCGCCACTGTCTTGGTGGCACTACACAACGCTTGCGCGGCATGCCTTGACCTGGGGTCCGTAACCCCGCCCCGGTCGACATGCCTGCGCGCGGGACACATTTGTGCCCTGCTCGAGGAGGACGAATGTTTGGGCTCAAGGGCGCCCTAGCGGGCGGCGGGGCAGTCACCGTGAGCGGCGCGAACCTGACCTGGGTGGTCGTCGTCGCGGTGATCGCGCTGCTGGCGCTCGCCGTGGCTGGCTGGCTGGTGCGAGACGTACTCGCGGCCAGTCAGGGCACGGAGAAGATGCAAGAGATAGCGCACGCGGTGCAGGAAGGGGCCGCGGCTTATCTCAGGCGTCAGTTCAGGACACTCGGAGTCTTCGTGGTCCTGATCTTCTTCGTGCTCCTGCTGCTTCCCGCGGACAGCACCGACGTACGCTGGGGCCGTTCCGCGTTCTTCCTGGTGGGCGCGTTCTTCTCGGCCCTCACCGGGTTCACGGGCATGTGGCTCGCGGTACGCGGCAACGTCCGCGTCGCCGCCGCGGCACGCGATGGCGGCGAGCGCAATGCCATGCGGATCGCGTTCCGCACCGGCGGAGTGGCGGGCATGTTCACCGTTGGCCTCGGTCTGTTCGGCGCGGCGGTCGTGGTTCTCCTGTTCAAGGCCAACGCGCCGAGCGTGCTCGAGGGCTTCGGCTTCGGCGCGGCACTGCTCGCGATGTTCATGCGCGTCGGCGGCGGTATCTTCACCAAGGCCGCGGATGTCGGTGCCGACCTGGTGGGCAAGGTCGAGAAGGGCATCCCGGAGGATGACCCGCGCAACGCGGCGACGATCGCCGACAACGTCGGGGACAACGTCGGGGACTGCGCGGGCATGGCCGCCGACCTGTTCGAGTCGTACGCGGTCATGCTGGTGGCCTCGCTCATCCTGGGCAAGGCGGCCTTCGGCTCACAAGGCCTGGTGTTCCCGCTGATCGTCCCGATGGTCGGCGTGATCACCGCCGTCGCCGGCATCTTCGTGGTGGCACCGCGCAAGGGCGACCGCAGCGGGATGACCGCCATCAACCGCGGTTTCTTCGTCTCCGCGATCATCTCGCTGCTGCTGGTCATCGGTGCCGCGTTCATCTACCTGCCCGCCAGGTTCAGCCAGCTCAAGGGGGTAACGGACCCCTCCATCCTCGCCCACGGCGGCAGCCCGAGGCTGCTTGCTATCGGCGCCGTCCTCATCGGGCTCGTACTGGCAAGTGCCATCCAGCTGCTGACCGGATACTTCACCGAGACGAACCGCAAGCCGGTCCGCGAGATCGGCCAGAGCTCGCTCACCGGTGCGGCCACCGTGATCCTTTCCGGGGTAGCCGTGGGGCTCGAGTCCGCGGTCTACTCGGCGCTGCTGATCGGCGCCGCGGTCTACGGTGCGTTCCTGCTCGGTACCGGCAACGCGACTATCTCGCTGTTCGCTGTGGCGCTCGCGGGCACCGGCCTGCTCACCACGGTCGGCGTGATCGTGTCGATGGACACCTTCGGGCCGGTTTCTGACAACGCCCAGGGCATCGCCGAGATGTCAGGCGACGTCGTGGGGGAAGGCGCGCAGGTCCTCACCCGGCTCGACGCGGTAGGCAACACCACGAAGGCGATCACCAAGGGCATCGCGATCGCCACCGCGGTGCTCGCGGCGACCGCGCTGTTCGGCTCGTTCCGTACGGCCGTGACGACAGCGCTCGGCAAGGCGGCGGCGTCGACGTTCAGCCTCTCGGTGGACAAGCCAAACGATCTTGTCGGCGTGATGATCGGCGCGGCTGTCGTATTCCTGTTCTCCGGCCTGGCGATCAGTGCCGTGGGCCGGGCGGCCGGGCGGGTCGTTTTCGAGGTCCGCGAGCAGTTCCGTACCAAGCCCGGGATCATGGACTTCACCGAGCGCCCGGAGTACGGCCGCGTCGTCGATATCTGCACCAGGGACTCGCTCCGCGAGCTCGCGACGCCCGGACTGCTCGCGGTCCTCACCCCCATCGCGGTCGGGTTCGCACTCGGTTACGCGCCGCTCGGGTCTTTCCTGGCCGGCGCCATCGCGGCCGGGGCGCTTATGGCGGTCTTCCTGTCCAACTCCGGTGGCGCGTGGGACAACGCCAAGAAGCTGGTCGAGGATGGCAACTACGGCGGCAAGGGCTCCGAGGCACACGCGGCGACCGTGATCGGCGACACGGTGGGAGACCCGTTCAAGGACACCGCGGGGCCTGCGATCAACCCGCTGATCAAGGTAATGAACCTGGTATCGCTCCTGATCGCGCCGAGCGTGGTGACGTACAGCCACAATTCCGGTCTGCGAGTTGGCGTTTCCCTAGGGGCCGTGATCATCGTGGTGACCGCCATCGTGATTTCCAAGCGGCGGTCGACGAGCATGTCCCCGGCCGGGTCCGACGGGCCCGGTTCCACGGAGGGCGCGGCGCCCGCCGGGCCCGCGAGCGCCGAGGCCGTCGCCGAGGCCGGCAGCACCGGTGCCGCCGCCGTCACGGGTGAGAGCGCCGCCGCGGGCGGCGAAGGCCCCAGCCTGAAAGACGCGGCAGGCCACGCGCCCGCGGGCCGCGCCACCGCATGACGGAATGCGCGACAAGGACCTAATGATTTATCGGGAAACGACACCCTTTTCCCGATCTTGTCTGGATCTACCGTTATATACGGTCGCACCGGGACGGGCGGCCAGCCGTGACCCGGACCCCGCACAACGGCAGCGGTGGCCCTTTGGTGTAGTTATGGCTACAGCAAAGGGCCACCGCTGTCGTAGCCTGCCGCCGGTGCAGGCGCCGCCGCGAGCTTTCTCAGAGGACTCGCAGAGCTGGGGAAGAACTCAACCGGCATTCAGCGGATGACCCTCCGCGATTGAACCGCCTGTCCCGCCGTTACGTGTAGAGAGAGTCCAGCGCGGGGGGCTACCGCTGTCGCACCAGTAAACAACGAGGAGGAGTCGTGTTCCCATCTCCGACCGACCAGTCCAGCGGGCGCGCACGACGGCAGAACCGTCGCCTGGCGCTCGCCTCCCCCCTGGTCGCCGCCGCTGCCGTGGCCCTGCTAGCGGCGGGATGCTCGTCCAGCCCGTCGACGGCGGCGGGCAGTACGCCTTCCGCGTCAACCCCCGCCGCCACGACCCCCGCCGCGCCGACCACGGCCGCGGCCTCCAGCCCCGCGGCGGCGGGCGGCGCCACCACCGTGACCGCCACGGAGACCGAGTTCCACATCGCGCTGTCCACGATGACGTACCACCCGGGTGCGTACACCTTCAAAGCCGTCGACAGCGGCTCGGCGACGCACAACCTGATCATCAACGGGCCTGGCGTGAGCGGCACGAAGACCAGCCTCCTGTCGCCCGGCCAGTCGGGAACGGTCACGGTGACCTTGCAGAAGGGCTCGTATGAGCTCTACTGCGGGGTTCCCGGCCACAAGGCCCAGGGCATGGATGTGGACATCACCGTCTCTTGATGGACCAGCCGATGAGCATCGTTCAGCCTTTCGGCACCGCTGCCGCACCCCGGATCCGGGGTGCGGCAGCGGTGCTCACCCGTCGGCGCCTTGAGATGGTCCTCGGGATGATCTGGGTGCTCGACGGCGCGCTGCAGTTCCAGCCCTACATGTTCACGAATGCCTTCTTCACCAACATGCTCGGCATGGCCAACATGGGCCTGCCGGGCCCGGTTTCCTCGGCCATCTTCCAGGTGACCACCCTGCTCACGAAGCATCCCGTGATCTGGAACGCCGCCTTCGCCGCTCTCCAGGTGGCGATCGGTGCCGGCCTGCTATGGCCCCGCATGGCGAGGCTGGCACGGCCCGTCTCCGTCGTCTGGGCGCTCGGGGTATGGGTGGTAGGCGAAGGTGTCGGGGCCCTGTTCATGCCGGGCACGAGCGCGCTGAACGGCGCCCCGGGTGCCGCCCTGCTTTACGCGGTCGCGGCGGTCATGCTGTGGCCACGGCGCCAGGACGACGACCACATAGTCCCCGTTGAGCGCGATGGCCCTGCTGACCTCAATGACTCCTATGATCATGCCGAACGGGAGCGGGCCTTCCGCCCCCCGCGGGTCGCGGCCGCCGATGCGGGGATCCTGGGCGGCAGGGGCGCGCTCTGCTGCTGGGCGCTCTTGTGGGCAGGACTGTCACTCCTCGAGCTGGGCGCTGCCAACCACGCCGCGGTGGTGCCCGCCGCCCAGGTAAGCAACATAGCCAACGGCGAACCGGGCTGGCTCGCCGCCATCAACCACCATGCCGGGCACCTGCTGGCCGGACGCGGCGCCGTCTTCGCCCTGACGGCGGCGCTGGTCCAGCTGGCTGTCGGGCTCGGCGCGCTCGTCCCGCGATCACGCCGGCTGGCTCTCGGCGCGGGCATCGGCCTGGCCGTCTGCTACGGAATCCTGGGCCAGGATCTTGGCGGCATCCTCACCGGCCAGGCGACCGACCCCGGCTCAGCTCCGCTGCTCGTCCTGCTCGCCCTGGTGCTCTGGCCGCGCCAGGACCTCACGGGAAGCCGCCGGCACGTCCCGGGCACCCGCCAGTACGCCCCCGATACCCGCCTAAACATTCCCGGAACCCGTCGCGGCATCGCTGGCCCCGCGAACCTCTCTTCGACAGGCTGATCGGCATGACTTCGAATCTCAGGCAACAATCCAACCTCAGACCGCAGTCCTGGCTGGGGCTGCTGACTCGTGGCCCGGCGACCACCGCCTCGTCCGCATCGCGCATGGCGGTCACGATCCTGATCTTGGCAGGCGGTGTCCTCACCGCGGGCTCAGGGGTCATTCACCTGTATCTGTGGGGGGAGGCGAACGGGTACCGGCAGATCCCAACGATCGGCCCCCTGTTCCTGGCCCAGGGGATCTCCGCGATCGTCGTCGGCCTGGTGACCGCCGCGGCGCGACGCGTCTTTGCCGTGCTCGCCGCGGCCGGGCTGCTCGTCTCCACTGTCGGCGGGCTGATCCTGACGATCGAGCTCAAGCACGGCCTGTTTGGCTTCAGGGAAAGCTGGAGTGCCCCCTACGTCCGTACATCGCTGTACGAAGAGATCGCCGGAGCCCTGCTGCTGCTGGCCGCATTGTGGCCTCTTGTCCGGCCGCATGGCAGCCAGGAACGGCCGGGCTGATCCCGGTCTGCCGAGTATTGCCGGGGTAAAGCCCGCGGCGCCAGGCCCGATCAGGTGATCAGGAAGGCGGAAAGTACAGCGCATGCGGAACGAGCGCATCCTGGTCGTGCTCCGGCACGCGAAGGCAACCCATCAGCTCGGCTTTCCTGACGTGGACCGGCCGCTGACTCACCGTGGCCGGAGCGACGCGACGGCCGCGGGCCGATGGCTGCTGGCGGCCACGCTGATCCCTGATCTCGTACTCTGCTCGAGTTCCGTCCGCACCCGCGAGACCTGGCAGCGTGTCGGTGCCGAGCTCGCCGGGCCGGGTGACCCCATCGCGGTGACCTACGACCCTCGCCTGTACGACGCGGATACCCGGGCGATCTTCGACGTCGTCCGGGAGGTGCCAGACCAGGTCGGCGGCCTGCTGATCGTCGGGCACAACCCGTCCGCGCACCAGCTTGTGATCGATCTCACCGGCGACGGCCGGGAGGACTTCCCTACCTCGGCGCTCGCGGTGATCGGACTGCGCACGCCGTGGTCGGAGGCGGTCCCTGGCGACGGCGAGCTGACCCGGTTCTGGACTCCGCGCTCCGTCGGCTGACGTTGCCGCAGGAGCGGGTCAGCATGTCAGCGGTCGTCGCTGACATTCGTACCAATCATGGAACAAGCTGTAAGGCGCCGGCCTCAGCGGAGCCGGCGGCGTCCACCTCGTCCCGCGAGATGCCGAGCAGGTACAAGATCGCGTCGAGGTAGGGGACGCTCACCGAGGTGTCGGCGGCATCCCTGACCACCGGCTTGGCGTTGAAGGCGACACCGAGGCCGGCCGCGGCGATCATGTCGAGGTCGTTCGCTCCGTCCCCGACCGCCACCGTCTGGCTCAGCGGCACGCCAGCCTCCGCCGCGAACTGCCGGAGCGCCTGTGCCTTGGCCGCCCGGTCTATGATCGGGCCGGACAGCCGTCCGGTCAGCTTCCCGCCGGCGATCTCCAGCGTGTTGGCGGCGGCATAGTCGATGCCGAGCTCGGCGATCAGCCCGTCGGTGATCTGCGTGAAGCCGCCGCTGACGATCCCGCACCTGTAGCCGAGCCTCTTCAGCGTGCGGATCAGGGTGCGGGCGCCAGGCGCGAGACGCAGCTCACGCCGCACGTCGCCGAGCACCGACGCATCGAGGCCGGCAAGCAGCGCCACTCGCTCACGCAGCGACGCGGCGAAGTCGAGATCTCCCCCCATCGTTGCCCTGGTGAGCTTGGCCACCTGCTCAGCGCACCCGGCATGCGCCGCGAGCAGGTCGACCACCTCGTCCCTGATGAGCGTGGAGTCGACGTCCATCACGACAAGCCGCATGGCGCGACGGAGCAGCCCGCCACGCTGGACCGCCACGTCTACCTGCTGCTCCACGGCCTCGCGGGCCAGCGCGGCGCGCAGCGTGTCGGGGTCGGCACCGGACAGGTCAAGCTCGATGCACGTCACCGGGCGGTGCGCGAGCCTCGCGATCCGGTCGATGTTCGCGCCGCTCGCGGCGATCCGCTCGGCGACGGCGGCGATCGCCCCCGGGGTGAGGGGGCTTCCGAGCACGGTCACGTGCAGCCGCCCGCGCCGCCCGGGAGCGTCACCGGAGCCCGCGGTGATCTCGGCCTCCAGGCCGAGGTCGGCGGCCACGGCAGAGACCGCCCGGTGGATGGCGGTGAGGTCGGGGGCAACGTCGCAGGCGAGCAGCACGCCGAGCACGAGCCGGCCGCGGATCACCACCTGCTCGACGTCCATCACGCTGAGCTGGTGCCTGGCGAGGATGGAGAACAACCTGTACGTCACGCCCGGCCGGTCCCGGCCGGTCAGGGTGATGAGAAGCGTTGTCTGCGGAGGATTCATCGCGTACGCAACGCTACCGCCCCCGGCGCGTCACGCCCCTATCCGGGTTCGCAACGGCCAGGGGCCCGCTAGGGCAACAGCAAGTGAACGTCGCCGAACTCGTGCCACAGGTACCCTTCCTCCGTAGCCGCCTCGTAGCACCTGCCAAGCAAGTCGGCCCCCGCTGTACCAGCCTGGGGGGACGACCCCCCAAAGCCCCCCGCTGTACCAGCCTGGGGGGACGACCCCCCAAAGCCCCCCGCGAACGCCTCGAGCATGAGCAGGTGCGACGAGCGCGGTTCGTGCAGGCCCGTCAGCAGGCCGTCCACCGCCCTCAGGCCGGCCCCGGGTGTCACCACGTGATCCGTCCACCCGGCCGCCGCCGCGACTGCCGTCGCGCCGCTGTCCGCGCCCGGAGCGCGGGCCGCGGTCTCCAGTGCCCGCACCACCGTGGTGCCCGCGGCGATGATCCGCCCGCCGCTTTGCCTGGTGAGGTTGATCAGCCGCGCCGTGGCGGGCGGCACGTCGTACGGCTCGGGATAGGGGTCCTCGTCGCCCTCGAGTGAGGAGACCCCGGTGTGCAGGGTGAGCGGCGCGAAGGCGACGCCCCTCGCCACCAGCCTGGTGACCACCTCCGGGGTGAACGGGCGGCTCGCGCCCGGCATCTCCGCGCTGCCAGGGCGGGTGGCGAACACGGTCTGGTACGCCTCGATCGGCCAGTCCCTTGCCACGTATGAGTACCGGATGGGCGTGCCATGGCGGAGCAGGTAGGGCAGCACCGCGGTGGACAGCCGTGCCCGCCAGAGCCGGGCGGTGAACCGCTCGGCGAGGGTTAGCGTCACGCCGGACGGCACGTGGATGACCTGTCCTGCCATGCCGCTCCCGTTCGGAATAGTGGACTGGCCTTTGATCGTGCGGAGCTCGACGAGCCACGCGCCATCGGGCAGCGGCGTGGAGAAGTGCACGGCCAGGCCGCCAGGCCCGCCGAGGCGCACCGCGGCGGGAATCGTGCCTGAGCTGTTGACCACGATCAGGTCGCCGGGCAGCAGCAGGCCCGGCAGGTCGGTGAACGCGTGGTGGGTTATCTCTGCGGTCCTGCCGTGGCTGACCAGCATCCGCACCCCGTCCCTGGGAGTGCCGCGTGCCTCCGGGGGCTCATGCGCTTCCCGTTCTGATGGAAGGGTGAATGCGACTCTCGCGCGGGTTTCCATGATCATGCCGAACGGGAGCTGAATGACGCCGTCCCGCCGGCCACCAGGTCAGCGGCGCGGTAGCGTCCGCTTGGCAGCCGCTCCGCGATGAGCCTGCGCAGCGCGGGCACGACCGTCTCGGGCAGCGGCCGGTCCGAGATGTCCTCACCGGGGAACGCCTGCTGGTGCATCCGGGTGCGCAGATCGCCAGGGTCGACCCACCAGACACGGACCGCGTTCTCCTCCGCGGCGAGCACGTTCGAGGCCTGTTCGAGCGCGGCCTTGGCCGCGCCGTAACCGCCCCAGCCCGCGTACGCCTCGACGGCCGCGTCCGAGGTGATGTTCAGCACCGCGCCGCCGCGCTCGCGGAGCGTCGGCAGCAGCAGCTGAGTCAGCGCGACAGGGGCGAGCACGTTGACGTCGAACGAGGCGCGCAGCTCGTCGATGGGATAGTCGGCGAGCGCGGGAAGCGGGCTCGCGCCAAGCGTTCCCGCGTTGTTGACGAGCAGGTCGAGACCGCCGAGACCGTCGGCGGCACGGCGGAGGGCGGCCCGGTGCTCCGGGTCGGTGATGTCACCGCGCACGGCGGCCACCAGGGTCCGCTGAGCCAGGCCGGACACGGTCTCCTCCAGCGCGGCACCGTCCCTTGCGCTGACGACGACCGCATACCCGTCGTCGGCGAGGCCGAGGGCGAGCGCGCGGCCGAGCCCCCGCGACGCACCCGTGACGAGCGCTACCGGCCGGCGGGCGTTGTTCATATCGCTCATGTCACGCAGGCTAGGCGCGGGCTGGCCACGGCACATCGGGCCCGCGTCCCATCGGTCCTGCGCCGATGGTCCTAGGACCGCCGCCCGATCCGCGTGACGCGCACCGCGGGTACGGTCGGGTTGTGACCGCCGACCGTGCAGCGCGTGACGACCGCGCCGCCCCCCTGCCCGGTGAGCGACCGGACGAGGTGCTGTACCGGGTGAGCCAGGTGGTGCTGTCGGTAGCCCGCGAGCTGTCCACCCGCGATGTGCTTCAGGTGATCGTCCGTTCCGCCCGCTCGCTCGTCGGCGCGCGTTACGCGGCGCTTGGCGTGCCCGATTCATCGGGGTCGTTCGCCGAGTTCGTCGTGGACGGGATTTCTGACCGCCGGCGCAAGGCGATCGGGCCGCTGCCGCGGCAGCACGGCATGCTCGGCGTGCTGCTGCGCGGCGGCAAGCCGGAGCGGCTCGCCGACATCCGCGCCGACCCGAGGTTCGAGTGGTGGCCAGCCGCCCATCCCGTGCTGTCTGATTTCATCGGCGTGCCGATCAGGGACGGCCCGAACACCGGCAGCGGGGACGTGCTCGGCATCATCTTCGCGGCCAACAAGGGGGCCGGCGGCGGCTTCACCGCGCGTGACGAGGAGCTCCTTTCCCTGTTCGCCGCGCACGCCGCGATCGCGCTCGCCAACGCGCGGCTGTACGAGCGGAGCCGTGAGCTGTCCGCGGCACAGGAACGGGCCAGGCTCGCCCGCGAGCTGCACGACGCCGTCTCGCAGAAGCTGTTCAGCATCCGTGCCAAGGCGCGCGCGGCGGCCGTCCTCGTGGCCAGGGATCCGGAGAGCGCCACGGCGGAGATGGAGAGCGTCGCCGCGCTCAGCGGCGAGGCCCACGCCGAGCTGCGGGCGGTGATCGACGGGCTGGCGCCGCCTGATCTGGCCTCCCGCGGGCTCGCCGAGTCGCTGCGCAGGTATGCCGTCCTCGCTGGCAGGGCGCATGGCGCCGCGGTGCGGTTTACCGCCGCCGAGCTTCCTCCTCTCGGCCCGCGGCGTGACGCCGCGCTCTACCGCGTGGCGCAGGAGGCGCTGCACAATGCACTCAGGCATTCCGGCGCTGGTCAGATCGAGGTTTCGCTGTCCCGTACGCCGCGCCGCGTGATCCTCGAGGTGACCGATGACGGCAAGGGCTTCTCGCCGGGCACGCCGTCCGGCGGGCTCGGCCTTGCCTCTATGCGGGAGCGGGCGGCCGCGGCGGGAGCGTCACTGACGATCCGTTCGGCACCGTCAGCCGGGACCCGGGTCAGGCTCGCTGTCCCTGTCTACGGCGGGAATCCGCGTGGCTAGCCGGGGGGGACGACGCTTCGCGCCCCCCCAGACCCCCCCGCGAGGGACGGGGCGGGTCGCGGAGCGGATCACCGTGCTGATCGCGGACGACCATCCGGTGGTCCGGCAGGGGCTGCGGGTGCTGCTCGGGGTACAGGACGGCCTGGAGGTCGTCGGCGAGGCGGCGGACGGCGCGGCGGCGGTGGAACTGGCCGCGGCGCTCACGCCCGATGTGATCCTGCTCGACCTGAAGCTGCCCGGGATGGACGGGCTCGGGGTGCTCGGGGAGCTTCGCGTGCGCGGGATCGCCGCCCGCACGCTGGTGCTCACCAGCATGACGGACGAGGCGTCGGTCGGGCTCGCCGTGCGGGCGGGAGCAGCCGGGTTCCTGTACAAGGACGTCGATCCTGACGCGCTGGTCCGGGCGATCCGCTCGGTCCACGACGGGAACATGCTGCTCGCGCCCGAGGCGGCGGGATCGCTGGTGCGTTCCGGCGCCGGTCACTCGGAGGTGCGCGGCCTGGCCGCGCTGACCGGACGGGAACGCGAGGTGCTCGCCCAGATCGCGCAGGGCCGGTCCAACAGGGAGATCGCCCGCGTCCTGCGCGTGTCAGAGAAAACGGTGAAGACGCACGTCAGTTCGGTGCTCGCCAAGCTCGGCGTGCAGGACCGCACCCAGGCGGCGCTCTACGCCGTCAGGAACCCCGGATAGCGCCGCCGCCGGTCGGCCCGCGTGCGCGCGGCGGCCCGCGTGCGCGCGGCGGCCCGCGTGCGCGCGGCGGCCCGCGTGCGCGCGGCGGCTAGGCGGGGGCGCCGGCGATCAGGTGGGCGTAGACGATGATGTTGTCGAGATAATTGCGGGTCACCTTGTTGAACGGGCCGCCGCAGGTGACCAGGCGCAGGCCCGGGTAGGCGAGGCGGCCGTAGACGGCGCTGGTCGGGAACGCTTCCTTGGACGCGTTCTGTACCCCGTCCACGGCGAACTTCGCGACCGATCCGTCGGCGAGGGTCACATTGATCTTGTCGCCTGGGCTCAGCGTCTTTATGTAATAGAAGACCGATATTCCGGTGTATGAGTCGACGTGCCCGAGGATGACCGAAGATCCCCGCTGACCAGGGGTCGGGCCGTACTTGTACCAGCCCGTCAGGTTGTGCTGGCTCAGCGGGGGCACCTGGACCGTACCGTCAGCGCTCCTGCCGACGTCCACGACGGGGGCGGAGACATTCAGTGCGGGGATCTGTACGCGTACCGGCTCTGAACGGGCCATCGGCGCCGCGGCCGGATCACCGCCCGACGTGGGCACCGTCGTCTTGACCGTGGCGGGGATGATCGTGGCGCCCCCCACGAGGACGTAGTCCCCGCTGCCGCCGGCCAGCGCGTAGACGAGGACCGCGGTCCCGGCGATGAGCAGCAGCGCGGCACCGGCGACCAGCGCCGTGAACGGGTGCCGGCGGCCTGCGTCCGGGGGACCTCCCCGGCGGCCGCCGCCCGCGTGCTTCGCCGCGTACATGCGAGGTGCTCCCTTCCCTGCGTCCTTCCGCTGGCCAGCCTTCGCTGTGCTTGCCTGGGGGGCTTGCCTGGGGGGACGACCCCCCAGGACCCCCCGCACCCCGGTGCCTGGCCTGGTGGCAGTCAGGCCAGGCACCGGGCCGACGGCTGTGCGGCCGCCGGCCTTCAGCGTAGGTCGATGACCGGTTACGGCCGCCGTCAGGCGGCCGGGAGGCGGAGCTTCCGCCACCGGCGGAACGTCACAAGGCCCAGGCCAGCGCCGCCAAGCGCGATCGCCGCGCCGCCGGCGACCAGCGGCGTGTCACTGCCGCCGCCCTGCAGGCTTCCGCCGCCGCCCGTGTTGGCGCCGCCCACCGGGGCACCGGATCCGTGGGTAGTGCCTGGCGCTGTGTGGGTGGGACTCGGCGATGGCGATGGCGTAGGCGGAGCCGGTGTGCTGGGCGAGGGCGAAGGCGAGGGCGTTTTCGTGGGCGTGGGTGTGGGGGTTGGACTCGGGGAGGGCGACGTATAGGTGGGCGTGCCGGTGGGCGTGGTGGTGCACTTGGGCAAGGCCGTGGGATGATGCCACGCTGGTGCGA
>WNFD01003385.1_pt1 | contig 16025 bp, 14 predicted proteins | sample 5400491 | NCBI WGS metagenome assembly WNFD01 (sample SAMN13153343, study PRJNA577476) | soil metagenome | isolation source: 120 cm saprolite under Douglas fir tree site 2 hole 2 replicate 2 | place: USA:California | collected 2015-04-18 | reverse complement strand
CCTGCGGGCCGATCAGCTCCAGATGGCCGAGCAGGCGTCGCGCCGCTTCACCCAGGCGCTCGCCGACGCGGCCGACGTGCTCACGCCCGAGCAGCGGAAGCAGCTCGCCGAGCGAGCGGGGCGCTGGCACGGGCGCCGCGGGTAGACTGGGGGTGTGGCACCCAGCATCCTGTTAGTCGAGGACGACCGCCGCCTCGCCGAGATGGTCTCCGAGTATCTCGGCGAGGCGGGCTTCTCGGTGTCGGTCGCGGGGGACGGCCGGACCGGGCTCGCGCGTCTGGCCGCCGAGCCCTGCGATGCGCTGGTGCTCGACCTCATGCTGCCCGACATGGACGGCCTCGAGGTGTGCCGGCAGCTCCGCGCGTTCTCCGACGTACCGGTGCTCATGCTGACCGCGCGCGGGGATGCGATGGACCGCGTCGTCGGGCTGGAGATCGGCGCCGACGACTACCTCCCCAAGCCCTTCGAGCTCGCCAGCGAGGAGTGCGCGCGCTACGAGCAGGCCGCGCTCGAGGGCCAGCCAGTGACGGTGCGCGGCGACCCGCGCCTGCTGCGGCGGATGATCCGCAACCTGCTGGAGAACGCCCAACGCCACGGCGCCCCGCCGATCGACGTGCGCGTGCGGGACGCCGGCGGCGGATCGGTCGAGCTTACCGTCTGCGACCACGGCCCCGGCATTGCCGATGCCGAGCGCGAGGACGCGTTCCGGCCGTTCCGTCGGGTCGGCGGGCCGGAGGCGAGCACCGGGGCAGGGCTGGGGCTCGCCCTGGTGCGGCAGATCGCGCGGCGCCACGGAGGGGAGGCGCGCTACCTGGGCCGGGTGCAGTCGAAAAGCTGCTTCGTCGTGAGCCTGCCGGGGGCTGCTACCTTGGCGACTTCCTAGGACGGTCCCCCGGGACGCTGGCGCGACGACGGGCCACCGCGCTCTCCATGTCGGCCGGCAGGGGCGCGCAGAATTCCGTGTACTCGCCGGTCGCCGGGTGCACGAAGCCGAGCACGGCCGCGTGGAGCATCGGACGGCCCAGCGTAGGATCGGTCGGGCCCGCACCATAGCTCGCGTCGCCGAGGACCGCGTGGCCGATCGAGGCCAGGTGCACGCGAATCTGATGCATGCGGCCCGTGCGCGGGCGCGCCTCGACCAGGGTCGCCTCGGGCCCGAGGCGCTCGGCCACGCGAAACTCCGTCACCGCCCGGCGCGGGGCCGCCGAGCGCGCCGAGACCCGGCGCCGATCGCGCGTGTCACGTCCCAGCGCCCGGTCGATCAGCCCGCCCCGCCGGACCGCTCCGGCCACCAGCGCCAGGTACACGCGGTGAACGGAGTGGGCACGGAACTGGCGCGAGAGATCGCGGTGGGCCGCATCGGTCTTCGCGATCACGAGGACCCCACTCGTGCCCTTGTCGAGGCGATGGACCAGGCCGGGCCGGAGCCGTCGCCCATCGCCACCCCCCCCGGGGCTCGGCGCCGTCACGGTGGCCGACGTGGTGCACCAGCGCGTTGAGCAGGGTGCCCGTCCAGTGGCCGGGGCCGGGGTGCATCACGAGACCGGCCGGCTTGTCGACCACCAGGAGCTCCGCGTCCTCGTGGAGCACGTGCAGCGCGAGGGGCTCGGGCTCGACCGCCGGGGGCTCACGAACCGGCACGTGACAGGTGATCACGTCGCCCGGGCGGATCAGTCGGGCGGGCTTGGCCGGCCGGCCATTGACGCTGATCAGCCCGCCGTCGATCCACCGCTGGGCGGCCGCCCGCGACAGGTGGGCGGTCTGCGTGCTCACGAAGACGTCGAGCCGCCGCGGGGCCTGCCCCGCGGACACCGTCGTCACCCGCTGCATCGCAGCCGTCAGGCGCCCAGCATCATCGCCGCCGCCTTCTCCGCGATCATGATGGTCGGCGCGTTGGTGTTGCCGCCGATGAGCGTGGGCATAACGGAGGCGTCCACGACCCGCAGCCCGTCGAGCCCGTGCACCCGGAGCGAAAGGTCCACCACCGCCAGCTCGTCGGTGCCCATCTTGCAGGTGCCCACCGGATGGAAGATGGTGCCCGAGGCCCGGTCGCGCACGTAGGTGGCGATCTCCGCGTCGCTCCGGGCCTCGCTGCCGGGGCCCAGCTCTCGCCCCAGGATGTCGCCGAGCGGCTTGGCGCGGAAGATCTCCCGCAGCGTCCGGATCCCGTCGACGAACTGCGGCAGGTCGGACGGCGCGCTCAGATAGGCCGGATCGATCAGCGGCTGATCGAGCGGATCGGTAGAGGCCAGCGTGATCTGCCCGCGGCTGGCCGGCCGGTTGACGTAGAACGCGCAGGTGATGCCGTGGCAGTAGGGCTGGAAGGCCTCGAGCGGCGCTTCGGTGAGGCAGTACGGCAGGAAGAACCCCTGCAGGTTGGGCGGGCCGCTCGAGCCGCCGGTCCTGAGAAAGGCGCCCGCCTCCGCGATATTCGAGGTGAAGAGCCCCTGGCCGGTGGCCTCGTACTCGGCCTGAACCGCCGCGAGCTGCTCGGGCGTGGCCCCGTAGAGCGAGAACGGCACCGTGATCTCGTTGCGGAGGAACGTCCCGAGGTGATCCTGCAGGTTCTGGCCGACGCCGGGTAGATCCGCGACCACGGGGACGCCGACGGCCCGGAGATGCTCGGCGGGCCCGATCCCGGACAGCATGAGGAGCTGCGGGGAGTTGATGCTGCCCCCGCACAGCACCACTTCGCGCGACGCGGCGGCCAGAGCCGACTGCCCGCGACAGACGTACTCGACACCGACCGCGCGGCGCCCCTCCACGCGGATGCGACAGGTCAGCGCGTTGGTGATGACGGTCAGATTCGGGCGTTCCCGGGCCGGCCGCAGGAACGCGCTGGCGGTGCTCCAGCGCCGCCCGTCCTTCTGGGTGAGCTGGTAGAAGCCGCAGCCGTCCTGGCTGGTGCCGTTGAAGTCGGCGTTCGCGGGCACGCCGGTCTCCTGGGCCGCCGCCACGAACATCTCGGACAGCGGATGGCGGAATCGGTGGTCCGCCACGTTGAGCGGGCCGCCGCGGCCGTGAAACCGGTCGTCCAGCCGCTCGTTGTGCTCGGACTTCCGGAAGAACGGCAGCACGTCTTCGTAGCTCCAGCCCTTGTTGCCGAGCTGGGCCCAGTGGTCGTAGTCCGCGGCGTGGCCCCGGATGTAGATCATGTAGTTGATCGAGCTGGACCCGCCGAGCGTGCGGCCGCGCGGCCACGCGAAGCGCCGCAGGTTGCAGTGGAGCTGGGGCACGGTGCGATACCGCCAGTCATGGGGCCCGTCCGGCAGGAACCCCATCATCGCGGGCGTGTGGATGAAGGGCGAGACGTCGGGGCCACCCGCCTCGAGCAGCAAGACCCGCGTGGCGGGGTCGGCCGAGAGACGATTCGCGAGGACGCATCCGGCGGAGCCGGCACCCACGATCACGTAGTCGTACATGGGAGGCCTCCCGAGTGGCAGCCAACCCCGCCCTTGACAGCCTGCCGCCGGCATTGTATCAGGGGCCATCACCTCCGTCGTTACTCGCCTCGTCGTGTTCGGTGCCGCGGTCGGAAGCCTAGCGCTTTTGGCTGGCGCGGTGATGGCCCAATCCAAAGCGCCGGTGCCAGTCCCGGCGATACCAGCGCCGCCGACGCCAGTTGCGCCGACGCCAGCCAAGCCCGCGCCAGCCTCGCCGACGCCGGCCCCGCAGACCCCGGCGCCGCCGGCGCCTGAGGCGCCCGTCCGTGCCCAGGAGCCCGCGCGGCCCCAGGAACCCGAGAGCACGGATGGCTCGGCGGCGGTCGACTGGCTCCTGAAGGGACGACGGTAGGCGCCCTCGGGCTGAACCTCTTCGGCGACGGGCTGCGCGACCTGCTCGACCCCAAGATGCAGGGCCTCCGCAGCGTCACGCAGGACTGACTATGGGAGCTCGACCGTCTTGACGTAGACTCCCGGCGAGCCGGCGGCGTGCTTCATGTTCTTCCGCATCTGCTCGTTCACCGGCGAGGCGTCCCGCTGGGCCATCCACGCGGGGCTCTCCGAAACCTTGGGGTGCTCGAACTCGTAGAGCGTCAGGTAAGTGGGCGTGCCCTCGACCGCGCGGTAGCGCCGGCCGCGGATCACCCCGGGCACCTTCTCGTAGTTGGGCACGTAGATCGTGTTGTACCAGTTGTTGAACTCGCGATCGACCGCAGGCGGCACGTCCATGCGCCCGATCTGGAGCACCGGCGCCATCGGGGCCCCGGCGATGGTGGGCGTCAGCGCCTGCGGATGAATCATCGTGTACACGTTCCGGATGAAGGTGGTCGCGATCGTTCCCGGCCCGGACCGTTTCGTCCACTCGGTGGGATTGGCCTGGACCTTCTTATAGGCCGGAGTCTCCAGCACCGCCGCGCTCTCCAGCTCGTAGTAGGCGAGGTGCTTCGGCCCGCCCTTGACGGCCTCGTAGCGGGCGCCGCTCAGGAAGCCGGGGATCGCCATGCGCTCCGGGAGATGCTCCTCGTTGTACCAGCGGTTGAAGTCGTCTTCCTTGTTCGCCGGCACGTCCGCCCACACCATCAGAAGCCCGGTGCCCTTCTTGTGCGCCATTGCGTTTTCCCCCCTTGTGCCCCGCCGCTGGAGACGGCTCGGTGGCTGGATGCGGTGACACGCTAGGCGCGGCCAGGACGGTTGTCAACGTCGTAGAGCCTTCCCCCAGAGCACTGCGACGACCGCGAGGCTCTCCAGTCCCACCAGACACCAGAGCACCGGCTGGTAGCTCCCCAGCGCGTCGTGCAACAGGCCCATCAGGCCGGGGCCGAGTGCGACGCCGGCCTGGGCGGTCGCGGCCACCAGTCCGAACACGGTGCCGAAGGAGCGCTGGCCGAACTCTTCGCGGGCCAAGAGGGGGGGCAGGGTGATCAGGTTGCCGACGCCCAGGCCGAAGACGAGACTGCCGGCCACGAAGACCGCGGTCGAGGGCCACGTCGCCATCACGGCGAGGGCCACGCCCTGGGCGCCGATGTTGAAGGCGGATACGTTGCGGAGGTCCATGCGATCGGACAGCACGCCAAGCACGATGCGGCCGAGCAGGGCTGCCACGGTGGTAGCGCTCACCGTGAGGGCCGCGTGGCTCTCGCCGAGATGAGGCTCCAGCAGGCTGATCTGGTGGACGATGAAGCCCACCTGGGCGGCCAGCGCGAGGGCGAACGGCACCATCAGCGTCCACAGGAGTGGCACGCGCAGCACCTCACGTCGCGTCCAGAGACGGGCTTGCCCCATCCCCTCGTCGGCGGGGCCCGTCGCGCCGTGGCGCTGCAGCTCGACGGCGACCTCGTGAGCGGAAGGACGGCCGCGGATGACGAGGAGGACGAGCGGCAGGCCGATCACGAGGGAGGCCGCGCCGGCCGCCGCCGTGGCGAACTGGAAGCCTCGATGCTGGACCAGGGTAACCAGGATCGGCACGAGCACCATGCCGCCCACGCTGGCCCCGGTGAGCGCGAGGGTCATGGCGAGGCCTTGGCGGCGGCCGAACCAGGGCAGGATCGTGCTGCTGATGCCGGTCAAGCTGAGGCAGGACCAGGACGTCGCCATCACCAGGTAGACGGCGAAGAGCTGTCAGGAGGCGGTGATCAGGCCGAGCGCGGCCACCGCGGCCGCCATGGTGACGACGCCGTAGGTGAGCACGCCGCGGGGGCCGTGGCGGTCGATGAAACCGCCGACCAGCACGATGCAGCCGGCGCTGACCGCGTAGTAGACCGTAAGCTCGCGATGATGCCGCAGGCGATGACGACGGACCAGCCGCGGTAGAAGGGCACGGTATCGTTATACGGGACGCGCGGGAGAAACGGGTGGAACCGGCCCCTCGACACCGTCCCCTCACCCTGCCCTCTCCCCAGGGGGAGAGGGTGAATCAGGGAGGAGGGTGAGGTATGCTTCTGGCCGAACCCCCGAGCAAGGAGACCGCCCGTGAAGCTCGACGTGTCCATGCTGACCCACGATCTCAAGACCCTTCCCGACTACGCCCGGAAGGTCGAGGCCATGGGCTACGACTGCCTGTGGTCGTCGGAGACCCAGCACGACCCGTACCTGCCGCTGGCCGTCGCCGCGACCTCGACGTCGCGCATCAAGCTCGGCACCAATATCGCGACGGTGTTCTCGCGCAGTCCGATGATCACCGCGCACATCGCCTGGGACCTGCAGAAGGCCTCTGCCGGGCGGTTCACGCTGGGGCTGGGCACCCAGGTGAAGGCCCACAACGAGCGGCGCTTCTCGGTGAAGTTCGAGTCGCCGGGGCCCAAGATGGCGGAGGCCATCCGCGCCATCCGGACGATCTGGGACTGCTGGCAGAACGGCACTAAGCTCGCCTTCAAGGGGCAGTTCTACACCTTCGACGTGATGACGCCGTTCTTCAACCCGGGCCCGATCGAGCATCCGAAGATCCCGGTCTACATCGCGGCGGTGAACCCGCTCATGTGCCGAATCGCGGGCGAGCTGTGCGACGGCATGCACGTGCACCCGTTCAACAGTCCCAAATACCTCCGCGAGATCGTCCACCCTGCGGTGGAGGAGGGCCTGAAGCGCTCCGGGCGCTCCCGCAAGGACTTCACCTACGCGACGGCCACGTTCGTGGTGGTGGGCGACACCGAGAAGGAGCGGGCCGCGCAGGCCCAGACCGTGAAGCAGCAGCTCGCCTTCTACGGCTCCACGCGCACCTACCAGCCGGTGCTGGCCGCGCACGGCTGGGAGGACGTCACCGGCCAGCTCCACCGCAAGTCGGTGGAGGGCGACTGGAAGGGCATGGCCGACCTGATCACCGACGAGATGCTCGACACCTACGCGGTGACGGCCACCTATGACAACCTGCACGCGAAGATCCTCGAGCGGTATCAGGGCCTCTTGGATCGCACGGGGCTCTATCAGCCCTATCAGCCGAATCTGAACGATCCGCGCCTGCCCGCGATGGTGCGCGCGTTCAACGGATAACCACCCCTCGACACCAGGTCCCCTCACCCTACCCTCTCCCCTGAGGGGAGAGGGTTTCGAGAACCCCTGAGGGAGAGGGTTTCGCGCTCCCCCTGAGGGGAGAGGATTTCGAGAACCCTCGCCCCAGGAGGGGGAGAGGGCAGGGTGAGGGGGAGGAGAGGACAAAGATGACCGACAAGGTGCAGGTGGAGATCAAGGGCGACGTCGCGACCATCATGCTGAACAAGCCCGAGCGGCTGAACGCGCTCGACAACGAGATGTGGCACGGCATCGGCGAGGCCTGCAAGATCGTGGACGCCGCGCCCGACGTGCGCGTGGCCGTCCTGACGGGCGCGGGCGGCTGCTTCTGCGCGGGCCTCGACGTGAAGGCGGGCTCGACGCTGAGCACGGCGCTCGAGGACATGTCCCCCGGCCAGGCGCTGGCCCGCATCCGCCAGCACCTGGCGGGGCACCAGGCGTCGTTCTCCGCGGTGGAGGCGCTGCGGGTACCGGTCATCGGCGCCATCCAGCGCGCCTGCATGGGCGCGGGCCTGGAGCTGGCGCTCTGCTGCGACGTGCGCCTGGCCGCCGAGGGCACGCTGTTCTCGATCCCGGAGGTGCAGCTCGGGCTGGTGCCCGACATGGGCGGCACGCAGCGGCTACCGCGCACGGTCGGCATCGGCAAGGCCAAGGAGCTGATCTACTCCGCCCGGCGCTTCGACGCCGCGGAGGCGCTCCGCATCGGGCTCGTGCAGGCAGTGTACCCGGCGGGCGAGCTCGGGACCCGCGTGGCCGAGCTGACCGCCGAGATCGCGGCCAATGCGCCGCTCGCGGTGCAGGCGGCCAAGCGGGCGATCAACGGCACGTACTACGGCGAGATGGGCGCATGGCTCGACTGGGAGACGGCGCAGGCCTCGGGCCCGCTGCTCTCGGAGGACCGCAAGGCCGGGCTCAAGGCCGCCGCCGAGCGGAAGCGCGCCAACTTCAAGGGCCGATAGGCCCGGAGGCATTCATGGCAGATCTCTATGACCTGGGTGACAAGCCGCCGCTCGGTGAAGTGCCGAAGCGGATGCACGCGTTCGCGGTCCGGCAGAACCGCTTCGGCCAGCCCCGCGAGGCGTGGAAGCGCGAGGTGCTGCCCACGCCCACCATCGGCCCCGACGAGGTGCTGATCTACGTGATGGCCTCGGGCATCAACTACAACAATGTCTGGGCCGCGCTCGGCCAGCCCCTCGACGTCATCGCGGAGCGCCTGAAGCTGGGTGAGCCGGAAGACTTCCACGCGGGCGGCAGCGACTGCTCCGGCATCGTGTGGGCCGCGGGCAAGGACGTCAAGCACGTCAAGGTCGGCGACGAGGTCGTCGTGCACAGCGGCTGGTGGCGGCCCGACGACCCGTGGGTGCTCGCCGGCAAGGACCCGATGCTGGCCGAGTCCACCCGCATCTGGGGCTACCAGACCAACTACGGCAGCTACTGCCAGTTCGCCCGCGCCCAGGCACATCAGTGCATCGCCAGGCCGAAGCGCCTCACCTGGGAGGCGTCGGGCTGCTTCCTCCTCTGCGCCTCCACCGCCTACCGCATGCTGATGGGCTGGGAGCCGCACACGGTCGAGAAGGGCGACGTGGTGCTGGTCTGGGGCGCCACCGGCGGGCTCGGCAGCCTCGCGCTCGAGATCGTCCGCGCGCAGGGCGGCCGCGCCGTCGCGGTGGTCTCGGACGACGCCAAGAAGAAGTTCTGCACGGACCACGGCGCGGTCGGGGTCATCAACCGCTCGCAGTTCGATCACTGGGGCGTGATGCCCGACACCAAGGACGGCAAGGCGTACGGCAACTGGGCGAAGGGGGCGCGGGCCTTCGGCAAGGCGATCTGGGACGCGCTCGGCGATCGGGTGAGCCCGCGGATCGTCTTCGAGCATCCGGGCGAGGCGACTCTGCCCACCTCCGAGTTCGTCTGCGGCACCGGCGGCATGATCGTGATCTGCGCGGGCACCACCGGCTACAACGTCACGCTCGACCTGCGCTACCACTGGATGCGCCAGAAGCGCTTCCAGGGCAGCCACCTCTCGAACGACGACCAGGCGCTGGCGGTGACGCGCCTGGTGGACGCGGGCAAGGTCGATCCGTGTCTCTCCGGGACTTATGCCTTCGACGAGCTGCCCGAGTGCCACCAGCTCATGCTCGACAACAAGCACCCGTACGGCAATATGGCGGTGCTGGTGAACGCGCCGAAGGCGGGACTCGGCGCCGCTTGAAGGCGCTCGCCTTCCACGAGCACGGCGGGCTCGACAAGCTCAGGTACCAGGACGTCGCGGACCCGACGATCGGCGCGGGCGACGTCCTGGTCCGCGTGCGCGCGGCGGCGCTGAACCACCTCGACCTGTTCGTTCGCGAGGGCCTCCCCGGCCTGACCCTGCCCCTGCCGTTCTGGACGGGCTGCGACATCGCGGGCGACGTGGCCCAGGTGGGCGCGGCGGTGCGGGACGTCCAGGTGGGCGATCGCGTCGCGGTGAACCCGAATCTCTCCTGCCGCCGCTGCGAGTACTGCCGGCGCGGCGAGCACAGCATGTGCGTGAAGTACGGCATCCTGGGCGAGCACACCCACGGCGGGCTCGCCGAGTACGTGAAGGTGGACGCGCGCCACGTGCTCCTGCTGCCCGACGCGATCCGCTACGAGGACGCGGCGGCCTTCATCCTCGTGAACATGACCGCCTGGCGCATGCTGGTCACCCGGGCGCGGCTGCGCGCCGGGGAAGACCTGCTGGTCATCGGCGTGGGCGGCGGCGTCTCGTCCGCCGCCGTGCAGATCGGCAAGCTCTGCGGCGCGCGCGTGTGGGTCACGTCCTCCAGCGACGACAAGCTCGAGCGGGCGCGGGCCCTGGGCGCCGATGAGTGCATCAACTACGCGAAAGAAGACTGGGTGAAGGTGATCGGCCAGAAGACGGGCCGGCGCGGGGTGGACGTGATCCTGGAGAACGTGGGAGCGGCCACCTGGAAGGGCGCGATCCGCAGCGTGGCCAAGGGCGGCCGAATCGTCACCTGCGGGGCCACCTCGGGCCCCCTCGCCGAGACCGATCTCCGCCTCGTGTTCTGGAAGCAGCTCTCGATCATCGGCTCCACGATGTCGAACGATGCCGAGTTCAACACGGTCATGGGCCAGCTCTTCGCGGGGCGCCTGCGGGCCATCGTGGACACGGTGATGCCGCTCAAGGACGGCGTCGAGGCGCAGCGGCGCCTCGCGGAGGGCAAGCAGTTCGGCAAGATCGTCCTCACGCCCTGAGCTTCCGGCTGGTCGTCGTCGCGGACTGGTCAGCGGCCTCCACGAGGGGCCCGGTCCGGCCTGCGCGGGACCGCTGCTGGGTCGCGTGGGGCCGCGCCGGGGAGCGGCGTCCGGCGCCGCGCTACTTCCGCACGCGGCTCGAGGCGGAAGGCTTCATCTTCGGCCTGCTCGTCGGCGAGCCCGGCGCTGCCCTCGTGGGCTTCGACTTCGCGTTCGGCTATCCCGCCGACGCGGAGCTGCCCGGCGGGCGCGCGCTCTGCGCCCGGCTGGCCGGCCTGATCCGCGACGAGCCCGACGGCGTGAACAATCGCTTCGAGGTCGCCGGGGCCTTGAACCGCGAGATCCAGGCCGCGTTCGGTGGCGGCTTCGACGGGCCGTTCTGGGGCCACCCCGCCGGCCACGAGTATCCGCACCTCCACCCGACGCGCCCGCGCCCCTTTCCCCCGCGCATCAGCGATGGCCGGCTCGTCGAGCGGCGGCTGGCGTCGCGGCGCATCCAGAGCCCGTGGAAGCTCTTCACCCGCGGAGCGGTCGGCTCGCAGACGCTCCTGGGCCTGCCCGCCGTGCACCGTCTGCTCACGGACCCGGCGCTGGCGGGGCGCGCGCTGCTCTGGCCCTTCGAGACGAAGTGGGACGCGGCGGTCGGCCGCGACAGCATCGTGATCGCCGAGCTCTGGCCGAGCCTGGTGGACTGCCGAGACCTGCCCTACCCGATCAAGGACGCCCGCCAGGTCGCCGCGGTCCGCGACTGGGCCCTGGACGCGCCCGATGCCCTCGCGCAATCTCTGGCCCGCCCACCCGATCTCACCCATGAGGAAGAACGCACCGCCCGCGAGCGCGAGGGCTGGATCGTCGGGGGTCAGGTCTTACATTCCGACAATGTATGAATGTAAGACCTGACCCCAATCTGGTTCTCATCACGGCGGGGGTGACCGGGATCGTCACGTCGGTGACCATGATCGGGCCGCTGCTCGTGGACATCTCGCGGGACCTGGGGATCTCGCTCGGCCAGGCGGGATTGCTGGCGGTGGCGGCCGGCGTGCCGCAGGCGTTGTTCTCGCCGTTCTCGGGGCTGCTCTCGGATCGGCTGGGGCGCAAGCCGATGATCGTCACCGCGTTCGCCAGCGTGGCCGTGCTGAGCGTCGGGGCCGCGCTGGCGCCCAGCTTCGCGGCGCTCGCGGTGGTGCGCTTCCTGGCCGGGCTGCTGGGCTCGCTCGCGCCCACGAGCCTCATGGCCTCGGTGGGCGATCTCTTCCCGGCCGAGCGGCGCGCCCGCGCCATGGGCTGGTTCAACATGGGCTTCAGCTTCGCGGCCATCGGCGGCGTGCCGGTGATGGGCGCGGTCGGCGGCACGTTCGGCTGGCGCTGGGCCTTCGCGGCCATCGGCCTCGTGATGCTGCTGTTGGCCGGCTGCGTGTGGCGCTGGTTCCCGCGCATCCCGCCGACAGCCTCCGGCACCAGCGTGGTCGCGACCTACCAGGCGGTCTGGGGCGTGCCGCGCCTGCTGAACCTGCTCGGCGCGAACCTCATGGAGCGTTCGCTCTTCGCCATGGTGGTGATCTTCCTCCCCGCCTTCGTCATGCTGAGCTTCCACCTGAGCGCGGTGGGCGTGGCGCCCGTCCTCGTCCTGGTCGCGATCGGGGCGATCGCGGGCAACCTGCTGGGCGGCCGGCTCGGGGATCGCTTCAACAAGCCCGGGATCTTCGTGATTGCCCAGATCATCAGCGCGGGGCTCGGCCTGGCGCTCTTCGGCGCGGGGCTCCCCTTCGCGCCGGTCGTGGTACTCGCGACGCTGCTGACCCTCTGCAACGCGGCGAGCCGCCCGGCGTTCCTGGCCTACGGCTCGGAGCTGGCGCCCCGCCAGCGCGGCGCGCTCTTCGGGCTCATCGCGCTCACCAACCAGAGTGGCCTCGTGATCGGCTCCGCGGTGGGCGCCGCCGCCATCGGGGGCGGCGGCTATCAGGGCATGGCGCTGGCCGCGCTGGCCCAGGGCGTGCTGGCGGCCGGGCTGGCGCTGCCGCTGCTCCGGCGGCCTCGCCCTCTCGGCAATCGTTGACCCTCAGGGAGGCTCCGGCTAAGCTCGGTCTACTCTCGGATGAGCCGCTGCCCCCAGTGCAACCACGAGAATCCCCCGGGCGCCCGCTTCTGCAACGGATGCGGTGCCCGTGCGGAGCTGGCCTGCGCCCAATGCAGTCAGGTCAACCCATCGGGTAGTCGGTTCTGCAACGGATGTGGCGCCCAGCTCGGCGACCCAGGGCCAGCGGGGCCTCAGCCGCGCTTCACCTCCCCCGAGAGCTACACCCCGAAGCACCTCGCCGAACGCATCCTCAACTCGAAGACCGCCCTCGAAGGCGAGCGCAAGCAGGTCACGGTGCTCTTCGCCGACCTCAAGGGCTCCATGGAGCTGCTTGCCGATCGCGATCCCGAGGAGGCGCGCAAGCTGCTCGATCCCGTCCTTACGCTGATGATGGACGCCGTCCATCACTACGAGGGCACGGTGAACCAGGTCATGGGTGACGGCATCATGGCCCTTTTCGGTGCCCCGCTCGCCCACGAGGATCACGCGGTGCGCGCGTGCTATGCCGCCCTGCGGATGCAGGACGCCGTGCGGCGCTACTCGGAGGAGCTGCGCCGCGCGCAGGGGGTGGAGGTGCAGATCCGCGTCGGCGTCAACTCCGGAGACGTCGTGGTGCGCTCGATCGGCAGCGATCTCCGCATGGACTACACCGCCGTGGGCCAGACCACGCACCTGGCGGCCCGCATGGAGCAGCTCGCGGCGCCCGGCAGCATCCGGCTCACCGCCGAGACGCTGCACCTGGCCGAGGGCTTCGTCCAGGTCAACCCGCTCGGCCCGGTGCCGATCAAGGGGCTCGCCGAGCCGATCGAGGTGTTCGAGCTGGTGGGGGCCGGCGCCGCCCGCACCCGCCTCGAGGCAGCGGCGCGGCGGGGGCTCACGCGCTTCGTCGGCCGCACCGCGGAGCTGGAGCAGCTCCGCGACGCCCTCGACCGGGCCAGCCTGGGGCATGGTCAAGTTGTCGCCGTGGTCGGGGAGCCGGGCGTGGGCAAGTCGCGTCTCTTCTGGGAGCTCACCCATTCCCACCGCGTGCACGGCTGGCTGATCTTGCAGTCCGCCTCGGTCTCCTACGGCAAGGCCACCGCCTACCTGCCCGTGATCGAGCTGCTCCGCGGCTACTTCGAGATCGAGAGCCGCGACGACCCGCGGAAGATCCGGGAGAAGGTCACGGGGAAGGTCCTGACGCTCGCCCCGGCGCTCGGGTCCGTGGTGCCCGCCCTCCTGGCGCTCCTCGACGTGCCGGTGGAGGAGGCGTCCTGGCACGCCCTCGATCCTCCCCAGCGGCGCCAGCAGACGCTCGACGCGGTCAAGCGCCTGCTGTTGCGCGAAAGCGAGGCGGAGCCTCTGGTGGTGGTCTTCGAGGACCTGCACTGGATCGACGGCGAGACCCAGTCCTTGCTCGACAGCCTCGTCGACAGCCTGCCCGCCGCGCGCCTCTTGCTCCTCATCAATTACCGCCCCGAGTACCGGCACGGCTGGGGCGGCAAGACCTACTACCGCCAGCTCCGGCTCGATCCCCTGCCGCCCGAGAGCGCTGACGAGCTGCTCGATGCGCTCCTCGGCACTGACGCGGCACTCGGCGCGCTCAAGCAGCTCCTGGTCGAGCGGACGGAAGCGAATCCCCTCTTCCTCGAGGAGAGTGTGCGGGCTCTGGGGGAGACGGCGGCCCTGGTGGGCGAGCGCGGCGCCTACCGGCTCACCCGGCCCGTCGAAAATCTAAAAATCCCCGCCACCGTGCAGGCCATCCTGGCCGCGCGCATCGACCGCCTGGCGCCCGAGGCCAAGCGACTGCTCCAGGCTGCCGCGGTCATCGGCAAGGACGTGGCCCTCCCGCTGCTCCTGGCCGTTGCCGACGCGCCGGAGCACGAGGTACGCGCCGAGCTGACTCATCTCCAGGCCGCGGAGTTCCTCTACGAGACCCGGCTCTTTCCGGACCTCGAGTACACGTTCAAGCACGCGCTCACGCACGAGGTGGCCTACCAGGGGCTCCTCCACGACCGGCAGCGCGCCCTGCACGCCCGCATCACGGAGGCCATCGAGCGGCTCGCGCCCGAGCGCGTCGCCGAGCAGGCCGAGCGGCTGGCCCATCACGCCCTGCGCGGGGAGCTGTGGGAGAAGGCGGTCGCGTATCTCCGCCAGGCGGGGCTCCGGGCCATGGCGCGGGCCGCCAATCGCGAGGCCGTCGCCCACCTCGACCAGGCGCTCGGGGCCCTCCGCCGCCTCCCGGAGACCCGGGAGACGACCGAGCTGACCATCGACATCCGGCTCGACCTTCGGAACGCGCTCCTCCCGCTCGGCGATCGGGCGCGCATGGCGGACCACCTCCACGAGGCAGAGGTGCTCGCGAGGACGCTCGGCGACCAGCACCGGCTCGGGCGGATCGCCACCTTCATGGTGAACCAGAGCCTGGCCACCGGCGACTACGACGAGGCCGTCAGATTCGGGCAGGAGGCCCTGAGCATCGCGCGAACCCTCGGCGAGCGCTCGATCGAGGCGGTCGCCACGTCCTTTCTGGGTATGACGCACGCCGCCCGGGGCGAGTTCAGCGACGCGGCCATCCTCTTCGAGCGGAACGTGGCGCTCGAGGGCGACCTGCGCTACGAGCGCTTCGGGTCGCCCGGCATCCAGTCGGCGTTGTCAGGCGCCTGGCTCGCCGACGTGCTTTCCGAGCTCGGCCGGTTCGGCGAGGCGATCGGGCACGCCGAGGCCTCCGTGCGGACCGCTGAAGCGGCCGATCATCCCTTCACGCTGCACTGGGGGTTGTTCTATCTCGGTCTCGCCCACCTCCGTCGCGGGGATCTCCCACGCGCGACCCGGGTCCTCGAGCGGGACCTCGAGCTCTGCCGCACGTGGCAGCTCGTCGCCGGGACACCGTACGTCGCCGCGACCCTCGGCGCCGCATACGCCCTCGCCGGCCGTGCTGACGAGGCGCTCCCGCTGGTCGCGGGCGCGGTCGAGGAGTTCCGCAGTCGCCAGACTCACACCTGGCCGGCGCTCATTCTTCTTTGGGCCGGGATGACCTACCTCTCGGCCGGGCGGATCGACGAGGCCGCCAGCCACGCCCGAGAGGCACTGGCGCTCACCCGCCGGCTGGGGGCTCGGGGAAGCGAGGCCCACGCCCTCTGCCTCGCCGGTGACGTCGCGTCGACAGGCGGCGCCGAGGACGCTCCCGGTTACTACGACGAGGCGCTGGCACTCGCCGGCGAGCTCGGCATGCGGCCGCTCGTGGCCCACTGCCACCTCGGCCTCGGCAGACTCGATTACCGCACGGACAAGCACGAGCAGGCGCAGGAACACCTCACCACCGCCATCACGATGTACCGCGAGATGGATATGCGGTTCTGGGTCGAGCGGGTCGAGAGGGAACTGAAGGGCGTATGACCGGGGGGCCCACCTTCACGCTCGCCGGAGTCGTCGAAGCGTCTCCTGGTAGATGGTCCGGCGCGGGCCGATGGCGACGAGATCGATCAGCCGTCTCGCCGCGACCCGGTAGACGATTCGGAACCGTCCCACCCGGAGGCTCCGCAGTCCCGGCAGCTCATCGCGTAGCTCCTTGCCGACCTCCGGGTCGGTGCGAATGAGGTCGAGGCCCGCCCGCACCTTGCGCTTGAGCTCGGGATGAAGGCTTCGGACAAGCTCCTCGATCCGTCCCGGCACCCGGAGGCGGTAGCGCTCCATGATACCCGCGCCCCCCGCATCAGTCCTCGGGCAGGAGCTCCTCCAGCGTGTAAATCTTGGCGCCGCGCTTGAGCGTCCGCAGGCCACGC
>WNFD01006142.1_pt1 | contig 16028 bp, 22 predicted proteins | sample 5400491 | NCBI WGS metagenome assembly WNFD01 (sample SAMN13153343, study PRJNA577476) | soil metagenome | isolation source: 120 cm saprolite under Douglas fir tree site 2 hole 2 replicate 2 | place: USA:California | collected 2015-04-18 | reverse complement strand
CCGAAGATGATGAGCACGACGACGAGGATGGCGATGATCCAGAACGGGTGTATGGGCATCAGCCGGATTATAGTCCGCCGAATGTAAGGGGATGATCAGGCTTCTTTCAGGTCACCGCAATCGTGATCGAGTTGATCTTGTCCGTCCCCAGGATGGTCTGGACCTTGTCCATGCCGCTCACGACCGTCCCAAAGCGGTTGTAGGTCGCGGTCGCCCCCGCCCCCGGCCAGGGGCCTTTGACGATGAAGAACTGGCTGCCGTTGATCGGCCCATCCGGCACCCTGGCCATGCCGACGGACCCGATGCCCCACTTGAGGAAGGAGTTCGGCTCTTCGGGCAGGTTGTAGCCCGGGCCCCCGGTTCCGTTGCCCTTGGGATCTCCCGTCTGCACCACCCAGTCCTCGCTTTTCCAGAACGGGCTGCCCGTGTAGTACCCGTTCAGTGCCAGGACGACGAAGTTGTTGACGGTGATCGGGGCGGTGTCCGGCAGCAGCTCGATCACCACCTGGCCTTGAGTTGTGTTCAAGGTGGCGGTGTATTTGTGGTTGGGCAGGATGCAGGTCGGTTGCGCCGAGATGAACGCGTGCACGCCGACCGCAACCGATGTCTTGCAGTTGGCCAGCGCGGACGGTCTGGGCTGCGTCGCCGCTTGCTGCAGCGCGAGGCCCGACCCCAGCACAGCCGCTACCAGGATGGCCATGATCAGGTAAGGCACCCACGGCCGCTTCTTCCATGCCTCCGGCAGCTCGATCGCCTCGGCCTCGGGCCTCGGCGCGGGCTCAATCCTGCGCTTCGACTTGCTCATCGCCTGGCCGCCGCCTCCACGATCGCCTGGACGAGGCCGTGAGTCGTGTACTCCCGCGCGACGATGTCGACCCGTAGGCCCAGCTTGCGCGCCGTGTCCGCCGTTACCGGTCCCATGCACGCGACCTCGGCATCGCCCAGCACCGCGGGCAGCCGATCGTCAGGAAACGCTCGCACGAAATTGACGACCGTGGAGGAGCTCGTGAACGTGATCGTGTCGACGCCCTCGGCGCCGAACAACCTCAGAAGAGCCGGCCCCGTCGGAGCTGGGCAGACCGCCTGATAAACCGGTAGGATCTCGACCTCGGCGCCTCGCATTGCGAGCAGGGATGGTAAAGCGTCGCGCGCGACCTCTGCTCGGGGGACGAGGACATGCATGCCCTCCATCTCCCAACCTTCCAGCGCTTTCGCAAGCCCCTCGGCGGTGTACTCCGAGGTCACCACCTCCGGTCGCAGTCCGTGGTTCTCGAGCATCTCGGCGGTTTCCTGGCCGATCGCGCACAGCTTGGATGCATGCAGCGCGCGGGCGTCAGCGCCGGTTTCGACCAGCATCTTGAAAAAGATGGCGACCGCGTTCGCCGACGCGAAGATGACGAGGGTGGTACGGCCGAGGTTGGTGATCGCCTTGCGCACGCGCTCATCGGTGGGCATCGGGCGGATCTCGATCGTCGGGATCTCGACCACGGAGGCGCCCAGGTCGGCGAGCAGCCGGCTGAACGGAGCAACCTGATGGCGCGCCCGCGTGATCAGGATGCGCCTCCCGTGCAGCGGCCGCTTCGTCAGGGTGTCGAGACTCTCTGACATCTCGACGCCAGGTCCCAGCACGAGCAGAGCGTCACCGCGCAGGCCATACGTGGCCGCTTTGCGCGCGAGCTCTCCGAGGGGCGCTCCCACCCGGTGCTGGCCGGGCTGCCCTGGGTTAAGGATCAATGCAGCGGGCGTCTCCGGCGTTCTGCCGTCGGCGAGCAGCGCGCTGATCCCCGACTCCCACCAGCCCGAGGCGAGCCGCAGCACCACCGTCTCCGCACCCTTCACGAGCCCGAGGCCGATCGATGCCGAGCGGCCTTCGATGGTGAGCGGAATGCCGCTCATCACCGGCGCGGCGAGCTCCAGGATGAGCCCGGGCACTGCTTCGAAATCGATGCCGGCACGCTGGAGGCGCTCGGCGATCGCGCTGCCGTTTGAAAACGCGTAAGGGTTGCCTGGGAAGAGGACCGCGACTTTGCGGCCCATCCGCGCCACGCGCACGATCTCTTCCACTGAGTCGAGCGGGCCGATATCAGCTCCGGCCGCCGCGAGGTGAAGCAGCCCCACGCCACAACCATCGATGTTGCGTATTACGTCGGCTTGCTTGATCGCTTCGACCGCCTGCACCGTGGCCAGACCTGGGTGACCGGGACCGACACCCACGAGCCGGACCCTGCTGAGGGGACCCACGAGGAAGAGGTTAGAGCTTTCGAGAAACCACGTAGTCGGTCAGCGCCGCCAGCGTTTGCGCGGCGTCGCCACCATTGATTCCGTCGAGCTCGCGTCGCGCGTCGGCCGCCAGTGAACGCGCACGTTCGATCGCGCGCTGAGGTCCTTTGCTCTCGCGCACGAGCGCAACGACCTGCTCGGCGTCAGTCACGTTCAGCTCGCGACCCGAACGCAGTACGGCCGACAAACGGCCGGCAACCGAAGGCTGCTCCATGGCCATCATCAATGGCAGCGTCGCGAAACCTTCGACGACGTCGTGGCCGATCGGCTTGCCCACCTCGTCCTCGGTACCGGTGTAGTCGAGCACGTCGTCCGCGATCTGGAAGGCGAGGCCAAGCAGGCGCCCGAAGGCACGCAGGTGCGATCGCGGCCCCGCATGGAGGCCGCCCAGGAGCGCGCCGATGTCGCAGCAGGCCGCGAGCAGCGTCGCGGTCTTGGCCTCGATGCGAGCCATGTACTCGTCGAGCGTGGTCGCGTACTGATGGCGGATCGACTGCTGGCGCACCTCGCCCGCGCAGATCTTCATGACGGCGTCGGCGAGGATCGTCACGACCTCCGGCGACTGCGTGTTCGCGGCCTGCTCGTAAGCCTTGGCAAAGTAGAAATCGCCGACCACGATGGCGGGCTCATCGCCGAGGCGTGCCGCTACGGTGGGGCGCCCTCGTCTGACGGTCGCGCGATCGATGACGTCGTCGTGCACCAGGGTGGCGGCATGCGTCAGCTCGACCGCCATCGCCGCGGGGGTGAGCCGGTGGAGGTCGTAGGCGCCGAACTTCGCCGCCAGCAGCACGAGGGCGGGCCGTATCCGCTTGCCCCCCGCGGCGAACAGGTCGGCCATGGGGGCGGCGACGACTTCCGGGTCGGCCTCGATCAGTCTGCGCAGGCTCGACTCGATGGCGGCGAGGTCGCCGGCGACGGGTCCGAAGAGGTTCGATTCGACGGCTACGTCGTCTGCTTCTCCCAGAGCTGCACCTCCTGGGCCTGGACGCGGTCACCGAAGATGTTGGCGGCGATCCGGTCGAAGTGCTTTGGTGTCGCCGTCACCAATATCTCGTGGTGCGGGGCCGCGCCGTTCGCGCGCAGCCGCGAATGGTCGAGATGCCTTTCCACCTTGGCGGCCGTCGTCGTCGCCGAGTCGACCAGCTGAAACCGGCCGGGAAACAGGCGGGCGATCGCGGGCTTGAGCAGCGGGTAATGCGTGCACCCGAGCACGAGCGTGTCGGCGCCGAGCTGGACGATGTCCTCGAGGTCACGCCGCAGAGCCTGCTCCGCCCTCGGCGAGTCGGCCTCGCCTGCCTCGACGATGTCGACGAGATCCGGGCAGGCCTTCTGATATACGCCGACCATCGGGTCGATCTCTTTGATGGCGTGGAGATATTCCTGACTGCGCATCGTGCCTTCGGTCGAGATCACACCCACGCGGTTGTTCTTGGTCGCCTCGACCGCGGCCTGCGCGCCAGGACTGATGACGCCGACGATCGGCACCTCGAACAGCTCGCGCGCCTGGTTCAGAGCGGCGGCGGTGGCGGTGTTGCAGGCGATGACGACGAGCTTGACGTCCCGGCTTTCGAGGTACCGGATGATGTCGACGGCGAACCCGCGCACCTCCTCCTGGAACCGCGGGCCGTATGGGAAGTGCTGGAGGTCGGCGACGTAGATCGTCGGTTCCATGGGCAGCCGCTCGCGGATCGCCCGCACCACGGTGAGCCCGCCGACGCCGGAGTCGAAGATGCCGATTGGGCGCGGGTCGCCGGCCGCCGCTCTTCGCTCCACCTAATCGGTAACGGGCCTGACCGACAGACGGTAACCCAGGCCCGGAACGGCCTCGAGGTTGACGCCGGTGTTGGTGTACTCGGAAAGCTTGCGGCGCAGGCGCTGGACGTGCGGGTCGACCGAGTGGTCGTCGAGGTCGTGCGGGTAGCCCCACACCTTGTCTCTCAGCTGCGCCCGCGTCAGCACGCGCTCCGGGTTCGCGGCCAGCACCGACAGGAGGTTGAACTCGGTCATGGTCAGGGGGATCTCGTCCTCGCCGAGCCTCAGCCGGCGCGCGGCGTTGTCGATCTGCAGGGCGCCGACCATGAGCAGGCCTTCGCGACCCCCTCCCGATTCAGCCAGGGCCGCGCGTCGGAGGTGAGCGTTGATGCGGGCGGCGAGGATCCGCGAATCGAACGGCTTGGTGATGTAGTCGTCGGCGCCGACCTCGAGCCCCACCACCTCGTCCATCTTGGCGGACCGCGCCGTCAGCATCACAACCGGACCCGTCACGCCTTGCCTGCGCAGCTCAAGGATGACCTCGGTGCCGCTGATGTCGGGCAGGACCCAATCGACGAGCACGAGGTCGGGCTGGCCGCTCGCCGCGAGCTCGATCGCCTGGGCGCCATTGGCCGCTTCGAGCACATCGTGGCCCTGCAGCCGCATGACCTCCGCGACCAGGGTCCGGACCGGCTCGTCGTCCTCGACCACCAGGATGCGCCGCTTCCGTCGCGGCACCGACGCGGTCAGTTGGGCGTGGGAGGTGCGAACCCGACGCGCCGCGCTTCACGCGTCGAACGCTTCGGTCTCCTCATCAGGAGCACGCGCTTCTCCCCCCCATCGACCACCTCGGCCAGCTCCCAGCCATCGGCTGCGGCTTCTTTGAGAAGGTTGACGAGGCTGCCGCCGTCGACCACCTGCGCAACCGTCAAGACGTGGGTCGCGTACTCCCATTCGCGGGCGGGCATGCCCACGGATGGGATGTGGGTGGCCGGCGCGCCATCACCTGGCGCGGGTTGGTCCGGCTCGTCGGGCTCTTCGTCGGGGTCCTCTTCGAGGCGGGGCGTCACGCTTCGATTCTAGTGACCAGGGGGAACCAGTACCCCCGGCGGGGGTCGAACCCGCGCTGGACCGGGTTTAAGCCGGCTGCCTCTGCCATTGGGCTACGGGGGCACATCAATTGTGCCCCTCGGCCTTGTAGTCGAAGAAACCCTTGCCGGTCTTGCGGCCCAGGTCGCCTGCCTCGACGAGCTTGCGGAGCACCTCGGGAGCGTCCCCGCCCTCGCCCTGGCGGTGCCTGTCCTTCATTGCCCCATAGAAGATGTCGAGGCCGCTGAAGTCGAGCAGGTGGAAAGGTCCCATGGGCCAGTTGAGGCCCTTCTGCACCGCGATGTCGATGTCCTCAGCGCTGGCGAAGCCGCCCTCCAGGAGGTGCATCGCCTCCTCGGACGCGGCGAACAGGATGCGATTGACGATGAAGCCCCAGATTTCTTTGTTCAGCACCACCGGGGTCCGGTCGATGCTGCGCACGAACTCGGTCGCCGCTTTTATGGTGGACTCCGACGTCTTCGGCCCTTTCACGACCTCGCACAGCTGCATGACCGTCACCGGGTGGAAGAAATGCATGTTGCAGCAACGGGAGGGATCGCCGGTGAGGTCGGCCAGCCGGCTGATGGCGATCGTGCTGGAGTTGCTGGCCAGGATCGCGTCCTTCTTCGCCGCTTCGCCCAGTTGAGTGAAGACGCCTTTCTTGGTATCGAACTCCTCGATGACGGCTTCGATGATCAGGTCCGCTCCGGCGGCCGCCGCGGCCAGGTCGTCGGTGTCTTTGATGCGACCCAGTGCCTGGTCGGCCCGGTCCCTGGTCAGTCGACCCTTCTCGACCGCGCGGTCGAGCAGCTTGCGGTTGTGAGCGCGCGCGCGGTCCAGCTGGCCCGGCAGGGCGTCGACGAGCGTGACCTCATAGCGACCCGCCAGCGCGGTCTGGAGCGCGATCTGCGAGCCCATCGTCCCGGCGCCGACCACGGTGACGTTCCTGATCTCACTCATCATCTATATGTGCAGGTGAGCATGGCGCAATTCGAGGCGGCGGCGCAGGCGGCCGTCGACTCCATCCCCGATGAGTTCAAGCCGTACCTCGAGAACACGATCTTCATCATCGAGGAGAGCTCGCCGGAAGGCCTGCTCGGCCTCTATGAGGGAGCGACCGCGTTCGGCGCCGGCGAGGGGATGCCCGAGCGGGTCACCCTGTACAAGCGCTCGCACGAGCGCGCGACGGACTCGATTGCCGGTCTCGTCGAGGAGGTGAGGCGGACGATCCTCCACGAGGTCGGCCACCACTTCGGCATGGACGAGGACGAGCTGCCCTACTGATCATGCGGTGCCAGCTCAGCGAAGCGTCCAGAACGAGCGGTCCCACAGTATGAGCGGCTCACCCTCGCCCTGAACGGCGCTCTCGACCTCGCCGACGCAGATGTCGTGGTCGCCGGCCTCATGCACCTGGGCCAGCCTGCACTCGAGCCACCCGGCGCAGCCGTCGATGAGCGGGATGCCGTTCGTGCCCAGGCGGTGCGGCACGTCACTCCACGCGGCCGCCACCACGGGGGCGCGGCCGGCGAACCGCTCGGCGATGAACTCTTGCGAGCGGGTCAGGATGCTCACGTTGAAGGCCTTGCCCTCGACGACCGCGTTGCGCGTGACCGTCATGTGCTCCAGGCTCACCAGCACCAGGGGCGGCTCGGCCGAGATGGAGACGAGGCTGGTCGCGGTCAGCCCGCGAAAGCCGGTTCCCAGGCGAGCGCTGATCACCACCACGCTCGCGGCGAGCCGGGCCATGACGTCGCGGAACTCCTCTGGTTCCAATTCGCCGCCTAGAGTACTGGGGCGCCATCCTGAAGCGAGCCGCCCCGAAGGTAGAATCGGGTCACGAAGGGCGCGGCGACGTAGCCAAGTGGCAAGGCAGAGGTCTGCAAAACCTCCATCCCCAGTTCGATTCTGGGCGTCGCCTCCAACTCCACCGGGCGCCTTTCAGTGGAGGTGACTTTGGAATCCCCCGCAGAGGCGATCGAGACCATCAAGCTTCTCAGCCGCGCAACCGAGCTGTACCACGTCTCGACCTTCGTCGGATATCGCGAGAACGACCGCGGCCAGACCAAGAGGTTGACGATCGTGGTCTGGGATGCGGGCCCATTGAAGCCCGACACGCGGTATCGCGTGCTCGCGAGGGACGAAGAGGGCCACGAGGCTTTGGGCAAGGCCCACGAGCGCCTCGACGAGGCACTTGCGATCGTTCAGTGGTCCGACCTGGACAGATAGACTTCGGCTCTGGGCATCGCCTCCAACTAACCCGGTGGTTGCGGGAACGATCCGGTCTTGCGCGTCAACTCCTTGAACAGATGTCGCGTGTGCAGAAGGTTGCGGACTCGCAAGCGGACCTCATGGCGGTCGAGCGGTTTGGTCAGGAAGTCGTCCGCTCCCAGGATGAGGGCGCTGGTCCTCGCGGCCGGGCTCGCATCGGCAGTGAGCACGATCACCGGCAGGAAGCCCAAGCGTCCGCGAGATCCGCGAAGGCGGCGTAGCAGCTCGAGCCCGTCCGGATCCGGCATGTGCAGGTCGAGCAACACCAGGTCAGGCTCGAACACGTGGAAAACCTCCTCAGCGTCCGCCGAGTTGGTCACGCTGCGCACTTCGTCTGCGACTTCCACCAGATATGCCTCGAGAAGCTCGACGTTCGCGGGCTCATCGTCGACGATCAGGATTCGTTGAGGCACCTGGTTCGACGGTGTCACCCTTCACCGGGGCTGTCACGATCGATCAACATTTCCCATCGGCTGATTCGCGGGTGGCCTCAGCTAAACTCGATCCACAGGCGCGCAATTTCGGTCGCCCCACTAAGCGAGGAGATAGGCGGCATGGGCTTGGCCCAGATCAAGATGCCCCAGCTCGGTGAGTCGGTCACCGAGGGCACGGTCGACAAGTGGTTGAAGAACGAGGGCGACTTCGTCAAGAGGGACGAGCCCATTGTCGAGGTGGTCACGGATAAGGTCAACGCCGAGATCCCCTCCCCCTTCGAGGGCAAGCTGGTCAAGATCACGGCCGCCCAGGGCGAGACCGTGCTGGTGGGCGCCGTGCTGGCTCAAATCGAGGTTGCAGACGCCGCGACAGCGGCTCCGGCCGGCGCCAAGGCCCCGCCCAAGCAGGCCCCCCAGGCTGCCGCAGCCCCGGCACCCGAGGCTGCCACCACGGACGGCGGCGACGGGCGAGCCCGCCTCTCCCCAGCGGTCCGCAAGCTCGCCGCGGAGCACGGCCTCGACCCGACGACCGTGAGGGGCACCGGCATGGGCGGCCGGGTGACGCGCGACGACGTCCTGGCGGCGGTAGGGGGCGGCCAGCCCGCAACCGCGGCACCAGCGGCACCGGCGGCACCGGCGCCGGCCGCGCCCGCGCCGACCCGTGTCGATGGCAAGCGCGAAGAGCTCGTGAAGCTCAGCGTGATGCGGCGCTCGATCGCGGAGCACATGGTGCGCAGCCTCGCGACCTCGCCGCACGCATGGACCCTGCAGGAGGTCGACGTCACCAACCTGGTTCGTTACCGCGAGTCCGAGAAGGAGGGTTTCCGGTCCCGCCACGGCGTCGCGCTCACCTACATCCCGTTCGTCGTCCAGGTCGTGTGCGAAGCCATCAAGCAGTTTCCGTGGCTCAACTCCACGTGGAGCGACGAAGGAGTGATCCTCAAGCACTTCATCAACATGGGCATCGCCGTGTCGATCCCGGACGGGCTCATCGTCCCGGTCTTAAAGGACGCCGACCAGCGTGGTTTCACCGACCTCGTGCGGTCGCTCAACGACCTGATCGAGCGCGCCCGCAACAAGCAGCTCAAGGTGGACGACGTGCAGGGCGGCACCTTCACGCTCAACAACACCGGCGCCACGGGATCGGTCGCCAGCCAGCCGATCATCAACCAGCCCCAGGCGGCGATCCTCACCACCGAGGCCATCGTCCGCCGCCCGGTCGTCATCGGCGACGGGATCGCGGTGCGCCACATGATGAACATGTGCCTCACGTTCGACCACCGCATCGTCGACGGGATGATGGCTGGCCAGTTCCTCGCCCAGATCAAGAACCGACTCGAGGAATGGACGGCATCTAGCATCAAGCTGTGAGCAGCTCTTCCCCCATCACGCCGCAGCCGATCCCATCGTGGATCCGTGTGCGCGTCACGGAAGGCGAGAATTTCAAGGACCTCAAGCAGATCGTGCGCGGAAGCCGGCTGCACACGGTGTGCGAGGAGGCGCGCTGCCCGAACATCTTCGATTGCTGGAACCGGCGCACGGCCACGTTCATGATCCTCGGCGACGTTTGCACCCGCGCGTGCCGCTTCTGCGCCGTCACCTCGGGCCGGCCGTCGGAGCTGGACCTCGGCGAGCCCCTCCGCGTGGCGGAGTCGGTGGCCGAGCTCGGGCTTCGACACGCGGTGATCACCTCGGTCGATCGTGACGACCTGCGCGATGGAGGCGCGGGCATCTTCGCCCGCACCATTCGCGCCATCCGCCGGCGCAGCCCGGGCACGACGATCGAGGTGTTGACTCCGGACTTCCAGGGCGACCTCGAGGCGGTGCGAACGGTCGTCGAGGCCGGGCCCGACATCTTCAACCACAACACCGAGACCGTGCCCCGCCTCTACGCGCGGATCCGGCCGAAGGCGGTCTACGAAAACAGCCTGGCGCTCCTCCGCCACGTGAAGACGCTGGCGCCGCACATGGTCAGCAAGTCGGGATTGATGGTCGGCCTGGGCGAAACCGAGGACGAGCTGCTCGAGGTCTTTCGCAACATGCGCGCGCACAACATCGACGTACTGACCGTCGGCCAGTACCTGAGACCGAGCAAGAAGCACGCCGAGGTCGTGCGCTACTACCGACCCGAGGAGTTCGTCGAGCTGAAGCAGAAAGCGATGAGCATGGGCTTCGGTCATGTCGAGGCCGGTCCCCTCGTGCGTTCCTCCTATCACGCTGATGAGCAAGTCCCCGCCCGTAAGAGCCTGCTGGCTGGGTAGCGCCGGCTACCGCGCGGTCTGGGACCTCCAGGCCGAGCTGGTGGGCGAGGTGCGAGACGGCAGCGCGCCTGACACGCTGCTGCTGCTGGAGCATTCCCACGTATTCACCATGGGCAGGGCCGCGAGCGCGGACCACCTTCTGTGGGACGAGGACGAGCGCGCGCGCCGCGATGTGGACGTCATCTGGTCCGACCGGGGCGGCGAGGCGACCTATCACGGCCCGGGCCAGCTCGTGGGTTACCCGATCCTCGACCTCGAGCATTTTCGGATCACGATTCCCCAATACCTGCAGAGGCTCGAGCAGTCTTTGATCGAGTTCCTGGGTGAGCTTGGCGTCGCATCCGAGCCCGGAGGCCACGGCCTCACAGGCGTGTGGTCAAACGGCGAGAAGGTGGCCGCGATCGGAATCAAGCTCAACCGCTCGGTCGTCAGCCACGGGTTCGCGCTGAACCTCACCACCGACCTGGACTACTTCGACGGCATCATCCCTTGCGGGCATGCCGACAAACGTCCGACCTCAGTCGCTGCGCTCACGGGGCGGCAGATCGACACCGAGACGGCGGCACGCAGTTATGCGCGTCATTTCGAAAGCGTTTTCGGGACCAGGCTGTCATGGACGGAGCCGGGGTCGCTGGTTCCCTCGCAAACTGCAGGGGCGGGCAGGGCGCCACACATATAATCGCGCCAGGGCCCCAGCGTCGGCCCAAGACCAAATGCTTTTCCTGGCCGCCCATCTAGCGAGCTTCCTCCCCGGGTGGCTGCAAGAACCATCCTGGCTGAGACCGCTCACCCATGCGATCCGCATATTCATCCTCCAGCATCAGGCGGGCGGCCTTTTCTTCGTCATCTTCTTCGAGGAGCTGGGCGTCCCTCTACCCGCGCCCGGTGACGCAGCCATCGCGTACGGCGGCTACCTCACGACGACCGGGGCGATCCCATATCCGATGGCCTACCTCGCCGTGGTCTCGGGTGCTGTGCTGGGCAGCGCCTGCAATCTCACCATCACCCGGCGGTATGGGCGGCCATTCATCCGACGTTACGGCCGGTATATCGGCCTGACTGAAGCGAAGCTGAATGGCGCCGAAAAGGCCTTCAAGCGCTGGGGCCCGTGGACGATAATCATCGGCCGCCACATTCCAGGGATGCGGATCGTGATCTCGGCCCTTTCGGGAATATTGAACGTCCCTTATCGGGTTTTTATACCGTGCGTACTGTTCTCCGCGACGATCTGGGCGGCGATCTTCCTCGAATTGGGGCGGCGCCTCGGTCCTCGAGTTCGAGATCTGCTGGGTATCTTCCCCGCGTATCTCTTTCCATGGCTGGGGTTGGGTTTGGTCGTGCTCGCGATCGGGTATCTGGCATATGAGCATGGGTTCCTACCGAAAGCCCGTCGAGGAGCAGTCGAGCCGCGTTGAGCTGGTTCGGCTGGACAGCGTCTCGATGGACGAAGACGACGAGATCCTTCCCGACTTCGAAGCCGAAGTCGACGGCCGGCGCGTCTGGGTGACGGCCGTACTGGAGCGCACCGCGGTCATCGAACCGGCGCCTGGCGAGCCCAAGATATTGGTGAATCGCGGGCGACTGCTGGTCGACCCGGCCCGCCTCCGCGTCCGCCACCTGGCGAGCAAGGAAGCGGCACGAAGGGGTCGCGAAGCGACCACCGCCGCCTAGCCCGAGGAAGCCAGCACATGAGCAAGATCGTTGATCTCGTTTCTCTAGCCAGCATCGTCCCACCCCCGAACCACGAGGTCAGCGGTGGCTTCAACGCGATGGTCAACGGCAAGCAGGTGCGCGTGCGCGCGGTGCTCGAGCGGACGGTCGTGATCGAGCACCAGGAGGGCGGCGAGCGCACGGTCGTCCGCAAGGACAACTGCATGGTCAAGCCGTCGGCGGTGGCGTTCGTGCCGGGCAACCCCAACAACGGCGTCGGCCCGCGGCAGTGGCGAAGGCTGCCGGGCAAGCCGCCGGCGCCGCCGAGGGTGATTCCCTAAGGACCGAACGCCTCAGTCGATGTAGCGCTGAGCCTTCAGCGTGAGGAAGGCCGGGAAGCTCTCGGCCAGCGCGACCTCTTCGAACACCTCGCGCGCCTCCGTGAACCGCCCCTTCTTCCAGAGCTCCTCTCCGTGCCGGGCGTGAAGGCTCGCCATCTCGTCGTCGGCGATCTCGCGCACGAGGTCCGCTGTCACGGTCGCTCCCTCGACGAGGCGCGCGGCATGGCGGCACCACTGCCACACCTGCGACCGCGATATCTCCGCCGTCGCGACATCCTCCATCAGGTTGTTGATGGCCGCGGCGCCGACACCTCGCATCCACGACTCGATGTACTGGATGCCGACGCTCACGTTGAGCCTGAGCCCGCCCTCGCTGATCGTGCTTCCCGGAACGCGCACGTCGATCAGCTGCCCGGACGTGACGTGGACATCTGGCCTCTGCCGTTCCAACTGGTTGGGCCGCGTGCCCAGGACGCGGTCGAACGCGTCGGTCGCGATTGTCACCAGGTCGGGATGCGCCACCCACGTGCCGTCGAAACCGTCGCCGGCCTCGCGGTCCTTGTCCTCCTTGACCTTGCCCATCGCGACAGCGTTGACCTCGGCGTCGCGCCGCGACGGAATGAAAGCCGCCATCCCCCCCATCGCGTGCGCACCCCGCTTGTGGCACGTCTTCACGAGCAGCTCCGTGTAAGCGCGCATGAAGGGGACGGTCATGGTCACCTGCGCGCGCTCGGGGAGGACGAAGTCCGGCCGGTTCCGAAACTTCTTGATGATGCTGAAGATGTAGTCCCAGCGCCCTGCGTTGAGCCCGCTGGAGTGGTCGCGCAGCTCGTACAGGATCTCTTCCATCTCGAACGCGGCCAGGATCGTCTCGATGAGGACGGTGGCGCGGATCGTTCCACTTGGAACGCCCACGGCATCCTGCGCAAAGTTGAAGACGTCGTTCCAGAGCCGCGCCTCGAGATGGCTCTCGAGCTTGGGGAGATAGAAGTACGGACCGCTGCCCTTGCCCAGCAGGCGCTTCGCGTTGTGGAAGAAGTAGAGGCCGAAATCGAACAGGCTGCCTGAAACGGGCCTCCCGCCAACCAGAACGTGGCGCTCATCCAGGTGCCATCCGCGCGGTCGCACGACTAGCGTCGCCACTTTCTCGTTGAGGCGATATTCCTTTCCCTCGGGGCTCGTGAAGGTGAGGGTCCTCTCGATGGCGTCGATCAGGTTGACCTGGCCCTCGACCAGGTTCGACCACGTGGGCGAGTTCGCGTCCTCGAAGTCCGCCATGAACACGCGCGCCCCGGAATTGAGCGCATTGATCAGCATCTTGCGATCGGTCGGGCCCGTGATCTCGACCCGCCGGTCCTGGAGATCCTTCGGCGCCGGTGCGACTCGCCACTCGGAATCGCGGACCGATTTGGTCGAGGCGAGAAAATCGGGCGTCTCTCCCCCATCGATGCGCGCTTGGCGCTGATCGCGTGCCTGCAGCAATTGCTCGCGACGTGGACCGAACTCGCGCTGCAGCCGACCGACGAAGTCGAGGGCGTCAGGCGTGAGCACCTCGCGCGCCCGCCCAATCACCGGGCCTTTGACCTCTACCTGCTCAGTTGTCGCCACCCTGAGCCAATGTTAAGTCCCGGTCAGGCGCTCCACCACGGGCGCAAACGCCTCTGCGACCTCGCCCGGCAAGATCACGTATGAGATTCCATATCTATCGCGCCGCTCGCGCAGCGACTCCACTATCTCGTCGACGGTGCCGATGAGAAAATGCGGCGTGTCGAGCACGTCAGCGGCCTCAGCGCCAAAGCCTCGTCCTACGGCAGCCGCCAGCGAAACCCGGTCGTCGGTGATGGTGGCGAAGAAGATCGTGACGCTCAGCTCGATGTGGTCGATCCGATCACTTGCTGCTTCCTTTATCCATGCGAGCTTTTCATCGGTGGCGCCGGCGAGGCCCGTGCGGACCAGCGCCGGGTTGATTCGACCCTCGCGCAGGTCGTAGTTCACGTTCACGATATCGGCCTCGCGCGCCGCCAGGCGCAGCATGCGGCGGCCGCCGCCTCCCAACAGGATGGGTGGATGCGGCTTCTGGACCGATGATGGGTTGCCCTCGAGCGAGGTGATGCGGTAGTGCTTGCCCGCAAATGAGAAAGGCCCTCCGGCCAGCAGGCCCTTGATGATCGCGAGGCCCTCCTCCATTCGCTCGATCCGCACGCCGGGCGAATCGAACGCGATGCCGGCATGTTCGTAGTCGGAAGCCATCCAGCCCGCACCGAGCCCGAGGTCGAAACGGCCGTCGGAGAGTAGGTCCAGCGTGGCGACCTCTTTGGCCAGCACCACGGGGTGTCGATAGTCGTTATCGAAGACGAGCGAGCCAACTCGGAGCGTGGTGGTCGCCGTCGCGGCCGCCATCAGCGCCGCGATGGGGCCGAGCTGGTCTCCGAAGTGGTCGGGCAGGTAAAGCGCCTTGTAGCCGAGCGATTCCACCAGTCGCGCTTTAAACGACCCCGGAGGCGGTCCCATCGGCTAGCATGCTCGGCCAATGGCCGCCGTCGTCCGGCTAGCCCGCGACCGCGCCTGGTGGCCGTTGCTTCCGGCAGCCCTCAGCTGGACCTTCCTGTTCGGGTACCAATGGGCCTTCTACATCGGATACCGCGGCGGCGAGCACACGGTGTTCTGGTATTTCTCCGGCGTCCTGGGCGACGGTCTGTTCATTCCCGCGCTCAACGTTGCCGGCGTCGCCATGCTGCGCCGGCTGAAGCCGTTCATACCGTGGAGACGCCTGCCGCTTTACGCTCTGCTGGGCCTGGCGACGGCAAGCTCGGCTTTCCTGGTCCAGGCCGGATTCGATCTCGTCAACTGGTCGATGCCGACTTCGTTTCGCTGGAGCCCGGTCGGGCAGTTCCACTTCCTGGTCATGTGGGCCGAGATGACTTTTCTCTACCTGGTGCTTGCCACCGCCATCAACAACTGGTCGCGCCTACGGCAGGACATCATTGGCTGGCGCGCGTTCCTGTGCGGCTGGCTCGGCGTGGCGCTGTTCGCCGTGTCGCTCGCGATCGACTTCGCGCGCTAGGGCGCAGCCTCCTCCCAGCCCGCGGCGAGAGCCTTGAGCATCACCTCAGGCGGCTGCGCGCCCGAGACTCCATAGCGGCGGTTGATGACGAAGAACGGCACGCCTGTGATTCCCAGCTCGGCCGCCTCGCGCTCGTCAGCGCGGACATCGTCGGCGTACTCGTCGGAATCGAGCGCGGCGCGCGCACGTCCAGGATGCCGCCATCAGGCGCTCCTTCATCGCCGCCTGCAAGCCGTCCGCGGCGGCGAGATGGATGAGGCGGTGGGCGTCAAAGGTGTTGCCGCGTCGGGCGATGTCGAACCGGTACTGAAGCCCTTCGCCGGCCGCGGCATCCATGACTCTCGCGTTCATCGCGCGGGCCTGCTCGAGGCTCACCCCGTACTTGCGCGCCAGGGCTTCCTCCAGGCTTCCCTCCGGCTGGGATTCGGCGTTGGGATTCAGCTCGAAGCTCCGAAACGTAACTTCGACGTCGGCCCGGTGCTCGAACCGGTCGAGTGCCGTCTCGAAGCGGCGCTTGCCAATGAAGCACCATGGGCAGACCACGTCAGACCAAATTTCTACCTTCACGTTCTTCCTAGGGTAGATATTTGCCGCGATGGGCGAAATGCTGTCAGCCGAGCACGTGGGCGCGGTGACCGTCATCGTGGCGACCACGGCCACGCTGGTGGCAGCGGCAAGGCTCTGGCCAGGACCCTGGACGCTGGTGGCCGCCCGAGCGCTCGCGGTGTTCCTGGTCGGAGCTGAGGTCGGGTGGTGGATCTACCTGGTCGCCAGCCACGCCAACAGGGCCGAGCTCGCTTACGCGCTCCCGTTTCAGCTCTGCGATGCTGCGATCTTCGTGTCGGCGATCGCGCTGTGGTTCAGGCGGCAGCTGCTGGTCGAGGTGACA
>WNFD01003912.1_pt1 | contig 16030 bp, 11 predicted proteins | sample 5400491 | NCBI WGS metagenome assembly WNFD01 (sample SAMN13153343, study PRJNA577476) | soil metagenome | isolation source: 120 cm saprolite under Douglas fir tree site 2 hole 2 replicate 2 | place: USA:California | collected 2015-04-18 | reverse complement strand
GCCGCACTTTCGCAGTTGCGGACATTTTTCGGCTTTTTTGCCCTTATTTTTATTGTTAAGGCGTGTGTTTTCATCGGCGCTGTCCCGGAAAACGGTAGAGTGGAGACCAAGTGCCTTCCCTTCGACAACAGACTTCTGGCAGTCTGTCGTTAGCATGTTTCTGCGCAGCAATAATCGTCAAAAAGACGGCAAAGACCATCGCTACTTTAGCATCGTAGAAAACCATCGCATCAGTTCCGGCAAGACGGTGCAACGAACCGTTCTCTATCTCGGCGAAATCAACGATCAACAACAAGCAGCCTGGCGCAAGTCGCTGTCGGTGTTTGATGAACAGCAGCAAGAGTATGCGAACTTGAGTTTGTTTCCCGACGACCGCGAGATTCCCGCCGATGCCATCGATAGTCTGCAAGTAAAATTGAGCGGCCTTGAGCTGCGGCACCCTCGCCTGTTCGGCAGTTGTTGGTTGGCGTGCGAGTTGTGGCGTCAACTGGGCTTGCATGAATTTTGGGATGCTCGCCTTGCCGGATCGCGCGAAGACGTCCCCTGGGAAAAAGTGTTGCAGCTACTGGTGGTGAACCGGCTACTGGATCCGGGTAGCGAGTTTCGCGTGCATCGCCAGTGGTACCTGACTACCGCCATGGATGCACTGCTCGGAACCGATTTCGCGGTGGCCGAAAAGGATCGCTTGTATCGCTGCCTCGACCGGGTGCTCGAACACAAGCAGGAACTCTTTCTATGGCTGCACCAGAAGTGGGCCGATCTGTTTCGGGCCGACTTCGAAGTGCTGCTCTACGATCTGACCAGTACGTACTTCGAAGGTGCGATGGAAGAGAACTCCAAGGCCAAGTACGGTCACAGTCGCGATAAACGGACGGACTGTTTGCAGGTGGTGATTGCGCTGGTGATCACCACCGATGGTTTTCCGTTGGCTTACGAAGTCCTGGACGGCAACACCAGTGATCGCACCACACTGCGCGGATTTCTGGACAAGATCGAGAAGACCTATGGAAAAGCAAGGCGCATGTGGGTGATGGACCGAGGCATTCCGACCGAAGAGATCTTGCAAGAGATGCGGGATCCAGCATCCAGCAGTATGAAAAGAAGTGGCTGGATCTGCCCTGGCAGCAGGTTCGAGAGTCGGTGGACGTGAAACTGTTTGAGCAGGACGGCGAACTCTATGTGTTGGCCAAGAGTGAAGGAAGAAGAGCCAAAGAGACCGCCATTCACCGGAACCGAGCCTGTGCGCTTACGAACGTAGAGTCCAGTCGTTGGGCGGCATATTTGCGGAATCGGAACGGATGGGGAACCAAATGTCGCCCAACCGGAAACTGGACCCGGCCGATTACTTAAGGGTTGCCCGTGATCCGGGAGGAATCGTGACGACTGTCGCTAACGTAGGTTCTGTGCGCTGTTCCATAGGACGCAGTTCGAGGCGGAGAAAAGCCATGCGTCCGTGCTAGACTCCGTCACCAAGGTTCATCCGCAAGATCCGACGGAGGTCACTCATGCGATTACTGCAGCGGTGTGTGACAAACGGCTGCGTGCTTTTGTTTTGCGCTTACCATGTCTCGGCGCAGGACGGAGCGGCGCTCTATAAGAGGAATTGTGGGTTCTGCCACGACGCCAGGGTCGAGCGCGTCCCTAGTCGCGAGACTTTAAAGGCGATGTCCCCTGAGCGCGTTCTTGCTGCAATGGAGTCCGGGGCCATGATTTCCATGGCAAGCCGCCTTTCGGCTCCAGAACGACGCGCCATCGCCGAATTCGTCACTGGGAAATCCCTCGGGAAAGCTTTGGAAATGGCACCCTCGCCGCAAGCCATGTGTGGCCTTGGGCAGGCAAAATTCACTGACCCGCTAGCGGGCCCAATCTGGAATGGCTGGGGAGTGAACTTGGCCAACGCACGCTATCAGGAAGCCGCGATGGCCGGAATCACCGTGGCGGAGGTGCCGCATCTCAAACTTAAATGGGCATTTGGCTTCCCCGGCGACGTGAGCGCCAGTGCGCAACCGACGATCGTCGGCGGGCGTGTATTTGTGGGGAGCCAGGGCGGAAAAGTCTATTCGCTCAGCGCCGCCACAGGATGCGTCCATTGGTGGTTTGAAGCGCCCACATTAGTGCGAACGGCAGTTAGTATCGGGCACATCGAGAGCGAGGCTGGAGGGAATTACGCTGCCTTCTTCGGTGACAGTAGTGGCGTTGTGTATGCAGTCGAGGCCGCAACGGGGAAGCTGTTGTGGAAGACGAAGGTGGACGGTCATCCCGCTGCGAAGATCACTGGTTCCCCAGTCTATTACCGTGGACGTCTTTATGTCCCGGTCTCTTCAAGTGAAGAAGCATCCGCGACCGCGCCAGATTACGAGTGCTGCCGTTTCCGCGGAAGTGTAGTGGCCTTGGACGGTGCGACAGGAAAACAGATCTGGAAGACCTACACGATTAGCGAAGAAGCGCATCCAACAAAGGAAAGCAGGAATGGCACCCAACTGTGGGGTCCTTCGGGCGCGGCGATCTGGAGCAGCCCCACGATCGACGTGAAACGGAACGCCCTATACGTGACCACTGGTGACAACTATAGCCATCCCTCCACGGCAACCAGCGACGCATTCCTTGCGATGGACTTGGACTCAGGAAAACTCCTTTGGTCGCGACAGATCACGGTTTCCGATGTATGGAACGTGGCCTGTCGGATGGCGGACAAGACCAATTGCCCGGAGGCAAGCGGGCCTGATTTTGACTTCGGCACCTCACCGATTCTAGTTACGTTCTCGAACGGCAAACGACTGCTAGTAGCCGGCCAGAAGTCTGGGATTGTCCACGCCATCGATCCTGATAGGGACGGTGAGATTTTGTGGCAGGTGCGCATCGGAAAGGGTGGCACCCTAGGTGGCATAGAATGGGGCTCCGCTGCTGACCAGGCCAATGTCTACGTAGGATTGTCCGATATCACCAGGACCCTGGTGCCCTACAGCGTTAATACCGATACGGACCCTAAGCAAGGGGGAGGAATGTTTGCTCTTGGTCTGGAGAAGGGTGAACGAGTTTGGTATACGCCGCCACCGGGATGCGGTGAGAGAAAGCGGTGCAGTCCCGCGCAATCAGCCGCCGTGAGCGCAATGCCAGGAGCGGTATTTTCGGGCTCGGTTGATGGACACCTGCGCGCTTACTCCACAAAAGATGGCTCGATTCTGTGGGATTTCGACACCGTGGGACCTTATAAGACGGTCAACGGTGTTGAGGCAAGAGGCGGCTCCATGGATGGCGGCGGCCCGGCGATTGCCAGCGGAATGGTTTTCGTGAACTCGGGATACGTGATCTGGGGAGGAATGCCGGGAAATGTACTGTTGGCGTTCTCTGTAGACGGCAAGTGAGTCCGTACTCGGTCGTAAGTGTTGATGTTCACGCCTGCTTGACACTGAGCCGCACCTGTCACGTGGACCGCTCATTTGCGGAAGTTAGTCCACCCGCACACATGGCTCGTCCTTTTTCTCTGGTCCAAATGCAGCTCTGGGGCCGTGACAGATTCCTCCCCGGGTGAGTTGTCGGCGATTCCGAAGTAATCCAGTTGGGCAATTTAACCGTCACTGCTAGCTACTTTCCGTCGCAAATATAAAGCATCGTAGCCAGTATTTATGGACTTTCGGTTTGTAGTGCGATGTTGAAGTGTAGCTTTTCGTGTTGATGCTGCGTCTTAAGAAATTAAGGAGGCAGCGTGATCCAACTTCGACATCGGCAACCGAGTTTGTGGCACAGCGGGCTAGCGAAGGACATCGAAGATCTGTGGGAACCATGGATGAAAGAAGTAGACCAACTGCTGGAAGACGCAGCGCTGGTGGAGAGTGTATACGATGCACAAGGGAAGCGACATCCGAAGAGCCGGACGCGCGGACGAACGCAAACACCGGCGGAAGTGGCGCTTCGACTGTTGATCTTGAAGCACGTGCGGAACTGGAGCTACGACACGCTGGAGCGAGAAGTACGAGCGAACCTGGTATATCGCGCATTCACACGCATTGGGGACGAGAAAGTACCGGACGCCAAGACACTGGCGCGGTTGGGACAAGCCATTGGACCCGAAGTGATCGGGGAGTTACGCGAACGGTTGATGGAGTTGGCGCGAGAACGAGGCGTGGTGCAAGGACAGAAGATGAGGGTAGACACCACGGTGGTCGAGACCAATGTCCACTATCCGACCGACAGTAGTTTATTAGGGGACGGGGCGCGCGTGCTGACGCGAACCATGAAGAAGGTAGAGCAGGCTGCGGGTGGACTGAAGAAGCGGATTCGTAACCGCATGCGCAGTGTGAACAAGAAGGTGATAGCGATCGCCTTGGCGGGGCGGCTGAAGGTGTCGGAGGGTGAAGAACGGCGCGTCGAGCGGTATCGGGAACTGGTGAGTTTAACGGGAAAGATTGTGCATCAAGCGGAGGGAGTGTTGGAGGAAATGCAGCGTCTTCCTCGGCGCCGGCAAGCGCATCTGAAACGATTGCGAGAGATCCTGGAAACGATGGCCGGGCGGGTGCGACAGGTAGTGCGGCAAACCCAGGCGCGAGTGTTTCAAGGAATGACAAAGTATCCCCATAAGATCATGAGTCTTTTCGAGCCGCACAGCGAAATCATTCGTAAGGGGAAAGCGAGCAAGCCAAACGAGTTCGGCAAACTGGTTAAAGTGCAGGAAGCCGAGAACCAAATCATCACGCACTATGAAGTGTTCGCCGAACGTCCAGAGGATTCCCAACTACTGGTTGCCGCGGTCGAACAACACCAGCGCCGGTTCGGGCGCGCACCACGAATGGTGGCCGCCGACACAGGGTTCTATAGTCTTAAGAATGAGAAGACCATCCAGGCAATGGGAGTAACGCGAGTCGCGGTGCCGAGTCGGAGCACCAAAAGCAGCGAGCGGAGAAAACTGCAGAGAACGCGCTGGTTCAGAACTGGGCAGTGCTGGCGGACCGGATGCGAAGGCCGCATCAGCGTGTTGAAGCGTCGTCATGGATTGAATCGCTGCCGGTACCGAGGCTTTGAAGGCATGCAGCGATGGGTTGGCCTTGGGGTGATCGCGGACAACATCATCCAAATAGGTCGCTGTCTCGCTGCGCAACGGACCTAAAGTTGCAGTCGCGCTGGCTCGAGACGCAAATGGGTCAAGCGGTGGAAATCGACATACCAGCCGACGTGCACGATCTCTAAAGATTGATTGGCTCACTCAAAATCAGCTATTTTGCGACGGAAAGTAGCTAGCTGATTCGGTTCCCTCTGTGCCCGACTGAAAGTAAACCTCGACCAGGGGGATCGCCTCACATGTTATAAGGGCCAGTACATATGGCAACGGTCGCTAGGGCGGAATCGTGGACCGCTTCGATTGGCAAAGCCGGCTGGAGGGCTCTGGCCGCTTCATGGCTGGGCTGGATGTTCGACGGATACGAGACCTATGCGATTGTCCTCGTCATGGCGCAAGCCGTAGGCCAGCTTCTCCCACCCGAAAAGCTACCGACTCTCTCAGTGTACATGGGCGGTCTGCTCGCAGCTACGCTGCTGGGATGGGCCATGGGTGGAGTCGCAGCAGGTGTGCTCACTGACTATATTGGGCGCAAAAGTATGCTGATGATTTCAATCCTGTGGTACGCCGTTTTTGCAGGGCTCACCGCACTCTCCCCAAACTACTGGTTCCTGCTGGTCTTTCGGTTTCTTACGGGGCTCGGGTTGGGTGCCGAATGGGGACCTGGGACTGCGATCGTCGCAGAATTCTGGCCACCTTCGCTTCGGGGGCGGGCCGGGGGTGCGCTTCATGCCGCCCTTGGGGTCGGCTTCTTCCTGGCATCGGGTATCTGGCTGTTGGTGAATCCACTTGGTTCTTCGAGTTGGCGCTACATGTTCATTATCGGCATTCTACCGGCTTTCTTGCTCCTATACGTTCGTCGGGCAGTAAACGACCCGGCCTTGTGGGTCGCCGCCAACAACCGCAGGCGTGAGGCGCGGAAGCGCCTTGCAATGGGCATTGTCTCCCAGGAGGACCGAGAGCTGGCGCAATTCACAATTACCCGCGTTTTGTCGGACCGGCAGCTGCGACGCCGGGTGGGATTTCTCCTGCTAATGTCTCTGAGCAGTGCTCTCGGCTGGTGGTCCGTTCAGACCTGGGTTCCGCAGTATGCGGCGCAGCTCGCAGCCAATGCGGGGAAGCGGTCTCAGCATTGGGCCTCATTGGCTGGGCTCACGTACAACGCCGGCTCGATCGCTGGTTACCTTGCGCTAGGATGGTTGGTGGATGTCTTCGGGCGGAAGTTGATCATTTGGCTGTACTACTTGGGCGCGCTGGGACTCACGCTGTACTTCTTTCTGTTGGTCAAAGACAGGCACGTGCTGCTTGTCATGGCGGCGGCGACTGGCTTTTTCACTAATGGCCAATTCGCGTGGATGACGGTTTATCTCCCAGAGCTGTTTCCGACGCGCGTCAGAGGCTCGGCAATGTGCCTCGTTTTTGATGGTTCGCGAAGCATCGCGGCATTTGGTCCGCTTTTGGCTGGTTGGTTGATTTCTTCCTTTGGCAGCATCGGGACTGCTGCGGCGATGATGTCGCTTATCTACGTCGTGGGTTTGATAGTCACGCCTTTTGCCGGACCGGAAACCAAGGGGAAGCCATTACCGGCGTGAGCATATTTTCCTCTGTGACCTACTAGCCTGATGATGTTTCCAAAAAGAATCGGAGATGTGTTCGGCCCTTGTCACCTGCGCGTGACGGGCAACCCTGACCTAACGCGATTAGGTAAGGCCGACCATCCGCCCAGAACCTCGTTCTTTACTTTCGGCTTGCCGACAATACTTCCAGAATCGCCGGAGTACGCTGCGCACCGATGAATGCCCATGCGCTTGCACGTGTACGAGCCCCATGTGGCTTTCACTAGATACGAGGCAAGCCGGTGTCCAAATCGAGGCATGGTAATATGCACTGTCAAGATGACAGAAGTTAGTCCCACTTCTCAGTATGCACTCGGCAGCACCGACGCGGAGCACCAGCGGCTTATTCGGCAGGCTAAGTGGCTCGCTGCGCACACGGAGAGACTGTTCCGCGAGGCCGGCATCGGTTTAGGTCAACGTGTCTTGGATCTCGGCTCCGGCGTTGGAGACGTGGCTTTGGTAGCAGCCCGGTTGGTTGGTCCTGCGGGTGAAGTAGTGGGAATCGAGCGCGACCCACGGTCTATTGCGCGAGCCGATGCTCGCATGGCTGAGGCGGGCCTGCGCAACGTGAGCTTTACGCAGTCCGATGCGGCCGAAATCCCGGGCGACAAACCCTTTGATGCTGCCGTCGGCCGTTACATCCTGATGTTTCTTCCCGATCCCGTTTCGGTTTTGCGTTCGCTCTCTCACTTGGTCCGTCCAGGTGGAATCCTGGCCTTCCAAGAACCCTGCTGGAAGTCTTTTCTTGAGCAATCCGAGCGGTTGCCCTTGTGGTCTTCAGCCGCTTCTCTATTGGTAGAGACATTTCAGCGCTCCGGTACAAACACTGAGATGGGACCGGCACTTTCACGGGTTTTTCAAGAAGCACGTTTACCGGCTCCGTCCACGCATACCGATACTCTGCTTGGTGCAGAGCAATGGCTGCCCGATTGCCTTCAGAGCCTGCGTCCAAAGATGGCGCAACTCAACCTTTCACTCGAGCCTCTCGGTGACTTCGGGACTCTCTCGGAAAGGCTACAAACTGAAGTCACAGCATTCAAGACAACTACACCGCTGCCCAAACTCGTAAGTGCCTGGTCCCGTAAGCCGCTAAGGGAAGGGCTCTGCTAATCTCTGCTAATCCGCTGGTGCGCGTGTTTCTCTCGGAAGAAACACGAGCAGTGCGAAGGACATAAACATGCAAGCACTAACGAACGCCAAGCCGCTATAGATACTGCCTGTTCTTTGACTCATGAACCCAACCACCGAAGGGCCCACAAAACCGCCGAGGTTCCCAACGGAATTGATCAAGGCGAAGCCAGTCGCGACGGCGTAGCCTGAAAGAAATTCGCTCGGCATGGCCCAAAAGGGAGCCAGAAAGCCGCAGAGACCAATCTCCACGAAGGACAAGAGCGCCACCGCAGACAAAGGCGAACGAGTTGTGCCGATGAGCGCGAGAGCCAAGACTGCGGCGAGTACTGGCAACGCCGCGTGGAATTTCCGCTCCAGTCTTCGATCGGAACTGCGTGAAATGAGAACCATCGCGGTCGCGGACACCAGGCTCGGGATCATGACCAGCAGTCCGACGGTCGTATTGGAGTATCCACTCGACAGGGACTTGATGATTTGAGGTGTCCAAAAACTCATCGTATATCGGCCGACCATCAGCCCCGAATAAAGCAAGATCAGATACCAAACGCGACCATTCATTAATGTCGCGAACACGGTATGCTGGCCCTGTTTCGATTTTTCCTGTTCTTCGTTTTTCAATTCTGCCTGAATCCACTCCTTCTGCTCTGCAGTCAGAAAACCAGCTTCCTGCGGCCGGCTTGGCAGGACAAAGTAAGTGAGGAATCCAAACATTATGGGAGGAAGTCCTTCAAGTATCAGCAGCCAGCGCCAGCTCCCGACCCCCAGCCAGTGGACATGGTCCAGAATGTAACCTGACAGGGGCGAGCCCACGATACTGGACACCGGTAGCCCGAGGAGAAACAGGGCAATCGCGCGCGCTTGTTCCCGCCTGGGAAACCAATACGTCAGGTACAAATAGACTCCCGGAACGTAACCCGCCTCGGCCAGACCGAGCAGAAATCGTGCCCAGTACAATTGGTGAACGTTGTGCACGAATCCGTTCAGCGTGGCAACGACCCCCCAGCTGATCAGAATGCGGGCGATCCAGATTCGTGCGCCGATCTTGTGTAGCAACAGATTGCTCGGAACTTCAAAGAGAAAGTATCCGATAAAGAAAATTCCCGTCAGCAGACCGAACTGCTCACTACTGATGGCTAGGTCCTGATTCATAGTCAGCGCGGCGATTCCGATGTTGACGCGGTCCAGATAACAAATGACGTACAGGACGAAGAGGAAGGGGAGAATCCGGATTCGCACTTTCCGAATCGTTTGCGTTGCGATCGGGATGGTAGCTAATTCGGAAGTGGACACCATGCTCACAGCGCTTCCTTCAGCAGGTTTGGCTGACCAGTGGCAAGTGGAAGTTGCGCATACAGTATGCTTCGGACGAACCTCCGTCAACGGATAGGCCGCACGGTGAGCGCCAGGCCAGACCATCCAGCTTTCCGTGGACTTCGGGCGAAACAGACGGCTCAGTGACGGACAATCGTGAAGTTATCCGCCAGATTCCAGTTTGCGGATTGCCGACCACAAGGCTAGCGACCACTCGCCCAGAATCGTCTCGCATCACCGACGTGGCTCTAACGGATATCGCTGGTCAGATTGAATTACACTACGTCGCATGCGGATAGAGTTGGACCATCTGTTCGTCTGTACCGCTCCGGGCGCTCCCGAGGCTGAAAAACTTGTTCAGTTCGGCCTGCATGAGGGACCTCCAAATCAGCATCCCGGTCAAGGTACGGCCTGTCGCCGTTTTGCCTTCGCCAACGCTATGATTGAGTTGTTTTGGGTCAGCGACGCGAGCGAGGCTCAAAGTCAAAGTACCAGGCGCACCCTGCTTTGGGAGAGATGGTCTGGTCGGGAACATAACGCCTCTCCTTTCGGCATTTGCCTGCGGCCTGTCGATCCTCAAAATACAGGGCCACCTTTTCCCGCATGGGAGTATCGGCCGGCGTATTTGCCAGAGCCGCTTGTCATGCATATCGGCGACGTGGGCATTGAGGAGCCAATGTGGGTTTATCTGAGCTTCATGCGACGAGCTCAGCGCGAACAGTGGTTCATCGAGCATCCCATCGGCATTCGTGAAATCACTGGCTTAACTCTGACCACTCCCGTGGCACTTCGCTCTAACGTGTCACAGAAAATAGTTGAAAGTGGAATTCTCGCAACGCGAACGGGAGCGACATCTCTGCTCGAAATTGAATTTGATGGCAACCGGCGAAAAGAGCACATGGATTTCAGGCCGCACCTGCCGTTCGTCTTTCAACTGTGATTGGACCGGAAAAGCTGAAACTCGACGCCACATGTCGGAGATCGCGGAGGTATCACGGGCAAACAGGAAGGAACCGAATTACTTCTTGTTTGCCGACGATTCACCCAGAATCCAGATTTGTTCTTCCACCACGCCGTTTCCGAAGGACCGGGTCATCCCAGAGGGAGCTTGAGCCCCATGCGTGTCTGGCGTCCCCCCGAAGGTACATTTCAAGCTCGATGACCAGCGGAACTCTTGTTTGACACGCAGCCATAACAGATGTATATACATATACTATGAGCACGCTAGCTTTTGGAGAGCAACCTGCGGAGGCACTTTTCCCTTTGCCTTGCGCGTGTCAGAACCTTCGCCGCCTCAGCCGGGTGGTAACGCGGATTTACGACCAAGAACTGAGAAGCGCCGGTCTTGAGATCACGCAATTCGGCCTGCTCACCGCCCTGGCCGCGGTGGGAGAGGCCAATCAAAAGCGGCTGAGCGCCGGCTTTGCCATGGATAGCACGACGCTGACGCGAACGTTGGGGCTACTGCGGAAACAGGGGTGGGTTCGCGCGAGGCGCGGAAGGGACCGAAGGGAGCGGCTGTTTACCCTGACCAGAGCAGGCAGGCGACAGATGGCGATGGCGAAACCACACTGGGAGCGGGCGGAACAGAGGTTGCGGAAAGAACTCGGTGATGCGGGCTGGAAGAATATGAGAGAGACGATGTCTCAGATGACGGAAGCCGGGATGCGGGCGTAAATGTTCGTAACCGCATACATGTATATACATCTAACTGATAGAGCGAAAGGAGCCCTTTATGAAAATTCCGATCTATTTGCCCGCTGTCCTGCTGCTTGCGGTTTTCCTGGCCGCACTGCGTGGAGCGCCTTCCTTCAAAAGCGCCGGAGTCGACTCGTCGTCCGGCTCACGTCGCCCGGAGCTCGAATACCTGAAGGCCGTCAACACGGTCGCGCCGCCGCAAGACCCACAGTTGCTGTTCCGCCTGATGGCGGAGTATTCGAACGCCAACTTGCAGGGTGAAGGCGCGGACTTCTTTTCGACGCGACTGAAGGAATTCGGCCCGCGCTTGACGGACCCTCAAAAGGCGCTGTATCTGAGCGCCATCGGATTGTTGCGCGCCCAACACGCATCGTCCGTCTCGTTGTTGCACCGATTCGGTTATGTGAAAGACACGATTGCGATCCTCGATCAAGCCAAGCAGCTTTCCGGAGGGCAAGTCTTCGTTGTGAATTGGATTGCCGGCATTGTCCATACGGAACTTCCGAGCTTTTTCCATCAGAGGAAGGCTGCGCAGGATGAGCTAGCCTGGTGCGTTGAACACGCTGACAAAGCGCCTCATGCGGGTTGGTTGCGGGAAGTCTATTACCACCTCGGAAAGCTGGCTCTAGCTGACGGGGAACAGGCTAAGGCACAGGACTATCTGCGGCGGAGCAGCTACCAAAGTTTTGACAGGCCGATTACGCTGATCACTCCTTTTTCAGAAGACGTCGCCACGGGGCATGCCTTTGCGCCACGGCACATCGCCGAAATCGTTCCGGGCCGCATATATGCGCTCTCGGGCTTCGAGTTCACGGAATACTATTTTGTGGTTTCCGATGATGGGCGGCAGTTGATCGGCATCGACGCCGGTACGCGAGCGGATTCTGCCAAGGTTGCGTACGAGGCGCTGCGAGCGTACGCACCCAACCTTCCGGAATTGACAACCGTCTTCATTACGCACTCCCATTGGGACCACGTTGGCGGGCACAAATATTTCCGCGTACTGAATCCGCGCTTGCGGTTCTATGCCAGGAGCAACTATGAGGAGGAAATTACTCGCTCAGTCAATGGCCCTGGGAATTTTGGCAGGCAATTCTTCGGTGAACGGTTCAGTCTCGACGATGTACGCAGCTTCAAGCCGGATGTGACGATCGACAGCCGCACGGACTTGAAGATTGGGGGGACGCGCATTGAACTAATCCCTGTGCATGGAGGAGAAACTCACGACGCTATGTTCATCCATCTACCCGATCAGGGTGTGATGTTCGTGGGAGATTTCATCATGCCGTATCTTGGTGCACCCTTCGTGGAGGAAGGCGATTTTCAGGGACTGCTCGATGCAATTGACGTTGTTGTTGAGAAGCATCCACAGCATCTGCTGCACGGCCACGAGCCGCTCACCCGTAATTTCGCCTCCGCCACCATGCTGGCGCAGCTAAAGGCAGACCTGGTGTGGCTGCGCGAGCAGGTATTGACTGCGGTCCGCCGCGGCGATGAACGTGCCGCGATTCATCAGGCAAACTTGATTCCTCCGAGTCTGCTCGGTGGCCAGCCTGACGTGTATCAGCCATACCTGATCTTGCGCGAACACGTCATTGACCGCCTATACGACCAGAACGTCGGCTATTGGCAGCCGGACCTGCAAGGTCTCGACCATCTCGGCCGGGCCGACCGCGCGGAACTCCTGGTTGACTACCTCGGTGTGTCGGAAAAACAACTCGTCAGGACCGTGGAGCGCCTGGCTGCTGACGGCAAATACGAACTGGCCGCCTCGCTACTCGAATCGTCCGGAAGCAGGTTCGAGCACAGCACTTCCGTGTCTAACGCCAAACGGCTCATATACCTGAAGCTAATGGAGAAAAACCAAAATACAGACCCGTTCAAATTCATCATTTACTCGGGGAAGATCGGAGAACAAACACCACAGATGGCCAGTGGTAAGTGATGAAAGCTGGAGCTGGACCCAGGGTCGTGAGCAGATGACGGGCGACTCTTCCCTAATCCTCGTAACGGAAGAGTTGCCGACCATACATCCATTAGCCGGCCGTTGAGGACAGCCAGCACCTCTTGACCTTCTAGGGGAGAGTGGCGTATTTTGATTCCACTAGAAGCAAATAGGAGAGAGCAGAATGGGTAAGCAAAAGCCGGACCTGCCGCAGGGCACCTTGGACATGCTGGTGCTGAAGGCTCTTTCTTTGGGGCCGATGCACGGCTACGGAGTTGGACAACGCATCGGGCAGCTTGCCGAAGACATGCTCAAGGTGGAAGAGGGCACGCTGTACCCGGCGCTCTACCGCATTGAACAACGCGGGTGGATCAAAAGCGAGTGGGGTGTATCGGAGAACAACCGGCGGGCGCGCTATTACAAACTGACACGCGCGGGCCGCAAGCAACTGGGAGTGGAAGAGGCCAAATGGTCGCACCTCTCGATAGCCGTGGGCAAGGTGCTGCGAACAGTCTGAAGGAGAAGAGCATGGGATGGCTTGCGAAACTCAGGATGCGATTGCGTGCTCTACGGCATGGCGAGGAAGTGCATGGCGAGATCGCGGAAGAGTGGCAGTTCCACATTGATTTGCGGACGGAAGAGAACATCCGGCGCGGAATGACGCCGGAGGAGGCGCGGCGAAGCGCGGAGCAACAGTTTGGAAATGCGGGAAATATCAAGGATGTGAGCTGGGACGTGCGGGGCGGAGGAATCGTGGAAACTCTCTGGCAGGACCTGCGATTCGGAGCTCGGCAGTTGCGGAGAAGCCCTGGATTCACATTTGTGGCGTTGCTCTCGCTGGGACTGGGGATTGGAGGCAACGCGGCTATTTTCAGTTTGATCAGCACGATTCTGCTGCGGCCGTTGCCGATTAGCCATCCGGAACAGGTGTTCGCGATTCACCAGGGGAAAGAAAAAGATCCTTCGTACTCGCAGTCGATGTCCTACCCCAATTACAAAGACATCAGGGATCGGAATGCAGTTTTGTCCGGAATGGCAGTGTATCGATTCGATCCCATGAGCTTGAGCCACAACGGGAGCAACGAGCGTGTTTGGGGCTACCTCGTCTCCGGGAATTACTTTTACGTGCTAGGCGTGCAGGCGTTTTTGGGGCGAACGTTTACGGCCGACGAGGATCGCACTCCAAATTCGCACCCGGTGGCGGTGCTGAGTTATGGCTGCTGGCAGCGGCGCTTTGGCGGCAAGCCAGGAATTGTGGGCAGCTCCATTCAGATTAATGGCCACAGCTTTACGGCGATTGGCGTGGCACCGCCCGGATTTACGGGGACGGAGAGCATATTCACACCCGAGTTCTGGGTGCCGAGCATGATGCAGGAGTGGATCGAAACAGGGAGCGGGCTGGAAGGTCGCGGCAACGGCCAGTGGCTCCCTTTTGGGCGGCTGAAGCCTGGGATAAACCTGGAGCAGGCACGAGCGCAATTGAACACCCTGGCCCGGCAAATGGGGCAGGAGTACCCAAAAACGGATGAGGGAATGTCGCTGCGGCTGACTCCGCCGGGATTGGTTGATCCGAATCTGCGGAGCGCCGTGATCGCATTCAGCGGCGCACTGATGCTAACCGTGCTGCTGGTCCTGCTGATTGCGTGCACCAATCTCGCGAGCTTGCTTTTGGCGCGCGCCACGCAGCGACGGAAAGAGATTGCGGTGAGGATGGCCATCGGAGCGACACGGGCGCGGCTTGCGTGGCAGTTGCTGACAGAGAGCGTGATGCTTTCCGTGATGGGGACGGCGTTTGGACTTGCGATTGGCCAAGCGCTGATCCTGGTGGCGCGAGCGTCGCTTCCTCGAACGGATTTTGCGCTGACACTGGACCTGCGGATGGATTGGCGGGTCGTGAGTTTCGTAGTGGCGCTGGCCGTGGTGACGGGAATCGGCTTCGGACTCGTGCCGGCGTTGCAGGCGAGCCGTTCCGATGTCGTCTGCGCACTGAAAGAGGACATGTCGGGCGGGCGCCGGCGAGCGTGGTTGCGGGGCGCGCTGGTGGTGATGCAGGTTGCACTGTCGTTCGTTCTGCTGATCACGGCGGGATTGACGGTGCGAAGCCTGGAACACACGGAAGCCCTTGGCCCGGGGTTCGATCCGAGTAATGCTGTGACGATATCCGTGGACTTGGGGCTGCAAGGTTACGATGAGAAGAGGGGAGAAAATCTCTATCAACAATTGGCTGAGCACGTTCGAGCATTGCCTGGAGTGAAGTCGGCTGGGTGGATAGCAAGATTGCCGCTGGCGCTGGATGTGAGTACGACGGACGTATATCCCGAGGGACAAGCGCAACCACGCGCTGAAGAAATGCCGTCTGCCATTTATGAGAGCGTGAGCCCGGACTACTTTGCGACGATGGGAATTCCGATTGTTGGTGGACGTGATTTTGCCGGAAGCGATATCGCGAAATCGCCAGGAGTGGTCATCGTCAACGAAACGCTCGCGCAGCGATTTTGGCCGAGCCAGAATGCGATCGGCAAGCGTTTGCACTCGGGAAACACAGACGTGCTTGAGGTGGTAGGAGTCGCAAGGAACGGCAAGTACCAGAGCCTGGGGGAAATTCCCGCCCTGGTCGTCTACTATCCGCTCACGCAAGTCTATGCGACGTCGGCGGCCCTGGTGATACGGACAAGCGTCGATCCAGGAGCGGAAATATCCAGTGTGAGGAGCGAAGTGCAAAAACTCGATCCCCAATTGCCGATCTATGATGCAAAGGCGCTGAAGGAACACATGCGTCTTGCGCTATTCCCATTACACGCGGGAGTAGTCGTGGCCGGGAGCTTTGCGCTGCTGGCCATGGTTCTTGCGGCCATCGGAATATATGGAGTGATGGCCTATTCCGTGGGCCAGCGCACGCACGAGATCGGCATCCGGATGGCGCTTGGGGCGCGGGCCAGCGACGTGTGGAAGATGGTGTTGAAGCAGGGAGTGATAATCACTGCGACAGGGATGGTTTTCGGATTAGTCTGTGCGATCGGATTGTCGGGCGTGGTGGCAAGTATGCTCTATGGTGTCAGCGCCACGGATCCGCTGACATTTCTGTTCATTACGTTGCTGCTGTCCGCTGTGGCCCTGGTGGCTTGCAATATTCCAGCGCGGAGGGCAACGAAAGTGGATCCAGTCATTGCGATGAGGAGTTTGTGAAACTTTAGAAGCAGGCTGGCAAGAATTCATCTCCGAGCCGAGTTGTTCCAGAACATCAAATCCGTCGCATTCCGGCATCTGCACATCCAG
>WNFD01003383.1_pt1 | contig 16032 bp, 9 predicted proteins | sample 5400491 | NCBI WGS metagenome assembly WNFD01 (sample SAMN13153343, study PRJNA577476) | soil metagenome | isolation source: 120 cm saprolite under Douglas fir tree site 2 hole 2 replicate 2 | place: USA:California | collected 2015-04-18 | reverse complement strand
TATTTTCGCCCCTGCTTCTCCGGCGGAAGAAAAGAGCTACGTGGCCGGACTTAGGGAATTGCGCCGCCTGAAGTTCGGCATGTTTTTGACCGATAATCCATTGTCGTCCCCAGAGGGATATTTTGCCGCTAGCCTCGAAGAACGGCGACAAGAGTTTCTTGGGGCTTTAGCTGCGAAGCAGGTCGCCGGTTTGGTTGCGTTGCGTGGCGGGTATGGGTCGAATTACCTGCTCGCTGAGGAGCTTGCGCAACACTTGCAGACGCCGAAGGTATTGATTGGCTTCAGCGACGTGACTTCGCTACAAATCTTCTTGTGGCAGCGCGCGTCGTGGGTAACGTTCTATGGGCCAATGGTGGCGGCGGGTTTGAGCGCTGGCGCGGGTGAACCCGGCGGTTACGACGAAGCGTCTTTGCTCAACGCAGTCAGAAAGACGGACGGCGGATGGAAGATTCCGCTGCGTGGGGAAGCGCTCGTCAACGGGGAAGCGGAGGGACGGCTGCTTGGCGGGGCCATGACGATGGTAGAGGCGACGTTTGGCACGCCGTGGGAGCTGGATACGCGGGGAGCGATTCTCATTTTGGACGATCGCGGGATGAGGCCGTACCAGGTGGACCGCGTGCTGATGCATTTCAAGCAGGCGGGGAAGCTGGATGGCGTGAAGGGAATCGTGCTGGGCGATTTCCCGGAATGCGAGCCGCCGGTGGCGGGCAGCCCGACAGTGCGCGACGTGTGCGCGCGAATTCTTGGACCGCTGGGCGTACCTGTCGTGTTTGGCGCGCCGGTCGGCCACACCTTGCGGCCGATGCTGACGATTCCGTTGGGCGTGAAGGCGCGTTTGCACGCGCAGGGCGATGGCAACCTGGAGATTTTGGAGGCGGCGGTTACTCAATGAGCGAGGCGAAGCACGTACATGTGATTGGAATTGGCGGCTCGGCGATGGCGCCGCTGGCCGGAATGTTGCGCGAGCAGGGGTTTCGCGTCACCGGTTCAGATACAGGCGTGTACCCGCCAGCTTCGACGCTGCTGGAGAGCCTGGGAATTTCGTTTTACAACACGTTCGATGTGGCGCATCTGCTGCCCGCGCCGGATTTGGTGATTGTCGGGAACATCATTGCGCGCGGGAATCCGGAGCTGGAGGAAGTGCTGGACCGGAAGATTCCGTATCGCTCGCTGCCGGAGATTTTGGAGGAAGTGTTTTTGCCGGGGCGGCATTCCATCGTGGTCAGCGGCACGCATGGGAAGACCACGACGACGGCGATGCTGGCGTGGATTTTTCACAGCGCGGGGCGGCGGCCGAATTTTTTGGTGGGTGGCGTGGCGGAGAATTTCGGAAAGAGTTATGGGCTCGGCGGCGGGGCGGAATTTATTTTGGAGGGCGATGAGTACGAAACCGCGTTCTGGGATCGCGGGCCGAAATTTTTCCACTACCACCCGGACGATTTGATCATTACTTCGCTGGAATTCGATCACGCGGACATTTATGCGGATTTCGAGACGTACGAGCTGGCGTTCCGCAGACTTGTGAATTTGGTGCCACGAACAGGGCGCGTAGTGATTTGGGGTGACACGGAAGATTCGGGTCCGGCGTTGCGCCGGGCGGCGAGCAAGGCGTTTTGTCCAGTCGAGACGTACGGATTTTCAGAAGGCAACGATTGGGTGGCGGATGACGTTACTGTCGACGGCGAAAAGACGAGATTCCGCGTGCGACATAAAGGCAGACCGTTTGGCGCCTTCGCGCTGGCTGCCACCGGGCGCCACAACGTGCTCAACTCCCTGGCTGCCATTGCTGTGGCGCATGGCCGCGGCATCCGTGCCGATTCAGTTGCCGAAGCATTGGCAACGTTTCGCAGCGTGAAGCGTCGAATGGATGTGAAGGGCGAGCACGGCGGCATATTGGTTGTAGACGATTTCGCGCATCACCCGACGGCAGTGCGAGCGACCATTGAAGCGGCGCGCGGCCGATGGCCGAAGCGGCGGCTGTGGGCGATCCTGGAGCCGCGATCGAATTCCATGCGGCGCAAAGTGTTTCAGGAGTCGCTTCCGAAAGCACTGGCGCTTGCCGATCGCGTCGTGCTCGGCGGCGTGTTTCGAGCGCAGCAGCTTGGCGACGATAATCGCATGGACCCCGAATCGGTCGCCGCCAGTGTGCGGGAATTGGGTCGTGAAGCGCGCACTTTCGCGAGCTCTGACGCCATCGCGGAGTATCTTTCCACCGAAGCGAAGCCCGGAGACCTGCTGTTGATTATGTCCAACGGCAGTTTCGACGGCTTGTGTGAAAAGTTGTTGAAGAAGTTAGAGCGCGGTGTGCCCACCGAGGCGCCAGCCCGGTGATGTTCCTGCGGGTCGGGCGGTTTCAAGTACTCCGAGTCACCTTTCCTGTTTTTCTTCTCGCGGTCGTGACGAGCGGCGCGAGCGCTACGATTCGCTACGCAGTTTCCGTTGAACACCCGGAACGGCACATCTTTCACGTCGCGATGGAGATTCCGGAGGTGACCGGAGAAGTGACTGTGCAGATGCCTGCGTGGAATGCGCTTTATCAGATTCGCGATTTCAGCGCGCACGTACGCGAGGTGGAGGCGTTCGCGGGCGCGAATCGGGCAGCGCTCGAAAAAATGGATAAGCTGACCTGGCGAATCACGGGAAGCGGCACGATCACGGTTCGCTACTCGACGTACTGGGATGAGCCTGGTCCGTTCGCAACGCAGTTGAACGCGGAACATGCGTTCATCAATCCAGCCATGATTCTGATGTATGTTCCCACGCGGCGCGCCGAAAGTGTGGTGCTGGACATGCCGGATGTCCCGTACGAGTGGCGGGTGGCAGGCTCATCGCTGCAAAAGGATTCAGAGATGGATCGCGCCAGACTCTTTGAGTTTGGCGCCCCGAGTTATGACGCGTTCGTTGATGCGCCTATGGAGGCCGCCAAATTCGAGGAATTCGATCTTCCGGGAATGAATCCGCGCGTCTCTGTCGTGGTGCATGGAGAGAAATGGAAGAAGAAGGAGATTGAGGAAGAGTTGCGACGGATTTGCGCGTATGAGCTGAAGCTGATGGAGGGTGCTCCTTACGAGCACTACACGTTTATCATTCACCTAGGCCAAGCGGCCGCCGGCGCGGGCGGGGGAATGGAACACGCCAATTCCACGGCGATTTCGCTGCGCTCCGAGGAGGAGTTGCCGAATATCGCGGCTCATGAGTTTTTTCATCTCTGGAACGTGAAGCGCATCCGCCCGGCGACGCTGGACCCGGTGGACTACACGAAGGAGCAGGACACGCGAGCGCTGTGGTTCGCTGAGGGAGTGACCAGCACGTACGCGGCGTATACGGCGGTGCGTTCGCAACTGTGGAGCAAGGACCAGTTCTATCTCGATCTGAGCCGGCAAATCAGCGAACTGGAAGCTCGCCCGGCAAACCGCTGGCAAAGCGCGGAGGAGTCAAGCCTCGATGCGTGGCTGGAGAAATATCCGCTGTACAACCGCCCGGAAGAAAGCGTGTCGTACTACGCCAAGGGACAAGTTCTAGGCGTGCTGCTGGATATTTTGATTCGCGATCGCACGGACAACGAGAAGAGCCTCGATGATGTGCTGCGCGCGATGAATAATGAATTTGCGAAGCAGAACGAGCCCTACCGGGACAGCCTCGATATCCGTTTGACGGCGGAGGAGGTTGCGGGCGGCTCCTTCGAGGACTTTTTTCGCAAGTATGTATCCCACGCGGAGCTGCTGCCGTACTCGCAGATCTTTGCGCTCGCGGGCCTCGATTTGCGAACCGCGCAGCGCAAACGGCCGGTGCTGGGATTTTTCACCGAGCGCGGCGCGACTGGAGAAGCCGTGGTACGAGATCTGGACGCCAAAAGCTCCGCAACGCAAGCGGGGTTGCGCTCCGGCGATGTGATTCTCAGTTGGAATGGCTCGGAGCCGCCGCGCAATCTGGAGCGCTGGGTCTATTCGCAGAAAGCCGGCAGTGCGGTGCACGTGCGAGTCCGGCGCGACGACCGCGAGTTTTCCGTCGACTTTCGGATTGACGAAGCGACGGAGACTTTTTACCAAGTTGCCGAGGATTCGCATGCCGGCGCAAAAGCCAAGCGCATCCGCGAGGGGATTCTGCATGGCACCACGCAGCCGGTGACGGCGTCGGCTTCAAAACGATGAAGACCCGTACTTGACGCTGGACGCGGGATTCGAGAGAGTGCTGCGGGGTTATGTTCCGCGCCATTTTCATCTGCATCTTTCTGCCGCTGTACATGCTGGTGGCTGGGCCGCCATTACTTCTCTACACGCTGATTTCGCGGAATCCGAATCCACTCTATTGGGGCGGCGTAAAAGGCGTCGTGTTTCTGTTGCGGGTGGTCGGTGTCAAAGTCCGAATCGCGGGCCGCGAGCGCGTTCCCGCGGGCGCGTGCCTATTCGTGGCCAATCACACGAGTTCGGCCGACGCGCCGGCGGTCGTGGTGGCAATTCCGCGGCGCGTGGCGATTCTCCTCAAGGAGTCGCTATTCAAATGGCCAATTGCGGGGCAAGCGTTTGCGCTGGCAGGTTTCATTCCGGTCAACCGCAGTGAACGGGAATCGGCGGTTGCCAGCGTGGAGAAAGCGACGCAGTCGCTGCGCGGCGGCCAATCGTTTTTGATTTATCCGGAGGGCACGCGCAGCCCGGATGGGCGGCTGCAGGCGTTCAAGAAAGGTGCGGTGGTGATGGCCATCAAGTCGGGAGTGCCGATTGTTCCGATCGCGTGCTCGGGCGCGCACAAAGTGATGCGTAAGCGGTCGCTGCGGATTTATCCGGGACAAATACTGGTGGAATTTTTAGAGCCGATCGAAACCTCCGGATACTCCTTCGAAGAGCGCGATGCGCTGAACGATCGCGTGCACGACGCCCTGGCTGCGGGGTTGCCGCCGGATCAGCGGCCGATTGGTTTTCCGGGCGCGGCATGACGTGATTGACGGTCACCTTCGAGCTTTAAGTTTTTCAACTTCCGATTCCAGTTCCCACACGCGTCGTTGCAGGTCCGGCAGGCGATTCAGCGCCGCGGTGTTCTTGAGCCATTGGCGGTTCTCGATCGCGGGATAGCCGGAATAGAGCGACTTGGGAGGAATATCGCTGGGAATGCCACTCTTTGCGGTGACCACAGAGCCGTCGCCAACGGAAAGATGCCCAGCGGTGCCTACCTGGCCAGCCAGGATGCAGCCGGCGCCGATTTTGGTTGAGCCGGCGAGGCCTACCTGGCCGCACAGCATGGTGTTTTCGCCGACGCGGGAGGCGTGGCCGACAAGCACGAGATCATCGAGCTTACTGCCGCGGCCGATGCGCGTTTCACCGACGGTCGCGCGGTCGACGCAGGCGTTTGCCTGCACTTCCACGTCGTCTTCCAGCACAGCGGGACCAGACTGCTGCATTTTGTACCAACTGCCGCCCTTCTGCTTGGCGAAGCCAAGGCCATCGCCGCCGATGACGACGCCATTCTGGAGAATGACGCGGTGGCCGATGCGGCAGGATTCGCGGACGACTGCGTGGGCGTGGGCGAAGAAATCGTCGCCGATCTTGGCGCCGCGATAAATGGTGACGAAGCTGTGCAGCACGGCGTTGCGGCCAATCTCCGCTTGGTCGTCGACGAAGCAGTAGGGGCCGATGTGCGCGCCGTCGGCGATCCGCGCGGTCCTCGCGATGATCGCCGTAGGATGGATGCCCGGCTCATAGCGCGGCGGCTGGTAGAAAAGTTCGATGGCGTGAGCGAAGGCCAGATACGGATTTGGCGTGCGCAGCGCCGCGATGCGAGGCGAACCGGCGCCACGATCCAGGCTGATGCCGTCTTCGATGAGCACGGCGGAGGCGCGCGTGGTCTTGAGAAGAGGGAAGTAGCGACGGTTGGCGAGAAAGGTGATTTGGCCGGGCTCGGCGTGTTCGATGCCGGCAACGCCGCGGATTTCGGTGTCTGGCGCGCCTTCCAGGCGGCAGGCAAGCTTCTGCGCAATTTCAGAGAGTTTCATGGATGCTCCTCTTCTGAATGCGAGTCTCGCACATCCGGGAACAAGTGGCGAGCGACTGGCCTGTCAACTTGCCCGCTGGGAGAATTAGCGCTCCAGTCTCACTTAGTAACTAGGTTGGGCGGGGCCAAAGTGGTGAGGCTAAGAAACCTGCGTAGGGACCTTAGTCGTAGCGCAGCGCTTGCATGGGGTCGGTGGCGGCGGCTCGACGCGCGGGCACGAGGCAGGCCAGCGTGGCGGCGGTGATGAGCAGCAGGGTCACGCCTGCAAGGATTAGCGGGTCGCGGGAGCTTTCGGTCACCCATTTGGTGGCGAGCTTGTCCAAGGCGATGCTCAACAAAAGGCCAGCCGCCAGCCCAGTACCTACATTCACCGCCGTAGAGGAAAGCACGATGCGGAACACGTCCGCGGCTCTGGCGCCGAGGGCCATGCGGATGCCGAATTCGTTGGTGCGCGTCGCCACTCCATAGGACACCACGCTGTAAAGGCCAACGGCGGCGAGGGCCAGCGCCAAAATCGAGAAGATGCCGAACAGCGTGGCAACCAGGCGCTGCTGCGCATACTCCTGCTGGCCGGTAATCCATTGGTCGAGGTCGCGCACGCGCATGGTCTGTTGTTCCGGATCGATCTGCACGAGCTGCGCGCGAATGTCGTGCAATAGCGAAAGCGGCGCGGTCCGCGTGCGCACCAGGATTTGCGTAAACATCCACATCTGCGTGGTAAAAGGCACATAAACCGCGGGCTTGACCGCGTTTCGCAGGCCGTCGTCGCGAGAGTCAGCAACGATGCCGATAATTTGCAGCCAGCTGTCGCTTCCGGGAACGGCCCGCTGATAAGGCGGCTGGTCCTTCAGCGAAGGGATGCGGATCTGCTGGCCAATGGCGTTGCCGTTCGGCCAAGACTGGCGCGCCATGGTCTGGTTGATCACCGCGAGCGAGCCGCCGCGCATGGTTTCCGTATGATCCCAGAGGCGGCCTTGCGCAAGTGGAATCCGCAGCAGCGGGAAATACTCCGGGCTGACGAAGTTCACGCGCACTTCGGGTTTTTCCGCCGCAGTGCTGCCCAGGATTTCAATCGGCTGAGGCCAGCCGCTGGAGGGCGGTGTGGCATTAGTGGAGATGCCCGCTGCCACCACCTGGGGCATCGCCGCGATTCTGACGCGAATCTGCTCGAAGTATTCGGCGCGCTCCTTCCAGGCCACGTGCGTGTTCTCATGCACCGGAATGGGCACGGACATGGTGTTGTGCGGGTCGTAGCCCAGATCGGTGTGCAACAGGCGGACGAAGCCTTTGCCCGCGGCGCCCGCTGCGGTCAGCATCAGCAGGGTAAGCGCGACCTGCGCGGCGACCATGGCGCCGTGACTGCGCCTGGCGCGAACGCTGCCCGATACGCGGCGGGTGCTGCTCTGCATCAGCCGCGCGATTTCTGGCCGCGAAAGCTGCAGCGCCGGCCAGAGTCCAAACACAATCGTGGTGGTGAATGCCAGCGCCACGCTGAACAGCAGCACCGGCACGTTCATCTTAATCACGGATTCCGCGGGGAAAGAGAACTCCGGCAGGCGTGCCGCGATGAACGCGAGTCCCTTCCACGCCAGCAGCACGCCCAGCGCGGCCCCGGCCGTGGCGATGCCCAGCGATTCCGTGAGCAGTTGCCGAATCATCCGCGAGCGGCTGGCGCCGATGGCCGCCCGCACGGCAAGTTCGTGCTGGCGCTCGGTGCCCCGTGCCAGCAGCAAGATGGAAACATTGGCGCAACCGATAAGCAGCAGCGAAGCCACCGCGCCCAGCAGCAGATAAAGCGTGGGCCCGAGCGGCCTGGCATATACGTCCACAATGCTGGGCATTTTCACCTTGAAACTGTCCGGATATTGCGTGGGAGACTGCTTGGCGAACTCCGCCAGAATGGGCTGCAACTCGGCGCTGGCTTGCGCAGCCTTCACCTTGGGGCGCAGTTTGAACGAAGCGGCCAAATGGATGTTCGGGTCCTGCGTGAGTTTCAACGGAAGATACATGTCCGCTGCGCCCCATTTGAAACGCGGCGGCATCACGCCAACGATCTGGTAGGGCTTGTGCACCAGCTGGATGGTGCGGCCGACGACGTTGGCGTCACCCATAAAGTAGCGCTGCCAAAATTCGTAGGTCAGCACCACGACGGGCTGCGGGGATTGTCCCGGCGGCGCGTCGGAAGGAATCAGCCAGCGGCCCATCTGCGCGCGGATGCCCCAGTGACTCGGTGCGTTCGGCGAAATGTACATGGCGCGGACGTCTTCCGGCAGGTCGCCGTCCGTGGTGGTCAGGTTCCACCAATCCATGGCCGTGACGTCTTCCAGGGACTTGGCCTGGCGAAGCTGATCGATTTGCGGGCCGCTAAAGCCGATGTAGTGGCGGTCGTTGCCGGTCTTGTCCACCAGCCGAACCTCCACAATGCGATCCGCGCCAGGATACGGAAACGGATCGATCAGCACGGCGTAAATCACGGAGAAGACGGCGCTGGTTGCACCAATGCCGAGTGCCAGTGAGAGAACAGCGGTCAGCGTAAATCCGGGGCGTTTGCGGAGTTCACGGACGGCATAGCGCAAATCAGACAGGAGCGATTGCATCGGCACCTCACAAGGACCAACCACCGGTATATACGTGTATGGACGACGAGAGTTCCCTCGCGGTTAGGTGAGACCGCGAAGAATCGGGTTGCCAGCGGGCGCAGGCGGAATGCGTTCGATGCTATTCGGTGAAGAGGCGAGACTGGCCTGCTGCGACAGCCGCCACTGCAGGTTTGCGGCGCGCGATGCCCACCACGCCAAGTACCGTAACCTCGGAGAGCGCGCTGCGGGGAACGAAGATGCGGTCGGTCGCGGAGTTTAAGTCGGGCGGAGTGATTTGCAGGCCGTTGTCGAGTATTGAGAGCAGATCGTTAGGCACGACGCCCTCGAGCGTGTCATTGTCCGTGAAGCGCAAGCGGACCCACAGGCCGTCGAGTTTCGGGCGGCTGAGAAACGCTTTTCGTTCCGGCTCGAAGGCATCCGAAAATTCGCGGACAAAATAAACGGCGCGGACTCTGGCCAGGGGGATCTGCACGTGCTCGCCGTCGGGAGAGAGGACGTCGATGGGGTCCGATTGGCCGAGTCGCGTAGGACCGAGATAGCCGCGCAGGGCTGTCTTGTCCAGGAGCGCGACCACGACTTTTTTGTGCGTAGAGGCTGGGGCTCGGTTCTTCAAAGAATCCGCACGTGTGAAAATGGGGTAAATTTGCGAAACGTCAAAATGTATGTTATGTTAAGCGCGTTTCCCCTGTCAAGTCATTGTTTTCATTGGGTTTAGGCCACGGAGCGAGGTCCGTTGACCGAAAAAAAGCAGATCCTGAAGTCGGCCTCGATCATATCCCTGGTCACCATCGTTAGTCGCATTTTGGGCTACGTCCGCGACCAGCGCATCACCTTCCTGTTGGGAACGTCCCTGGCAGCCAACTCCTTTGTTTTGGCGTACCGCATTCCGAACCTTTTCCGGCGCCTGGTGGCGGAAGGCTCGATGACGGCGTCCTTCATACCCGTTTTTACGACGTATCTGCGGGAAAAGCCGAAGGAAGAAGTTTGGGATTTCGCGAACCGGCTTTTTTGGACGCTGGCGTTGCTTGTGGCGCTGATCACCGTACTAGGAATGGTCTTTTCGCCGGCGGTGATCCATGCATTCACGTCGAATTCAGGGAAAAACGTTTCGTGGGACCAGGCGATCTCGCTGAACCGCGTCATTTTCCCATACTTGTTTTTTGTCGCGTTGGCGGCGCTGGCCTCCGGGATTCTCAATTGCTTTCATGTGTTTGGGTTGCCCGCCGCGACCTCGGTGTTTCTCAACCTCTCGATCATCATATTTTCGACGGCGCTAGTGTGGCCATACTTCAAAGATCCGGCGGTGTCCCTCGCGGTGGGGGTGTTGGTCGGGGGAGCATTGCAGTTTCTGATCCAGGTACCGACGCTGGTGCGGAAGGGGATGAACTTCAATTTCGGGATTTCGTTTTCGCATCCCGGAATCCGCGACGTTGCCCGGCTCATCGTACCCCGGTTCTTCGGCATCGGGATCGGGCAGATCAACCTGTTTGTAGACACCTATTTTTCGACGGCGAGCAAAATGCCGGAGGGAAGCTTGGCGGCGCTCTATGTCGCGGACCGGGTAATGGAATTGGTGCTCGGTGGGTACGCCATCGCGGTGGCTACGGCCATCTTGCCGATGATGTCGCACCAGGCGGCGGCCAGAGATTTCGAGGCTTTGAAGAAAACGCTGACGTTTTCCGTGCGAATTGTGGCATTTATAACGGTACCGGCCGCGTTAGGGCTGATGATTTTGCGGGAGCCGATCATCCGCGTGTTGTTCCAACACGGACAGTTCGTGGCCGAATCTACTCGGCTGACGGCACGAGCGTTACTGTATTACGCGATCGGACTCCCGGCGCTGGCTTCGGTGAAACTGATTGTGCCGGCGTTCTATTCGACACGAGACACCAGGACGCCGGTGATGGTTGCCGGGATTTCGCTGATGATCAATCTGGTGCTCAACATCGTGTTTTTGCAGTTCTTCTTCAAGCGCGTGCAGAACGGAGGGCCGGCGCTGGCCACGGCCATCGCGTGTTTCTTTGACTTTTTCGCGCTGTTCATCATCTTCCGCTTGCGTTACGGGGCGATGGGGACCGTGGAAATCCTGCGTTCGTTTTCAAAGATTTCTCTGTGCTCCGGGATAATGGGAGTAGCGTGTTGGTTTGGCAATCGTTACACGGAGTTTGCGATGCACTCGCGGTTTCTGGTGCAACTCTCGATTTTCACAGGACTTATCGTTGGTGCGACGGCTCTTTACTTGGGACTGGCCTGGATCTTCCGCTGCCGTGAAATCGAAGAAGTCTATGGAATCGCCCTGCGGCGTGGACGTGACGGCGCGGCATACGTGGAAAGCTGATGGAAATTTCGGCGGTCATATCGTCGTTCTTGATGCACGTGCGAGTGGAGAAGGGCCTTTCCGCGAACACCATTTCCGCGTACAAGCGCGACTTAGAAAGATTTGAGCAGTTTGCGCGGAAACGCAAGCTGACCCTGGAGAGCGTGGGCCGGGATGACCTGGTGGATTTTCTGGCTGGGTTGTACCGGCAAAAGCTGGAGAGCCGGACGGTCGCGCGGCAACTAGTGACCCTTCGGAATTTTTTCAGGTTCGCGCAAGTTCAGGATTTGATATCCGAGGACCCGTCGATCAACCTAGAGTCGCCGAAGATCCGGCGGCACTTGCCGGGATATCTGCGGCTGGAGGAAGTGGAGAAGCTGCTGGAGCAGCCGGACTCCAAGACACCGACGGGATTGCGCGATCGGGCGATGCTGGAGGTGCTGTATTCGACGGGCTTGCGCGTATCGGAGCTGATCGGCCTGGGCGTAAGCGATCTGGATGCCAAGGTGGGCTGCGTGCGGTGCATCGGCAAGGGCGATAAGGAACGTATCGTGCCGGTGGGCAAGAAGGCTTTGGTCATCGTGGACAAGTATCTTCGGGAGGGGCGTCCGCAGTTGCTGCGCAATGCGCGAGCGAGTTCGGGGCCGGCGCTCTTTGTGAATCGGCGGGGAGCGGCGCTTAGCCGCGTAGGTGTATGGAAGATATTGTCAGCCTACGGACGCCGCGCGGGGCTGCGCGTGGCGCTGACGCCTCACATGCTGCGGCACAGTTTCGCGACGCATTTGCTGGAGCGCGGCGCGGATTTGCGCTCGGTGCAGCTCATGCTCGGCCACGCGGATATTTCCACGACCCAGATTTATACCCACGTTGTCGAGGAGCGGTTGAAGCAAATATACAAGGCCCACCATCCGCGAGCGTAGCAGGGGCGAACACGGCAGGGGCGGGCCCGGCGGCCAGAACCCCGGGGAAAATGCAGAGAGGATGTGCGCGAGACTAGCGCGTGCACGTCAAGGCTAAGGAGAGCGATGCCAGATTACATGTTCTTGCTGGAAAGCCGGTTGTCTCCGGAGCAGCGCGCCGTGATGATGCGTGTGCAGGAACTTTCCGCGGCGATGGGCTTCAATTTGTACCTGACGGGCGGAACGGTGCGCGACCTCATCACCGGAGCTTCGTTGCGCGACCTGGATTTCACGGTCGAGGGCAATCCATCAAAAATTGCGCGCGAGCTGGAGAAGGGCGGGGCGAAGATCCTCTCCGAGGACGAAAAACTGCGGCACATCGAGGTGCTGTTCGGGGGGGACGTGGAAGGCAGCATCTCGGGGGCACGTGATGACCATTACGTGCGGCCGGGGACGCGTCCGGAGATTCGTTGGTCGACCATCATGGAGGATCTGCGGCGGCGCGATTTTTCGTTGAATGCGATCGCGATTTCGTTGAATCCGGCTTCGCGGGGACTGCTGCTCGATCCCACCAACGGTTTGTCGGACATTGAGCGCGGGGAAGTTCGCGCGCTTACGATTCACAGTTTCACGAACCAGCCGGTGCGCTTGCTGCGCGTGCTGCGATTTTCCGCGCGCATGGGCTTCAAGCTGGAGGCACGCACGCAGGAGTGGTTTGACCTGGCCATCGAACGCGAATTGCAGAACACCCTTACCCCGGAGGATGGCGGCGGCGAGCTGCGCGCCGTCGCGCGGGAAGAGCGGCCGACCGTGGTGCTGAAGGCCTGGGAGCAGCACGATTTGCTGGAGGCGGTGAATCCGAATCTTGCGAAGCGCCATCCGGACTACGACGCGATCGCGCGCTTGATGAAGGTGCGCGAAGACTTGTTCACCGCGGGATTCCGTCCGCGCCTGTCCACCCCGATGCTGTTGGCGGTTCTCGGGCGGCTGAAAGACCGTGAACAGGCTGCCGTGCTGTCCAAGGCAGGCTATCGCTCCGCCGAGTCAGAAGCTGTGCTGGGATTCGGCGAAGAGGCCGACGCAGCGGCGAAAGAGTTATCCGGCCGCAAGATGAATGCTCCGGTTGATGCATACCGCTTCCTGGAGAAGCTGCCGCTTGAACAGGTGGCATACCTGCTGGCGGAGTCACGCAATTCAGCGGCGTTGTCAAAGATTCGCGCGTACCTCAACAAGTGGCGTCCGATGCGCATCGGCCTTCCAGGCGTGGCGAATGAGCTGGAAGCACTGGGCATGGCGCGCGGGCCGAAATTCGACGCCATCGTCGAGCAGGTCTTTGCGATTCAATTGACCGGGCGGGGAAAGACTCCGGAGGAGCGCGAGAAGATTCTGCACAAGCTGTCCGGAATTAAGGAAGCTCCGAAGAAAAAAGAGAAAAAAGGCGCAAAGAGTGCTGAGAAATCGCACGCTGCTGCGGCCGGGAAGCACGGTGACGTTAGTACCGCGGCCGCCAAGGCTGCAACGAAAGCGCAGCACCGGGACCGCATCGTCAGCAAGCACGGAGCAAAAGCGGCGGCACATACGCGTGCGAAGGCCGCGGGAGCGAAGAAAAGCGGCGGACGGAAGTAGGGCGCGCGGGCGCTAGTCGCCTGTGGGAAACGTAGAATGGCGGTCGCAATTCTGGCACGCACGATTTAGAATTGAGGTCCATGGGTCAACCGCAGTTCGTTCACCTGCACGTTCACACCGATTACAGCCTGCTGGACGGAGCTTGCGAGACTACCGAGCTGTTGGATGAGGCGTCGCGTCAGAAAATGCCGGCGGTAGCTATTACCGACCACGGCAACCTGTTCGCCGCGGCGAATTTCTTCTATGAAGCGAGCAAGCGCGACGTCAAGCCGATTATCGGCTGCGAAGTGTACGTGGCCAAGGGCAGCCGGCACGAACGCGGGGAGAAAACAAACGCCACGAACGGACAAGAGCGCGGGGAAGCCGAGCCCGGATCGCGCGGCACGAATCACTTGGTGCTGCTGTGCGAATCGCTAGAGGGCTACCACAACCTGATCAAGCTGGTGTCCGCGGGATTCCTCGAGGGCTTTTACTACAAGCCGCGCATTGACTATGACCTGCTCTCCAAACACAGCAAAGGATTGATTGCTCTTTCGGCGTGCCTGCGCGGGCCGGTGACCGAGGCCGTGGTCGAAGAGAAATATGATCTCGCGCGAGAAAATGCTTATCGGCTGCGGGACGTCTTCGGCAAAGGGAATTTCTTCCTCGAAGTTCAGGACCAGGGCCTCGAAATCGAAAAGGGCGTGAACCGCGAATTGGTCCGGCTCTCGAAAGAGACGGGCATTCCGCTGGTGGCCACCAACGATTGCCACTACCTGCGTCACGACGACGCCCATGCCCAAGACGTCTTACTGTGCATCCAGACCGGCAAGACGATGAGCGACGCGCATCGCATGAAATTTGCCACTGACCAGTTTTACTTCAAGACCGCGGCGGAGATGGCGCAGGTGTTCGGTGAATTGCCGGACGCGCTCAGCCGCACGGTCGATATCGCGCATCGCTGCAACGTGAAAATCGAGCGCATCCCCAGCCCGTTCCCGGAATTTAAAGTGCCGGCGGGGCACACGGCGGGAAGCTATTTCGAAAAAGTGGTGCGCGAAGGTTTCGCGTCGCGCCTGCCCATACTGGAGCGGCAAGAGAAACAGGGCATGCTGCGCAATCCGCTTTCGGAATATGAGAAGCGGCTCACTTCTGAGATCGAGATGATCCAGAAGATGCGCTATGAGGGCTACTTCCTGATTGTCTGGGATTTCATCCACTATGCGCGCACGCAGGACGTGCCGGTGGGGCCGGGCCGCGGCTCGGCCGCGGGCAGCCTGGTGAGTTACGCGCTGCGCATCACGGACGTGGACCCGCTGCAGTACAACCTGCTGTTCGAGCGCTTCCTGAATCCCGAGCGCGTGTCCATGCCGGACATCGATATCGATTTCTGCATGCGGCGGCGGGGCGAACTGATCGATTACGTCACGCAGAAGTATGGGCGCGAAAACGTGGCGCAAATCATTACCTTCGGGACGATGGCGGCGAAAGCGGCGATCAAAGACGTAGGCCGCGCGATGGACATTCCCTACGCCGAGGTCGACCGCCTGGCGAAACTCGTCCCAAATACATTGGGCATCGAGCTGGAACCAGCGCTGGCGCAAACGCCACAGCTCAAAGCCGCAGTGAACGCCGACGAACGGCTGGGCGATTTAATGGCCGTGGCCCTGCGCCTGGAAGGGCTGGCGCGGCATGCCTCGACGCATGCGGCAGGTGTGGTGATTTCCCCGCGGCCGCTCACCGATATCGTGCCGGTGTACAAGACCAGCCGAGATGAAATCACCACGCAGTACGACATGAATGCGCTGGAGCGCATCGGCCTGCTAAAGATGGATTTCCTGGGGCTGACCACGCTGACAGTTTTGCAGGACACCGTGCGCATGATCGGGCAAAACCGCGGCGTTAAGGTTGACCTCGACACTCTTGCCCTCGACGACGCGGACACCTACAAGCTTTTTGCGCGCGGCGACACGACCGCGATCTTCCAGTTTGAATCGCACGGTATGCGCGACATTCTGCGCCGCTATCAGCCGACACGCATTGAAGATCTAACGGCGTTGAACGCGCTGTACCGCCCGGGGCCGATCCAGGGCGGGATGATCGACGATTTCATCAAGCGCAAGCTTGGAACGACGAAGGTCAGCTACGAACTGCCGCAATTGAAAGACATCCTGGAAGAAACGTACGGCGTGATTCTGTACCAGGAACAGGTAATGCAGATTGCCAACCGGCTGGCGAGCTTTTCGCTGGGCGAAGCGGATATTTTGCGCCGGATCATGGGCAAGAAGAAAAAGGAAGAGATGGCCGCGCAGCGCGCCAAGTTCATGGCCGGCTGCGCGACGAACAAAATCCCGGAGAAGAAGGCGGAACGCATTTTCGATTTGATGGCAGAGTTCGCGGGCTACGGCTTCAACAAATCGCATTCCTGCGCTTACGCGTTGCTGGCGTACCAGACGGCGTACTTGAAGACGCACTACCCTGTGGAATTCATGGCCGCGCTGCTCACCTCCGAAGCTGGAAACACGGACAAGATCGTGAAGTACATCAACGAAGCGCGCGGGATGAGCATTTCCATCCTGCCGCCGGATGTGAACGAAAGCGATTTGTATTTCACTCCCGTCAGCGA
>WNFD01003526.1_pt1 | contig 16037 bp, 14 predicted proteins | sample 5400491 | NCBI WGS metagenome assembly WNFD01 (sample SAMN13153343, study PRJNA577476) | soil metagenome | isolation source: 120 cm saprolite under Douglas fir tree site 2 hole 2 replicate 2 | place: USA:California | collected 2015-04-18 | reverse complement strand
TCTCGGCGCGGCCGCGCTGCCATGATGACGTCGAGATCATTTTCGCCGACGACGGGGCAGGAATGAGCCCGGACGTGCAGCGGCAGGCCTTCGATCCGTTCTTTACGACGCGCCGCAACGAGGGCGGCACCGGTCTGGGCTTGCATATTGTTTATAATCTCGTAACCCAACAGTTGGGCGGGCGGATGATGCTGGAGTCAAGACAGGGACAAGGCACCACTTTTCGCATTATCATGCCGAAAACCGCCAAGGGCGACACCGCCACATCTGAGACCTTATCCGACGGAACGCCTCAATGGCCGAACAGGACGATGTCCTCCACCTGATCGACGACACCGGAACCGCCCCGGAGGACTCGTCCGCGCGCAAATGGAAGATCGCCGTCATCGACGACGATCAGGCCGTGCATGAAGGCACCCGATTTGCGCTCTCAGACTACACCCTGAACGGCCAGGGCCTTGAGATTCTGTCGGCCTATTCGGCGGCCGAGGGCCGCACCCTGATGCGCGGGCATCCCGACATCGCGGCCGTGCTGCTGGACGTCATCATGGAGACCGATGTCGCCGGCCTCGAACTCGTCGAATATATCCGCAGCGAAATCAAGAACGAGACCGTCCGCATCATCCTGCGCACCGGCCAGCCCGGCCAGGCCCCCGAACGACGCGTCATCGTCCAATATGACATCAACGACTACAAGGCGAAGACCGAGCTGACCGCCGACAAGCTGTTCACGTCGCTGACCGCAGCGCTCCGCAGCTATCAGCAGCTCGAACGCATGGTGCAGACCAGGCGCGGGCTCGAAATCATCATCGACGCCGCCTCGACGCTCTACGACTTCAAGTCGATGCAGCGGCTTGCCGAGGGCGTGCTGACGCAGCTCGCCTCGCTGCTCAACGTCGACTGCGCCGGCATATTGGTGCTGCGCGACGACGGCAACGCCATCAGCGACGATTTTTCCGTTCTGGCCGGCTCCGGCTGCTACAGCCGCTTCATCGGCGCCGCCGGATCGCGGTCGCTCGATCCGGATTTGCGCTCGATGGTGGAAGCCGCCTTCAGGCGCCGCAAGCACGAGTTCGCCGATCAGCGCACGGTGCTCTACATCCGCACCGGCAGTGGACGCGAAGTCGTGGTGCTGCTGCAGGCCGAGCGGCAATTGTCGGAAACCGACCGTTCGCTGGTGGAGATTTTCGGCAGCCGGCTGTCGATCGCATTCGACAACGTCATTCTCTATCGGCAGCTGCACGAGGCCAATACCCAGCTCGAGGACCGCGTCGCCCAGCGCACCCGCGCGCTGATGCAGGCCAACCGCCGCCTGTCGGCGCAGTGGCTGCGGCTGCAGCGCGCCAACGGGTTCAAGAACGAAATTCTCGGCACCGTCGCTCACGACCTGAAGAATCCGCTCGGCGTCATCCTCGGCCGGACCGAAATGCTGACCGAATTGATCTCGACCTCCGCGTCGAAGGACAGCATCACCTCCCAGATCGACCATATCCGCGACGCCACCAAGCGGCTGACCTCGATGGTCGACCATCTGATCTCGGACGCGATGGCGGACGCCTTCGACATCACCATCCGCCGCGAACCGGTCGACATCGCCGCATTGGTGAGCGAAGTCGCCGACGCCAACCAGCCGCTCGCGGTCAACAAGCAGCAGTCGATCACGGTGTCGGCGCCCTCGAACATCGTGACGATGTGCGACACCGACCGCATCCGCGAGGCGATCGACAATCTGGTCTCCAACGCCATCAAATACAGCCCGATCGGCGGCCGGATCTCGGTGGTGGTGACCCACGAGGAGGACAGCACCGTCATTCGCGTCGTCGACGAGGGCGCGGGCCTCTCGCCGGAGGATCTCGGGCGGCTGTTCGGCCGCTTTCAGCGCCTGTCCGCCAAACCGACCGCCGGCGAAAGCTCGACGGGGCTGGGCTTATCCATCGTCAAGCGTATTATCGACATGCATGGCGGCGAAGTCGCCGCCAACAGCGACGGTCCCGGAAAAGGATCGACCTTCACCATCGTCTTACCCGCGACAGAGATGTCATGAGCCAAAGTCAGCACATCATCATCGTCGATGACGAGGCACCGGCCCGCGAGATGGTCGGCGACTACCTCAAAATGCACGGCTTCAACGTGACGCTGTGCGACGGCGGAAAGAGCCTGCGTGGCGCGATCGAGAGCGGCGTGCCCGATCTCGTGGTGCTCGATCTCAACATGCCCGAGGAAGACGGGCTTTCGATCATCCGCGATCTCAAGAGCCGCACCAACATCCCCGTGATCATGCTCACGGCGACCGCGAGCCCGATCGACCGCGTGGTCGGGCTCGAACTCGGCGCCGACGATTATGTGGCAAAGCCCTGCGAGCTGCGCGAATTGATGGCGCGGATCCGTTCGGTGCTGCGGCGGAGCTCGCCGGTCAAGGCGGCGCCGGCCGCAACCGAGGCTGCCGGCGCGAAGTCCGCGAAGGACCAATTGGTCCGGTTCGGCACCAAATGGCTCGACCTCGAAGCGCAGGCACTTCGCGACGACGAAGGCAACGAGCATCCCCTGACCGCGTCCGAATTCGGGCTCCTGAAAGTGTTCGCTGCCAATCCGAAGCGGGTGCTGTCGCGCGAGCGGCTGTTGGAATTGGCGAATGCGCGCGACGCCGAAGCCTTCGACCGCGCCGTCGATCTCAGGATCATGCGGATCCGCCGCAAGATCGAGCCGGATCCGGCCAAGCCTGCCGTGATCCGCACCATCCGCGGCGGCGGCTATCTGTTCTCGCCGGTCGGCGACAAAGTGTAATCGCTCAATGGCGGGCACGGCCCCGCCGTTCACGTCTCCCGATCGATATCCGCGCATCCGGTGAACGACGGGCTCAAGACGGAGACCGCGCCAGGGTCACCGGTCGCCCCGGAGGCGATCCGGTTCAAGCGGCCGAATCGGGAAACTTTTCCGGTCCTGAAATCCGACCTTTTTTCCGCTCCTTGAAATTATTCACATTTTCGCCGCGAATGTTTCGTCGGCCCTCGCACGACGAAACAATTCTCCGTCTGAACGAAACCATTTTCCCCTTTTTGTGCAGACGTCCCGAAACGATGGCTCGTTAACACTCCTAGGTAACGAAGCGCTGCACAAGCGGCGAACGGGGAGCCTGTCATGCAGAACGTCGTCGCCATTAACTCCGCAGCCCGCCAGAGCATCGTCGCCGCTCAGGCGACTTCGGACGAGATGCTCCTGGACAGCATCGCGGATGGCAACCGCACCGCGATGCATATCCTTTATTCGCGTCACAACGTGCGGGTTTACCGTTTCATCCTGCGCATCGTGCGCGACACGACGATGGCCGAGGATCTGGTCAGCCAGGTGTTCCTGGACGTCTGGCGCACGGCGCGCCAGTTCGAGGGCCGCTCGCAGGTGTCCACCTGGCTCTTGTCGATCGCCCGGTTCAAGGCGCTGACCTCGCTGCGCCAGCGGCGCTTCGAGGACATCGATCAGGAAGACGTGCGCGAGATCGCGGACGAGGCCGACACCCCGGAAACCTCTCTGGAACGCGCCACCACCAGCGAGATCCTGCGCGCCTGCGTCGCAAAATTGTCGCCCGCGCACCGTGAGATCATCAACCTCGTCTACTATCACGAGAAGTCAGTGGAAGAGGTCGGCCAGATCATCGGCATCCCGCAGAGCACGGTGAAGACGCGCATGTTCTATGCCCGCAAGCAGCTCGCCGAACTGCTCAGGGGCGCGGGCATCGACAGCCTCGCTGCCTGAAAAGATAAATAGATTCAACACCATGGCCGGGGAATACAGATCCGCGGCCTTACCAGATCGAGACCGACAAGGAAACAATTGAAACAATCGGCGAAATCGGGCGGAAAAACTTGGCTGCTACAAACCGTCAATCAGCGCAGTCGAACTGCCGATCAGCAGGGCGACCGATTGCGGCGACACCGATCCAGCCAAGGCCTGCGTCATCAACTGACCCGAGCTTTCTGAGTTACCAACCTCTCAAGTTGCCTCCGACGACCCGGACGGGATGCCCCCTTCCGGGTCGTTCCACATTTCCGGGGTCGGAATATCTCGTTCTCGCGCCGATTCGTGATGACGAAACGACTGGCGCTGCATGGGTGGCGTGAAGAGGCAGCGATACCATATCACCTCACGCGTGGTAGGTTGCCGGCGGGTTTGCAACGACAGGTGATGCCGATGTTCGAGGGCTTCGATGCCGTGGTGCTGGCCAGGGCACAATTTGCCTTCACAATGTCGTTTCACATCGTCTTCCCGGCATTCTCGGTCGGGCTTGCCAGCTACCTCGCAGTGCTGGAGGCGCTGTGGCTCTGGACCGGGCGCGAAGTCTACATCAACCTGTTCAACTACTGGCTGAAGATCTTCGCGGTCGCGTTCGGGATGGGCGTGGTGTCGGGCATCGTGATGTCCTACCAGTTCGGCACCAATTGGTCGGCGTTCGCCGACAAGACCGGCCCCGTAATCGGTCCATTGATGGCCTATGAGGTCCTGACCGCGTTCTTTCTCGAGGCGGGCTTTCTCGGCGTCATGCTGTTCGGGCTCGAACGCGTCGGACACAGGCTGCATTTCGTCGCTACCCTCATGGTCGCGACCGGCACGCTGATTTCCGCCTTCTGGATTCTCTCCGCCAATTCCTGGATGCAGACGCCGGCCGGCTATGCCGTCAACGCCGACGGCCAGTTCATCGCCGCGGATTGGCTCAAGGTGATTTTCAATCCATCCTTTCCCTATCGCCTTGTCCACATGGTGCTGGCGGCCTACCTCACCACCGCATTGGTGGTCGGCGCCGTCGGCGCGTTCCATCTTTTGCGCGACCAGCACCTTGCGGGTCCGCGCGTGATGTTCTCGATGGCGATGTGGATGGCGGCCCTGGTCGCGCCGATCCAGATCGTCGCCGGCGATCAGCATGGCCTCAACACGCTCGAGCATCAGCCCACGAAGATCATGGCGATGGAGGGCCATTTCGACAGCCATCCGGACGGCGCGCCGCTGATCCTGTTTGGTCTGCCTGACATGGATGCGGGCAAGGTCAAATACGCGCTCGAGGTTCCGAGATTGGGATCGCTGATCTTGAAACACTCGCTGGACGCGCCGCTCAATGGCCTCGACACGGTGCCGCGCGAAAACTGGCCGCCGGTGCCGGTGACGTTCTGGGCGTTCCGCATCATGGTCGGCCTGGGATTCCTGATCTTCGCGCTCGGCCTGTTCAGCCTGCTGGCGCGCTATATGGGCACGCTCTACCAGTCCCGCCTGCTGCATCTCTTCGCCGTCGCGATGGGACCGGCAGGTTTCGTCGCGGTGCTCGCGGGCTGGTTCACGACCGAGACCGGCCGCCAGCCATTCACGGTCTATGGGCTGTTGCGCACGGCTGAATCAGCTTCGCCGCTCGCCGCGCCCGCGGTCGGCTCGTCGCTCGCGGCTTTCGCCATCGTCTATTTCGCCGTCTTCACCGCAGGCGTCGTCTATCTTCTGCGGCTGATGGCGCACCCGCCGCATCCTGGTGAAGAGGGACCGAGCAGCAAGGTCCCCGCGCGCGCCGCCGGGATCACGCCGGCCGTCGAGGGAGCAATGCGATGAGCGGAATCGTCGACCTCGCCACGATCTGGGCGTTCATCATCGCATTCGCGGTCTTCATCTATGTGGTGATGGACGGCTTCGACCTCGGGCTCGGCCTGTTGTTTCCGCTGTTCCCCGAAAAGGCCGACCGCGACGTGATCATGAACAGCGTAGCGCCGGTCTGGGACGGCAACGAGACTTGGCTGGTGCTGGGCGGCGGCGGCATGATGGCGGCGTTTCCGCTGGCCTATGCCGTGCTGATGCCCGCGCTCTACACGCCGATCATCGCGATGCTGATCGGCCTGATCTTCCGCGGCGTCGCCTTCGAATTCCGTTGGCGCACGCAGGGCGAAAGAAACCGCTGGGATATCGCCTTTACCAGCGGATCGTGGCTCGCGACCCTGGCGCAGGGCATTGCGCTCGGCGCCATTCTGCAGGGCGTCCATGTCGAAGGCCGGCACTATGCCGGCGGCTGGTGGGACTGGCTGACGCCGTTCAGTCTGTTGACGGGGCTCGCGCTGGCGGTCGGCTACGCGCTGTTGGGCGCGACCTGGCTGGTGCTGAAGACCGAAGGCGAGCTTCGCGACAAGGCCTATCGCCTGAGCTGGTATTTGCTGTTCGCGATGCTGGGCGCGATCGGCGTGATCAGCCTCGTCACCCCGCTCCTTCATATTCATTATGCCGAACGCTGGTTCGCCTGGCCCAACGTCATCGTGACCGCACCGGTGCCGCTCGCCGTCGGCGGCGTCGCCGCGCTGCTGCTGCGGAGCCTGATCCGCAAGCAGGATTCCCTGCCATTCTTCCTGTCGCTCGCGCTGTTCGCGCTGTCCTATGCCGGGCTCGGCATCAGCATGTATCCCTATATCGTGCCGCAAAGCATTACGATCTGGCAGGCGGCCTCGCCGGCGAACAGCCAGATCTTCATGCTGGTCGGCGTCTCTGTGCTAATCCCCTTGATCCTGGGCTATACCGCCTGGGCCTATTGGGTGTTCCGCGGCAAGGTGCGCGCGGGAGCGGGCTATCACTGATGCCGCGCCAGGAGACACCCCAACCGCTGGCGCGGCGCCTGTTGTGGTTCGTGCTGCTCTGGCTCGGCGGGGTCGGCGCGGTCGCGCTGGTATCTTTCGGCTTGCGGTTGTGGCTCGCGCCGAAATGACGCCCTTGCAGTCCTCTCATCCGACGGCCCTGGCACGGATTCTCACGACATTTCAGTGACATATTTGGCCCATTCGCCCCTAGACTTGCGATATCGGCGGCGCTTAGATTTTTGGTGGTTCCGGTGGTCTGGCAAACGATGGTAAAAGCCCCAGGCGCCGGCTGAGGAGAAATGTGCAATGTCGAAATGCCGTGACCTGACCTGGATGATGCTGGCCGCGATCGGCCTGTTGCTTTCGACCTCGCCAAGCCACGCGCAGCAACAGGATCCCGGCGACCAGCCGGGCCTGGTCGCCGACGATTCGGTGGAGCTCGATCCGGAATTCCGCAAGCAGACAGTCTACTACCGCACCACCGAACCGCCCGGCACCATCATCATCTCGACCGCCGAGCGGCATCTCTATCTGGTCCAGCCGGGCGGCCGCGCGCTGCGCTATGGCATCGGCGTCGGCCGCGACGGATTTCAATGGCAGGGACTCCTGAACATCACCAAGAAGGCGGAATGGCCGGACTGGACGCCGCCGCCCGAGATGATCGCCCGCCAGCCCTATCTGCCGCGCTTCATGGCCGGCGGTCCCGGCAATCCGCTCGGCGCGCGTGCGATGTATCTCGGCGCCACGGTCTACCGCATCCATGGCACCAACCAGCCATGGACCATCGGGACCGCGATTTCGTCCGGCTGCTTCCGCCTGGTCAATGCCGACGTGTCCGACCTCTACGAGCGCGTGCCGGTCGGCACCAAGGTGATCGTGCGGCAGAAGCCCCAACTGTAGCCGCGCGACGGGCTGCCCTCACCCACCTCCCATTTTTTCGATCATTGCGAGAGATCAATCATGCGTACATTCCGGGGCGGCCTGTTGATCGGGCTCGCGATCGCCATCCTGGTCGCGGTCGCGGCCATCGTCTATGAATTCTATGACACGCGCACCTTGAAGCGGACCGTGCGGCGCGGCGAGGTGCTGTGCGGCGTCAACGCCGGCCTGCCCGGCTTCTCGATTCCCGACGACAAGGGCAACTGGACCGGCTTCGACGTGGATTTCTGCCGCGCGGTCGCCGCCGCGATCTTCGACGATCCGAACAAGGCGAAGTTCGTTCCGCTCGATGCCAATGAACGCTTCAAGGAGCTGCAGAGCCGGAAAGTCGACATCCTCTCGCGCAACTCGACCTGGAGCATGTCGCGCGAGGAGAATTACGACCTCTACTTCCCGGCGGTCGCCTATTATGACGGCCAGGGTTTCATGGTGCCGCGCTCGCGCAACATCGACAACGCGCTCGATCTCAACAACAGCAAGGTCTGCGTACAGGGCGCGACGACGACTGAATTGAACCTCGCCGACTATTTCCGCGCCAACAACATCAAATACGAGGAACTGAAGTTCCCTAAGCTCGATGATGTCGTCAAAGCCTATGAGACAGGCAAATGCGACACTTTCACCGCCGACGTCTCACAGCTCTACGCGCTGCGGCTCAACCTGCCGAAGCCGGACGATCATGTCATCCTGCCCGACGTCGTCTCCAAGGAACCGCTCGCGCCCGTGGTGCGCCAGCGCGACGACGACTGGATGATGATCGTCAAATGGACGCTCTATGCCATGATCAATGCCGAAGAGCTCGGCGTCACCTCCAAGAACATCGACGAGGCGCTGAAGTCGAAGAAGCCCGACGTGATGCGGCTGGTCGGCACCGAAGGCAGCTACGGCGAGGATCTGGGACTGACCAAGGATTGGGCCGTGCGCATCATCCGGCACGTCGGCAATTACGGCGAGGTCTATGAGCGCAATGTCGGCAGCGGATCGAAACTGCACATTCCGCGCGGGCTCAATCAGCTCTGGAACGCCGGCGGCATCCAATACGCGCCGCCGATCAGGTAACAGCGTCATTCCGGGACATCGCGCAAGCGATGGACCACAGATGCGCAATTGCGCATCGGGGAATCCAGAGATTGTTGATCGAGATTCCGGGTTCGCGCTGACGCGCGCCCCGGAATGACGGCCTCATCTGCGGCGCGCTTGAGCCCTCAGGCAGCATGACCCACTCGTTATGGTTTCATCGCGCGGATGGGTTCACGGATACCAAGTCGAAGCACTGGCCACGCCACGTAGTCCAGCACTTTCGGATGGCAAGGCAGGTCGAGCATGGTTTGCGCAAAGGATCCGGCAGCGATCTCGCTGAGCGTTGCGATGCCCGTGCGCCACCGCCAACTGGCTATCTGGAGCAGCGTGGCCTGATAGCGACGAGAGATTGGTATTTCAGCTCGGGTTAGTTCGGCATGATGGTAAAGTTCGTGGGCGACGAACACATCTTGCGTCGATGCCCCGCCAAGCAATCGCTTGGCCAGATTCCCGGCAAGTGCCTGCTCAAGCGGGGCGAGCCCGCGTGTATAAAGCACAATCCGCGACGGTCGCGACCGGTATTCGGCAAAACGCCAGATCGAGCCGACCATGGGATCATCGTCGGTTGCCACGATGGGGACCTGAAGTTCGCGCGTAATCTCGTGAGGCGCTAAACCGGGAAAACGCTTCCGCAAGTCTTCCGCGGTCGCCACGCCGTCGGCGAGCGCATCAGAAACAGCGGCGAGCTGCGCGCGATCATCCAAGCGCGTTGCGTGAATGTCGGTTTTCAGCATCAACAGACCTAGCGCCTCGGGCGACGCGGCCGCGATCTTCCCAAATGGCAGGTCTTCAAATGGCAGGTCTCTAAATGACAGGTCTCTTGCCTCCTGCGTCATCTTATAGACCTCGCGACGGAGGAATGCCGATCAGCGCGATGGAGTCATCCGCGGACAGTCCATCGAGTTCGCCGCGGGTCACGGCCATGGCCTGATCGATCGAATTGACGCCGGACAGATCGATCAGCTGGCCGCCGACGATCACGAAAATGTCGGGCGTGATCGTGCTGTCGCCGTTGTAGATCGTCGTGTCTTCCCACAGCCGCCGCAGGCCATCGAGTGCTGTCTGCGCCGAGACCGGGCGGACCACGCTGTGGCTGCGTTGCACGCGAATGACGCCGTCGAGATCGATCGCGCGAACCGGGCTGCGGCGCTTCTTGAAGATGCCCCAGCTGCGTTCCTCCACCTGGCCCTGGAAAACGCGGATGCGCGGCGTGGCGGCAGCGAGCGCGACCCGCTCCGGACTGACGCCCATGGCCTTCGCCGCGATTTCGCGCGCTTCGCTCTCTCCAACTTCGTCCCTGCGCCGGCGAGCGCGCATTTCGGACGCCCCCATCGCGGTCGCCCGGACGCGATGGGTGTTCGGATCAACCTCGATCGTCACTTCGACACCGTCGGGAGCGGCGCCAAGCTTGACCACCGCTTCGAGAGCCTCGCGGCGAATCCGCTTGATATCCTCCGGCTGTGCGTTGGGGATGATGCGCTCCACCACGTCGCGCACCAGCGCCAACGCTACGCCAATGGAGGAAATCACCTCGGCATCCCGGGATATTTCGTGGTGAAGGCCGGTTCGGAGGGATGCGTGGGGGATCAAGGCCGCCGCACCGCCACCTTCGCCGACGAGCATGGCTTGATCGCGATCGAGCCTGTATTCGGCTATCAGATCGTCGACGACAGGGATGACCTTGTCGGTAGCGATATCGAGGATGGCGCGCGCCGTCTCCTCGATCGACTCGCCGACGAAATGAGCGAGCGCTGCCATGGCGCGCTGCGCCGACTCCTTGTTGCCGCTGGCGTGCAATCCGGGCTTGGCGTAGCCGAGAATGTTGGCAGCGCAGGTGTTGGTGATGGCATAACGGGTGCCGTTGGCCGAACGCACCGCGACATAGTCGGCGGGATCATCGGCCTTCGGCTGGAAGAACTCGATTTTGGGATCGATGATGTCTTCAGGACTGGCAAAAGCAGCGTAGGGAAGCCCGGCGATGTGGGCACTCCGCGGGCCGACGTCGACCAGCTTGCCGTCTCGGGCGCGGACCATGCTGCCGCCGGCGATGCCGATCACGCGCACGTCGAGCGAGCTGACATAGGTCTCGTGGCCGCCGACGCGCGCATATTTGACGGTCGGGCGTCCGTTCCGGATCACGCCGATATTGGTGCTGGTGCCCCCGACCTCGAAATAGATGCCGTCGGACACACGCAAATACATCAAGGCGCCCGCGACGCTCGCCGCGGGCCCGGACAGCATCGTCATGACCGGACGGCGCCGCATCTCCTTGATGTCCATGACGCCGCCGTCGCCGCGCATGATCATCAGCGGCGCCTTGATGCCGGCTTCGCGCACGCTCGCCTCAGTCATGGAAGCGGTGTCGATCATTTTCGGCAGGATGCTGGCGTTGATCACGGCAGTGCGGGTCCGCGTGGTCAAGCCATAGAGCTTGGTGATCTCGTTGCCGCAGGTCGCGGCCAGCCCGGCCTCGACGGCCAGACGCCGCACCGTTTCCTCGGCCTCGTTGTCGTCGACACCAAAGGCCGAGCTCGCCACGACGACCTTCGAGCCTTCAGCCTTCAGTTCGTCGATCGCCTTGTTGATGGTCTCGTCGCTCAACGTTTCCTTCATGAGGAAGCGGTTGACCGGCGTGAGGTGGCGGCCCGGCGCGAGTTCGATCGGCTTCATGGCACTCTGGCCCTTGGCCAGTAGCGACTCCAGGCGGGTGGACATCCCGATTACGCCGACACTTGCGACGTCACCCTCGAGCAACGCGTTGGTCGCTTGCGTCGTCGAATGAGCCAGGAAGATGACCTCCTTGGGATCGACCCCCGACCGCTCCAGCACGTTGCGAAAGACGTCAACCACGCCCTTCGCGACGCCGCGCGGATCGGAATGGGTGGTCAGCACGGAGAACCGCCCGACCACCTCATGTGTCGCATTGTCAATCAAAACAGCCTTGGTGAACGTGCCGCCGACATCGATGCCGATGCGATAGGCGCGGGCAGGCGCAGTTGGCTCGGTCAACGTGTTGTTGTCCTTCTAGTTAGCGCATGATCCGGAAAAGTGTGCAGCGGTTTTCCCTCGCGACAAACGCGACGCGTTTGCGCGGAGATCATGCGCAAACAAAAGAGCTAAAGCGATCCCAGCATCAGGTAGCAGATCAATGAATTAACCACGACCATGAGGCATCCGAAGGGCAGTGCGGTCCTGAGGAAGTCTCCGTGGCTCACCTTGGTCTGTCCGATCGTCCAGAGCGTCCACGAGTTCGTCGGGTCCATGCTTCCCTGCAGGATCGTGGGCGCCAGCCAAATCGAATAGAGATAGGGAATCGGGATGTCCTTGTTGGCGAGCACGATCGCCAGCAACGCGGCACCGGTACCGATCACGACCAGCGGTCCGCGATAGATGCTCCCGATGCCTCCGAGCACTCCGAAGAAGATGGCGGCCTGCAGCGTCGTGTGCGGCAGAACCGGCGCGAAGATCGGCTTCAGGGCGTTGGCGATCTCAGGTGTCTGGCCGGCAACGATGATCATTCCGCAGATCGTCCACAACGCGGCCATGGTGGCGATGTCAGGGAACGCGTCGGAGAACGTCTTGTTGAAGAGATTGATGCTGCCCTGAAATGTCCGACCGCGTCCCGTCAACACGAGCGCGAGCACAATCGAGACCAGGAAGGTCGGGATGATTTCCCATTTCAGGATCATGATCATGAGGACGGGAAAGACCGGTACAACGTAGGTATAGTAGGGCGTCCGCTTGCGGACGACAGGCTCTCCTTCATTGGCGACGTCAATGGAGGCGAGGCGGCGGACGCCGCCGTTCCGCAAGTAGGTGAATTCCAGGAGCCACGCCGCCAGAATGTAAACGCACATTCCAGCGATCCAGTACGTCAGATAGGGCGCTTCGTATTTGAGGCCGGGAAACAGTTTTTGAAATGTGCCGAACTGAACGATGTTGATGAAGGTGCCGGCACCGATCCCCATCGTAAACGCAGGTGCTGCGATGGAGGGCGGGATACCCTGGCCCAGCATGATCGGCAATGCGATGATGCCGATCGCGATCGCTGCACCCACGCCATACATCGATGTGAACAGCAATGCGGTAACAAGCGTGACGGTCATTGCCGTGACGAGAGGCCGGTCCCCTGCCAGCTCCACGGCGGAGCGGATCACGCTCTCGGCGATGCCTGTCTGGATCAGCACCTGCGCAAACCAGGCGCCAAACACGATGATGATCACCGCGCTGGCGTAGGCGACGCCGCCGGCCTGAAGGATTTTCTTTTGAATATCATCGATGCCGATGCCTGCAATGGCCGCCCACAGCACCGCCAGTATCAGCAGCATGATGATCGGGCTCTGCCCCCGGATGATCAAGACGACGACAGCCAGAAATGCAACGAGCAGCGCAATGCCTGTCCCAAGGTCCATGGTTGTTTCCCTTCCCCGTTTCGCCGGCCATTTTTCGATATCCGCCTTTTGCGTGAGACAAGTCTGTCACAACGAATGGTGGCTGGCGAGACCGAGATGCCCACGCGCGCAACGAGTCCGCAGTTCGTGCATTGCTAGCTGTTGCGTCGCACTAATCGTCGCAGTTGCCAGCGCAGTTCGGGCACGCGCTGCGGACACTTCGCCGCAGGCCGCTGATATCCGAACGGCGATCGGCGAACTCATGGCGCGGCGCGTTGACAGTGCCCAGGTGGAATCGCGAGGCTGATGCGCCTTCAGCACTTGTTGACAGAGCTCGATGGCAGGCTCACTTTCGATGGAGTTTGGTCGCTGCCCGCACTGAAAAAAAGAATAACGGAGGACACGAATGACGAAATTGCTGAGCGAGAGTGAGGTCACGAACTTTCGCGAGCGCGGCTACCATTTCCCCGTCGACGTCCTGACTGAAAGCGAAGTTGCCGAATTTCGTGGCAAGCTCGAGGACTATGAGGCAAGGACCGGCGGCCCGATCAAGGGCGAGATGCGCCATCGCAGCCACGTGCTCTTTCCCTGGATCAACGACATGATCCGCCATCCGAAAATCCTGGATGCGATCGAGGATTTGTTGGGCCCGGACATTCTTTGCTGGAACACCAGTTTCTTCATCAAAGAGCCGCATGATCCCGGGTTCGTGTCCTGGCATCAGGATGCGACCTATTGGGGATTAAGTTCGTCCGATGTGGCGACTGCCTGGGTCGCGATGTCGCCGGCCAACAGGGTCTCCGGCTGCATGAAGTTCGTAGCTGGTACCCACAAGCAGCAGGTTAAGCACGAAGATACTTTCGACCAAAACAACCTTCTGACCCGCGGCCAGGAAATCGCAGTGGACGTAGACGAGTCCAAGGCCGTCTTTGTCGAGTTGAAGCCCGGTCAGGCTTCGCTGCATCATGTGCTGCTGTTCCATGGATCGGAGCCCAATCGTTCCGATGACCGGCGCATTGGTCTGGCGATCCGCTACATCCCGACCCGGCTGAAGCAGGCGGTGGGACATAGGGATTGGGCTACGCTGGTGCGGGGCAAGGACACCTACCGCCACTTCGAGCCGGAATATGTACCGAAGCGCGACCTCGAGCCTGAGGCGCTGGCGTTCCACAGGGCGGTCACGGAAGAACAGTTGCGCGTGCTCTATCGCGGTACCGACAAGACCGCTTACCGCGCCTGACTGCCGCTTGAGGGCCCTCCCGCGGTTGGTCATCTGGCAAAAGGGAAAGCACAATGTCTCAGGTCTGGGCCGTCAGATAGACGTCGTCCATGAACAGCGCGTCAATTCCGGACTTACGGAATGTGACGATCGCGTCGGCCGGCGTGCAGACGATCGGCTCGCTGTCGTTGAAGGACGTATTGATGACGAGCGGTACGCCAGTTCGCGCAAAGAAGCAGGATATAAGCTCGTGAAATTGCGGGTTCGATTCGCATCGCACGAGCTGCAGCCGGGCGCTGCCGTCGTGATGCACGACGGCAGGGATGCGGTCACGCTGCTCGGCCTTGACCGGACATGCGAACAGCATGAATTCATGACTCGTCGAGTGGGCACCAATCTCGAACCATTCATCGGCGTGTTCGGCCATGACGCTCGGCGCAAACGGCCGGAAATCCTCGCGGTGCTTGACCCTTCGATTGAGGATGTCGCGCATGTCCGGCCGGCGCGGGTCGGCGAGGAGCGACCGGTTGCCGAGGGCGCGGGGCCCGAACTCCATGCGACCTTGAAACCAGGCGACGATCTTGCCATCGGCGATCATGTCCGCGGCATCGCGCGCGGGGGCTTTGCTGCGGCGAGGCGTGAAACCGGCCGACTTGACCGCCGTCAGAATTTCGCGCCGGTTGAACGCTGGACCGAGATACGGCGTGGAGTTGCCGCGCTCGGGAAGACTTTTCTGCTTTGCGCAATGCACGACAAAGGCGGCACCGATCGCGGTGCCTGCATCGTGCGGAGCGGAGGGTATGAACACATCGGAGAACTCGCCCGACTGCCGGACCAGCCCATTGGTCACGCAATTGAGCGCAACGCCGCCGGCAAAGCACAGCTTGCCGAACGGTACTTTGCGTTTGACGCGCCGGACCAGCGCCATGACCGCCGCATTCGTGGCCGCCTGTAGGGCCGCGGCGATATCGGCATGTCGCTGCTGAATCTCCGAACCCTCGTATCGCGGCGGACCCAGCAAGGTCTCTATTTGACTCGACTTGGCCGATTGAAAGCCGATCGCCTCCGGGTCCACCGCATAATCCTCCTCGCCGACGCGTATGATCGACTGGAACGCGCGACTGAAGGCCTCGGGATTGCCGTAGGCCGCCAGGCCCATGAGCTTCGAGGCGTCGTACATTGAGAAGCCAAGATAACCGCAGACCACCTCCCAGACGAAGCCAAGCGAGTGCGGATACTCGAATGTTTCGACCGAACGGATATGCGTGCCGACGGCCTTCGCCAACGTCGAGCCGGCCGCCTCGGTGCGAGATGATGGGGCACGAAATGAAATCTCTGCCGCAGCGGACGTTCAAGAAGCTCCTCGGCGACATCGCGCACCTGGCCGAGGCGCAGCAGGAAGACTTCCTCAGACCGCGGATCCGCCCACCACTCGGCGCGAAACCGCGTTCGGCGCAATTGAGGGTCGAACGAGTATGCCACGTGATCGATATCGGCGGCGGTGAGCCCGGCATAATCCAGGCAGAAACGAATCGCACGCTCGGGGAATTGATGCGGGTTGTCGACGTCCGGTAGCTTGCCGTGTTTGATGCGATTGAACCGCTCCTCCTCGACGGCGACGACGAGCTCGCCGTCGACGAGCAGCGCGGCGGCTGAATCGTGATACACCGCGTTGATTCCAAGAATGTTCACCGGCCTACCTCTACTTGCATTGCCTCTTCCTCCGCAAACGTCTCAAGCTCGCCTAGAAAGCTAGATCGATCGTCGTCCCAATCTCCGAATTGATGAGAGAATTCACCACATGCGCGGGCTCTCAGA
>WNFD01003380.1_pt1 | contig 16037 bp, 15 predicted proteins | sample 5400491 | NCBI WGS metagenome assembly WNFD01 (sample SAMN13153343, study PRJNA577476) | soil metagenome | isolation source: 120 cm saprolite under Douglas fir tree site 2 hole 2 replicate 2 | place: USA:California | collected 2015-04-18 | reverse complement strand
GCGTCGCGTTGAGCCGGCTGACATCGTAGAGGAGGAACACCCGCTCCCACGGCACCAGGACGTCGTCGAAGAACACGACGCAATCCATCTCCTCGAAGCGCGAGCCCAGCGGATGGTCGAAATGCGAGCGGCCGAGATCGAAACTGTCGCGGCACAGGAATCTAAGCCCCTTGGCCCCGCAGGGAATCGCGAAATTGACCGCGAACGGGCTGTGCTCCTCGCTGTGGCGCGCGAGGCGCGGCGAATAGACGGCGATCTCGTCGGCCAGCGGCCCCAGGGTCGCGAGGATGCGCGCACCGCGTACGACGATCCCGGCATCGGTCTCGCGCACGACTTCGAGCGCGGTGCCTTCCTCGAGGTTGAACATGCCCGAGGCGTTGCGGCTGCGCTGCAGATTGATCAGCGCATGGGTCAGGGTGATGTCGTTTTCGCGGGTATATTCGACATAGCGCCGCATGTTGTCGGCGAATTCCGGCCGGTTCTCGCCGAAGAAATCGGCGGCCGCGCCCCATGCGGCGAAGGTCACGTTCATGAAATCGGGCGAGCGGCCCATCATCCCGCAGGTCGAGCGTGCCCAGTTCAGCATCATCTTGCTGCGGGTTTCGAGCGCCTCGCGGGTCGCCGGTGTGTCGAACGAGCGGCCGACCGGCTCGCCGCTCGACGGCGAGGAATAGGTCATCACCGGTCGCAGCTCGGCATCGTGCTGCATGTCGTAGAGCCCGGCGATCGCGCGCACCCCGCCGGCGAGGCCCTTATGCTTCGTCACGTCGCGCACCCGCTCGCCACCGAGCCAGACCTCGCGCTCCTGTTCCTTGAGGCCGTTGATGTATTGTTGTCCCGTGCGCGCCGGCATGCCCTGCCTCCTTCGAGCGGAAAGCCGATGCTAGCAGGCTGTGGCTTGGCTTCCACGGCAAAATCCGCGATGTTCGCACTGCGAACATGTGGGCCCTATGAGCCATCGTCCAGTCAGATCGCTGTCCCGCGGGCTGGCCCTGATCCGCGAGCTCAATGTGACCGGGCCGTCGAGCGTCCAGCACCTCTCCGCCCGAACCGGGATGAACCGGACGACCTGCTATCGTCTGCTCGAAACGCTGCGGCAGGACGGGTTGGTGACGCCTGACGAGCAGAACGGCCTGTTCGGCCTCACCGCGCGGGTGCGGATGCTGAGCGAGGGGGTCTCGACCCGGGACCTGTCGAGCCAGGCCGCCCTGCCGCCGATGTTCGCCCTGTTGCGCGAGGTGTCATGGCCGAGCGATTTCGCAGTGTTCGAACTCGGCTCGATGATGATCCGCGAAAGCACCCATTCGTTCAGCCCATTCTCGATCTTCCGCTCGATGGTGGGGCGCCGGCGATCGCTCGTCAGAAGCTCGCTCGGCCGTGCCATCCTGAGCGCCGCGTCGCCCGCGCTCAGGCGCGAAATGCTCGAAATCACCGCGAGCTTTGTGCCGGAAGACGCCCCGCTCGCCAGAGACCGGGGTTTTATCGACCACGTCGTCGCGCAGACACGAGCGGCCGGTTACGCCTCGTCGGTCGGGGAATCCGAGACCGGCATCAGCGGCATCGCGCTGCCGATCGAATGCGGCGGACCGGTGCTGGGCAGCCTCAACCTCGTCTTCTTCAGCTCGGCGATGACGCCGGAGGTCGCCGCCGAACGCTACCTGCCCAGCATGATCAGGGCGGTCAAGGACATCGAGGGGCGCTGGTTGGCCGGAAACACTGATAAGACTCAGGCCTGAACGGGCGCCATTTCAACGCATGCGCAGAAAACCGGCGTTCTGTTCGCCTCCGATTCAAAATTAAGTCACACCAGCGACAAACAGATACCGTGAACCGTGATTAGGTAAACATTCGGAAATAATGACCAGCGGACCCAATCGGGAAACCTGGCACCGTCGAACCTTGGTGGCGGCATCGTCTGTCTCCGCGTTTGGTTCTGGCTTTATTCGCCTCGTGATAGGAACCGATACCTTATGCATTGCCGTAGTCTGATGGCCGCCGCCGCGCTCGCGCTGATCTGCCTCGCCGGACCGGCATCCGCCGCACGCATCATCGTCACGATCGATGGCCTGCACAGCGCACAGGGCAATGTCTTCATCGGTCTTTACGCGAGCCCGACCAAGTTCCTCAACGGCAATCAAAGCGATGCCATGAGGAAGGTCAGGGCGAGCACCGGGCCGATCACCGTTACGTTCGACAATCTGCCGTCCGGCACCTATGCGGTCGGCGCCTATCACGACGAGAACGCCAACGACCATCTCGACACGAACCTGATCGGCCTGCCGGTTGAGGGCTACGCGCTGTCGAACGGGGTGCGCGCGGTCTTTTCGAAGCCCAATTTCTACGAGGCCGCTTTTACCGTCGGCGCCGGAGACAAGCCGGTCGGGCTGCATATCAGATACTGATCCGGACGCAACGAGATGAATAGCGGGCGCTGGTCGCGCCTCGCGTTTTCGAGCATCGGCGCGCGCCGGTCGGGAACGGATTCCGGCTGGCCGTGTTTCGTTCGCGGTTGACGCGCCGATGCGCTGTTCGACCGCTAGTTCCCCCGATGCGATGGAGGCGCAAATGACGCGGTCGGCCGCCCGGTTCAGCATTTCGACGCTTGCTCTCCTGGCGCTTGCCGCCTGCGCTGCGCAACCGACGTCCCCAGCCACGGCGCCCGCTCCACCGCCGGCGATCGCAGCGCCTGCTGCGCCGATCAATCCCGACCAGGATTTCATCAATCGGGCCATGACCGGGACCGGCGCGCAGGCCGAGCTGGGACGGCTGGCGCAACGGCAGGGGGCGGCCCCAGCGGTCCGCGCGTTCGGTGGACAGATCGCCGCCGAACATGCCCGGATGCACTCCCGGCTGGCGGCCGTGGCGCAGCGGCTCGGCATGGTCCCGGATGCCGCCGCGCCAGATCTGAGCGGGCTGGCCGCGCTCTCGGGGGCCGAATTCGATCGGCAGTTCCTCGCCGACCAGGTCAAAAATCAGCGGGAAGCGCTCGGCCTCTATGAAAGCGAGGCGCAAGCCGGGCAAAACCCGCGCCTGCGCGCCGTTGCGCACGAGTCGCTGCCGATGCTGCGGCGCGACCTGCGGCGTACCGAGGAGCTCGCCGCCCGGCTCGGAACTTGAGCCCAGCGCGGCGGGCGGACCACCCGCCGCCGGAGCCCTCCGAACCAACACGCTGCACGAAACCGGGCAAAGCGCGCTAACATCGCGCTCATGCTCCCCTCCCCGCCCGCCGAACCCCGGGACCACGCCCCCGGCGGGCCCGGCACCGCGCCCACTTGGACGAGCAGCGCCAAGGACTTTGTCGGCTGCGCGTTGGGTCCGTCACGACTGTGGTTCACAACAGGGCTCGGCATCGTCAACGAGGTCTATTATCCGCGCGTCGATACTCCGCAGATCCGCGATCTCGGCTTCATCGTTGCCGGTCCCGACGGGTTCTGGTCGGAGGTCAAGCGCAACGCCAATTATTCGCTCAAGCTCCTGGCGCCGGGCGTGCCGGCGGTCGAGATCGAGCATCGGCATGCGCGCTACCAGCTGCGCCTGCGCATCACACCCGACCCGCGGCGCGACGTGCTGGTCATCGAATGTCGCCTGGTCGGCGACGGTGAGCTTGGCCTTTATGTGCTGGTTGCGCCGCACCTCGGCGCCACCGGCTACGACAATTTCGCGACGGTTGAGCGCTACCAGGGGCGCCGCGTCCTGCTGGCCGAGCAGGGCCCGTTCGGCCTCGCGCTTGCCGCCGGCGACGAGCATCAGGCCGACGCGTTCGGCCGGGCCAGCGCCGGCTATGTCGGCACCAGCGACGGCTGGCAGGATTTCGCGAAGAACGGCGCGATGGCCTGGCAATACCGCGATGCCGGGCCGGGCAATGTCGCGCTCCTTGGCGAATTGCCGCGCCGCGTGGTGCTGGCGCTCGGCTTCGGCAGCAGCGCCGAGGCGGCGGCGACCCTGGCGATATCGAGCCTCATCCAGCCCTTCGAGAACATCGCGCAGCAGCAGATCGCCGACTGGGATGCGTGGCAGGTGCGCTGCGCCGAGCGAAGCCCGCCGATGCTCGACCTGCCGGACGCGATCCGCCGGCAGGCGGTCGTCTCGTCGATCGTGCTGCGGGCGCATCTCGACAAGACCTATCCGGGCGCGATGGTGGCGAGCCTCAGCGTGCCGTGGGGCTATACCGGCAACGAGCGTGGCGGCTACCATCTGGTGTGGCCGCGTGACCTGGTGCAATGCGCCGGCGCGCTCCTGGCGCTTGGTGCCGAGCCGGAGGCGCGCGACACGCTGCGCTACCTGATCGCGACGCAAAACGAGGACGGCCACTGGAACCAGAACCAATGGCTAGGTGGAACGCCGTACTGGCAGGGCGTCCAGCTCGACGAGACCGCGCTGCCGGTGATGCTGGCCGCCGAACTCGAGGAGCGCGACGCGCTGCGCGGCATCGTCGTCGAGGACATGGTGCGCCGCGCCCTCGGCTACATCGCCCGCACCGGCCCGTCGACCGCGCAGGACCGCTGGGAGGAGAATGAGGGCATCAACGCCTTCACGCTGGCGACGGCGATCTCGGCACTGGTCGCCGGCGCGGCGCTGCTGCCGTGCCTCGAGGCCGACTGGGCACTGGCGCTTGCCGATTTCTGGAACGCCAATATCGAGGCCTGGCTGACGGTCAGCGGTACCGCGCTGGCCCGTCATTACGAGGTGCCGGGGTATTACGTGCGGGTGGCGCCGCCGTCGGTTCTCGCCGATGCCGGCGCGAGCCACGCGATCATGCCGATCCGCAACCGGCGCGACGACAGCGGGCTGCCCGGCGACGAACAGATCGGCACCGAATTCCTCTATCTGGTGCGCGCCGGCCTGCGCCGCCACGACGAGCCGCTGATCCTCGGCTCGCTGCGGCTCGCCGACGCGCTGTTGCGCACCGATACGCCCGCCGGGCCGGTGTGGCACCGCTATCGCGGCGACGGCTATGGCGAGCACGAGGACGGCGCGGCCTATGACGGCACCGGCATCGGCCGCGGCTGGCCGCTATTGACCGGCGAGCGCGGCCATTACGAGCTGTGCGCCGGCAACGACCCATTGCCCTATCTCGAAGCGATGGCGGCGATGGCAAGCCCGGGCGGGATGATCCCCGAGCAGGTGTGGGACGCCGACCCGATCCCCTCGCGATTTCTGTTTCCCGGCCGGCCGAGCGGCTCGGCGATGCCGCTCGCCTGGGCCCATGCCGAATTCGTCAAGCTTTTGGTGTCGCGGCAGATCCGCCACCCGTTCGGCCGCTCGCGCGCGCTCTGGGAGCGCTATCGCGGCCATCGCGTGGCGGCGCAACAGGCGTTCTGGTGGCCGCACGCGCCGATCGGCGGCTTTGCCGCCGGCGCGCGGCTGGCGGTCGCCCTGCCCCAGCCGGCGATCGTCCATTGGGGCCGCGACGGCTGGCTGGCGCTCGCCGACACGCCGACCAGCGACACCGGCCTTGGCTTCCACGTCGCGGTGCTCGATACCGCGGCGCTGACCCCTGGCAGCTGGGTCGATTTCACCTGGCGGCGGCAAGACACCGGCGATTGGGCCGGCTGCGACATCACGGTGCGCGTTCTTGCCGCCGAAACGGCCGGCGGCGGGCATTGACCCATATCGTCCGGATACCAATGTCCGGTAGAGAACATCCTCAACGGGCCAACGGCAAATAGCATCAAGGTAGCTTTTGATATGCCCAGTATTGCGCTCAAAGTGATAAATCCGCCGTCCACGACCACTGACCACCATTCGCCGCCGGACATTAGACCGCTCTTCCGCGGCAATGGCGGCACCGATTACGTCTGCGGCAATTGCGCGGCGGTCATTGCCTCGGGCATGGGACCGACTCAGCATGTCATCGTCGACACGACGATTTGCTCTGCCTGCGGCGCGGAAAACGAGTTCCCGCGCGAATTGCGCGCGTAATAGAAATCAGATCAGCCTGAGCCCCCAGCCCCGACGGCCGCCTCGGCGAGGCGGTTGTCGACGCATTCGGTGAATGGCACCGCCCGCTTGAGAAAGCCGCTGCCAATGAGCGCACGGCGCAGCCGGTTGAAGCCGTCCTCGGGCAGTACCGGATCGGTGCCCCACACGCCCTGCCCCCGATAGCGCGCCAGCGCGCGGGTCAGGAAACCGCGATCGAGTGCCGGGAAATAGCCGGCGATCGCCGCGGCGATCGCGTCCGGCGGCTGGGCGGCGACCCAGCGCTGGGTCTTGTAGATTGCCCGGACCATGCGGGCGAACGGCTCGGGGTCGGGGTCGAGCCGCGTGCGACTTGTGACGAACACGGTGTAGCTCGTGCGGCCGCGCTCGCTCGCCTGGTACCAGACATGCCCGCGGCCCGCGACCGCCTCCTCGACGAACGGCTCGAAGAGCTGCGCCACATCGAGGCTCTTATCGGCGAGTGCGGCGACGTTGTCGGCCATGCTACGGCCGATGATCCGGTCGAGGCGGGCCGGATCGACCCCGGCCTGGCGCAGATCTTCCTCCAGACATAGCCACGGGGTTGGCACCTCCGCCGTACTGGCGAAGCGCAGCCCGGCGAGCTCGGCCAGGCGAAAATCTGGGTTGGGCCGCGAGCCCACCAGCGAAAACGGGTCGCGGCACACAACCTCGGCGAAGCCGACGAGCGGCGAATTGGGGGTGTCGTCGTGGTGCTTCATCAGCCGGATCGGGCCCATCCAAACGACATCGACCTCGCCGGCGGCGAGCGCCGCCTCGGCCCGGCCCGGCCCGGGCGACGGCAACAGCTCGACCTCAAGCCCCTCATCCGCATAGGCGCCGATCGCATGCGCGGCGTAGAACGGCGCGTACAGCACGAAGCGGTAATTCTCGAACAGGCGCAGGCAATAGGGTTCGGGCATTGGGTGCCTCGCGATTAAAAAAAGCACTTTACCGCAAAGGACGCAAAGGATGCGCAAAGGACGCGAAGGCATAAAGCCGGGCTAAAAAGAAACACGTTATTTCAAAAGCTTATCCGTCATTCCCGTGAAAGTGGAATCCAGGGGCCCCAGGCTCTGTCGCTTGCCCCTGCGCCCCCGCTTTCGCGGGGGCGACGAAATACGTGGAAATGGTCGACATCATTTCATGTCAGACAGGCGCCTTCGCGTCCTTTGCGCGACCTTGGCGTCCTCTGCGTTAAAGCGTTATTTTCCTCGCAACATGGCCGATAGGAGAAACGAGATGACCGAAGCCGCCGCCGCGCCGAATTGCCTTACCGGGATCCGCATCCTCGACCTGACGCAATTCGAGGCCGGCCCGACCTGCACCGAGGTATTGGCGCAGCTGGGCGCGGAGGTCGTCAAGGTCGAGAACCCCCGGGGCGGGGAGCCCGGGCGCATCCTCGGCAGCGGCCCCAAGCCCGGTGCCGACGCCTATTATTTCATGATCTACAACGCCAACAAGAAATCGGTGACGGTCAATCTGAAATCGCCGCGCGGCCTCGCGCTCGTCAAGGAGATGGCCGCCCAGACCGATGTCTTCATCGAGAACATGGCGCCAGGCACGATCGAGAAGCTGGGGCTCGGCTGGGAGGCGCTGCACGCCCTCAACCCGCGCCTCGTCTATGCCCAGGTCAAGGGGTTCGGCGAGGGCAGCCCCTACGAGAAGAACCTCGCCTTCGACATGATCGCGCAGGCCAGCGGCGGCACGATGGCGATCACCGGGCAGCGCGACGGGCCTCCCTGCAAGCCGGGTCCGAGCCTTGGCGATACCGGCACCGGCATGTTGATGGCGATCAGCATCCTCGCCGCGCTCTTTCAGCGGAACACGACCGGCCAGGGCCGCCACCTCCAGGTCGCGATGCAGGACGCCCAGCTCAATTACATCAGGGGCTCGTTCATGATGCACGCGCGCACCGGTCAGCCGCCGGGTCGCAACGGCGCCAGGAGCGCGTTCGGCGGCCCGCCGCCGGCCGACATCTATCCGTGCAAGCCGGGCGGCCCCAATGATTGGGCCTACGTGTTCTGCAGCCACAACAACCCCGAGCATTGGCGCCGCCTGGCTGCAGTGATCGGCCGCCCGGAGCTGGCCGACGACCCGGAATACATCGACCACACCAAGCGCGCGACGCATGCGGCCGAGGTCGACGAGATGGTCGCGGCGTGGACGAAGACCCACACCAAGCACGAGGTGATGCGGATCATCGGCGAGGCCGGGGTGCCGTGCGGCGCGGTGCTCGACACCGGCGACCTCCTGGCCGAGCCGACATTCCAGGGGCGCGGCATCATCCAGACCCAGCACCACCCGTCGGGCGAGCTGCGCATGCCGACCTTCCCGGTGCGCTTCGACGGCAAACCGCCCAAGATCGCCCCCGCCCCGCTCCTCGGCGAGCACACGAATCAGGTGTTCGGCGACTGGCTCGGCATGAGCGAGCGCGACGTCACCGGCCTCAAGGATGACGGGGTGATCTGATCTTCCCTCTCCCGCACCGCGGGAGAGGGTGGCAAGCAGCGCGAGCCGGGTGAGGGTCGTGCCGCGGGTACCCTCACCCACCCGCCGCTATGCCGCGGGTCCCCCCTCTCCCGCAATGCGGGAGAGGGATCTAAGCTAGCCCTAGCCTTTGCGATGCTATCTTCGCGCCGTCGGACATCGCCTTCAGCTTGGCCCAGACGACGTCCTCGGTCACGCGGCCCATTCCGGCCGAGGTGTCGAAGCCGCAATCGGTGCCGGCCATGACGCGCTTTGGGTCGCCGACTGCGCGGGCGACGTTTTCGATGCGGTCGGCGACGGTTTCGGGGTGCTCGACAAAGCCGGTCAGGTCGTCGATCACGCCGGCGACGATGATCTGGTCGTCGGCCAGCGGGAATTTCTGCAACACGCGCCATTCGTGCTGGTGGCGTGGGTTGGCGAACGGCAGGACGAAGCCGCCGACATTGGCCTTTTGCAAGATCGGAAAAATGTCGGCCAGGTCAACGTCGCGGTCGTGCGGGCCCTCGTAATTGCCCCAGCAGACATGGAGCCGCACCCGGTCGCGCGGCACATTGACGATCGCGTGATTGATAGCTTCGACGACACGCTCGACAAAACCGAGAAACTCGGCGAGCGGCCGGTCGTTGTAGGTGAGGTGGCGCTCGAGCGCGAGATCGGGGCAATCGAGCTGTAACAGGAAGCCAGACGTGACGATCGCCTCGTACTCGATCTGCAGTGCCGTTGCGACTGCGGCGAGATAGGCCGCATCGCTGTCGTAAAATTCGTTTTTCATCGCCGCGGCGATGATGCCGGGCGAGGGCGCGGTCATGAACGGCTCGACAAAGGCGCCACCGCGCGCATCGAGCGCGGCGCGGAAATCGGCGCATTCGGCCTTGAGCTCGCTGTCGTCGACATAGCGGACTTCGCCGACCGCCTTGGGCGGCTGGTAATTGCCGACCGCCTCGCGGCTGGCGAGCATCTGCGCCATCTGCTGCTTCAAGAGCGGATAGCGCTCGACATCGCCGCGCGGCCAGCGCGTCCAGCTCCCGCCGAACCCGCTCATGCGGTGGCGGACGTAGAGAAAAAAGGCCTCGCGCTGCTGCTCGCCATTGTTGCCGACATCGATCCCGGCCTCGATCTGCTTGTCGACGATCCGGCCGAGCGCCGCCTTGCCGAGCCGGTCGAGCTCGCCCCGGTCGATCGCGGCGCCGCGGGCGCGCTGGACATAGAGCCGGGTCAGCTCGGGCGGCCGCGGCAGGCTCCCGGTATGCGTCGTCAGGATGCGTTCATTGCTCCACTGCATGGCTCTCTCCCAATCAGCGCGGCAATTGCTCGTCGCGGGTCTCCCGACCGAGAAACACCGCGATGAGACTGAGCACGGCGAAGCCGGTCATGATCCCGGTGGCATTGGAAAGCCCGCCCAGCTGCACGACGAGCAACCCGGCGACCAGCGGGCCGAAGCTGGTGACGATCCGTCCCGAGCCGTTGCAGAACGCCACCGCGGTCGAGCGGACATGGGTCGGGAACAATTCCGACATGTAGATCGCATGGCCGGAAAAGATGCCGATTACGAAGAAGCCGAAGATTAGCAACAGGAACGGGTACGGCCCGTATGTGCTGACGCCGAGGAAAAGGTAGAGGCCGACGATCAACGTCCCCACGCTGTAAATGACGATGGTCGGCCGCCGCCCGATGATGTCGGCAATGTAGCCGAACGCGATGTAGCCGACGATGCCGCCGATGCCCCACAGCCTCATTCCCCAGCTGACGTACGGAATGGCCGCGACGCCCTTGATGCCGTCTTTTTCAAGCAAGAGGCCCTGGATCGTCGGCAGCCAGGCGCCCGCCGTCCAAACCGCCAGAAGCGTCCCCAGCGCGAACAGCACACCGACCAGCGTTTGGAACCGAACGGTGCGGCTGAACAGTTGCAGCGGCACCAGGCGCAGGAACTCGCGGTCCTCCTCGCTGTGGTCGTGGGTCGCCGCCAGCGCCTGGCGCCGCGCCTTCACCGCGGTGAAACGTTCCGGCTCGACCATGCCGCGGCGCAGGAACGCCAGCAAAAGGGCGGGGACGATCCCGCAAAAGAACACATAGCGCCAGCCGTAAGGGCCAACCCAATCATAGATCGAGGCCGCGAAGATCTGACCAAACCCGCCGCCGGTCATCATGAAGCCGAGGATCTTGGCCCGATGCGTATCGGCAAAGGCTTCGGCGACCAGCGGGATCGCGATCATCAGCTCGGCCCCGGTGCCAAGCCCAGCGATGAAACGGAACAGGCCGAGCTGCCATATTTCTTGCGAAAACCCCTGAAGAGTGGTGAAGACGCTGTAGATCAGGATACTGAGCGCCAGCGTGCGCACCCGGCCGAGATGGTCGGCGATGATGCCGAAAAAGAAGCCGCCGACGGCCCAGCCCAACAGGCCGATCGTCGTCAAGAGGCCACCGACTGAGCCGATCTGCGCCATTGTCGCGGTGCCGCCGAGCAGGTCGGTCAAGGCTTGGCGCAGCACCAGCCCATACAGCGTGAAATCCGTGATGTCGAGCGACCACCCGGCCCAAGCCACGAACAGCACGAGCCATTGATAATTGGTGATGTCGCGCAGCGAGAAGCGCGGTGCGTGCGTGCCAACCTCTGCCATGATCGCTTCCCCCACCTTGACTTGGCGTCGCCGCCACCGCCTTCGCTCGGGCGAATGGCCGGATGCTCTTTGCGGCTTCCCGTGCGGGTCATCAAACCCGAGCAGCCGATCAGGATCAAGCCTACCGTGCCGTCAGATCTGGCTAGTCGCTCGCGCGGACCCGGCTATTTCGCCGGGTTCAGCTCTTTCCACGGGTCCTTGACCTGGGGGATCGTCGCGATCTCGACATTGGCCAGCTTGCCGTCGACCTTCTCGACGCGGCGGATGTAGATGTTCTGGACGATGTCGCGCGTCTCGGGATCGATCATGATTGGCCCGCGCGGGCTGTCGGGGTTCTTCCAGGTCTTGAAGAAGGCCATCGCCTCGTCGGCAGTGAATTTCCCGCCGGTTACCTTGATCAGGTCGAAGATCGCAACCATCCCGTCCCAGGCGTCGACCGACAGGAAATCGGGGATGACGCTCTCGCCATAGGCGCGTTTCCAGGTGGTGAGAAAGGCCTCGTTGGCCGGCCGCCTGCCGGCGGTCGAATAAGTGCCCGCGGTGATCAAATCGAGCGCGCTATCCCCGATCGCCGGCATCTGTTCGTCGGGCAGGAGGTCCTGCGCCGAGGTGATGTGGATGCCGGCCTCGCGCAGCTCGAGGTCCTTGACCGCCTTCATCAATGCCGTCGCCTGGATGCTCGGGATCCACAGAAAGGCGACATCGGGCTTGGCGTCCCTGATCCGCTGCACGAATGGCACGAAATCGGGGTTGGTCGGCGGCATGCGCACGGCGCCGACGATCTGGCCGCCGGCATCGGTGAAGCCTTTGGTGAACGACTGTTCCGAATCATGGCCGGGAATGAAATCGCTGACCGCGGTATAGCCCTTCTTCCAGCCCTGCTCGGCGGCCCATTTGCCGATCGGGTAGCCCTGCTGCCACAGCGTAAAGGTGACCCGCGCGACGTAAGGCGAAATCCGCGGGATCTGAACGCCGGCCGCGGCGATGCTGATCAGCAGAGGAACCTTGGCCTCGGCAGTGAGTGGCGCGATCGCCGCGGCGACCGGGGACAGGATAACGCCGGTCAACAGCTGGACATGCTCGCGCGCGATCAATTCCTGCGCCAGCCGCTTGCCGACCTCCGGAGTGGAGGTGTCGTCGCGGCGGACCATCTCGAGCTTGACGCCGGGCGGCAATTCCCGCTCATGCTCCTTGATGTAGAGGTTGATGGCCTTTTGCGCCTGGTCGCCGGCCTGGGCGACAAACCCCGTATAACTGTTGATCAGCCCGATTTTGACCACGGTCTGCGCCGCCGCGGGAAGCGGCGACAGCACGAGCGCCGAACCGGCGGCCAGCGCGAGCAACAGGCCCCATGCATTGCGTGACATCATGCGCCGCCCCCACACCGCAATCGGTTACCGCTTCGTGCGCACTTTACCGCCGCATAGGGCTACCGCATAACGAGATATGCGTCCTTCGAGACGGTGCTTCGCGCCTCCTCAGGATGAGGTCAGCTTGTGATGGAATTAAGGAAAAACCTCATCCTGAGGAGCCCGCAACGCGGGCGTCTCGAAGGACGCTCGGCGCTGATCCAGCGGCCTCGCCGGCCTATTTCGGAGGGTTCAGCTGCTTCCATGGGTCCTTGACGTTGGGGATCGTCTCGAACTCGACATTGGCGAGCTGGCCGTCGACCTTCTCGACGCGGCGCAGATAGACGTTCTGGATGATGTCGCGGGTCTCGGGGTCGATCATGATCGGGCCGCGCGGGCTGTCCGGGTTTCTCCAGCTCTTGAAGAACGCCATCGCCTGGTCGGCGGTGAACTTGCCGCCGGTCGCCTTGAGCATGTCGAAGATCGCCGTCATCGCGTCCCAGCCGCCGACCGCGGCAAAATCGGGGATCGCCTTCTCGCCGTACGCGCTGTGCCAGGCGGCAAGAAACGCCCTGTTCTGCGGCCGGGTCGCGGCGGCCGAATAACTGCCGGTGCTGACGATGCCGAGCGGGATGTCGCCCATGTTCGGCAATTCCTCGTCGAGCATCACATCCTGCGTGGTGACAAGCTGGATCCCGGCCTCCTTGAGGCCGAGGTCGGACCACGCCTTCATCACCGCCGTCGCGTATTTGCCGGCCGGGACAAAGATGAACACGACCTGCGGCTTGGCGTCCTTGATGCGCTGCAAAATCGGCACGAAGTCGAGTTGCGACAATGGGATGCGGGTGGTGCCGATGATCTCCCCGCCGCCATCGGTGAAGCCCTTGGTAAAGCCGCCCTCGGCGTCATGCCCCGGGATGAAGTCGCTGACCGCGATATAAGCCTTTTTATAGCCCTGCTTGGCGGCCCATTGACCCATCGGTAGGCTGATCTGCCACAATGTGAACGAGACGCGCACGGTATAGGGCGAGAGGCGCGTCAGCGCGACGCCGGCTGAGAGCGGCATCACGAACGGCAGCTTGGCTTCGGCGGTCAGCGGCGCGACCGCGGCGGCATTGGGCGAGGCCAAGACGCCGGTCAGCAATTGCACCTGGTCGCGGGTGATCAATTCCTGAGCCAGCCGCTTGGCGACGTCAGGGTTGGGCCCGGTATCGTCACGCACGATGAGTTCGAGCTTGACCCCGGCCGGCAGCTCCTTTTCATGCTCCTTGATGTAGAGCTTCAGGCCCTTGTCGATCTCGTCGCCGACCTGGGCGAAGGGTCCGGAATAGGTCAGGATCACGCCGATCTTGACCGTCTGCGCCGCGACCGAAACCGCCAGCAACGCTAGGCCGGCAAATGCCGGCACAAAGGTGGCGAGAACCCTCTTCAACATCACCGTTCCCCGACCGCCTGGTTTTATCGATTATCCGGCGGCAATTCGTATCCAGCAACCGCCGGGACGAACCCCTTGATCGAATGGGCCTGGGTATCTATCGTTGATAGACATTATGACCTCGTGCGGGCCAGACCATGTCTGAGACCGGTATTGCCAAGCTGTTCAAGCATGGCCGCAGCCAAGCGGTGCGGCTGCCGTTGGCATTTCGCATGCCCGGCGACCGCGTCCGCGTGCGCCGCGTTGGATCAGGCATCCTTCTCGAACCGATCATTACCGACCCCGATGCCTGGTTCGCCGCGCTCGATCGCTTTGTCGACATTCCCTTCATGGAAGAGGGGCGCCGTCAGCCGGCGATGCCGGAACCCAAAGAGGCGTTCGAGTGAGCTATCTGCTCGACACCAACGCGGTCATCGCATTGCTGACCAATCGGCCACCGACGGTTCGCGAGCGATTACGGTTAGAGGCATCCGCTTCCAGATCGATCGGGATATCATCGATCGTATTGTTCGAGCTGTGGTCTGGCGTGGCGCGCAGCCAACACCGGGCGCAAAACGCCGAGCGACTGCGCGCCTTTCTCGCCGGCAATATCAGCGTCTTCGCTTTCGCGGAGGAGGACGCCGCAATCGCTGGAGACCTGCGCGCCGAACTCGACAAAGCTGGGACGCCGATCGGCCCCTACGATCTGCTGATCGCGGCACAGGCACTGCGGGCTGGAACCACCCTGGTTACCGCAAACGTGAACGAATTCCGCCGCGTTCGCGACCTCGTCTGGCAGGATTGGACGCAACCCGGCGTATCGACTTAATTATTCGGCCGCCTCGGCGCGCGGCGCTGTTGCCGCCTCGGCGCGCAGCTTTTCGACCACTTCCCAGTTGAGATAGCGGGTGAAGCTGTTCTCGTCGAAGAACAGGACGGCGCCGTTGCAGATGAACAGATAGGTCGTATCTTCGAGCGCGGTCGTCGCATCATGCAGGATGCCCGAGGGCTCATAGACGTAGTCGCCGGCATTGAGCGTGCCGTTGCGTACCTGAAGCTTGCCCGAAACGACAAAGGCATGGGCGCCGGCGAGGTGCTTGTGCGGCGCGGCGATGTGGCCCTTGTTCCAGTGAATGAGGAGCGCGAAGGTGCCGGTCTCCTGGCCGACCCACAGCACTTTCATCTTCGAGGTCGGCGAGGTTTCGATCCACCGCGCGTCGGCGGTGACGAGCGTGTCCTGGATGTCCTGAAACACCGGACGGATGTCTTGCGGCAATGGCATTTCCCTCTCCCTCTCAGTAAGCGCCGGCCGGGGTCATTTGGGCTCCATCCCTCGGGCGACGATCATCGGCGCGGCGGCCGGTCCAACCAAAAAGGCGATCAACTCTTTGGCCGCGGCCTGCGCTTCGGCCGATCCGGGCGCCCCGGTGGCCATCCCGGCCGAAAAGACAACGCTGCGCTGAAACTCGAGCGGCAATGCCACGAATTCGACGCCGGCGACGGAGCGGATCTCGTGCGAGAGCTGCACCGCCATTTCGGCCTCGCCGCGGGCGACCAGCTCGGCGTTGATGACGTCCCTGGTCAGTCTGAGCCTCGGCTCGACTGCGTCGGCAATGCCAAGGCGTTGCAGCACGCTGGCGAAATGGACCCCGCTGACGCCGCCGCTCGCCGGGTCGGTAATCGCGATAGACGCGGCGGCGAGCAGCGAGCGCTTGAAGGCTTCGGCCGAGCTGGTATCGGGTTTGGCGGCGCCCTCGCGCACCGCCATGCCAACGTCGCTATGGGCGATGTCGACCATCGAGTTGGCAGCCACCTTGTTTAGCGTCGCCAGGTCTCGCAGCGACTGAGCGGGGAGGAACGCCACGTCGAACCCTTCGCCTTCGACGATCCGACGCCGCAATACGCCGGCCTCGCCACGGGTGATGATCAGCTTGTGACCGGTCGTGCTCTCAAAGCGCGGCACAACGTCGGCCATGATCATCTTGACCCCGTTGGCGGTGAACACCCGGATCTCTGCCGCTTCCGCGGCGCGTCCTGCCAAAGCCATCGTAAGTGCCGCAATGATTGCGAAACCGACCGTCAGTACCGTAGCCCCCACCCCTACCCTCCCCCGCGCGCGGGGGAGGGAGCCGACTGCACTGGTGTTGGACGGATGGGACACGGTCAGGGGAAGCGCGAGACGTCGACCGCCTTCTCGGTGATGAATTCGAGGAGCACCGGGGTGCCTTC
>WNFD01003881.1_pt1 | contig 16046 bp, 15 predicted proteins | sample 5400491 | NCBI WGS metagenome assembly WNFD01 (sample SAMN13153343, study PRJNA577476) | soil metagenome | isolation source: 120 cm saprolite under Douglas fir tree site 2 hole 2 replicate 2 | place: USA:California | collected 2015-04-18 | reverse complement strand
CGCCGCGGCGGCTCACAGATGTGGCGACGTATCTGGGTGAAGGCATTACAGATGTTTTGCCACGACCACTTTCCGCGAATGCTGGCCACAAAGCTGTCCAGCGCCAGCTTTGTCAGACGCCAGCGCGATGGACTTGCGGTGGGGGTGGCTGGGCTGGCGGCTGACTGTGGCAGGTCCACAGGGGGGAGAGTCCGGGACTTGCCCGGCATTTTGCTCGGCAATCAGGAAGGCGATCAACTTGGCGTAGATCCAAGCCTGTGCAAGTTCCGGTTTCTTGGCTGTCAACTCGTCAAGTCCGGCCAGGCTTTTCATACGCTTGAAGGCCAGTTCGAGCTGCCAGCGGAAGCGATAAAGCGCGAGCACATCGGTAGCCGGGAAGACGCTCGCCGGCAGGGCCGTCAACAGCAGGATGTAGTGCGCGGCTTGAAGACTGCGCGGATCGGGCGTCTTACCGCGCTTTTTGGCGTCCTTGATCAGGCGCTTTTTTTCGGCCTCCGCTTCCTCGTCGCTCTTGCGTCTGATGACGAGGCGCAAACGCAACGGCGTTGCCGCCACGCCGTCATCAAGACTGACCGCCACTTCGCCTTCCTGCGCAGTCTGCGCCGACAGCGACAAGCGCAGCGCGTTCCAGCCCATGCGGACGATGAAGTGAGCGCCCGCGTCGATCACCGGACGCAGATCGCGGGGACGCGCATAGTAACGATCCGCCAGTACAATATCACCCGGCCGGTAGGTGAGGCGCTGCAGGTTCTCGGCCCCGCGACCGTCGGTCAAGACGATCTGGTCAGCTTGTCCGGTTGCCAGATCGTAACCGACATGCAAGCGCCACGTCGTGCGATCGGCCCCCGGTTGGCAGATCGACGTCCCGTCAAGCGCCCGCAAGCGATAGCCGGCCCAGCGCCCCACGGGCAATTGCGCCTGTTTGGCGATGATCGCCGCCACGATATCGCCGAGCCACGGGGCTGCTTTGCACAGCCGTTCCAGCAACGACGTATCGGCCAAATCGGCAAGCCCGGTGGCCGCCGCCCAGGCACACGTTTCGCGCAGCGACATTTCTTCACCTCCGCAATGAATTCGTCGGGATCAGGTCGAATCACCATCCCAATCTTGAATCACATTGCGATTCCAGTCGTCCAGCTCTTAACCTAGCGCCTATGACCCCGACCCTCTCCCCGCAAGCGGGGAGAGGGAGCAGCCTCGCCGCGCCACATGCGATTGCCCTCCCCCGCCGGGAGAGGGAAGGGTGGGGGGCGTGAAGGAGTTCGCTTCGCCGTTCACGCCGTGAAGAATTTGAGGAAATGATCGACGACCCGGTCGGGCGCTTCCTCTTGCAGATAGTGCCCGGTCGGGAGCGGCTGGGCGTCGACGAGGTTGCTCGCGAACTTGCGCCACACCGTCGGAAATTCCTGCGTCGGCGGCGCCCCTCGCGTTCCCCACAATATCAACAACGGCATCGCGATCTGGCGGTCCTTGTCGGCCGCATCCATTTCGAAATCGATCGTGGCGCCTGCCCGATAGTCGCGGCAGGAGCCGGTGATCGTCTTGGTGGTGAAGCAGCGGATGTATTCGTCCCACACGATCTTGGGTGGATTCCGGCTGCCGGCGCGGCCTTTCAGGAACCACTCCGCCGGAACGGCGCTTATCATCGTTACCGGAAGCGGCTCCGGCTGCGCCAGGAACATCCAATGCCAGGTGTTGACGGCCCAGTTCTTGTTGGCGTTGCTCCACACATGGTAATTCGGCAGCATATCCAGGAGGCAGAGCTTCATCACCCGCTCCGGGTGATCGAGGCACAGGCGATGGCTCAGGCGCGCGCCGCGGTCGTGGCCAGCCAGGAAGAAACGCTGGTGGCCAAGCCCTTCCATGACCTCGATCATGTCCTCGGCCATGACGCGGAAGCTGTAATTGATGTGATTGGGGCCGGGCTCTGGCAGCGACGAGTCGCCGTAGCCGCGCAGATCGGCAAGCACCACGTGATAGCGTTCCGCAAGCTTCGCGGCGACGGCGTACCACAGCACGTGATTGTTCGGATAGCCGTGCATCAGCAGCAAGGGCGGGCCAGAACCGCCATGGCGCACGCGAATGACGGCGCCCTTCGTGCGCATGTCGAGATGCTTGAACCCGGGGAACAACGCCGCGACTTCCGTGCTGCCCCAGCGCGTCGGATCGCGAGCATAATCGGCAGACGTCGCTTCGGCCAGAACCGTGGTGTGCTGCGCCAATGACGGCGTGGCGACGCTCGCCGCCGCGGCGCCTGTTGCCAGGGCCTGAACCAAACCGCGACGGCTCAAGCCTTTGTCGATTTGTTCGGATTGGAGATGCGTAGTCATTTCGGCCTCCCTGGTCAGTGTCGGCAAACCGACAGCGCAGCTTAGGCGGGAGACCGCTCGAATTCCAGCACCATTGCGGGCGGATCGGCTCACGAGACCGCTCACGGGCGAGGCGACCGTCGTCTGATTTCATTGTGTGACGATGGCCTGGGAATCCCGAGATTGACCGGCCCTCTCATTTGTGCAGCGCCGCACGCCCGGTTATTGCATGCGCAGACCAACGGGCTTACGCAGGTGCGCATGGCGACTGGGCGTGCAATCGATCATGTGGTGCTGGCTGTTCGCGACCTTGATGGCGCGGCTGCACGGTATGAACAATTGGGCTTCACTCTAACTCCCCGCGCGTCCCATGACGACCGCATGGGGACATCGAATCGTCTTGCCCAGTTCCGCGGCAGGAGCTTCATTGAGTTGCTCGAGGTGGATCGACCAGACAAGCTCGCCGCGCACGGTCTCTCCCGCGTGCCCCCTTTCTTCAGCTTCGGCGATCACAATCGCTTGGCCCTCAACGAGCGCGAAGGGCTGTCAATACTTGTGTTCGCAAGCGACGATGCTCGCGCCGACATTCGGCGGTTCGAGGCTGCGGGACTCTCGACATTTCGGCCTTTCGATTTCGAGCGGCAGGCACGTTTGCCGGACGGGACGGAAGCCACCGTGGCTTTCACGCTGGCGTTTACGCAATCGCCGGAAATGCCGAGGATCGCTTTCATGGTTTCGCAGAACCGGGCGCAGGAGTTTTTCTGGAAGGCTGATTACCAGTCGCATCCAAACGGTGCGCAGGCGATAAATGCTGTCTATTTAGCCTCAATGTCGCCGCGCAGAGACGCAGCGTTCATCAGCGCGATGTTCGATGGCGATGTCGTTCCCATATCGGGAGGAATGCGCGTCTCGTGCGGCCCCTCACAGGAAGTGCGCGTGCTCTCTCCGCAGGCACTGATGGACCATGACCCCACGTTTGATGGCGGCTCAATCAGCCCCATGCTGGCGGGCATCAGCCTGGTCTCCAACGCCCGAAGAGACACCATATCTGCGTCCGATGCGTACGGCATGTTTATAGAGTGGGCAGCGTCTGGCGGATAAGCCGGCTCGTCGCTTCCATTGTTGGCTAGAAACGAGGCGCCGCCCATAGTCCTACCGCGTTGCCTAAAACAGGTTTGACATAGATATCGAGCAGGTCCCTCCGAGCCTGGGGACTCCAGGTCACCTCAACAGTCATCCCATTATGCTTTCTTGGCTTCTGCGAGCCGCTTTTGCGCCTCCTGTCTCAACTCCTCGAAATCAAGCGGCTTCGCCGGGCCGCTGGCCTTGCCCTCATCCCAAAGATGCCGGAGGCGTTTTATGTCTTCCTGACGAAGCTCACGTTTGAACTGCCAGTCGCGAATGGCTTCGCGGATGATTTCGCTTGTGGTTGCATATTCTCCGGCTTCAACCGCGGCCTTCAGGACCGCGAGTTGCTCTCCGGTCACGGCAACGCTGATTTTCTGGATGTCAGGCATAGTCCACCTTGATCTCACCGATGGGCGTAGAAATTACTACTTGGTAGCAAATATAGCTACCAAAAACTGCTTTTCCAAGTTCGATGCATGGTCCTGAAAGGGCTGGCGCCTCAAGGAATGAAAACCGTTCGCATTGACGATTTCACTTGTCGCAGCGCCGATCGACTCTTAACCCTCTTCCAAGGGGACCGAGCTTGATTCACAGTCCACGCACGACCGATCTGCTGCGTCACCTCGCCGGGCGGCCCGGGCATGATGAGGTGAAGGCGGATTTCCGCCAACTACTGATCGAGGAATTCGGGGTCGAGCTTCATCACCTCGATTTCGAGCGCCGCGTGCCGGAGGTCAAAGGTCGGCTCGACGCCTTGATCGGCCGGACCGTATTTGAGGCCAAGAAGAACCTCGACCAGGAATGGGCGGATGTGCTCCGCCGAATGCCGGATTACCTTGCCGACCGGGAGCGCGAAGAACGAGAGAAGTTCGTCGGTATTGCGTCGGATGGCCTGAAGTGGGTCGTCTTTGAGCGATCCGGCGGCGAATTGGTCACAGTCAAGGAAACGATCCTCGACCCCGACAAGGCGGATGCCTTTCTGGCTTGGCTCGACGGTGCCGTAGCACTCAAGAGCGCGCTGCCGCCCGATCCGCTGACCGTTCGAATCGAACTTGGAGGGGACTCGGTTGCTTTTCGCCGAGCTAACGAAAAGCTCGCGGCGCTTTGGGCGAAATTGAAAAACGACTCGGCCGTCATCTTGAAGCGGCAATTGTGGGCGCAATTGCTCAAGCTCGTTTATGGGCGCGAGGTGGAAAGCGATCAGCTTTTTTTCCAACATACGTTCCTGGTCGTCGTCGCCAAAGCAATCGCGCTTGCCGTTCTGGACATGAACGAGGATGACCCCGCGCGCATCCTGTCCGGGAGAAGGTTTGAGTCATCCGGCATTCTGGGGGCCGTTGAAAGCGATTTCTTCGATTGGATCATCGCGGACGCCGAGGGCATCGACCTCGTACGCCGCATCGTCACCCATGTGCGACGGTTCAAGCTGCGCGATGTTGAAACGGACATTCTCAAGATCCTGTATGAGTCGCTGATCGATCGTGACGAGCGGCACGGGCTTGGAGAGTACTACACACCAGATTGGCTGGCCTCGAAGATCGTTCGGAATGCGGTATCCTCGCCGCACGAACAAAGAGTTCTCGATCCGGCCTGCGGTTCGGGCACTTTCCTATTCCACGCGATCCGACAGTACCTCACAGAAGCGGAAGACATCGGCGTGCCAATGGATTCAAGGGCCGCCGAAGCGACCGCGCTTGTCGCCGGCCTCGACATTCATCCGGTTGCCGTCATCATTGCGCGCGTCACATATCTCTTGGCGCTTGCGCCGGCGTTACAGGCGCGCAAGGGCGCGATCTCCATCCCGGTCTATCTCGGCGACGCCCTGCAGCTTTCGATCCGCGACACCATGGGAATGAAGGAATTGACAGTCGCGGTACCGCCGGATTCGAGAGGCGAAGGAGCAGCAAAACTCGATTTCCCGGAGACGTTCTGTCGAGACCCCACCCTGTTCGATAAAGCGATAGAAGCTTTGCGTACCGGATCGGAAAGCAAGCTCAATCGGGCGCAGGTCGAAGCGCGACTGACCCAGATTATCCGCGAACACTATAAACGCGAACTCACAAAGGAGGAAAAGGAAGCCGTCAACGATCTCGGCGCCACGTATCTCGTGTTTGACCGATTGCGAAAGTTAGGTCGAGATTCGGTGTGGACATATGTGGCCCGAAATTTATCGCGCCCGCTTGCTCTATCGTTCAACAACGGTTGGGCGAACGTAGTGGTTGGCAATCCCCCGTGGGTATCTTTCCGCCACATGAGCCCCGATCTGCAAAAGCGATTCCGCGAGATGTCGAAAGCGGAGCGCATCTATGTCGGCGGAAAATTCGCCACGCAGAGCGACCTGAGCGCACTGTTCACCGTGAGAGTAGTCGCCCTTTATCTGCGATCCGGCGGCCGAATCGCATTTGTTCTGCCGCTGGCGGCGCTCACACGCGGACAGTTCGAAAAGCTTCGCGCGGGTTCGTTCAGCAGTGCGCGCATCGCTTGGGATGAAGTATGGACGATGGACGACAGCGTGCAGCCGCTGTTCCCGGTGCCCTCTTGCGCAGTGTTTGGCCGCCGTCGGGCGACCGCCACGCGGGTTCCGGACGTCGTGCGGGCCTACTCGGGGCTTCTGCCGTATCGCGACGCCCATGAAGACATCGCGGATAAACGGTTAAAGGTGACGGACAACGCGCCGAAACCTGCGGAGGGCAAGTTCACCGGCGGGTCGGCATATCGCAGCGCGTTCAGGCAAGGCGCAACTCTCGTCCCACGCATGTTGTGTCTCGTGGAACGCAGAACCATGGGGCGGCTAGGTAGCAATCCGGCCGCCCCGTTGGTTACAAGTCGCAGGAATACACAGGAAAAGAGACCTTGGAAGGATTTGCCTGGAGTGGAGCTTAGCGTCGAAGCGCAATTCCTTCATCCGGTTCTGCTGGGCGAAAGCATTCTGCCGTACCGCGTATTCCGGCCCGTTGAGGGCGTGGTGCCGGCGACCCCCGAGGGGGCGATTCTAGATGCAGATGCCGCCGCCAACCGCGGATATGCTGGATTACATGGCTGGATGACGGCGGCAGAGGCGATTTGGAAGGAAAACTCCGACAATGGCTCAATGACTCTCATTGATCGATGGAACTTCCATAACGAACTCGGCGCTCAATTTCCAATACCGCCTCTGCGAGTGGTGTATGCAAAGGCTGGAACATTACCGGCAGCATGTCTTGTACGAGATCAGGCGGTCATTGATCATAAGCTATACTGGACCGAGCCTTCGAGCCGCGACGAAGGTTACTATCTTGTGAGCATTTTGAATTGTGAAACAGCTCGTAAACGAACTGCATCTTTGCAATCTCGAGGGCAGTGGGGGGCTAGGGACTTTGACAAGGTAGTCTTCACTTTGGCCATCCCTCGTTTCGATGAAACCGTCTCGCTGCACGCGGAGTTGGCCGCCGCAGGACGGGATGCTGAAAACTTGGCAGCATCGCTCCCTCTACCTGAAGCAGTCAAGTTCCAGCGCGCGCGGAAGCTTGTCCGCGATGCCCTCACGGAAGCCGGGATTTCGACTCGCATCGACAGGCTGGTCGCGCGACTGCTCGACGGCGAGTAACCGTAGACCGAAGTGCTGACCACATACGGCCGCGCGGTAAAAAGTTACGTCTACTTTGCGGGTGAATCGCAGACGCCGAAGTTGTAGGGGTGGCCCGCCCCGCCACCACACAAGAGCCCCCCATGACCCATCAGCACCTCATCGTTGAAACCAAGGGCCGGGTTGGCGTCATCCGCCTCAACCGCCCGCAGGCGCTCAACGCCCTCAACACCGAATTGATGTCGGAACTGGCCGCCGCCATCGATGCGTTCGAGGCCGATGCCGGGATCGGCTGCGTGGTGATCACCGGCTCCGACAAGGCGTTTGCGGCTGGGGCCGACATCAAGGAAATGGCGACCAAATCCTACATGGACGCCTTCATGGGAAATTTCGCCGCGTCTTGGGATCGCGTCGCCCATGCGCGCAAGCCGGCGATCGCGGCAGTCGCAGGCTTTGCGCTCGGCGGCGGCTGCGAGCTCGCGATGCAGTGCGACCTTATCATCGCGGCCGACAATGCGCGGTTCGGCCAGCCGGAGATCAAGCTCGGCGTCATTCCGGGCATCGGCGGCACCCAGCGCCTCACCCGCGCGGTCGGCAAGGCCAAGGCGATGGACCTGATCCTCACCGGCCGCATGATGGACGCGGCCGAAGCGGAACGCTGCGGCCTGGTGGCGCGGGTGGTGCCGCTCGCCGAACTGATGAACGAGGCGATGAAAGCGGCCGACACCATCGCGTCGATGTCGCTGCCGTCCGTCATGGTGGCCAAGGAAGCGGTGAACCGCGCGTTCGAGGTGTCGCTCGCCGAAGGCGTCGCTTTCGAACGGCGGGTGTTCCACGCGCTGTTTGCCACCGAGGATCAGAAGGAAGGCATGACGGCCTTTGTGGAGAAGCGGCCGGCGCAGTTCAAGAACAGGTAGGACGCCAACCGGAGCGCGGGCGAATAGAACAAATAAATCAACCATTAGTTGAATTCGTCCAAGCCGATCTGAGCAAAACGAAATACCCCCAAAATTGGCTGCAAAATCAATCTCATGCAGGCAGGCCTAACGACCCGGGTATCCGCAACGTTCACTCCACCTGTTGTATCTTCGATTCTCGTATCACTTTGGCCCAGCGCTCGATCTCGGACTTCATCATGGCGGCAAACTCTTGCGGGGTGTCGGTTTCGGGCGTGTAGCCGATGAAGTTCAGCTTCTCCTTCACGTCCGGCAGCGCGATGATTCGCACCAGTTCGCGGTTGAGCACGTTCACGATGTCCGAGGGCGTGCCGGCGGGCGCGACAGCGCCGACGAAGAAAGCACTTTCCTGGTTCGGGACGCCCGCTTCCGCGAAGGTCGGCACGTCGGGAAATTCTGGATCCCGCTTGGCGCTCGTCATCGCGAGCGGGCGCACTTTGCCGTCCTTGATGAAGCTCGCTGCCGATGGCAGCGCATTGAACGCAATCTGGGTGTGCCCTCCGATGGTCGCCGCCATGGCGGGCGCGCCGCCGTTGAACGGCACGTGCACGATGTCAAGCCCGTAGGCGAGCTTGAAGAGCTCAGCCGCGAGCTGCGCCGACTGCCCGGTCCCGGCCGACGCGTAGCTGTACTTGGCGGGATTGCGCTTCACCAGTGCGATCAGTTCCTTCACGTTGGTGACCGGTATCGACAAATTGACGGTCAGGACGTGTGGCGAAAACCCCATCAGGGCGATCGGGGCAAACTCCTTGACGGCGTCGTAGTTGATTTTTCGGTAGTAGTTCGGGTTGATCACGAAGCTCGAAGTGACGAACAGAATCGTGTGGCCGTCGGGCGGCGATTTCGCCGTCATGGCGTTGGCCACATTGGTCGCACCGGTCGGGATGTTCTCCACATAGAACTGCCCACCCAGGCTGTCGGCGAGCTTTTGTGCGACGATGCGCCCAATGATGTCGACCGACCCGCCCGGCGCAAACGGAACGATCATACGCACCGGGCGCGACGGATAGGACTGCGGCCAGGCGGTGCTCGCGCCGCCCGCAAAGACCGCGGCAGAGCCTGCGAGACAGAGGAGTTGACGGCGACCAAGTCGGTTTTTGAGAGCCATGGGAAATCCTCCCGCACGGCAGGATACATGACGGCGGTGCTGCGATGAACGGCAAGTTTTGCGCAGACCTGCCCAAAACCGCATCTGGACGAGGCATCGCAGGTGCGATCCGAGAGAGGCTGCGTTCTCACTCAGCATTCCACTTGGAGCATGCGGTGAAATTGATCCACCTTTTTGCCCGTCGCCCGCGGGCTTGACCCGCGGGTCCATCTTCTTCGCATGAAGATGGATTGCCGGGTCAAGCCCGGCAATGACGGTGAACAAGGGTCAGCGAAATACGCTCTAAGCCCCCGGCTCAGAACGCTACATTCTCCCTTGACCTATGTCCGGCCTCAGCGCGTGATGGACCGCGAAACGCGTAATGAACGCCGGCGCAAAACACGGTGCTGAATTCCCAGATGCTGAACTCCGATGAACTTGAACGCTATGCCCGCCATCTCGTTCTGCGCGAGGTCGGCGGACCCGGCCAGGCAGCGCTCAAACGCGCGCGCGTGCTCGTGATCGGCGCCGGCGGTCTTGGCGCGCCGGCTCTGCTTTATCTCGCGGCGGCCGGCGTCGGCACGCTTGGCGTGGTCGATGACGATACGGTGTCGCTGTCGAACCTGCAACGCCAGGTCATCCATGCCACGGCCGATGTCGGGCGCCCCAAAGTGGACAGCGCGAAAGCCGCGGTCGCGCGCCTCAATCCCCATGTGATGATCGAGCCACATGGCGTGCGCCTCACGGCCGCGAACGCCCTCGACCTGGTGTCGCGCTACGATCTCGTGGTCGACGGCAGCGACAATTTCGCGACCCGCTATCTGGTTTCAGATGCATGCTATTTCGCCAAGAAGCCGCTCATAACTGCAGCCGTCGGGGTGTTCGACGGCACGCTCACGACCATCAGGGCGCACGAGACGGCGCCCGACGGCACGCCCAATCCCACCTATCGCTGCCTGTTTCCGGAGCCGCCGCCGCCCGGCACCGTTCCGGCCTGTGCGGAGGCCGGCATCTTGGGCGCGCTCACCGGCGTGATCGGCTCTATGATGGCGCTGGAGGCGATCCGCGAGATCGTCGGCTTCGGCGAGGGCCTGGTGGGCCGGCTGCTCATGGTCGATGCGCTCGCCATGCGTGTCGAAAAGTTGTCTTATGGATGGGACCCGCACAATCCGCTATCCGGTACCCACCCAACCATCCGGGACCTCTCGGTGCATGCGGGCGCGTCGGCCGGTCGTTAAAAGCGAACCAGCCCTGCTCACTTGGTCCAGGTCGCGATAATGGCCGGGCCCTTCATGATGGACCACTTGTTCTTGTCGGCGGCAACCACTGTGAAGCAGTTGGGTTTGCCGCCTTTCCAGGTGGTGCAGTAGCCGTTTTCGTCGAGCTTCCAGCTGCCCTCGCTGCGGGCGCCGCCGTTCCCGGTGGGTATGCGCCGAACCTTGCCGTCAGCCATGAATGTCATTTTGAACCTTATCCCGGACGGCGTTGCGGCCGTGAACTCGGCCCCGTCGAAGAACGTCGATTGAATCTCTGCCGGCGCGAGCTTAGTGGCGGCAGTCGCAGCTGAGGGCAGAGCGGCGCAGACCACAATCCCCGCGATCCATACACGCATCGCAGTCCCCCTGTGTGAGTCGAGAAAACATCAACATTATATCCAATTTTCACCAAAATAACGAGCTTGCCGCGGTTGCGGCGTGAAACCGCAGATCGGGGATCAGGGATCAGTAATCAGGGATCAAGAATGCCGGCTGCAGGGCCTGGAGACGCCAATGCTCGTCAGGGACGGATTTCGCAGATTGGGATTCGGCACACTTGATTACTGACTACTGATCCCTGATTCCTGCTACGGGCAAGGGCCGACGCAGAATTCGACGCCGTCGCTGTTGCGATAATGACCGTTCGGCAGCCGGCCATAGCGGACGCAGTGTCCCTGATCCGCCGGGTCCCGCATATCGCGCCGGCATATGGTGTCGCCTTCGACCTTCCAAAGGCCACGCGCGACGATGCCGGCGCCGGCGAGCGTTGCGGTGCCGTCGGCGAAGTGGATGGTGCACATCGCCTTACCGGCGACCTCGCCTGTTGTCGGCGTGCCACATAGGGGTACATCGACGAGTTCGCGGTAGAAGTCATCGGCGGTCATGGGCTCGCCGGCGGAAGGCTGGGTCGATTCGCGGCAGGCGGACAGCGCCAGCAGCGCCATCGCTACGCCAGCCGATCGAAAAGTCTGCAAACGCATCCTCGCCGCTACAGCATCGATGGCAGCACGCGGTCGGGGAGCCGGTGGCCGTCCATGAATGCCTGAATGTTGATGATCACTTTCGCTCCCATCTCGGCGCGGCCTTCGATGGTGGCTGAACCAAGATGGGGCAGCAGCACGACCTTGCCGGCGCGGGCGAGGCGGACGAGCTTCGGGTTGACTGCCGGCTCGTGCTCGAACACGTCCAACCCTGCACCGCCGATCTCGCCGGCTTCGATCATGCGCGCGAGTGCGTTTTCGTCGATCACCTCGCCGCGGGCGGTGTTGACGACATAGGCCTCCGGGCGCAGCAGCTTTAGCCGGCGCGCCGACAGCAGATGATAGGTGGCCGGCGTGTGCGGGCAATTGACCGAGATGATGTCCATGCGGGCCAGCATCTGGTCGAGGCTTTCCCAATAGGTTGCCTCCAGCTCGCTTTCAATCTTCGGGATGACACGACGGCGGTTATGGTAGTGAATTTGCAGGCCGAACGCACGCGCCCTGCGGGCCACCGCCTGGCCGATCCGCCCCATGCCTATGATGCCGAGGCGCTTGCCGCCGATGCGGTGACCGAGCATCCAGGTTGGCGCCCAGCCAGGCCACTCCCTTTCCGCCGTCATCACGGCGGCGCCTTCCGCCAGGCGGCGCGGCACAGCCAGAATAAGCGCCATCGTCATGTCGGCGGTATCTTCCGTGAGGACCCCCGGCGTATTGGTGACGGTGACGCCGCGCTGGAGCGCGGTCGCCACGTCGATATGGTCGACCCCGTTGCCGAAATTGGCGATTAACCGCAATTGCTCTCCGGCTTGGCTCAGCAGGGCGGAGTCGATGCGGTCGGTCACGGTCGGGACCAGGATTTCGGCTGTTTTTACGGCCGCGACCAGATCGTCGTGGCTCATCGGAACGTCATCGACGTGGAGGCGGGTGTCGAACAGTTCACACATCCGCACCTCGACCTTGTCGGGGAGCTTGCGCGTGACAACGACGAGCGGTCTTCGGCGACTAGCCATGCGTCAGCCTTCGTCAGTCCGCCGCGGTCCGCCGGCGATAGCACCCGGTCTACTCTCCCCGCTTGCGGGGGAGGTAGGGTGGGCGCGGGGGAAGGTATGGAGGGGGACGCCGCGTTGATCTCGGACCTGCGTCATTGTTCAACCCTCCTTAACCCTCTTCGTCGACACTGCCGCAAACGCGATAAGCGTAGCGTGGGGCCGCAGGATGCGATCCTTCTCTATCAGATGACCGGATCAAGACAAAGCATTGCTCGCAATGGCATGGAGCGAGGATCGTTGCACCGCCGGGCTGCGCCGCCGGCGCCAGTCGAGCGCTCCCAGGCCGCGCGTGGAAATTCGGCGGGTATGCGACCGGTCATGATGCTTGCGCATTTGCTGCGTGGCTTCATACGACCGCTATTGGTGGCCCAAATGGTGGTCCAGTTGGCGGCAGTTCCGGTTTCTCAGACGGCACGCGCCGCCAACGACCAGAGTGAAGGCAGCGGTCTCCCGTTGCCGCGGTTCGCCAGCCTGAAGTCCGACCACGTCAACGTACGCGGGGGCCCGAACAAGGACCAGGACGTAGCGTGGGTCTATACCCGCCCCGCATTGCCGGTGGAGATTACGGCGGAATATGAGAATTGGCGACGAATTCGCGATCGCGATGGTAGCGAGGGCTGGGTGTATCACACGCTCTTGTCCGGCAAACGCACCGCATACGTGGCAAGTCCCAAAACGCGGCCAGATCTGGTGCCGCTATACGAATCCGCGGACCGCATGAGTCCTTTGCGCGCTATGCTCGAACCGGGAGTGCTCGGCGCGGTCAAGCGCTGCAACGGACAATGGTGCCGGCTTGCGGGCAATGGCTTTGACGGATGGATCGAACAGGGCCGCCTTTGGGGCGTTTACCCGAACGAGAAGGTCGAGTGAGGGCAGCTTGTAGCCCGCATTGAGCGGAGCGAAATGCGGGGCGACTTCGCCAATCGCTAGGCCTCACACCAGGCTTCGCTGCGCTCAACCCGGGCTACGAGTCTTAATTGCTGACGGTACGGCTTCGGTCAGCGCCGTTTGGGCCGCAGCCTCACCACCACATCGACACGGCTGATTTCGTAGCCCTCGGGCACCTGAGGCAATTTGCCGACGATCGAATCGGCGTCTGGAATATCGACCAAATTGTGCTCGTTCTCGATGAAGAAGTGGTGGTGGTCCGAGACATTGGTGTCGAAATAGGTCTTCGAGCCGTTGACCGTCACTTCTCGCAGCAGCCCGGCACTGGTGAATTGATGAAGCGTATTGTAGATCGTGGCCAGGGAAACAGCGATCTTGGCGCGGCTTGCCTCTTCGTAAAGCATTTCCGCGGTCAGGTGACGGTCGCCCTTCGCGAACAAAAGCCAGCCAAGGGCTATGCGTTGACGCGTTGGGCGGAGGCCAACCTCGCGCAGAAGCGCCTGGACATCGTGCCACGGGCAGCCGTTGCGGCCGTCCGCTGAGGCCTTAGGCCCAGCATCCGCCGCAACCTGATTGGGGGTAATCCGGGGACCGAACTCGCTCACGTCACGCTCTCTGGGACAGGCCCTCTAGAACAATAGTTATCTAATTGTATCCACCGCCTGGACTCGTTGCAAGTCTTTCGCAACAACTTATATCCCGGCATAGTCGCCCGCTGACCGATCGCCCGAAGAGTGATCGGCCTCGCATCTTTGCCCAACCCATGCAGTATGTTAGGGAATGGAACGGGTGAGACCGCGTACCGCGGCAAGGACCGATTTGGCATGCAGAATCGACGTTCGAGCTTTGAATTTGAGGATTTGCTTGCTTGCGGCCGCGGTGAAATGTTTGCCGGCGGTCCGCAATTGCCATTGCCGCCCATGTTGATGTTTGAGCGAATCAGCGAAATTTCGGAGCAAGGCGGCGAGCACGGGCGGGGGCTTGCCCGCGCGGAACTCGACTTGAAGCCGGACCTGTGGTTTTTCCCTTGTCATTTCAAGGGTGACCCCGTCATGCCGGGCTGTCTCGGGCTGGACGCTTTGTGGCAGCTTGTCGGGTTTTTCCTCGGCTGGGCCGGGGCCGAGGGCAAGGGTCGGGCACTCGGGGTCGGCGGAGTCAAGTTGTCCGGACAGGTTGTCCCGACTGTCAAGAAGTTGGTGTACGGCATCGACATCAAGCGGATCATGCGATCCAAGCTCGTGCTCGGCATCGCCGACGGGTGGTTGTCGGCGGATGGTTCAATCATCTATCGTGCGTTCGATCTCAAGGTCGGACTATTCCGCGATGTTGTGGCCCTGGCGCCCGCAGCGTCCTGAATCGGGCCATTCGCGGACCTCCTCCCTACCCTCCCCTGCAAGCCGGGGAGGGTAAATCGCTTTTACCCTTCCGCTTGCGGGGAAGGGTAGGGAGGGGGATTTCGCGGGCCTTGGATTGTTCCAGGAGACAGGAAGACAAGGTCATGAGGCGGGTCGTCGTCACCGGGATGGGCATAGTCTCCTCCATCGGCAACAACACGCAGGAAGTGCTGGCAAGCTTGCGCGAAGCGAAGTCCGGCATCTCACGGTCGGACAAATACGCCGAACTTGGGTTTCGCTGCCAGGTGCATGGCGCGCCGTCGCTCGACCCCCAACAGACGGTCGATCGCCGGGCCATGCGCTTTCTTGGGACGGGCGCTGCCTGGAACCATGTCGCCATGGAGCAGGCGCTGCGCGATGCGGGTCTTGAGGGAAACGAGATTTCCCACGAACGCATCGGCATCATCATGGGGTCCGGCGGTCCTTCGACCCGCACGCTGATTGAGGCCGCCGACACCACCCGGACCAAAGGTCCAAAGCGCGTCGGTCCGTTCGCGGTGCCGAAGGCGATGTCGTCCACCGCTTCCGCGACGCTCGGCACTTGGTTCAAGATCAAGGGCGTGAGCTATTCGATTTCCTCGGCCTGCGCGACTTCCAATCACTGCATCGGCAATGCCGCCGAGATCATACAGATTGGCAAGCAGGACATGATTTTCGCAGGCGGTTGCGAGGACCTCGATTGGACCATGTCGGTGTTGTTCGACGCCATGGGGGCAATGTCGTCGAAGTTCAACAATACGCCAGAAAAAGCTTCGCGCGCCTATGATGCGGCCCGCGACGGATTTGTCATCGCAGGCGGCGCCGGCGTGCTGGTGCTCGAGGAACTCGAGCACGCGAGGGCGCGCGGCGCCAAGATCTATGCGGAAATCGCCGGCTACGGCGCCACTTCGGACGGCTACGACATGGTCGCGCCGTCGGGCGAGGGCGCGGTGCGATGCATGCGGATGGCGCTCTCGACCGTCAAGGCGCCCGTCGACTACGTCAATCCCCACGCCACCGCCACGCCGATCGGCGATATCAAGGAAATCGAGGCGCTGCGCGAAGTGTTCGGGGCGAAATGCCCGCCGATCTCGGCCACCAAATCGCTTACCGGCCATTCGCTCGGCGCCGCCGGCGCTCAGGAGGCCATCTACTCCTTGCTGATGATGAACAACGGCTTCATCTGCGAAAGCGCCAATATCGAAAACCTCGATCCGGAGTTCGCCGATATGCCGATCGTGCGCGAGCGCCGCGACAACGTGGCCGTCGGCTGCGTGCTGTCGAATTCGTTCGGTTTCGGCGGCACTAACGCGTCGATCGTTCTCAAGCGATTGGATGCTTGACCCTCAGATCGTTTCAGATTCTAGATCGTTTCAGATTCGGTTACCCCAACGGTGTCATTGCCCGGCTTGACCGGGCAATCCAGTATCCCCGGTCGGTGGTTACTAGATCGCC
>WNFD01003377.1_pt1 | contig 16050 bp, 18 predicted proteins | sample 5400491 | NCBI WGS metagenome assembly WNFD01 (sample SAMN13153343, study PRJNA577476) | soil metagenome | isolation source: 120 cm saprolite under Douglas fir tree site 2 hole 2 replicate 2 | place: USA:California | collected 2015-04-18 | reverse complement strand
CGGCCGCCAGATCTGCAATGAGGTGATCGGATGAAGGCTCAGCGTGTCGAACTTTTCGTCTGTCCCACGGCCACGCCGGCGGACACGACCGGGTTGCAGGCCCTGGCCGACGCGGGAAAGATCAAGCCCGACACGCTCGTAGCCCTCGTCGGAAAGACCGAAGGGACCGGCGCGCATGACGACTGGGGCCGCGTGTGGGCCGACGTGGTGCTGCGTGAATGGACGGGCAGGTTTCTCGGCATTCCCTCAGGCGACGTCGCCAAGCAGGTCATCTTCGTGCTGTCGGGCGGGTGCCCGGGCGTGATCACTCCACACATCGCGGCCGTGACGAGAGAGTGGGTCGACGTTCCGGATCAAGGCAGCGCCGGCCAAGGCATTCAGCAAGACAAGAGCCTGGTCGTCGGCCGGGCGGGCTCGGAGGGGATGCCGCCCGAGGAGGTCGGCCGGATGGGCCAGATTCGCAAGGTGGCCGCGGCCACGCACCAGGCGATGGCAGACGCCGGCCTGACCGATCCCAAGGACGTCCACCTCGTCATGGTCAAGGTGCCGGGGTTGACGACCGCGAGCATCAAGGACGCTGAGTCGCGTGGAAAGACGGTCGTGTCGCACGACCTCACATTCGGGCCAGAGGGCGCGGGCGCCTACGCGAACGACGCCGCCGCGCTCGGCGTTGCGATGGCGCTCGGCGAGGTCCCGGAATCGTCGCTGTCGGACGACGTCGTGCGCCGCGACTGGGACCTGTACTCGGAGGTGGCCATGACCTCCTCCGGCGGTGAGAAGCGCCATGGCGAGGTGGTTGTCTTCGGCAACTCGAGCACGTCGCGAAGCCGGCTTCGGATCGGCCACGCAGTCACCAGCGACTTCATCGATGCCGAAGGCGTGAGGAACGCGCTCCGCTCGGCCGGGCTTGCTTTTAACGGGTTGCCGTCCGAATCAGATCTTTTGCGCCTGGTTCATGTCTTTGCCAAGTCGGTGATTCCCGGAAGCGACCAGATCCGCGGTCAGAGGATCACGCTGCTGGACGACGCGGATGCGTATCAGATCGGAAAGGCGCTGGGAGGGATGCTCGTGGCGTCGGTGACCGGCCGCACCACGAACTACGTGAGCGGAGGCGAGCGCAACTCCCACCAGGGGCCGCCGGGAGGAAACATCGTCGCCGCGGTGGTCAAGACCGACTCTTAACCAACTCGAATAATTTAAGAGGCGAGAGCGGCATCTCGGTGATGGGGACGCCGAGCGCCTCCTCGATCGCGGACGCGATCACGGCGCCCACCGGGATCACCCCCGCCTCCCCCGCCCCCTTGATACCCAGCGGGTTGAGAGGTGAGGGCGTCTCGATGTGGTCGATCTCGATCGCCGGGATCTCCGTCGCGTACGGCATGAGGAACTCCATGAAGGACGCGTTGCGCAGCTGCCCGTCGGCGTCGTAGGCAAGCCGCTCGTAGAAAGCACCCCCTATCCCCTGCGCGACGCCGCCCTCGATCTGGCCCTCGACCACCATCGGGTTGATCAATCGGCCGCAGTCGTGGACGACCACGTACTTGAGCACCTCGAGCCGGAAGGTCTTGGGATCGATGTGGACGTACGCCGCATGGCAGCCGGCAGCCCAGGTCGAGCCGGGCGGGCTGTAGTAGCCGGTGGCTTCCAACCCGGGCTGCTCGCCTTCAAGCAGGGGCGGCCCCGGCCGCGGCCTCGACGTGAACTGGGTGGCCGCCTCGGTGCCGCCGCCGAACGCGTAGCGCATGGGGTTGGCGAGGACGGCGACGGCGGCGAGCGGGATGCCCCGATCGGGCGAGCCCTTGACTCGCACGCGGCCGCCGACCAGCTCCAGGTCGGCGGGGCTGGCCTCCAGGATGTCGGCGGCGATGTGTTTCGCCTTATCGGCGACCATGCCCGCCGCAATATGCATGGCGTTGCCGGCCATGACCGCGCTCCGCGAGGCGAACGTGCCCACCCCCCACTGGAATTTGCGCGTATCGCCGCTCGTGACCTCGACGTCGGCGACGTCGACACCGAGCTCGTCGGCCACGATCTGCGCCCAGACGGTGGCGTGGGCCTGCCCCTGGTTGGGGATCCCCGTGGCCGCGACCACCTTGCCCGACACCAGCACCTGCACATGCGCGCCTTCGTACGGCCCGACCCCCGTCCCTTCCACATAGATCCCCAGCCCCATGCCGACGTGGTCGCCCGCCGGCCGCGGACCGAGCATCTCGAGGGCCCGATCCAGCAGGGCCGGGTAGTTGCCGCTGTCGTACACGACGCGGTTGCCGTCCTGCCACCCGACGCCGACCTCATATGGAAACTCGTCCGGCTGGATGAGGTTTCGGCGGCGAACCTCGACGCGGTCGAGGCCCAGCTCGGCGGCGACCGCATCGAGCGTGCGCTCCATCACGAAGCAGGCGTGTGGACGTCCGGCGCCGCGATAGGGGGAGGTCGGCGTGGCGTTGGTGTATACGTCGCGGAAGCGAACGCGGTAGTTGGGCACGCGGTACGGACCCGGCACCTGGGCGGCGGTGATGATCGGCAGGATGATGCCGTAGGGCGTGTACGCGCCGGCGTCGTGGACGAAGTCATCGCTGAGCGCGAGCACGCGGCCGTCGCCATCGAAGCCAACCTCGACCTCGTGCACCTGGCCGCGCTCGTGATTGACCGCGGTGAAATGTTCCTGGCGGTCCTCTGTCCACTTGACCGGGCGTCCGAGCTGCATTGCCGCGAACGGGACCAGCAGCTCGTCGGGGTAGAACAGCATGATCTTCGGCCCGAAGCCGCCGCCGACGTCGGGCGCGATCACGTCGACGTCGGATTCCGGCAACCCGAATAGGACGGCAAGCCCGCCTCGGATCGAGGTCGGTGACTGCGTGGAGTCGTAGACGGTGAGCCTGTGCTCGGCTTCGGACCATCGCGCCCAAACGGCGCGCGCCTCCATGGGGTTCGCGGCGCCGCGCTCGAAGCGCAGGCGGAGGTGTAATCGATGAGGCGCAGCGCCGAGGGCCGCCTTCACGTCCCCCACCTCCTGGAGCATCTCGGCCGCGACGTTGCCGGGCACGTCGTCGTGGACGAGGAGCTCTGCGGCCGCCGCCACCTCGGGCGTGATCACGACCGGCAGCGGCTCGTAATCGACCTCGATGAGGTCCGCGGCGTCCTCGGCGATGTAGCGGTTCTCCGCAACAACGAACGCGACCGCCTCACCCATGTAGCGCACCACCTCCGAAGCCAGGCAGCGCTGGGTGCGGCCGTGGGTGAGGTTGGGGTGCGGGATGAGGATGGGGAGGTCGTTTCGGCCGAACGGCAGGTCGGCGGCGACATAGACGGCCACCACCCCCGGCAGCGCTCGGGCCGCGCTCACGTCGATCGACTTGATCCGGGCATGGGCAAACGGCGAGCGCACGAGGCACGATTCGAGGGCGCCATCGTTGATGTCATCGGTGAAATGGCCGCGCCCGCGCAGGAGGCGGTCGTCCTCGACCCTTTGCACCCTCGCGCCAAACCAGCGCGTGGTCACTTCTTCGACAGCTCCGAGGCGCGGCGAACGGCTCGCCGGATGGATGCGTAGCCCGTGCAGCGGCACAGGTTGCCGGAGATTCCCTCATCGACCTGCTCAGGAGTCGGGTTGGGATGCTCGCGAAGCAGGCCGACCACCGACATCACGAACCCCGGCGTGCAGAAACCGCACTGCAGGCCGTGGCATTCGTGAAAGGCCTGCTGCACGGGATGGAGTGGCGCGCCCGGCGCGGCCAGTCCCTCGATGGTCGTGACCTCATGCCCCTCGGCCTGCACCGCGAGCATCAAGCACGAACGGACCGGCGCGCCGTCGAACAGGACCGTGCAGCAGCCGCACACCCCGTGCTCGCAGCCGACGTGGGTGCCGGTGAGGCCGAGGTCGTGGCGCAAGTGGTCCGACAGCAGCCGGCGCGAATCCGCCGGCGCCGGGTGCACGACGCCGTTGACCTTCACGCCGCGAAGAGCCTGTCGGTGAGGACCTGGACGAGGTGAAGGCGAAACTCGGGCGAGGCCTCGAGGTCGCCGCTGGGCTGCAGGCCACCGGCGGGTTTCTTCGGGTCGGCCAGCACCGGCGTGGCAGCCACTCCGAACAGGGCGAGCCGGTCACCGGCGCGCACGGCGCCGGCGAGGGCGAAGTCGCCATGGCGCCTCGATTCCTCGACGATCGCGGACTCTTTCGGGGAGGGCGGGAACCACGCCTCGACCAGCACCTCGTCGTGCGCTAGCGCCGTCTGGAAGACGCTGGTGAAGAGATCGGCGGCGGGGATCGTGCGGTCGCCCCGAGTCGAGTGCGCGACGACGTGGCCGCCCAGCGCCAGCAGAATCGCGGGTAGCTCGGACGCCGGGTCGGCGTGAGCCAGGCTTCCGCACACGGTGCCGCGGTTGCGGATCACGCGGTGCGCGACGAACCGCACGGCCGCCGACAGCAGTGGGCACATTCGGGTGACCAGCTGGGAGTCCTCGACGTCCGCCTGGCGCGCGAGCGCCTGCACGGCGACGCCGCCATCCCGCTCGTAGATCCTCGCCAGTCCTGGGATCCGATTGATGTCGACCAGGTGCGCGGGGCGAGCCAGGCGGAAGTTGAGGAGAGGGACCAGCGACTGCCCGCCAGCCAGCACCTTCGCGTCATCCAGGGAGCCGAGCAGCGCGCAAGCCTCCTCGACTGAAGTCGGGGCGTGGTATTCGAAAGGCGGCGGCTTCATTCGATGATGGCCACGGCGCGACAGGGCGAGGCCTCGCCGCCCTGGAAGCGCCACGGGAAGCAGCCGAGCGTGACCCTCTGGTCGAGCACCTGGTCGATATGCCCGCCGAGGTTCTCGATATGGATCACGTCGTGCGGAAACAGCAGGGTGTGCATGATCTGGTAGTCGGCTTTCGGAAAGATGTCGTCGAGCCGCCGGCCGAGCTTCTTCTCCGCCTCCTCAGCCTCATCGGCGCGGATGCGCCGGATGACGGTGTTCATAGGATGGTCGGCGCTGCCGGCGTCGACCGCGATCCATCGCACGCCCCGCTTCAGCACCCACTCGGCGAATGCCCGCGTCGGACCCGGATGACGGATGAAGTACTTGGTTTCGTCGACATGCGAACGGTCGGCCCAGTTCTCGGGGTAATGCCGGTGGTAGCCGGTGTGGATGACGAGGATGTCGCCGCGCTCGATGCGGTGGCCGGTGTCCTTCTCCCAGCGCTCGAAGTGCTCGGGCCCGTAGAGGTCGAAGTCGCCGAGACCCATGCGCTCCAGGTCGACGACGCAGGCCGGGCCGATGAGGAAGTCGAGGGGAAGCTCGCCGATGAACTTCCCGCCCGACAGGAAGTGCGCCGGCGCATCCAGGTGGGTGCTGACGTGGAGCGTCATCGTGATCTCCTGGCCGCCGGCCTTGTCGAACGCCAGTCGTTTGATCCAGCGGATGGCCGGCCCGGCATAGCCGGCGAATGCAGGCGTGTGCAGCGAGAAGTCCTGGGTGAGGTCGATGAACTTCACCTGGCCTGCTCGCCCATGCGCAAACAATGCACATACGCGCCGAACCCCGCAAGCTAGACCGATGAGGTATCAGCTGCGCATGTATGCGATCAAACCGGGGGAGCTCACAGCGTGGGTCGAGGAGTGGCGGGCCCACATCGCCCCGCTCCGCCGGCGGTATGGGTTCGAGGTGGTGGGAGGGTGGACGGTCGACGGCGAGGAAAAGTTCGTCTGGCTCCTAGGCTACGCCGGCCCGAAATCCTGGAAGGAGGCCGAAGCGGACTACTACGGCTCCCCCGAGCGAAAGGCCCTCGGCCCCGACCCGGCGCGCCACCTGGCGTCACAGGAGCACTGGCTGATGACGTCAGCGCTCTGAAGAGAACCCCTGGGCGCCTATTGACCGTCTGCTTCGCCGGCGTTGGAGTTGGATTTGGTCCCCGACGCCGGAGCCGGCAGCGGGGCTGAGCAGTCGCCGTTCTTGCCGAGGTCGCTCTGGGCGACCTGCTTGACATACCCGCCGCCTTTCTTCGCGTGGGCGGCTTGCGAGACGTAGAAGCCATGGTTGCAGGGATGCACGCCCTGCTGTTTTGAGCCTTCCTGGGCGTCCGCCGGGGCAGGAGCCTGGGAGCTGCTCGAGGCTCGCAGATGGGTGACGATCACCGCCCCCTCCGCCACCACCCCGAGGCTGATGACTGCCACCACCAGCACCAGGGGCGCGTTGAGCCGCGCCGGCCAATTCGTGTTCATGCGTGCGCCTCTCTTAACGCCGGGAACTCCTGTTTACGGCGGCCAGCGTCCCGCTAGCTACCCTTGCCGCGCTCCAGCACGGCGACCAGGTCGCGGGCGGAGATGAGTCCGATCGGCGAACCCTCCGAATCCAGCACGGGCAGATGCCTGATGCCCAGATTCATCATCTTCACCGCGACCATGGCCACGTCGTCATCCGCGGTGACGGTCGCGGGGTCGGCGGACATGATGACGTCGGCCCTGGTCTGCTGCGGATTGATGCCGTCAGCGATGGCGCGCACAAGGTCCCGCTCGGTGATGATCCCGAGCAGCCGGCCCGCGGACATCACCGCGGCGGAGTCGGCATCGCCGACGCGCATGCGCTTCGCCACTTCCGCGACGCTTGTTTGTGGATCGACCGAGAGCAGTCGTCCAGGCGGCACATCTCTAACCTTCACTCAAACCACCTCGTACTTGACCGACACCATTCGCTGCGAGCTCTTGGGTGGTCGGTTGTAGCTGCGCTTTTGTCTTGGCGGCAGCTTGATGTTCTCGAGCGGCACCTCTTCGTACGGAATCTGACCGAGAAAATGGGTGATGAGGTTGAGATGTGCGGAACGCTTGTTGTCCGTTTCGACGACGTTCCAGGGCGCTTCTTTGATGTCGCAGAAGGCGAACATCTGGTCCTTCGCCTCCGAATAGTCCACCCACCTCGCCCGCGCCTGCAGGTCCATCGGGCTCAACTTCCAGCGTTTGCTGGGATCGTTGATCCGCCCGAGGAACCTGCGCTCCTGCTCCTCATCGCTGACCGAGAGCCAGTACTTGATCAGGATGATTCCGGAGCGGACCAGCATCCGCTCGAACTGCGGGCACGTCCGCATGAACTCGTCGTATTCGGCGTCTGTGCAGAAGCCCATGACGTGCTCTACGCCGGCGCGGTTGTACCAGCTCCTGTCGAAGAGAACCATCTCGCCGGCCGACGGCAGGTGGGCGATGTAGCGCTGGAAATACCACTGCGTCCTCTCTCTTTCGGTTGGAGAGGGCAGCGCCACCACCCGGCAGAACCGCGGGTTGAGCAGCGCCATGATCCGTTTGATGACGCCTCCCTTGCCGGCCGTGTCGCGGCCTTCGAACAGGACGACGACGCGCAGGCCTCGATGTCGAATCCATTCCTCGAGCTGGACCAGCTCGACCTGGAGGCGCCTCAGCTCCTTGTCGTACTCCTTCCGACTGAGCGAGGTCGTTTTCGACGACGCCCTGGCCGCCTTCGCGCTCTTGTGTTTTTTGGTCGCCATGCGAGCTGAAGTTACGCGGGCGCCACTACTTCCGGCGGCTCTTTCTCGATGTCACGGACGTGCCCCGGCCGCAAGAGCTGGTAGAGCACGATCGCGCTCAGCGCGCCCAGCCCCAGGTTGTTGAAGGTGAGGGTCAGGCTCCCAAGGTGGATCGGGATGGCCTGGGTCGCCGGGATTCCCGCGGCGATGATCAATGGGATCGCCGCCACTGCCAGGTTGGCGCGCTTGGAGAAGTCAACCTTCGCGTCGACCCAGATCTTGCCGCCGATGACTGCGATCAGCCCGAAGAGGTACATCTCGATGCCGCCCTGCACGCTCACCGGGATGCTGCGCACGAGCGCCCCGAAGATCGGGATGAAGCCGAGCAGCACCGCAAAGATTGCCGCCACCACGAAGACCATGATCGAGAAGACGCGCGTGATGCCCATCACTCCGATGTTCTCGGCGTAGGTGGTCTCGCCGGCGCCGCCCAGCAGGCCGCTGATCGCGGTTCCGATCCCGTCCCCCATGAAGGTGCGCCCGAGCATGTAGCTGAGGTCGCGCTTCATGATGCCGCTGATTGCGTAGACGTGACCCGCGTTCTCGGCCACCAGGATGACCGGGATGAAGAAGAACAGGCTCAGCGTCGTCCCGAACTGGCTGAAGTCGGGAAAGCTGAAGGCCGGCACGCCGACGATTGACGCGTTGCCGATCGCGTTGAAGTCGATATGGCAAGCGGACTTGGCGTCGGCGCACGGCGGATAGACGGCGGAGACGATGTAGCCGATCACGATGCCGATCAGCACCGGCAGCATGCGCGGGAACCCGCGCAGGTATACCGCAGCCCCGACCGCGGCCAGCAGCGTGACCATGGCGGTGAACGGCTCCCCGGCAAAGTTGCCGGTTGCCGCGCTGGCCAGCGCCAGCCCGATCACCGCGACGACGGTGCCCGTCACCACCGGCGGCAACAGGTAACGGATCGGATTCACTCCGACGAAGTGCACGACGACTCCGATCGCCAGGTAGATCACGCCCGCCATGAAAATGCCCGCGTAGGCCAGTCCATGGTTCGCGTGAGCGCCCTGGACGGCAAGCACCGAGCCGATGAAAGAGAAGCTCGAGCCGAGGTAGCTCGGCACCTTGAAGCCCGTGACCACGAGAAAGATGAGGGTCGCCACACCGCTGAAGAAGATGACCGTGTTCGGGTTGAACCCCAGGATCAGCGGCACCAGGACGGTGGCGCCGAACATGGCCATCACGTGCTGGAGCCCCATCAGGATCGTCTGTGGCCAGGGAAGCCGGTCCTCCGGATAGACGACGTCGCGCTCGCGCGCAGCAGACGCAACCGCCATGACGCATTCCCCCTTGCGTTGCGCCCCGGTCCCCCAACCGGGGTCCCCGCGCTATGGTAGCCGCCCGTGTGGGCTTTGCGGGACGCCTTTCTGCCGGACGGCCACGTCGCCGACGTCATCGTCGACGGTGACCGAATAACTGCCATCGGTCCAGGCGTCGCTGGAGGTGTCTCGCCGGCCACCGACTGCTCGGGCAAGCTGCTCCTGGCCGCCTATGTGGACGGCCACGTCCACCTCGACAAGGCGCTCATCCGCGATGAGCTGCGCGAACACGACGGAACGCTTGCAGGCGCCATCGACGCCATCCACGAGCGCAAGCGGCGCTACACGGTCCAGGACGTGAGCGAACGGGCGCGATCGGTGATCGAGGCTTCGGTGCAGCTCGGGACCACGCGAATGCGTTCGCACGTTGACGTGGACACGATCGGCGGGCTGACGCCGCTCGAAGGTGTCATGGACGCCGCCGCAGGATGCGCCGACATCGCCGAGGTGCGCACCATCGCGTTCCCCCAGGAAGGCCTCCTTCGCGACCCGGGCGCCTACGAGTTGATGGAGGCGGCCATCGAGGCCGGCGCGGACGTGGTCGGCGGCATGCCGCACTGGGAGCTCGACGAGGCGAGCCAGCGGGAGCACGTCCGCCTGTGCTTCGACCTCGCCGAGCGCTACGACCGTGACCTCGACATGCATGTCGACGAGACCGACGACGGCGCCGTCCGGACGCTGGAGATGGTGGCGGACGAGGCGCTGCGGCGCCGCTACATGGGCCGGGTGTGCGCCGGCCATGTCTGTTCGCTGGCAGCGGCTCCACAGGACTATGCCGACCGCGTCATCGACAAGTGCCTGCGGGCCGGCATCTCCATCGCCGCCAATCCAGTCACCAACCTCGTCCTGCAGGGCCGCGCCGACCGAGGCCTGGTTCGCCGGGGAATGACGCGCGTCGCCGAGCTGCGGGCTGCAGGGGTCAACATCCTGTTCGGGCAGGACTGCGTCAAGGACGGGTTTTATCCGTTTGGGCGGGGCTCGATGCTCGAGGTGGCGCTCATCTCCGCTCACGCGGCGCACCTGACGAGCCGCGCGGACCTGGCGTTCGCATTGCGGGCCGTGACCGAGGCGCCCGCCCAGGCGTGGCGCTTGACCGATTACGGACTCAAGGTCGGTGCGCGGGCCGACCTTCAGCTGTTGCCGGTGCCTTCCTGGGAGGAGGCGCTTCGCCTGCAGCCACTGCCAGAGAAGGTTTGGTTCAGCGGCCGGATGGCGGCCGAAAACACTGTGGAGTCGAAGCTCTATCGCAGCCGGTAGGCCGGTTGTCTACCAGCTGTCGTGTGGTACAGCGCGAAGCTTTGCGCGCGTAGCCCGAAGGTCCAGGTGGTCCTTGATGACGACGACGGGGATGTGCCTGCAGTTGTCGTCAGAGCGAAGCGCCTGGATCAGGGACAGGTTGCCAAGACCCGAGGCTCCAAGGTGGGCGTAGATGATGTTCGGCGCGACCGACTTGGCTCGACTGAGCGCTTCTCCCTGGTTCTGGGCGACGAATACGGTGTAGCCCTCGCCTTCGAGACGGGACAGATGAGCCGAGCGTGAAATCGACTCGTCATCGACCAAAAGCGCGGTACGGGTGCTGGCGTCCATGGCGACCTCATATCTCCTAGCGGCAAAGGGATCGGCAGGTTCACGGGAGGAAGCGCCAGCCTGTCGCGTGTGCAAGCAGTCTAGACCGATTGACTACCTACCCGATCGGTTTCCTGTGGGCCGGCGCCGGTTGCGATTTCGCATCGTCCTCTGGGCCGGGGCCGCGACCGGGTGCCGCGCGTAGACCGGCCGGTGCTCCTGGTAATGCCAGCTGCCGTCATCGAGGAAACGCTTGGCGTCCAGCTCGCGAATGTCCGGAGCCCCTTGCCGGCTGAGCTTGACCCAGGCCAGCTCGTCCTCCGGGGTGACGAACGTGAGCGCCCTCCCGGCGACGCCCATCCGGGCGGTGCGTCCCACGCGGTGCGTGAGCCACTGAGCGGAGTCGGGCAGCTCGAAGTTGACGACGAGGCCGACGTTGTCGACGTCGATCCCCCGAGCGGCCACGTTGGTGGCGACGAGGACCTGGCTGCGGCCGTCGCGGAACGAAGCCATCGCGCGGTCGCGGATGGCCTGCGAGAGGTTGCCCTGGAGCTCGACCGAGTTGTGGCCGAGCTGGCGCAGATGGCCGTTGAGCTTCGACACCCCGTGCTTGGTGCGCCCGAAGACGATGGCCGAGCCACCGTGGCGGCGCAGCACGCGGCTGAGCGTCTGCAGCTTGTTCTCGCGCGCCACCCGGAGGAGGCCGTGCTCCAGGTCCGCCTCTTTTTCGGCGTCGACGCGGACCTCTTCGTGATCGTGAGTGTGCTTTTCGATCATGCGGGTGACCCACGCCGGCATCGTCGCCGAGGCGAGCACGGTCTGGGGCTCGTAGGTGAGGCCGAGCATCTTCTCGACCGCCGGAGCAAAGCCCGCGTCCAGCATCTCGTCCGCCTCGTCGAGCACGAGGTACTCGACACGGGAGAGCGAGACGCGGCCCTGCGCGACGAGGTCCATGATCCGACCGGGGGTGCCGACCACGACGTCGACACCGCTCTTCAGCGCGAGCCGCTGGGTGGCATATCCAACCCCGCCGTAGAGCACGGCGGAGCGCAGATCGGTAGCGAGCGAGCGAAGCACTTTTTCCACCTGGAGCGCGAGCTCTCTGGTGGGGGTGACGATGAGGGCGCGAGGCCCGGCGCCGCGCCGGGGCAGCCTCTCCACCATCGGGATGAGGTAAGCGAAGGTCTTGCCCGAACCTGTCGGCGCCTCGATGACGACGTCCCGGCCCTGCATGATGAGCGGGATCGCTTGCGCTTGAACCGGCACCGGTTCCGTGATGCCGAGGGCGGCCAGAGCCGCCAGAGTATGCGGGCGCACGCCCGCGTCAGCGAATGACTGCAACGTATTCTCCTGATCCCCTCCACGGTCGTATTTGGCGCGACGATCAGGACACCGTCATGTGACGGGAGAGAGGACCCGAGCGAGCGGGCCGACCAAGTCGGCCGTTGCCATCAGTCTACCCGATTGTCTGGGGAACCAAGCCTGCTTGGGCTCTAAGCGACCGCTTCGCCCTCGTCCGCCGCGAGTTCCATCTCGCTTCTGCCCGTGCGTGCGCGCAGCAGTGACATCGTCAGCGCGAGAGTGACGACGACGGTGCCGGCTCCGATCAGCCATGCCAGGTGGTAGCCGCCGGCCAGTGCGGTGGTCGCTCCAACACCGTTGTGGACGAGGCCGAGGGTGCGGGCACCCGCCAGCGTCGCCAGAACAGCGAGACCGAGCGCGCCGCCAACCTGGCCCGTGGTGTTCAGCAGGCCGGACGCCAATCCTGAGTCGCTCGGCGGCGCGTCCGACATCGCGATGATGGTCAGCGACGGGAATGACAGGCCGCCACCAAGGCCGAGGAGCGCCAGCGGGCCCAGGAGGTGAACTGCGTAGTTGGCGTCGACCGGCTCAAAGCCGAGTGTCGCCAACGCCACCACGATCACCACCTGGCCGGACATGAGGACAGCAAGGGGACCAAATCGATTGATCAGCTGCGCCGAGAAGCGGACTGAGAACAGGCCCATCACGACTGCGACTGGCAAAAAGGCGAGCCCGATCGCCATGGGTCCATAGCCCATCACGCGCTGCAGGTCCAGCGACGCGACGAAGAAGAATCCCAGGAACGCGGACGACATCAAAGCCTGCACGACGTTGGCTGCGGAGAGCTTGCGCGAGGCGAAGATGCGCAGAGGAAGAATCGGGTTGCGAGCTCGCGCCTGGCGCACCACGAAGGCCGTCAACAGGGCGACAGCCAGGGCGCCGAGACCGAGGGTGCGGAACGACCCGAGCCCGTAGTCTGACGACTCGACGATCGCGTACACGCCGAGCATCAGGGCGACGGTGACGAGAACCGCCCCCAGGACGTCCACCCCCTTTTCGACCCCGATTCCGCGGTCGGACGCGAGTAGGCGAATCGAAAGCGCTGCCGTCACCAACCCGATTGGAACGTTGACGAAGAAGATCCAGTGCCAGCTGACGGCCTGGGTTATCAACCCGCCGGCCAGGAGTCCGATCGCAGCTCCGGCCGAGGCGATGAAGCTGAACACGCCGAAGGCCTTGGCCAGCTCATCGGGCTTCGGAAAGAGCGACACGATCATGGCCAGGAGCACCGCCGAGCTGACGGCGCCGCCTATGCCCTGGATGAAACGCGCTGCGATCAGCATCGGCTGACTGAACGACAGCCCGCACAACACGGATGCGGCGATGAAGATGGCGAGGCCGATGAGGTAGACGCGCTTGCGACCGAAGAGGTCACCGAGGCGACCGGCTAGCAGCAAGAACCCGCCAAAGGCGATCAGGTAAGCGTTGATGACCCACGCGAGCCCGGATTGCGAAAATCCGAGGTCGCGTTGAATTGACGGAAGGGCGACGTTGACGATCGTCATGTCGACGACGATCAGGAGAAAGCCGGTGCAAAGGATGCTCAGCGAGAGCCAGCGGTTGTTCTTCATGCTGTGTTAGACGACCCTCGGCAAGAAATTCATCGGTGTGCTTGCTAGAACCGCTCAGTTTCCGCAGCCGATTCCGTCTAAATCAGAGATGAGGAGCGTCTGCCTCGACTGCGGGCCGCTCAAGGCACCTACGGCTGGCACGATCGATCAGATCGCCCGCCTACAGCTCAAAGCGCGACGATGCGGCTGCGAGCTCAAACTGAGGAACGCCGACCCATGCCTGCTGGAGCTGATCGGCTTCGTGGGTCTTGGTGAGGTGCTACGGGTCGAGTCGAGGCGGCAGGCCGAAGAGCGGGAACAGCCTGACCGTGTCGAGGAAGAAGGTGAACTCACCGATCCGTCCATCCGATAGCTCGAGCACCTGCAGGGCCCACGGCTCGTGGCCGCCTTGCGGACTCGGCTTGTACTGACCGTAGGCCGGCGAGCCGTTAGCGCTGACCGTGGGGATCACCCGAGAGCCGCGACAGCCATTTCCCGGTCCCACCCACCACGCCAGGATGTCGTCACGACCGTAGAGCCACATGTCGTAGGGCGGCATGGACTGGGTCGCGTCCTCGCGGATGAGCGAGGTCAGGGCGGCCATGTCGTAGCGCTCGAACGCGGCGACATATCGCTCCAGCATCGCGTGGTCGGCCGCGCTCAACGCCGGCAGCGGATCGGCGGTGCTCACCTTGCTCTGGGCCAGCGTGGCCCGAGCCCGCTGGAGTGCGCTGTTGACGGAAGGCACCGAGGCCTCGAGAAGGTCGGCGACCTCCGAGGCTTCCCAACGGAGCACTTCGCGCAGGATCAGTACCGCGCGCTGGCGCGCCGGCAGCTGCTGCAAGGCGGCCACGAACGCAAGGCGGATCGACTCGCGTTCGACGGCGAGCTCGGCCGGGTCCTTCTCCGGCGCGATCAGGTTCTCCGGGATCGGCTCGATCCACTCTTTCGCGGACCTTGCGTTCAAGTTTGATTCAATCGGCTCGACTGCCGGCCCAAGGTCCATCGGGCGGGCGCGACGCTGCCTGCCTTTCAGCATGTCGAGGCAGACGTTCGTCGCTATCCGGTACAGCCAGGAGCGCATTGCAGAGCGACCCTCGAACCGGTCACGGGCGCGCCACGCGCGCACGAACGCGTCCTGGACGGCGTCTTCGGCGTCGAATGGCGAACCGAGCATTCGGTAGCAGTAGGCGGTCAGCTCTGCGCGGTGCTGCTCGAGCTCACCAAACATAGGCGCGATCGAGAGAGTGGATTCGGCCACGCATTGGATTGTAGATGGCTATGCGGAAGCGGCCTGCAGCTGCCTCAGGATCGTGCTCTGCGCCTCGTTGATCGCATGGACTTCGACGGTCAGCTGGTGGACCGCGCTCAACGTTTCGTGGTCGGCTTCGGCGCGCGCGTCGTTGGCGGCTTGAATGACGTTTTGACCGACGATGATGATCGGTAGCAAAACGAGCTGGAAGAAAGTCTGGGCGATCCAGGAGACGATGATGATCACGTTGCCAGACTCGATGGCGGCAGGCAGAGAGATGAGGGCGATAGCCGCGAACAGGTAGGCGATCCACATCGAGCCGACGGTCTTGGTGATCCTCACGGCGAGCCAGGTGTTGAAGCGACCAACTGGTCCTGAGCCGTGGATCTGCTCGTGGACGTTGTGGCTGAGAACGAGGCGGGGCACGTGTAGTTGTGACTTGGTGTTCTGGGTGCTGCTCATAATCCCTCCTTAGGTCCGGCGAATAGCGCCGGCGGCCACCATGTTCAGATCAGCAGGGTAGTTCTGAAACGATAGGAGAGGCAGTGATGCGGGTGGCGATCCTTGGGACAGGAAAGATGGGCGGCGCGATGGCGCGGCGGCTGGAGGCTTCGGGCCACGAGCTGACGCTGTGGAACCGGACGCGGGAGCGTGCGGAGGCGCTGGGCGTAGGCAGGGTCGCGGCCACTCCAGCCGAAGCGGCCGAGGGCGCCGACATCGTGATCTCGATGCTGACCGACGCCGATGCTGTCCGAGCGGCGTATCTGGGTCCGGGTGGCGCTGTGAAAGTGGCACGGAGCCAGGTGTTCGTGGAGATGAGCACCGCTGGTCCTGTCGTCGCCAAGGAGCTCGCGCCCTTGATCGACAGGGCTGGGGCCCAGTTCGTCGAAGCGCCGGTGCTGGGCAGCATCGCCGCGGTCGAGTCCGGCACGCTCGTCATCTTCGCCGCCGGCCGGGAGGCCGCAATCGAGCGGGCTCGTCCAGCGCTCAAGGACCTCGGCGAGGTTCGCCCGGTGGGCGATATCGGCAGCGCAGCGTCTCTGAAGCTCGTCGCCAACAGCATGCTGGCCGGTGTCAATGCCCTCGCCGCCGAACTGCAGTCAGCCGGCACCGCGGCCGGGCTGCAAGCCGAGGATGTCTTCTGGGTGCTGACCCGCATTGCGCCCGTTCTGAACGCGCGCAAGGCCGGGTACGTCGAGCATCGCTACGAGCCGGTTAATTTCGCGCTGCGCGACGCTCTCAAGGACTTGCGCCTGGCGCTGGACCTCTTCAAGCGAGCCGGTGCGGCAACGCCCATCACCAGCACGACCAAGGAGCTTTACGAGGCGGCCGCCAAGACGGCGGGTGACCTGGACATGTCCGCCATCGCAACACTTTATGAGCGAAAGCCCGCGTCGCCGAAGTGAGCGCCGTCCCCTCGCCGAGCGAGGCCATCGCGCGGTTGCAAGCAGCCTGGCGTGGCGAGATC
>WNFD01003376.1_pt1 | contig 16056 bp, 18 predicted proteins | sample 5400491 | NCBI WGS metagenome assembly WNFD01 (sample SAMN13153343, study PRJNA577476) | soil metagenome | isolation source: 120 cm saprolite under Douglas fir tree site 2 hole 2 replicate 2 | place: USA:California | collected 2015-04-18 | reverse complement strand
CGCTGATGACGCCCGACTTCTCGCCGGAGCCGACCGGGCTGCCGATGGTGCCGGTGACGATCGCCGCCGTCGGCGAGGCGATGCTCCGGGTCGCCGGCGAGGTCTGCGACGGGGTGCGCTTGCATCCCTTGTGCTCGCGCCGTTATCTCGAAGAGGTCGCTCTGCCGCTCATTGCGGAGGGGATGCGCCGCAGCGGGCGCAGCCGCGCGCATTTCGATGTGTTCGGCGGCGGCTTCATCGTCACCGGACCCGATCAGCGGACCGTCGCCGAGGGGATCCAACGAGTGCGCCAGCGGGTCGCCTTCTACGGCTCGACGCGTAGTTATCTGCCGATCCTGTCCTTGCACGGGCTCGACGCGCTCGGGCTGAAACTGCATGCGATGTCGGTCGAGGGCCGCTGGAACGAGATGGCGGCCGAGGTCTCCGACGACGTCGTCCAAATCTTCGCGGCATGCGGCACCTATGCCGAGATCGCGCAGGCGATCGAAGCCCGGTTCGGCGGTCTTGCCGACTCGATCGAAATCAACTTCCCCGCCGGCACCCCAGCCGGATTGCAGCGCGAGCTGGTCGCCGATATCCGGCGCATCCCGCGTGTCTTCGAAGGCTTCGCTGCCGACTGGTGAGCTAACCGGCCGCCACCCTTCCGACGCCTTCGATGACGGTGTCCCAATCGTCGATTTCGCGGTCCTGCGGATGGACCATGACGTGCTGTACGCCGGCGGCTTCGTAGGCGGCGACGCGATCGCGCATCATGCCGACATCCTTGCCGTCCCAGTGCGAGCGCACCGAGATCGTGAAGCCCGGCTCCGGCCGGTCGCGGCGCAGGCGCTTAACCACTTCGCCGGCCTGCTCCGGGCTCACCTGGCTGCCGTGCCAGCCGTCGCCGCTGCGCACCGTGCGGCGGTGCGCCGCCTCCGACCGGCTGCCGTGCCACATCGGGATGTGACTGACCGGCTGCGGCAGCATCGTCATGTCCTTGACCACGGCCGGGATGTATTTCGCGTAGAACGAGACCGGGTCCTGCGACCACACCGCGCGCATCATCGCGATGCCCTCGTCCATGCGCCGGCCGCGCTCGTTGAACGGCACGCCGAGTGCCGCGAATTCCGGCTCCAGCCAGCCGACCCCGACCCCGAGGATCAGCCGCCCGCCCGACAGATTGTGCAGAGTCGACAATTCCTTGGCGAGCGGCAGCGGGTGGCGCATCGGCAGCACGATGACGCTGGTGCCGAGCCGCACCCGCTCGGTCACCGAGGCAACCCAGGTCAGGGTTAGTATCGGATCATAGAACAAGGGCGAGCGTGGAAACTGCGCGCGCGGCACGATGATGTGCTCGCTGACCCAGACATCGCTGAGCCCGAGCGCCTCGGCGCGCTGCGCGTGGCGCTTGATCAAGGCTGGGCTCGCCTGCGATCCCGCATGCGGCAGGTGCATTCCAAGTTGCATCACAAACTCTCCCGTGTTCGTCTGGGCGCATCGCAGATGCGCCACCCGACCGGCGCACGCACGCGTGCGCCGAGAGGGCAACAATGCATTTGCTGGTGCGGACGTGAAAGGGGGAACGATGCGGTTCACCGACAAGGTCGCGGTCATCACCGCGTTTGCCAACGGGATCGGCCGTGCGACCGCGGAGATCATGGCGCGAGAAGGCGCAGTGATCGTCGGCGTCGACAATCACCGGGGCCGCCTCGACGAGGCGGTAGCAGCCCTGAGCGGGGCGGGCGGCAAAGCCCACGGACGGCTTTGCGATGCCCTCGATGCCGGGCAGGTCGAGGCCACCGTCGCCTCGGTCGAGAACGAATTCGGCACGGTCGACATCCTGGTCAACGCCGTCGGCGGCAGCACGATCATCGCGAATTCCGGCGCCGGGGTCGACGAGCTGACCCTTGCCGAATGGCAGCGCCTGATCGCCTTCAATCTCGACGGCACCTTTCTCTTCACCCACACCGTGGTGCCGATCATGAAGCGCCAACGCCGCGGCAAGATCGTCAACCTCGCCTCGATCGCCGGCCGCGGTCTGAGCCCGACGAGCAGCAGCGCCTATGCGGCGGCGAAAGGCGGGATCATCGCCTTTACGCGCAAGCTCGCCTACGAGCTCGGCCCCTTCGGGGTCACGATCAACGCGATCGCGCCGAGCCTGACCTTGACCGAGCGCATCCGCCCGCATTGGGAGAAGCGGACACAAGAGGCGCAGGCAGCGGAAATCGCCCGCACGCCGTTGCGCCGCGTCGCCGAGGCCGCGGACCAGGCCAAGGTCATATGTTTTCTGGCGTCGAGCGACGCCGATTTCGTCACCGGCGTGACGATCGACGTAACCGGAGGGAATTGACGACGATTGCTTCCGTGTGCTTCGAGACGCGCCCTTCGGGCACTCCTCAGCATGAGGTCAGTCGTTCATGGCATTAAACTAAATCCTCATTCTGAGGAAGCCGCGCAGCGGCTGTCTCGAAGAACGCACAACGCTGATCCAGCCGACGAAATCAAACGAGGACTGAACACATGACGACATTTATTCTGATTCACGGGTCCTATCAGGGCGGCTGGATCTGGCAGCGGGTAGCGGCCCGCCTGCGTGCTGGCGGTAATACGGTCTATGCCTCGAGCTTGGACGGCTGCGCCGAGCGCAAGCACCAGGTCCGCGCCGGCATCACCACCGAGACCCACGCCGCCGAAATCGCCGAGATGCTGTTCTACGAGGATTTGCGCGACGTTGTGATGGTCGGGACCAGTTCGGGCGGCATGGTACTGTGTCGCGCTGCTGAAGCGGCGCGCGACCGGATTGCCCGATTGGTCTTCGTCGATGCGCTGGCGCTCTTCGACGGAGAGCGGATCCGCGATATCGTCCAGCGCTCGACGGCGACGCCGAGCGGTCTCACTGCGGGGCCCTCACGTGAGGACGCCGAAACCCGGCTGTTCGCCGATCTCGACCCGGCGCCGCGCGCCTGGGCGCTCGATCGTTATACGATGCACCCGATCGGGATCTACGAGCACCCGGTGCAGCTGGCGAGCTTCTGGACGCAGCCATGGGCGGCGACCGTGATCTGGTGCCGTCGCGCGGTCAACCCGGGAGAGGCGCATCAGCGCCGCGCCGCCGAGCGCCTCAAGGCCAAGTGGTTCGAGCTCGATACCGGCCACTACCCGATGCTGAGCATGCCGGACGAGCTGACAGCACTACTGACCCAATGACAACATTGATCATTTGAGCTGGTCGGCGACCTTGTCGATGCCGGCCTTGGAGCAGACCTCGTCCTTTTCGCCGCCCGGCGCACCGGAGACCCCGACCGCCCCGATGACCTCGTCGCCGACCTTGATCGGCAACGCTCCCTGTGCCGCGATGATCCCTGTCAGGTGCACCGCGCCGGTTGTGGGATTGTCCTTTACGCGCTGGACAAATTCGCCCGATGGGATGCGAAACGTGCGCGAAGTGTAGGCCTTGCGCTGGCTGTTCTCCATCGTGTGCGGCGGAGCGCCGTCGCCGCGCACCGCGACGAGGACCTCGCCATTACGCCCGAGCACATGGACGGAGACGTTATAACCCTGCTTCGTACAGGTTTCGAGCGCGGTCTCCGCTATCGTCAAGGCCATCGCGGCGGACAGGCTCTTCTGGGTGAGCAGTTGCGCGCCCGCAGGCGACGCCAGCGCGTAGGCGAGGCCGATGGCGGCAAGACGTATGAAACTCGCTGGCATGCTGCCTTTCCTCCCTAGGATCAAGTCGAGCTGTTTGCTTGGGATGGCGCTCGTGCGCAAAGCCTATCACATACCGGGCCGCCAAACAGCGCGCAGGAGGCTTATGGATGATTCCACGACGCCGGATGCTGGGAGGGTTCGTTGCGTCGGCTGCCGGCTTCTCATTATCGCGGCTGTCAGTTGCAGCTGCGCTGGCGCCGACAGCGGCGCAAACAACCGGGCCGTTTTACCCGCTCGCACTGCCCCGCGATTCCGACAACGACCTGATCCACGTTGCCGGGCGTGATGGGGTGGCGAAGGGCACCGTCACCTATATCAGTGGGCGCGTTCTCGACCTGGACGGGCGACCCGTTTCCGGCGCCCGGGTCGAGATCTGGCAATGCGACGCCAACGGCCGCTATCATTACGTCCGCGACGACCGCGCAGGCCCGCCGCCCGACGAGAACTTCCAGGGCTACGGGCAGACGACGGCCGACGGAGACGGAGGCTACCGCTTCCGGACGATCCGGCCGGTGCCCTATCCCGGCCGCACCCCGCACATCCATTTCGCGGTCTCCGGCCCCGGCTTCCCGCGCCTCGTGACCCAGATGTACGTCGCCGGCGAGCCCCAAAACGAGCAGGACGGCGTGCTGATGAGCGTGCGCGATCCGGCCGCCCGCGCCCGATTGACCGTCCCGTTGCGGCCCGCGGCGGAGACCGAGCCGGGTGCTCTAGCCGGCACCTTCGATCTCGTCCTCGGCTGACGCCACGAGAAGCAGCGATGCGCCGCTCCCCGTTGGCGCTCAGCCGTACGGCTCTCGCCAGCTGCTCAATGCGTCACTTTCGGCAGCGTCGAGACGTTGAATGAACTGCTGTTCGGGCATGGTGGATGGCCGAAGCCGCTCTTGCTGATGCCGGTGCCCCCATCGGGGTTCGGCGTGATGTCAAAAATGATGTTGTCGGGATGATTCGCATCGCCCGCCACTCCGCCATCCGCTCCAACCGCCGCGAATTTGTCAAGCCCGAGAGCATTGCGAACACGCCAGGCGACATTGTGATCGGTGCAGGACGTATCGCCGCTCACGCCAACCCCGCCGACCTTCACCCCGCCCTTATAGAGCGCAAACCCGCCGCCGAATACGTTCACCCCGCCGATACGCGTGCCGACCATGGGGTCTTGCGCCGTGCCGAACAATATCGCGTTCCCCTGGGGGTACGCGGCCGTGGTGTCGACCGGATTGCTGTGCTGCAGGCCATAGAGGCTGCCGCCGGGCTGAACGGCCGAATACAAATTGGCCGTCGACAGAGCCAGGCCCATTTTGAACAGGTTGGCGGTCGCTGGGGGTGCGCTCGCACCCAAGCTGAAGCCGTTGGCCGTGTTCGCCTTTTGAGCGGAGATGACACGGCTGCCGAACCACTGATCCGTGTAGGAGCCACCCGAGAAAGCGACAGCGCAGACCGTGCCGTCATTGGCAACCAGTGTTGCCCACATGTTGAAGCCGAGACCGCCGTTAAATGTTCCAACTGCCGCGACAAGCGCGTTTCTGAGTGCGCCCTGGCTCGGCAGCCCGGAACAGGCCGGAGCGTCCGCAAAAGCGGGACAGGCGAATAAGGCAATGCCGAGGCTGAGCGAGCCCGAAACGACCCAACGTTGGATCTTCATCTTTCCTCCGATTTGATGGAATGATTGGCTCAAACGTGCGGCCCTCTCCCACCACCGAGCCGCAGGAGTTGTGGACGAAGCCGACAACTTTAGCAGACATCACTGGAAATAGAATGCCTCTGTAGAGATTAACCATTATTATCGCATCGGGTATCGCGGCGGTTGTGGATCCGTGAGATCGTTCGCCGCTCTACCGCGGCGCCGAGTGGGCTCGCCGCAGGGCCCTCGAGGGAGGACCCGGAAACCCGGCTGTTCGCCGATCTCAAACCGGCGACGCGCGCCTGGGCGCTCGAGCGCTGTCCGTTGCACCCGATCGGGATCTACGAGCTCCCGGTGCAGCTGGCGAGCTTCTGGACGCAGGAGTGGCCCGCGACAGTGATCTGGTGCCGCCGCACCGTCAACCCGGGCCAATCACGTCAGCGCCGGGCTGCCGACCAGTTGAAGGCAAAGTGGTTCGAGCTAGTGGTACGCTTCTAACGCTCGGCACCCGTGCAACATCGGCGGCAGAGCCACGGTGCGTCCTTCGAGACGCGCCCTCTGGGCGCTCCTCAGAGCGTGTGAATCTTTTGCCTCATGCCGGCTGATCCACTATATGTAGTACCCAAATGTCTCCACGGTGTGGGGATGTGGTATAATTCTGATCGAAAATCAAAAGATTCACACGCTCTCAGGATGAGGGATGCTATTGATGGCATTAAGAAAACCCGTCATCCTGAGGAAGCCGCGGAGCGGCTGTCTCGAAGGACGCACCGCGCCGATCCAGCTAATCGTCGATTTCTAAACATGCTCGTTCGAAAGGGATGACGGAAGACGAGGGGACAGGAGTCATCTGTTTGGTGTGTACCACTAGATACCGGCCACTATCCGCTGCTCAGCATGCCGGAGGAATTGACCGCGCTGCTGACCAAATAGTCATAATGGCCGGCCTCCGAGCTGGCCGGAGATTGCTTCGTCGCTCCGCTCCTCGCAATGACACATTGTCATTGCGAGCGCAGTGAAGCAATCTCGGTGGGACGGGGTTCCATCCTGCGCCAGTCGGTATGCGGTTGTCGCCGGCGACGGCGTCGGGGACGTCGACAAGCCGCGGGGCACGTCACGCTCCCGGTGATCCTGGGTCAAGCGGGTGCGCGCCCCTGCTGCCGGCGCAGATTGTCGATCCGTGCCTTCATCTCGGGCGCCGGCCAGTCTTCGAGTAACCAGCCGGGCAACGGTTCGCCGGAGCCACTGACCTTCAGCGCTTCGTCGTGGTCGTCCCGGCCCTCGGGGAAGAGCTCCAGCGCGTGGGGCAGCTCGTAATAGATCTCGAGCGTGTTGCCGTCGGGATCGGCGAAGTAGAAGCTGCGCTGATTGATGTGGTTGGTGGCGCGCAAGATCTCGACGCCGCTGCCGACGAGGTGGGTGTAGGCGTCGCGCAATGCCGCGTAGCTACCAACCTGGAAGGCGATGTGCCCGAGCCCGATCTGTCCGCGCTGCGGGCGCTGCGCTGTTTCAGGCGCCGGATGCTGGCCGATGTCGAGCGTGTGGAAATTGTCGCCCAACGTCATGAACACGCCGCCGTGCTCGGGGTCTTCCTCGGCGATCAGGAAACCGAGCACATCGCGGTAGAATCGCTTCGAGACTTGCTCGTCGGCGACCCTCAGATTGACGTGGCCGATGCCCTTCAACTTGATCATGGCGGCCTCCGTGACCTTTTTTGGATGATGCGACGGCAGGTTATGCCCGCGGCGCCCGCGCCGCAAGGGTAGAGCGTCGGTCTGAAGCTGCCATGCCTTTGCTTGCGCATGGGCTCAGGCCGGTCTCGCTCCGTATCGGCTGACCTGTTTTGTTGTTGCGATAATCATGATCAAGAAATTGCCTAATTCATTATGCATACTCTCATCGATAGTAGTCCCAGGGCTGAACGCTCATTTCAACCCGGGGGAGAGTCTCCGCTGCAGACCCGCTGCAGGAGCAGCGGACCCCAAGTTCCAGCACAATGGTTGGTTGCAGAGGGCGGCCGGCTCGATACGGCGGCCCGGTGCGAGCCTGTGTCCATTCGGATGGCAGCCATCTCGCACACGCAGCCAACATCGAGCCGACAGGCGCCGCATTCCGGTTATCCTAGCGCGGTGGCCGACGCCGCTCGCGCAGGAGTGAACTTAATGACCGTGAACTTATGACCATCAGTCTGGCCGCGGAACGCGGTGAACGGCGCCGGGTTGCGGAGAGCACGGCCTTCTCGATCCTTCTGGCGCTCGGCTTTTCGCATTTTCTCAACGACATGATGCAGTCGCTGCTGCCGGCACTCTATCCGATGCTGAAGGGCGCCTACGGGCTCAGCTTCGCCCAGATCGGAATGATAACCCTGACCTCGCAGCTGATCTCGTCCGTGCTGCAGCCGGCGGTCGGGATGTTCGCCGATCATCGGCCGCAGCCCTACTCGCTCGCTCTCGGCATGGGTGCGACACTCGTCGGCCTCGTGTTGCTGGCGAGCGCCGAAAGCTACCCGATGCTGGTCTTCGCGGCGGCATTGGTCGGCGTCGGTTCTGCGGTCTTCCATCCGGAGGCCTCGCGCGTGGCGCGCATGGCGTCGGGCGGCCGCCACGGCCTGGCGCAATCGCTATTCCAGGTCGGCGGCAATGTCGGCTCGTCACTCGGGCCGGTCCTGGCCGCGTTCATCGTGATCCCGAGAGGTCAGTCGAGCATCGCTTGGTTTTCTGCGGCGGCGCTGCTCGCGATGACCGTGCTATTCGCGGTCGGCAACTGGTACCGGCGCGAGCGCGCCGCTACGCCTCGCTCGCCGGGGCGGTACACGGCGGAGCGGCCCCAACTTTCACGGCGCAGAATCGGCTGGTCGATTGCGATCCTGCTGGCGGTGATCTTCTCGAAAGCCTTCTACACGACCAGTCTGAACAGCTATTACACGTTCTACCTGATCAGCAAATTCGGCGTGTCGATCGAAAACGCACAGATTTACCTCTTTGCCTTTCTCGCATCGGTCGCCGTGGGCACGTTGATTGGTGGTCCCGTGGGCGACCGGATCGGCCGCAAAGCCGTGATCTGGGTCTCGATCGTCGGGGTATTGCCGTTCACCTTGGTGCTCCCCTACGCGAACCTGTTCTGGACCGGCATCCTGACCGTCGCGATCGGGATGACGCTGGCGTCGGCCTCTTCGGCGATCATCGTCTACGCGCTGGAGTTGGTGCCGGGCCGGATCGGCATGGTCGCGGGGCTGTTCTTTGGCCTCTCGTTCGGCATGGCCGGGATCGGCGCGGCGGTGCTCGGCCGCATAGCCGATGCCACCAGCATCGACAATGTCTATCAGCTGTGCGCTTTCCTGCCGGCGATCGGCCTGCTGACGGCCCTGCTGCCTAACCTCGGCCGGTCGGTGCCGCGGCTCGCACGGGCGTGACGAACCGGCCATCTCGGCTTACCATCGGCAAAAGTGTGGAGGAGGCTGTCGATGTTGTTGTGTAACGCCTGGTACATCGCCGCCTGGGCCGATGAGGTCGGCGCAGAGCCGCTCGCCCGCCGCATCTGCAACGAGCCGATCGTGCTGTTTCGCGACGGCTCGAACCGCGTCGCTGCACTCGCCGACCGCTGCTGTCATCGGGGTGCGCCGCTCCATATGGGCACGGTGGTCGCTGACGGGATTCAGTGCGGCTATCACGGCCTCGTCATCGACGGATCGGGTCGCTGCGTGCGGATTCCCGGGCAGGTGCTGATCCCTGAAGACGCCCGGGTGAGGGGCTACCCCGCGGTCGAGAAGGACCAGTTGGTATGGCTGTGGATGGGTGATCCGGCCAAGGCCGACACGGCCGGGATCGTCGACTTTCCTTATCATAACGATCGCGCGAGGTGGCCCAACAAGCACGACGTCTATCCGATCAAGGCCAATTACATGCTGATGGTCGACAATCTGATGGACCTGACGCATCTCGGCTATCTCCACGCCAAGACGGTGGGCGGCAACCCCGCGGCGCATGTCGAAGCCGAGATGAAGACAACCCGGACCGCAAACGGCCTAAAATTCGTCCGCTGGTTGCGCAATTCAGTGCCGCCGCCAACTTACGTCAAGGCTGCCGGGTTCACCGGCCGGGTCGACCGCTGGCAGGAGTTCGAGTTTGTCGCTCCGAGCCAGCGTCCTGCAATGGACCGGTGCCACCGATGCCGGCACCGGCGCTGTTGGAGGCGAGCGCGAGGGTGGGTTCCAGTTCCGCCTGTTCCATGGCCTGACCCCGGAAACCGACACCAGCTGCTTTTACTTCTGGTCCGTGGCGAACGGCTACCGCCAGAACGAGCCCGAGGCGACGGAACAACTCTACCAGGAGATCGCCCCGACCTTTGTCGAGGACCGGGTCATGGTGGAGGCGCAACAGGCGCGACTGGGCGAATTTGGCGAATCCGGTCTCGTCGACATCGCGTCCGATGCCACGCGGATGCACATGCGGCGGATGGTCGAGCGGCTTATCGCCACCGCGCAATCCGATCTCGCCGCGGAATAGGCTTCTTCCGACGTGAGTGGGGCCTGCCGCGCGGGGCGGGGCCGGCGCTCAGGTCTTGACTTCCGCCGCCCCGGGATCACTCCCGCCCGCTGTCGGAGGCGTCTCGCGGCGTTGAAAGTCGAGTGCGGCGCCGTTCATGCAGTAGCGCTGTCCGGTGGGCTGTGGGCCATCGTCAAACACATGGCCGAGATGGCCGCCGCAGTGGCTGCAATGCACCTCGGTGCGGGTCATGAAAAAACTGCGGTCGGTTTGCGTTTCGACCCCTTCGTCGACCGGCGCCCAGAAGCTCGGCCAACCGGTTCCGCTGTTGAATTTGGTGTTCGAGGCAAATAGCGGCTGGCCGCAGCCGGCACAATGGTAGACACCCTCGCCGTACTCTTTGTCGAGCTCGCTCGACCCCGCGCGCTCGGTGCCGTGCTCCCGCAGCACCCGATATTGCTCAGGAGAGAGCTTGCGCCGCCACTCTTCCTCGCTCATCGCGACTGCGAATTTCTTGGCCGGCGAATGATTTCGGCCGCCGAGGCGGCCCAACAAGCCCTCTGCCATGATGCTCGCCTCTCGGACAGGAATGCAACGGAACGGGATATCGGGACGCCGATGCCGGCCGTGAAGAGGCAAGCGAGGCGGCGACTCCACAAATCCGCGAGGGCGAGTGGCCTGCTTCGCCGCGAGCTTAGTGCACCCGCTCGCCCTTGCCGGGGACCGGGCGCAACAATTCGGCCGTCGAGCGGGCGATCCAGCACCAGACCACGCAGGTCAGCTCGTCGTCGCCGCTCTGCAACCGCTGCACCTCTTGCCGCGCAATTTCCGCGGCTTCGGCGCCGTGCCGGCGGACGAGAAGCAAAGCGGCCTCCCAGATCTTGCGCTCGTTGGTCATCATCATCGAGGCCATCATAACAGCAAACCCCCGGGCTTCCCAGTGGGTTCCCGTGGATTTGAGGGATTCGCAGCGGCAGATCTGGCCGGGGGCTCGAAGCGCGGCCGGGCCTTCCAATATTTAGTTGCCGTTGGCCCCGGTCGACACCGAATGCTGCTTGCGCCGACCCTGGCCGTCCTTATATTCGCGCCATGCCCGACCTCTTCGACACACCAATCGCGCGAACCGCAGACAGCTATTCGGCGAAGGATATCGAGGTTCTCGATGGGCTGGAGCCGGTGCGGCGCCGCCCCGGCATGTATGTCGGCGGTACCGACGAACGCGGGCTGCATCACCTCGCTGCCGAGGTCCTCGACAACGCCATGGACGAGGCCGTCGCCGGCCATGCCACGCGCATCGAGATCGAGCTCGCCGCCGGCGATTGGGTTACGGTCCGCGACAATGGCCGCGGGATCCCGGTCGACCCTCATCCTCGTTTCCCGGACAAATCCGCCCTCGAAGTCATCCTGACAACCTTGCATTCCGGCGGCAAGTTCGGCGGAGACGCATACCGGACCTCGGGCGGTCTGCACGGTGTCGGCGTCAGTGTCGTCAACGCGCTCGCCGACCGGCTCGAGGTCGAGGTGGCGCGCGATCGGCGGCTGTGGAGCCAGAGCTATCGGCGCGGCGTGCCGGAGAGCGGGGTCGTCGACCGCGGGCCGGTAAACAATCGGCGCGGCACGACCTTGCGGTTCCATCCCGATCCCGAAATCTTCGGCGACATCGGATTTCGCCCGGCGGTCCTTTATCGCATGGCGCGCTCCAAGGCTTATCTCTTCCGAGGCCTCGAAATCCGCTGGAGCTGCGATCCCGGGCTACCGCGTCCGGAGGGGGTTCCGGCCGAGGCGCGGCTTCATTTTCCGGGGGGCCTCGGCGACTTTCTCTCCGCGAGCCTTGATGGTTGCGCGACGCTGACGCCGCGGCCGTTCCTTGGCCGCGTCGATTTTGCCGAAGGCGGCAGTGTCGAATGGGCGGTCGCCTGGCCGGAGGACGAGGAGGACGGGTTCAGCCATTCCTATTGCAATACCATTCCCACCCCCGAGGGCGGGACCCACGAAGCCGGTCTGCGCAGCGCGCTGCTGCGTGGCGTCAAGGGATATGGCGAACTCGTCGGCAATCGCCGGGTCGCCCAGGCGGCCGGTGAGGATATTTCATCGGGTGCGGCCATGCTGCTGTCCCTCTTCATCCGCGATCCCCAGTTTCAGGGGCAGACCAAAGAAAGGCTCGCCTCGAGCGAGGCGACAAAGCTCGTCGAAAGCGCGGTCAAGGACCATTTCGACCATTGGCTCGGCGCCGATCCGGCGACAGCACGCCTTCTCCTGGATCGCATCGCCGAACGGGCCGAAGAGCGGCAGCGGCGCCGCCAGCAACGCGAGCTCGCACGCAAGACCGCGACCCGCAAGCTGCGCCTGCCGGGCAAGCTCGCCGACTGCAGCCGCGACAGTGCGGCGGGCACCGAGATCTTTCTCGTCGAAGGCGACAGCGCCGGCGGCTCCGCCAAGCAGGCGCGCGACCGCGAGACCCAGGCGATCCTGCCGTTGCGCGGCAAGATCTTGAACGTGGCGAGCGCATCGGCCGACAGGATGCGCGCGAACCAGGAGCTCTCGGACATCATTTTGGCGCTCGGCGCCGGTTCGGGATCGCATTACCGCGAGGAGGCGCTGCGCTACGAGCGGGTCATCATCATGACCGACGCCGATGTCGACGGCGCGCACATCGCCTCGCTGCTGATGACGTTTTTCTTCCGCGAAATGCCGAGGCTCGTCGAATACGGGCACCTCTTCTTGGCACTCCCGCCGCTCTATCGCCTGACCCAGGGTGAGGTGACTCTCTATGCCCGTGACGACGCCCATCGCGAGGAGTTGTTGGAGAGCGCCTTCACCGGGCGCGGCAAGGTCGAAATCAGCCGCTTCAAGGGCCTCGGCGAAATGCCGGCACGCAATCTCAAGGCGACGACGATGGACCCCGCACAGCGCACATTGTTGCGGGTGACTTTGCCTCAGAAGCCCGACCCCGACGGGCTCGCGCTGCCCGCCGAAGAATTCGACCGCACCAAGGCGCTCGTCGAAACCTTGATGGGGCGCCGTCCCGAGCTGCGCTTCGAATACATTCAAAAAAACGCCCGCTTCGCCCGCGATCTCGACCTGTAAGGACCCACTTGCGCAAATCCGCAACCGCCCTTAACTAACGCTCGTCGACTCGTTTGAATTCGGCTTCCCGGCCTGCGCTCGTTTCCGATCGTTCGACCGAGTCTCCCGAGCCAATCGATGTCCGACGCGTCGCGCGCGAGCGCGGCGGTTTCGACGCTACTTGGAGTTACTGCTGATGGCGACCGGTACGGTCAAATGGTTCAATGCGCAAAAGGGTTACGGGTTCATCCAGCCCGACACCTCCGGCGCTGACGTGTTCGTTCACATCTCCGCCGTCGAGCGCGCGGGGATGGACAATCTGCGCGAAGGCCAGAAGCTCGACTACGAGCTCGAGCAAGGCCAGCGTGGCCGCGTTTCAGCGGTGAATTTGCGCCCGGTCTGAGGATAGGGCGGAATATCGACCCGGGGGCGCTTCGGCGCCCCCGTCCCTTTGTCGAGGAGATCTGTTTGGCCAAGGAAGACCTGATCGAATTCGACGGTACTGTGCAGGAACTCCTCCCGGATGCGCGCTTTCGTGTAAAGCTCGACAATGGGCACGAGACCCTCGCCTATTCGTCCGGCAGGATGAAGAAGAACCGCATCCGCATCCTCGCCGGCGATCGAGTCACTGTCGAAATGACCCCCTACGATCTGAGCAAGGGCCGGATCAACTTCCGCCACAAAGACGAGCGCGCGGCACCGCCGATGGCGCCCCGTCCCCAATATCGCCGGCGCTGATGCTGGCTTTCGAAGTACCTCGGCCGCGTTGACAACGGGGCCTGCCCTGTTCGGCGAGCATACCCTCACACCGAAAAAAGGTTTGACATTTCACGTGTCGAACCCAAATAAGCTACGGCTACAACAGTCTTAATTGTTACAAGAAGGCTACAACTTCTCGATGGGTTTTTCAGAACTTGGTCTATCGCCTGAAGTTCTTCAGGCAGTCTCCGAAGCCGGCTATACGATCCCCACCCCGATCCAGGAACAAGCGATCCCCCACGTTCAGCGTGGCCGGGACGTTCTTGGCTGCGCGCAGACGGGAACCGGCAAGACGGCGAGCTTTGTGCTGCCGATGATCGATATGCTCGCGGCCGGACGCTCGCGGGCGCGGATGCCGCGCTCGCTGATTCTTGAGCCGACACGCGAGCTCGCGACCCAGGTAGCGGCTTCCTTCGAACTCTATGGCAAGCACAATCGCCTGACGATGGCGTTGTTGATCGGCGGCGAAAGCTTTGTCGATCAGGAGCGCAAGCTTGATCGCGGCGTCGACGTGCTGATCGCCACGCCCGGGCGTCTTCTCGACCTCTACGGACGCGGCAAAATCCTGCTCTCCGATGCGCGCATCCTGGTCATCGACGAGGCGGACCGCATGCTCGATATGGGGTTCATCCCCGATGTCGAGCGCATCGTCGGCCTTTTGCCGGAGCCGCGGCAGACATTGTTCTTTTCTGCAACGATGCCGGCTGAGATCCGCAAGCTGGCCGACGCGTTTCTCCGCAACCCGGTGGAGATTGCGGTGGCACCTCCCGCTTCGCCCTCCGCGACCGTCGTGCAATCGCTCGCCGTGATCCGCCCGGAAGACAAGCGCCAAGCCCTGCGCCGCCTGATCGGCTCCGAGGACGTCAAGAACGCGCTGATCTTTTGCAACCGGAAACGCGACGTCGATATCCTGTTCCGCTCGCTCACCCGACACGGCCTCGATGCCGCGGCGTTGCATGGCGACATGCCGCAGCCGAAACGGACAGAGACCCTGGAGCGCTTCCGGAAGGGTGAGGTCCGGCTGCTGGTCGCCAGCGATGTCGCGGCCCGCGGCCTGGATATCCAAGGCTTGAGCCACGTCTTCTGTTTCGACGTGCCGATCCACGCCGAAGACTATATCCACCGCATAGGCCGGACCGCGCGCGCCGGACGGCTCGGCCGGTCCTTTATGTTGGCGGCGCCCGAAGACGGCAGAGCCGTCGCCGCAATCGTCAAGCTGATCGGCAAGGAGATCCCGCTGGGCGTCATCCCCGGGGTTGAAGAGGCCGAACTTGAATACGACGAGCGTCCAAGACGCGGGGCGCGCCGTCCCGCGCGATCCGATCAACGCCAGCACGCCCGCACACGCGATGCCGGTGCCCGGTCGGCGCCCGCCGAGGCTCGCCCGCCGCAGCGGGATCGTCGGCCTAGCGTGAAGAATCCGCCGCTACCGAACGTGGCCGGGTCGAACGTGACTCCTTTCCCGGGGCCCGCCGAGGTTCGCCGAGCGGGGCAACGGCAAGGCAAAGGGCAAGAGGATCGGCAGGTCGTCGGTTTTGGCGACGACCTGCCGGCCTTCCTCTCCCGCCCCCCGCGGATTGTCGCTCGTCCCTGAACGGTCCGAGAGCGAGCCGATGAACGGGGACGACGCAGACTGGGTTCGGGCCGCCGGGCGCGCCGATTTGACGGAAGGCGAGGTCCTTGGCGTCGAAGTCAAGGGCCGCTCGATCGCGCTTTACGACACCGATGGCAGCGTCTTTGCAACGGACAATATTTGTACTCACGCCTATGCCTGCCTGTCCGACGGCTGGCTCGACGGAGAAGTCATCGAGTGCCCGTTGCATGCGGCGCGTTTTGACATTCGCACCGGAAAGGTACTCGATCCGCCGGCGACTGAAGATTTGAAAACCTACCCGGTGCGGGTCATCGCCGAGGAAATTCAAATCCGGCTCGATTGAGCCGGGCGAAGCGCAAGTGACCCGTGCCGGTGCACAACTGTGCTGGCCTTCGGAGATGAACAAGCTTAGCCTTCGATCCAGAGGGATGAGCCATCTTTGAGGGGACCGATTACGATGCGCACCAGCTTTATCGTCAACGACATGACCATCAACCGGATCGTCGAGCAGGAGGCGGGGTTTACGCCGATCCTCGAATTCCTGCCGAGCCTGAGCCGAGAGCTGTTGAACGAGAACCGGTTGTGGATGGTGCCGGCGGCGCTCGATCCGGCCGGCATGGCGGTGCTGTGCTTCCAGTCCTATGTTGTCAAGACGCCGCACCACACGATCCTCGTGGATGCCTGTATCGGCAACGACAAATCGTTCCCGCATCGCCCGACCTGGCACCGCAAGAGCGACAGCAAATGGATGCAGGCGCTGAAGGCTGCCGGCGTGACCGTCGACGACATCGATTTTGTCATGTGCACGCACCTGCACGGCGATCATGTCGGCTGGAATACGCGCA
>WNFD01003375.1_pt1 | contig 16057 bp, 11 predicted proteins | sample 5400491 | NCBI WGS metagenome assembly WNFD01 (sample SAMN13153343, study PRJNA577476) | soil metagenome | isolation source: 120 cm saprolite under Douglas fir tree site 2 hole 2 replicate 2 | place: USA:California | collected 2015-04-18 | reverse complement strand
GCCGGTCTTTGTCCATCAGGCGAGCGTGATAGGTACGATTCTGGTCGTGCATCACGACCCCTTGGTTCGGGCCGCATCTCATACCCGGCCGGGCGCTCGCCGGATCACGGCGACACTGTTCCACTTTCAGTCGTGGTCGGTAGCCCGCACTGACCTCGTGCACACGCCCAGGATAGGGGGAGCAAAGCGAGGCCAGTTGGAAGTCGTCTTAGCGCTGGTTCTGGCAGCGACCGCCGCGCCCGGCCCACGCGGGCTGCGCCTGCCGGCTGTTTAGCAACACCGGTCGCGACCTCGACCGCGGCGGCGCTCAAGCCATCCGAGGTCTTGCTGGCCATCAGCGCGCCACGCGCAGGCGAAACCTTGCTCGAGGTCCCGCCGAGTGAGTCCGTGACGTTCTCGGTTGACTACTGGGGCCCGTTCCTGGTCGCGGCGGACCGTACGCATGGTGTGGACAGTTACCACCTGGTGTACATCCTGGACGTGGATGCGTCACAGTACATCGGCACGCTCCAGTCGATTCCGGACCGCGACCAAAACGTCGTACATACCACTGCAGCGCGCGTTACGTTCGACCATGTCGTGCCCGGGAGCCATGCCTTGACGGTGCTGCTGGCAGGCAGCAACAACGTTTCGGTCAATCCACCAGTCGCGGCGCGGGTCACTTTTAGGGTCTGGTGTCCCGGTACAACCAGGGGATGGCTACTGGCCGACGACGGTCAGCGTGGCGACCATGCCCTGCTGTTCGTGGCCGGCGATGGGGCAGATCAGTTGGTAGCGGCCGGCCGGTAGCACCATGTTGATTGTGCGCGACTCGCCCGGGCCGAAGTCGTCAGTACTGACGTCGATGCCCTTGCCGACGATTCGAAACGCGTGTTCCGTAGCGCCGGTGTCTTCGGACAGAAAGCGGATCTGGCCAGCTGGTACCCTGGTTCGCGACGGTTGGAGCTTCCACTCCGACAGGCTGATGTTGATGTCGCGGTCTTCGGCTCGTGTGCCGGCCGGCAACGGCGCGGGCGTGGGCGTTGGCGCGACTTGGGCCTGGGCCACCGCGGTGCCGTCTGACGTCGCAGTTGGCTGCTGAGCCGTGGACGAAGTGACGACTGGGAGCAGGTTGACCGCCGCCGAGCTGTGAATGCGCGAGATGGATTTGGGGCTGGAGTAATAGAGCGCACCGTCGGGCCCGGTGGCCACGTTCAGACTGCAGCCGTTCTTGACGATCTCCTCGAAGACCACGCGATCGCGACTCTCCGGAGCCAGGCGCACGCGCCGCAGCTGGCCTTGATGGTAATTGCAGTAGAACCAGTCGTTTTTCCAATCCGGGATCTGATCGGACGTATAGAAAGTCATCCCTGTAGGGCCGATCGGCGGATTCATGACCGCAATGGGATCGACGATACCGGCCTTGTACTTGTAACCAGTAGGGGGCCAGCCATAGTTGGCCCCCTTCAAAATGATGTCAAGCTCGTCATTGTCGCCGGGCCCGTTCTCGGTCGCGAGCAACCCATGGCTCAGCGGGTCGAAGTCGAAGCTGTACGGGTTACGCAGTCCGTATGCCCAGATGGCCGGCTGCTTGCCGGTCTGTCCGACGAACGGGTTGTCGGTCGGAATAGACCCATCCGGGTTCACCCGCAGGATCTTCCCCGCGAGTGTGCCGAGGTCCTGAGCGTTCGAGCCCTGGTCGTTGTCTCCAAGCGCGACGAAGAGTTTCCCATCCGGTCCGAAGCGGAGCGTGCCCGAGTTGTGAATGGGCGCCGACGGTAGGTCGCGCAAGATAGGTGTCAGATCGGTTCCCTTATTGGCGACGTCGGTCAAGCGCACCACCTCGTTGGGTCCATTTGGCCCACCGTTGTCCTGATCCTCCGGGACGGACGTATAGAACACATAAACGTAGTGGGTCTGGGCAAAGTTCGGGTCGAGCGTCAATCCGATCAGGCCCGTCTCGGGCTGACCGGCGACCTTGAACTGATAGAACGGGTCCGGCAGCAACGTGCCATTCTGAACCACGCGTATCTTGCCGGTGTGCAGCTCGTTATAAAAGAGCATGCCGTCGGGGGCAAATGCCATCGCCACCGGAAACTGCGCGTCCGCCAGGAACGTGTCGCTCACCACTCCAGATGGCATGTGCTCCGGTGGAGACGCACCCTCTGGCAGCGGCGTTGCAGTGGGGACCAGCGTAGGCGTGGCAGTTGGGTGAGCGGCCGGGACTGGCGTCGGCGTGGGCGTGCTGCCGGCCGCGGGTCGACCCGGTGCCACGATGACAGCCACCGGATCTTTTCCGACGGGGATCCGGGCGCTGATCTGGCTGCGGCGCGCATCGACCACTGCCAATGAGTTGTCGCCGCGATCGGCCACGTAGACGCGGGCGCCATCGAGGCTAACGGCAACGGCGGCCGGTTGACTCCCGACCAGGATCGGGGTGCCGACCTGGGTCAGGTCGGGGTCGACCGCCCACAGCTGCCCGGCATCGCCGCCAGTAATGTACAACTTGCCGTCGGGACCAACCGCGCCGGCCGAAGGACGGCCCGGCAGAGGGAGCCGGGCTGCAATTTGCTGGGTACTCGTGTCGATGGCAACGATCTGATTTATCGTGTCGGCGACGACATAGACGCGTTTGCGCGCCGCATCCGGCAGGATGGCGATTGGGCCGCCGCCCACCTCAACTTGCTGGAGCACCTTGCCCGAGCCGGCATCTATGGCCCAGACCGTCCCGCTCGCGAGTCCAGCTGCATACAGCACGTCACCAGCCGGACCTGCGGCCACGGCGAGGGCGACCAGCTGCCGTCGAATCTGGACTCCGGGGCTCTGCTCGCCAACGTCGACGTGTCCGAATTCATCATTGTTGGTGGTGTTGAGGAACACAATCGTGTTCGGGAGTGGCGGGGATTGGTCGCCGCCAATCAGGGCAACATACGCACGTCGACCGTCGGATGAGAACGCGGCTACGCCAGGGTTGTCGTGCAAACGCTTGTTGTCCTTGCGCTCCCCCTTGAGCAGATCGACGATAACAAAGTCGCTCTCGCCGGGCTTGCTGCTGAAGACCCAAGCTGTCCGACCGTTCGGCGCGAGGGCCATGCTCGCGGCCGGAATGCCCAGATCGAATGAAGATGTTTTGCTGGTGATGGAGTCGACCAACGTGACTTTCTGGTCGGCCTGACTGGCGACGGCCACGATCTCTGAAGACGCGGGGACTGGTGAGGCGGCCGCCAGGCTCGACCTCGGCGAAGCAGCCGGCGACGGCAAGCTGGCAACCCGCGCCGGTACCATAGTAGTCGCGACTTGGGGCGGTCCGAACGGCGTGAACTGGGGCGCCGCGGCGCTGGCAAAGCGGAAGCCGCCCAGCGCGGCCATCACGCCGGTCCCACCCAGAGCCAAGAACACAAGCGCCAGCAGTGTACCGCGAACCATTCGCATTTACTGGCCGTTCGCCGCGGATTGAAGGCCGCTCAAGGCGGCCTGGACCTTGGCATCATCACCGGCCGCGGCCTCGCGGGCCGTGGTCAGCGCCGCTCGCAATCGATCTGCGCGTGGATCAGTTACGCCCTTGAGCGCGGCCTCCGCCTGAAGCGCCTCGGCGTTGAGTGCGTCGCGGCGTTTGGCAATCTCATCAGAAGATTGATGTGGGTCACGCACAGCGTCACCCAAGCTGGTCAGCTTGTCGCGGACTCCCCCTGAGATCGCCTGAGGGTCGTACCCATTGCTATTTGGCGTGGCCTTAGTGGCTGCGTCTGTAGGCGCTACACCGCCGCCGCTTGCGCCTGTGACCAGACGTAACTGGACGCGGGCATCCGCCAGTTTCGACGTGTCCCCAGCAAAAGCCGCACGGATCGCGCCAACGGCGCCAAGGACCTGTTGCGCAGGTTTGCTCTGGACTCCTTTGAGAGTGGCATCGGCCTGGTCCGCCTGGTCGGCGAGCGACTTCTGGAGACGCAGCATCGACCCCGTGTCGTTTCTCTGCAGCGCGGACTGGAACGAGGAAACCGTGGAGTCCAGGTCTCTGGCGAAGCCTCTAATGTCGCTGATCGGCTTAGCGCTGGACCCGCCGGCTGCCGCGGCCTGACCGGAAACCCGGCCAAGATCCGCGCGCGCTGTGTCCGTCTTGGTAAGGTCGCCGGCGGCGCTCGCGCGCGCGCCCTTGATGGCGTCGCGCAGTGCGGCAGCCTGAGGCGACTGGTCGGAACCGAGCGCGGCTTCCTCCTGGGTCGCTTCGGTCAGGATCTCCTGCTGCAGACGCAGCAGGTCACCCTGGCTCCCCGTGGCTGTCGCCGTTTCAAAAGCGTCCATCTTTGCGGCCAGTGAAGCGGCGAGGCCGGCGTAGTCGGTTGCGACCTGGGCCTGGCCGGGTCCGGTGTCAAGCTTGTCGAGCATCGCGCTCGCGGTTGCCAGTGAAGTGGTATCGCCGTCAAGGCCTTTCTGCAGGAGTGCCAGCGCATCGCTAAGCGCCTTGCCCTGGTCTGCTTGGTCGCTCGCCGCGAGCTTCTGCGCGGCGGTAATTTCGTTCACGAGCTTTCCTTGTAGCCGCAGTGCGTCTCCCGCGTTCTTGCTCTGCACCGCCTGCCGGAAGTCGTGTAGGTCCACATTGAGCGTGTGCAGGTCGCCCGCCGGATCCGATGCTGTATCCGACGTCAGCGTGACGCCCAGAGATCCCGTGGAGCCACCGATCACCTGGCGCAGCGTGGTGTCGGCGTGCTCCAGCCCGTTGGAATCGCCGCCGATGCCCGCGCGGATTTGGGCGATCGCGCCACGAACGGATTGCGCTTGCGGCGACTTGTCATTCTTGATGCCCGACTCGGCGTCAGTTGCCGAGGTGAGCAGTTCGCGCTGGAGGCGCAGCGAGCCGGTCACGTCTTGTGTCTTTAGCGCGCTGCGGAAGGCACTGAGCTTCGTTTCGAGCGCCGTCGCGGCTGGATCCAGCGCTTGCCCGGGGGGAATTGGCGTGGGCAGCGGACGCGGCGTTGGACGGGGAGCAGCGGTCGGCCGCGGCGTGGGTGGCGCAGCGGGGGGCGTGTCGGCCATGACAACGTCTGTCGCGGTCGTCTGCGCCGCCACCTCCGCAGTAGTGTCCGTCGGCGCGGCGACGGCAACGCCAGGCGTCGTCACGTCGGCCGTAGGCTGCGGCGTGGCCACGCTGAGGGAGCCTGCCTGGCAGCCCACGAGGACGACGAGCGCCAGAACGATACCCGCTTGAAGCGGTCTGATGGGTAAAATCGAGCGCAGACGAAACATGTAGGTCAAGTCCCTTCAGTCAGGGGGTTGGTTGGCGGTGGAGTCGCGGCCGCGAATGTGGCCGTCACCTCCGTCTGGCTCTGCTGCCCAACGAAAATGAGCTGGTTGTTACCCGTCAGGTCTGGCAGCGTGAACGCGTTGGTGGTCGTGAAGCGGCCATCGGCATCAGCGGTGACCTGCGCAACCGGCTGGCTGAGTCGGGTGTTGACAAAGACCTGGACGACCTCGCCAGGGACGAAATCTGTACCCGCGAACCCCACCGCTGCGTGCGGCGAGGCATAGTAATTGTCGAGTATTGCCCAGGGGTGGAAGCCCTGGATATTGAAGCCCACCGAGACAGGCGTGTTTGAACTAAGTCCAACGAACGACAAGGTGTAGTCGCCGGGGCTGACAAGCGGAATGACCATGTTGCGCCTAGTGATGTCGCCCCGACTGTCCGCGACGACGGTCGTCAGCGCGCCGGCGGTCCGATCACCCAGGTACACGTCGACCTGCTCACCTGGAACGAAGCCATTACCGGCGAAGCTAAACGCGTGGGTCGGCTTGCCGGTGTATGTATCGAGATGGACGGCCGGCGGTTCCCACTGGATCGGTCTATCCGTTTGCGCCGCGACCGTGGTAGGCAGGCCGAGGATGGCCATGCTCAGGATTGCTAACCCGGTGCTCAGCTTCGACATGCTCAGGCCTCCTTGGGCGGAATGGTGAGTTGCTCACCTATCTGGATGAGGTTGGGATCGTTGCCGATCGTCGCCCGGTTGGCGTCGTAAATGGCAGTCCACCGGTTCGCATCGCCGTAGAGCTCGTTGGCAATTGACGGCAAGGTGTCGCCGTCGCGAACCGTGTAGGTCTGGGAAGCGGCCGCGGCCGGTGGTGGCGGAGCTGGACTGGCGGCTGGAGCGACGACGTTCGCAGTCTGATTTGGCTTCGGCGTGGCACTGGTCTTGGCCGCGATGGTCGGACTGGCCTTCGGCGTAGCGCTTGGCTTCGCGGTTGGACTGGCCTTCGGCGTGGCACTGGCCTTGGCTTCGGCTGTCGCACTGGCTTTGGGCGTGGCGCTTGCTTTGGGCGCCGCCACGGGACTCGAGGCCGCGACCGGTGAGACGCTAACAGCGGGCCGCCGGGCGGGCTGTGCCGCGGTCTGCTGCGCCGCCGTTGCCAATTCGCCGGTGGATGCGTCTGTCAGGGCCGGCGGGCCTTCGACCACGCCGACGACCTGCGGGACGTCGGGTCCGTCGGTGAGATCACAGGCGAACGCTGCCTGTGGTGGTACCTGGACTGGTACGTCTGAGGCGATCACCTCGAGGGCCGCGGTGGCTACGGCGTCGGATCGGCTCCCGATCAGGCTGAACACCAATTGGCCTGGCGTTGCGTCGCCAGGCACGACATACGATCCACCGGAGGCCGCGTTGCCCTGGGGATCGGTGCGGAAGCAGCTGACCTCCTGTCCAGCGCTGTCTTGCGTCCGCCCGACGAGCGCGTGCACGATTTCATTGCGGGCAAATCCGATGGCGTAAAACGTCAGCGTCGTCCCCGGTCTACCGCCATAGGTACTCGGCTGGGCGCTGGGGGTATAGGGTAACGTGTCGAAGCTCGCCGTAGTGGGTGCCTTGCTGTCCTTGCCCATGAAGATGAGGGTTTGCTTGCCCTTCAGACCGAACGGCACCAGGAATCCGCCCGAGTTGGTGAACCCGCCACTGTCGTCGGTCTGAATCGTGGTCAGTGGTGGCGCATCGGGATTGTTCAGATAGACAGTCACCGCCTCGCCGGGACCGAAGTCCTTGCCGGAAAAGCTGAGCACGTTGTCCGGTTTGATCGCGTAGCTGGAGAGGTCCACGTTCGGGTAGAGGTTCAGCATCTGGAAGGGAACGGTCACCGGCGACTGGCTCTTCTGGCCAACGAAGATGAAGCCGTTGTTGCCGACGGCCCCGAACGGCACCCGCACCGAGCCCTGTCGAACGCCACCGGACTGGTCCGTATGGATGGTCCCGATGACGTCGCTGGACAGATCGTTCCAGTACACGTTGACGTCCTCGTCCGGACCGAACCCGGCCGCGGAGAGCTGGACCGTATCGCCCGATTTGGCCGCCTGTGTACCGAGCTTGACCTGCGGCGAGCCACCCGCAACGACCGCGGTTGCACGCGCAATGTTGCCGCTTTCGCGTTGGGTTGCTTCAACAATGAAGTTGCCGCGCGGCAGCGAATCAGGCACGGCGAACGTTACGCCGCCGAATCCACCGCTCTTGTCTACCTGGACGAATGTGAGCGGATCGACGCTGTCGGAAACCTGCTGCTTAACGTAGATGTCAACCGTGGCGCCAGGGTCGAACCCGCTACCTGTCACTCCAACACTGGACCCCTGCCGCACCGTGCTTGGATTGAGCAGGAGTAATGGCTTGGCCTGAATCGATACGGCGGTGCCCTGAATCTGGACAACCACTGGCGTGGGCGTTGGACCACTCGGTCTTGCCGCCGCCGTCGCGCCCGGCGTACCACCCGCGGGCGCGGCCGCCGCACTCTGGGTCCCAGCGGCGGCACCTTGGGTCAGCCGTACAAGGCCACCCGCCTGGGCGCTGGCGCCCGTGGTGTCCACCGCCACTTCGTCGCCCGTGCCGGGTCGCGCTAACACCAGGCGCACCACCACAATCACCAGCACCAACCCGGCGCCAATCAAGATGAGGCGTTGCTTCATCGCCACACTCCGACTGCCGGGGTGGATTGCTCGCGATCTCGCATAAGTTGGACTCCTTCAGGTGGCGCTGAGGCATCGCCGAATGCGCGTGCTCTGGGACACACACTAGTGGTGCAGTCCTGGCTGCGCCCCGGTTCGCTTTCTGAACGGCCTTGACGGCGACAGGACGAGCGGTCCGGCAACGTGCCGCCCGACAGGTGTCGTCCGGGCGCGAGCAAGCCCCCGCCAACTCCAGTTCGGGAAGCTGGGTCTAAGGTGGTCCATGAGGCACGAGCCCGGGCGCCCGACAGCGCCGTCGACCGTACCGGGCCGCACCTCCAAATAAAAAGGAGACCCTACATGTCAGGCGCAGACCGGGAGCTTGCCTCTCGACTGGGCAAGTTCCTGGTCGTCGGCGGCACAGGTGTCGTTCTCAATAACGCCGCCCTGTACGCCTTCTATCAGCTGCTCCGCCTACCGCTGGTGGTCGCGTCCGCACTCGCAGTCGCACTGGCGATCGGCAACAACTACGTCTTGAACGATCGTTGGACCTTTAATCAAGGTGGCCACGCGGCGTCGTTTCGGCGCTTTCTCCGGTTCAGCCTGGTCTCGCTGGCCAGCCTGACCATCACGACAGCCACGCTTTGGGCGCTGGTTAACTTCTTGAACATCCCATTCCTCGTGGCCAACATCGTCGGTATCGCCCTCGGCACCGGTTCGAATTACATCGGGAATCTGAACTGGACCTGGAGCCGGAGCAGCGAGCAATGACCATCCTCACCGACGTTCTGGTACTTGGGTCGCTGCTCTTGTCAGTGCTGTTGACCATTCAGTCAGCCTACACGCTGTACCTGATGCTCTATACCTGGGACCGCCCGGAGGCCTATCAGAAAGCCAAAGCGCCAGCGCAGTTCCTGGCCGCTCAGAAGTCTTTCACGATCATGCTGCCCGCGCGGCACGAGGAAGACGTCATCCAGTCCACGATTGAGCGCGTTGTGCGTGCTAATTACCCACGTCACTTGCTCGAGGTTGTCGTGATCTGCAAGACCGACGACCAGGGGACCATCGGCAAGGCTGACGAGAAGATCGCCCAGCTACGTATGGAAGGTCTCGACAACGTGCGGGTCCTGACCTTCAGCAACCAACCCACGAACAAGCCACATGGCCTGAACGTCGGACTGGCGAGTACCAACCATGAGGTGGTAACCATCTTCGATTCCGAAGACGACATTCACCCGGACATCTTCAATGTCATCAACACGGTGATGCTCCAGGAGGGCGTCAACGTCGTCCAGAGCGGCGTCCAGCTGATGAACTACGAGTCCAACTGGTACTCCACGCTTAACGTGCTCGAGTACTTCTTCTGGTTCAAGAGTCGCCTGCATTACCACGCGCGCGCGGGCATGACGCCACTTGGTGGCAACACCGTCTTCTTCGCCAGGTCCGTTCTCGAGCGAGCTGGCGGATGGGATGAAAACAACCTGACCGAGGATGCTGACGTCGGCATTCGCATCAGCTCCATGGGTGAGCCGGTGCGAGTGGTCTACGACGATCGCTATGTTACCCGAGAGGAGACTCCGCCGACCCTGGATCACTTCATCCGCCAGCGCACTCGCTGGAGTCAAGGATTCCTGCAGACATTGATGAAGCGTGAATGGACCCGTCTGCCCAATTTCGAGCAGCGTCTGCTGGCCATTTACACGCTCGCCTTCCCGAGCATCCAGGCCTTGCTTGGGTTGTACGTGATGGTCTCGCTCGCCACGATGTTCACGATCAAGACGCCGGTCCTGGTGGCGATTGCATTGTCGCTGCCGCTGTACCTGCTGCTGGCACACCTGCTCTTATCGGTCATCGGACTCTACGAATTTGCCGATGCACACCAGCTCAAGCCCTCGTGGAAGACACCGCTGGTGATGATGCTAACGTATTTGCCATACCAGTGGGTGCTGTCGTACGCGTCAGTGCGGGCGAGCATTCGCGAGCTGCGCGGCATCAACAACTGGGAGAAGACGGCCCACGTCGGCGCACACCGGTTGGAGCCTCAGCATGTTGGCGGCGCTGCTGCCGGTGCAAAGGCCTAGTGAATGGCGTGGAAGACACAGATGGACAGGCTTCTGGTTGTTCTATCGCTTGCCACCGGCGCACTCACCCACGGCTACAACCTGTTCAATTATCCGCTGTACGTCACTGACGAAGGCATCTACATCCAACAGGCATGGTCGGTCCTGCGCGAAGCGCGGCTGTCGCCATACACGTACTTCTATGACCACGCGCCCGCTGGGTGGCTCGTCATCGCCAGTTGGGTGGCCATTCTGCCATCGCAGTTCCAGACGTTCGGCAGCGCGATCGACACGGGCCGAGCGCTGATGCTGGTCGTCCACATCGTTAGCACCTTCTTGCTCTATCGGGTGACGGCGCGCCTCTCAGGCAGCACGGCCGCGGCGGTAATAGCCGCATTCTTCTTCAACGTCTCGCCGCTGGCCATCTTCTATCAGCGTCAGTTGTTACTCGACAACCTGATGGTCATGTGGGTGCTAGTCAGCCTGTACCTGGCTACCAGTGGCTCGGACTGGCGACGCGGAGACATGCGGATCATGGCCGCGATCCTGAGTGGGCTGACGTTCGGGGTAGCAGTGCTGACGAAGGAGAACGCCATCTTTTTTGCGCCGGTGATCGGCTATCTGCTCCTTAGACGCTTGCAAGGCCGGATGAACTACCGGTTCAGTGTCGGGTTCTGGTCGTTTTCAGCGGTGTCGATCGTCTCCCTGTACTTTCTCTACGCGACGCTCAAGAACGAGCTGTTTCCTTCAGGTTTCAGCTTCGACTTGAACAATCCGCCGGCCGACCACGTCTCGCTGCTGTACACGATCTGGTGGCAACTGCACCGTAGCCAGGGCAGCATCCTCAATACCAGCAGTCCCGTTTGGCAGTTCTCCCTCGGCGCATGGCTGCCAAAAGACACGTTCATCCTCATCGCTGGGGCGGGTGCCGCGCTTGTAAGCCTGACGATCGGAGTCCTGTCAAGGGGCCGCCGACTGGAGGGTGTGATCGTCTCGGCGCTGGCTCTGAGCTACGGCATTTACCTCGCCCGCGGCAGTCAGATGCTGGAGTTCTACGTGGTCCCCTTGCTCCCTTTTCTGGCCATGAATATCGGTTTGGTGGGAGGTTGGGTGTTGTCCAGAGTACCGGCGCTACTGCGACCGGTGCCAGTCCTGGCGCTAATGGGCGTGTTCGTCTTCAACCCGGCGTGGGGGTATGTCCTCGTCGTGGACCAGTTCGGTCACGTGGTACCGCACGACCTGTACAAGCTGAATCAGACGGGCATGCAGACGGAACAGTTGCAGTGGATCCGGCAAAAGATCCCGCCCGACGCCAAGCTCATCATCGACGACGACATGTGGGCCGACTTGCACGATCAGAAGCCGTACTACAAGTGGGCTCACTCCCATTACAAGGCCGCATCCGACCCAGATGTCCGCGACAAACTGTTCGGCAAGGACTGGCGCAACATCGATTACATCGTGATGTCCAACAAGATGCGCGATGCCATGCTGCTGAACAACGCGGACGGCGGAGAGACGTGGATCCTGCAAGCGCTCGACCATTCGCAGTCGGTCTGGTCCGTCGAGCACGGCGACGTGAAGCTCGAAATCGATCGAGTCCAAAAGTAATTCTACTGGAGTCCAAGGTGATGAACAGCAGCGTGGTCATAATCCCAACCTACAACGAAGCCGAAAACCTGACAGCACTCGTCGAGAAAGTCCTGGATCAGATTGGCTTCGACGTCCTGATCGTCGACGACCATTCCCCTGACGGGACTGGCCAGCTGGCTGAAATGCTGATCGATCTATTCCCAGACCGGGTGGCGGTGCTGCACCGCGCCAGCAAACAGGGCCTGGGCACGGCCTATCGGGCCGGCTTTAGCTATGCCCTAACGCGCGGGTATCAGCACATCTTTGAGATGGACGCCGATTTCTCGCACGATCCCAGTGCGCTACCAGCGCTGCGTGCCGCGTTGGACGATGCCGACGTGGTGCTGGGTTCGCGGTATGTACGCGGTGGCGGGACAAAGAATTGGCCAATCGCCCGCCGATTGCTCAGTCAGTGCGGTTCGCTGTACGCCGCCTGGATCCTGGGATTGCCATTCCACGATCTAACCGGTGGGTTTAAAGGTTTTGCCGCGCGGGTCCTCAATGACTTGGATCTTGATGCAATCCGGTCCAATGGCTACGCGTTCCAGATCGAAGTGACGTATCGAGCCTATCAGAGCGGATTCCGCATCGTGGAGCGACCAATCACGTTTGTTGACCGACGTCTGGGTCATTCCAAGATGCGCCCGGCCATTGTGGCGGAGGCTGTCCGCATCGTGTGGTCGCTGCGTTTCGGCCGGCGTCCGGCACTGCTCCAGGAGGTTCGTCCGTGAAACTGAGGCTGGCCATTGCGCTCGCCGTCGCCGTCGTGGCCGTCGCCGCCAGCGGCGTTTTCATCCTGAGCGGTGGTTGGCCTGGCACGCAATCAATGCCAGGGGTACTGCCACCAATCACGGGCGTGATTCTACCGATCGCGCCGCCCGCGCCGACCAACAGGTTGATTTCCGCGGGACAGCCAGCGTTCTGGGCGGGCCTGAACTATCCATGGAAAACCGGGCAGGACTTCGGCACCGGTGGTTGGGGACACTCGGGCGTGAGCGATTCCACCACTTACCGTGAGATCGATGCCGACTTCGCCAATATGGCTGCGCAAGGTGTACGAGTGGTGAAGTGGCGCGTCTTCAGCGATGGTCGTTATGGTCTGCAGCTCGGCGATAACGGGACGGTCACCGGCCTCGACGAGTTCTTCTTGCCCGACCTGGATGCGGCGCTAGAGATCGCGCAGCGCCACGATCTGTACCTGGTGCTCACGCTGTTCTCCAGCGGATTCTGGACGGCGGACTGCCAGAGCGGTACGGTGCACCTCGGCGGCCAGGCCGACACGCTGACGGATCGTGGCAAACGGCAGGCCTTAATCGATCGCGCGGTTGTCCCCCTGCTCGACCGTGTGGCCGCGAGCGACCGCGTTGTCGCGTTCGAGATCATCGCCGAGCCAGAGTGGGGTATTGCGGAGCTGAACCAGGAGCGGGACGCGCGTATCAAAGTGCCGTTGGGCATCGTCCACGACTTCGTGGCTGAGATTACGCGGGCAATCCACCAGCACACACGCGCACTGGCCACGGTGGAGTCCAACCGTTTCAGCAACATGCACACCTGGCAGGGCATGGGTCTCGACTACTACAGCTTCAGCTGGTACGACTGGCTCGAGCCTTACGAGCCGTTGGCGACGCCCGCTAGCGCGGCGGACCTTGACCGGCCAATTGTCATCGGTGAGTACCCGGCTGGCGGCAGTGCCTATTATGAGTTGCCACAGGTCCTGGACAGCGCGCACTCGCTCGGTTATGCCGGCGCGTTTGGCTGGAGCTACTGGGACGGCGATGGCATCAGCCACTGGCGCCGGGTTGCTCCGACCTTCAGCGCATGGGTCGCCGACCACTGGAGTGAAGTCAGCATGGACGGCGCAGCTCATCCCGCGCTCGACCGGATCCAGGAGCAACAGTACCCGTACGCCTATCAGAATCTTGCGCTGCAACTGGACGCAAACGCCGTACTGGCTGAGATGAAGATAAGCGTCCCCTCAGGTGAGGCGTATGTGCCGCACGCCTACCTCTACCAGGTGGGCAACACACAGCCACTGGAGGATGTGCGTTTGACCGCGGCCGCGGGCCATCCGGGCGAGCTTGCGGCCCGCTTCTCCCAGGCAGTTGAAGGCCCGGCGTATACGGTCAGTCTGGGCATCTTCGACCCCAGCGGTTCCCTGCGCAAATGGTTCAACAACATTTCGACGTTTGCGATTGTGGGCGGAAGCCTCACCACGCCGAAGGTCGACACGCTGACGACGGAGCTCGGATGCGCCGCCTGAACGTGCGCGTGTGCGCGCTCGGAGCCGGGGTGGTTGTCGCGGTCGCCGTCGCCCTTCTTGTACGGACCCGCGTGGCCGTGAACCTACCCGCACCAATCGCCGTGAACCTACCCGCACCAATCGCCGTGAACCTGCCCGAGCCAATTGCCGCGAACCTGCCCGCGCCACTTGCCACACTCGATCCGTTCGCGGCGTGCCGGCACGATCCGGCCAATCTCGCGCCCCTGCCTGAGGGGACCACCTTCCATACCTGTGGCGCGCGCATACTCGGGGTGGACGCCCAGCCGGTACAGATCACCGGTGTGAGCTGGTTCGGTATGGAGACGGGGACGTACGCACCGCACGGTTTATGGACGCGCAACTGGCGGGCCATGCTCGATCAGATCGCCACGCTGGGCTTCAATACTGTCCGTCTGCCATTCAGCAATGACGCGCTCGTCGCGGGGCAGATGCCCCAGGGCATCAACTATGACATCAATCCCGATCTCGCCGGTAAAAGCGGGCTGCAGGTGATGGACATGCTCATCCAGGGCGCCGGCGACCGTGGGCTGAAGGTCATCCTGGACCGCCACCGGCCAAAGGCTGACGCGCAGTCGGAGCTGTGGTACACCGACGCAGTCCCCGAGGATCGCTGGATCGCCGACTGGGTCATGCTGGCCCTACGCTACAAGGGCCAGCCGGCGCTGATGGGTATGGACCTGCACAACGAGCCGCGTGGTCCAGCCACATGGGACAGTGGAGATCAAGCCACTGATTGGCGGCTCGCTGCTCAACGCGCCGGCAACGCTATCCTGGCGGTCAATCCCTACGTCTTGATTTTTGTCCAGGGTGTCGAACGCTCGGGCGACGACTGGTACTGGTGGGGCGGCAACTTTCCGCACACGGAGTCGGCACCCCTGCAACTCGACGTTCCAGGCCGAGTGGTGTACTCGCCACATGACTACGGGCCCGGGGTCTACGCTCAGCCGTGGTTCAGCGCCGCGGACTTTCCAAACAATCTACCCGCGATCTGGGACTCGCACTGGGGCTATCTGGCCAAGCAGAACCTCGGGCCGGTTGTGCTGGGCGAGTTCGGCGGTCGCTCAGTTGGCGACGACGCCGACGGGGTATGGCAACGCACACTCATGGACTATGTCCAGCAGAACGGATTCGGTTGGCTCAGCTGGGCCTTCAATCCGGACTCAGGCGATACTGGTGGTCTGCTCAGCGACGACTGGCTGAATGTGGTCCAGGCCAAGGCGGACCTGTATCAGGGCCACCTGGCTGCACCCCTAGACGTTGGCTCCTCTGGAGTTTTCGGACTGGCGCAGGGGCGGCTGGGCGTCCGCGGCCGCAGCACGAGCCCAGGTGCGCAGACCAACAATCTTGGCTTCGTGCTCCAGATCGTCAACGATGGCCCAAGCCCGATAAACCTGCACGACTTCGAGCTGCGGTACTGGTTCAGACCTGGCCCGCTGGGCGCCGGCGGCAAAATTACCCAGCAAGTCGATATCGACTACGCCGCCGTCGGCTCGAACAATATCAAGCCGCAAATCAGCCCGGTAGATCCGAACGGACTGGCAACATTGCGACTCCAGTTCGCGGACGCAGCCGGCTCGATCAAGCCCTACACCTCGAGCGGTGACATCGCTGTACGCCTACACAAGTCCGACTGGTCAGCGTATGACCAGTCCAGCAACTTCAGCTTCAAATCCAACACGGCGCTTGGCGATTGGGACCACGTCGGACTGTATCGCGCGGGCGTGCTCGTCTCTGGCACACAACCTCCGGCCGGCCCAGCAAAGTAACCCAGCCACTCCTGATACGAAACGCTCGTCAGGAGGCTGCCGACAGCCCAGGTTCGTTCAGGTCTCCGACGGCATGATCGCTTCGGATAGCGTGGTACAGGGCGGTGATAACCGGATTTGGCTCCAGCTGCAGCTTGGTGGCGAGATGGTTGCGCAGGCGGGTATAGACGCGCAACGCCTCAGTCTTGTCGCGCTTGAGCGACAACCATTCCATCAACTGCTGAGCGCTGCTCTCGCGCAGCGGATCCTCGCGGGCGGCGCGCTTGAGCAGCTCGATAGCTCGAGCGTGATCGCCACGGGCACCGTGCAGCCGCGCAGCGTCCTCGAGGGCCTGCAGGTACTGCTCACGCTCCGCCACACCATGGCTACTGGCCCAATCATCGTAGCGGAACTCCGGCAGGAGCTCTGACCGGCGCAGGGCGAATGC
>WNFD01010188.1_pt1 | contig 16058 bp, 11 predicted proteins | sample 5400491 | NCBI WGS metagenome assembly WNFD01 (sample SAMN13153343, study PRJNA577476) | soil metagenome | isolation source: 120 cm saprolite under Douglas fir tree site 2 hole 2 replicate 2 | place: USA:California | collected 2015-04-18 | reverse complement strand
TGCCCTCATCGCTTGTTAAATGGCATTGACCTTGACTCCTTGACGGCCTAGATCCATAATGAGGCTTATGACCGCGAGTGCTGTCGACGTCAAGAAGGGAACCCGGAAGCGCTCCCGTGGGAAGGTGGCACCTAGCAAGGCGGCGCGCCCGCTAGATCGGGTGACAACCAGTTTCGTCGGCATCCTGAGGCATAAGTTCCGTGACCGTCTCGAAGCGCTGGTCGCAGCCGGCCTTGACGTCGCGCTGATCGAAAAGGTGTCAGGTCAGTTAGCAGATGCAATGTTGAATTTACTACCCGAGCCTAACGTTGCGGCTCGAGTTAGCGGACCCGTTTGGACGACCGAACAAGTGCGACTGGCTCTGGCACGTGATGGTAAACCGGTCAGCAGGCAGGCCATCGATGACCGAGTGAAGCGCGGCACACTTCTGGCTCTGCAGGTCAAGGAAGCTGGAGAGCGAGCCTACCCTTTGTGGCAATTCAAGCAGGATACGTACGGCTGGACTGTGATGACGGGCCTTGCTGACGTTCTCCAAGCCATCCCGGAAAGTTCAATGAGTAGGTGGACGCTGTCCAGTTGGCTACAGCGACCGAACCAACTCCTCAACAACCAATCGCCGCTCGAAGCGCTCCAGAAAGGCGATAGCAAACATGTCTTGAGTCTCGCGAACTCGGCGGCCGAGCGCTGGTCGCACTGACGGCGACCAAACGCGCGACCCTTGCGCAGAAGGGCCCGCCGGACCCCGAGGACCTGATCGGCTTTCCCGTGAGTTTCCGACGCCGAGGCAAGCCCTGGCGTGCTGGTAAGAATGTCTTCTCGAACCCGTGGTGGTGGTGTCCAAATCAAGACTGTCGGTTCGATCTAGGCATATCTCGAGTTGGGACTCTTTACCTTGGTATTGGGCAGTTGGCTGGTCTGATTGAGGTCCTCGGCCCAGAAATTGCCGGGGGATCAGTACACGAGGAAGATCTGCGGTCCAGAAGCGTGTTCGGCCTTGATCCTATGCTGACGACGCCTTACCGGGTTGCGAACCTGGTTGACAGGCGGGCAGCCGGATTTGGCGTAACAAACGAACTCTCAATGATGACGCCATACGACTTGCCACAGCAGTGGGCTTCGGCCCTCTTTCGAGCCGGATTGCAAGGCATTCAATATCGATGTCGCTTCGATCCGGGGCCCATCGCCGCCGGGCTAGCTCTGTTCGACCGCTCGGGCCAAAATTCGAAGAATTGGCCGACAAGCGGCAAACGGTCTGCGTGGTCGTTACGGAAACGCCTCTTCACTGAATACGGAGTTCGAACGATCCAAACGCCGAGCATCCGTGATCTGCCTGCGGCACGCCCACCCAAGTAAGGCTCTCAGAGCTGCTCGTTGTCAGCTTCGTCAGTTCCCGCACTTCGCTGGTTCAGACGACTTGGAACTGACCGGGACATGTAACTTGAAGGTTCGGGCCCTCCAGGGTGATCGGACCAGTGACCGCTCCAGCAGGCACGAGGACCACTACGCTGCCGGACCTCACCTGAGTTGGAGACGTTGGCACACCGCCAAACCTCACCAAGGCAATCTTCGATAACCCCTGGCCAACAATCGTGACTCGGGTGCCGATGCCACCCCGATCCGGAGCGAAGCCCGAGACTTGGACCTGGTCTGCTGCTGCAGCTGTGTGGTCTTCGCCTTGCGGAGCTGGTGTAAATAGAGCCTCAAACACTCCCTTAAGTTTCTCTAATGCCTGCGCCAGGAACAAACCGACTAGGGCTGTAATAGCTGCAAACCCATACGGGCTGGTCTCTGCGGCGGTTGCGGTCGGAGAAAGTAGACCTCCCCTTAAGACGAAATAGAAGAGCAGCCCAACTAAAGCGCCCAGCACTGGCATGGCGTAATACATCGGCAGCCAGCTGCGTTTCAGCGTGCGGTTGCCGGCGTACCAGACGAATGATCGGAGGGCGTAGATGGTTGCCCCCATTGCGCCCGCAAGGCTGACGACCACGAAGAGGCGACCGTCTCGAGACAGGGATAGGACCAATCCAAATACCTGCACATCTGGCAGTCGCTCGGTGCCTGCCGAGGCTCCTGCGATGGGAGCGGGTGGCAAGAACTGGACAAGAGCGAATGCGAGGCCAGCTCCAGTCAACAGCAAGATGCCCAAAGTCGTCAGGAGCCCGAACCATCCCACCCATCCCTCTCCTATGGTGCTTGCCGGCGGCGCCGGTACTGCAACTGCCGGCGGGTTAACCGCCAAAACGTTGCCTCCCGGTCCGCCTGCGATGGGCACGATGCGATGCAGCAAGATCCGAAGGTGCGGTAGGTATCTCACACGTTGCACACCCCTGTGCGGTGTTCAACACGGGCCGGGTGAGCCTAGCACGCAATTGCCCTTCACGGACATTGTGCTGACATTTGGGCTGACCAGCATTCCAGACGATGGGGCTTGTGAAAATCGGAGGCCGAGCCGCAAGACCAGGGTGCCCTTGGGTCTTCGTAGTCAAGTTCTCAGAGGCGCGCCTGGCATTTACTCGTTCAGCCCAGCGACCGGTCCGTGGCCCGCGATATGACGCTGGGGCCCCCAGGTCTGAAATCAAGGGGGCATCGTCCACCCCAGCGCTTTCGACGCTAAGCACTAGCTACCAAGATGTGACCGAAGGGCAGTCGCCAGCAGGTGTCGAGCGGCGCTCGCATTGACGGAATTTCGCTAACCAAATACGATTCAAGGCTGCCGTTAATGAGGATCGCTGTAGTCGGTGGCTTTTCGGCGACGCCAGATCTCAGATGGCCAATGTCGGGCACGCTTGGCCAGTTTCAGGACTGCTGCAAGGAACTTGGCGCAATCATCGCCAAGAACAGCCACGGGCTGATCGTCCAATTTGACAAGGACTCCGATGCGGACGGCAACATTGCAAACGGGTACGTCGACTGGCTTCAGAAGCACCCGAGGACTGCTTCGCATCATATTGAGGTCGTTCGTCCCCTGCTCACATCTAGTCGGCCCTTTGCTTCCATGGCAGAGGCAAGTCAAGGCTTGTTCTCGGACTTGACCTTTCCCTCCATGAAGTGGGACTCCGCAAGATTTCGCGGGAGCTGCACTGCCGACGCGACCATTGCAGTAGGTGGCGGCGCCCGCACAGAGATGACGGGATATGTAACGCTCGCTGCACAGCGGACTCTTGTTCCTATCGCCGCATTTGGGGGTGCTGCCGAGTCGCTACTGTATGAAGTAACCGAAGGCAAGGGCCCGTACCCAGCCCTCCCAACGGAACTGAGTCGGCAAATCCTGTCACAGGCGTGCGAATCGAGTCTAGAGGCAATCGATCGCTGGCTAGCCCGCGCGACGCAGCCTCGGATCGTGCTGGTACATGGTCGCGATGAAGCCTCCCTAAATGAGCTGATAACGCTTCTAACGACGGAACTCAAAGTGGTCATCCCCGACGTCATGAAACTGACTCGCATGCAGGGGTTGACGCTCCCCGAAAAGTGGGAGCGCTTGGCGCGAGAGGCAGACGGTGCAATCGTGCTGGCGACGCCCGACGATCAAGGTGGAGCGCGCGACGCGTCAGATGCCGGCCAGGTGCTTAGTCCTCGCACTCGTCAGAATGTTTGGCTGGAAATGGGCTGGTTTTGGGGTTACTTCCAAGACCGCGGCCGGTTGCTGCTGCTGCTCAAAGGAGAAGGCAGCGGCCTACCAGAACTGCCATCGGATGCACTCGGTATCGAGTACTACTCATTCAAAGCATCCGTACGAGAGCAGATTAGTGTCGTACGGGATTTCGTTCAGTCATTGACAGCGCTCGGGCCGGTCCATAACGCGTCTCGTTCGTAAACGCGAAGACGTGCCGACTCTCGAATGTGCTTCCACGGATCCGCCACTATGAGCGCGTCCCCAACTGTTCCGTTGGTGTAGCGAAGTGTCATATTCGACACATCGCAGGTTAGTTCGTCATATGGTGCGATAGCGCCTCGAAATGCATTCGACATAAGCACCAGTGGCACCTTGGTGTCAACAAGTTCAAGCGTTGGCCACGCATAGGCCCCTAGCTCTGCTGAGCGCACGGTAACCCGAATCTCACGGCGTGGGCCTGCCGGGAGCCAGGCAGCAACGCCGCGAAGTGGATGAGGAGTATCGCTGGGCAGCGCGGGAAAGATATCCAGGATGCAGCTCTCACACGCGAGTCTGAACTGGAAACCAGTGCCAGGCAGCCGATGGTGGGACGTCAGGCGCTCAAATGCAACTGCACGTCGCAGAGCGAAGGCGGTACTCGGGCTGCATTCCAGAGCCACGTCGACGTCGCGTGAATCGGTCAGTCCATAGAGCCATCCACCGATTAGCCACATCCGCGGTGGGGGGCCATCTTGGCTATTCCATGACGCGGCAATTAGACGCTCCAAGAGCCGATCCACATCAGACGCTACATGCTGGGGGAGCAGTTTCTTTCCGTCCGTCCAACTCACAGCATCCCACTGGCGACGCACCTGCCGCGCGGGAACAGCCAACAGCGTGTTCGACGCAACTGTATGCGCTAACGGACAGATTTGAGAGACAACGCGGACAAGTTGAGCCTCAGTTAACGACACAGAACTGCCCCGTACCGAACGTCGCTTTATATCGAACATGTCTTGATCGGCGACTCTGCATCTCTCGAAGCCGGTTGGGTTACGGGGGCTTGAGAGGTAGAGTGGCTTCATCGGAATTGCATCGACACCCGTGGGCATCAAATCGCTCCACTCCGCGAACGCTAGGATGATGCCGTTTGGACATATTTCAGCTACGTAGTACCTCGGGATCACGTGACCGGAATGTAGCCCTGTGGATTTAACACAGAGTACTGCCAATTACCCTCCACGGATTCACGAAGGCGGCGCACATTGGCGTGTGAGTCGACTAGCACGAGAGCAAGGTCAGTTGGGAGAGCAACCTCGCCGCGCGCCCGCCACTCCCGTTCATGGGTCCAGTCATGCTGAGTAGTAGCTGAATAGAACTGCACGCGATAGCGCCAGTCCTCAGGGACGTCATTAATGCGACGATGATCCACTGGGAGGACTGGCTCCACGCCGATTTCGCGTGCGTAGTCAAACGGCAGGGCTATGCCACAACCGCTGTAGAGCCTCACCTTGTGCTGAATGCGAAGTTCTCGCTCGACGCCGAAACACCTCGCAAACCACGACGTTAGTGGCGATTCAGAAAGGCATACTGCTGCGACGCCGCTGGTTTGGAGCGTCGGCCGGAGAATTCCTGATTTGAGTATCGCGATTAGGACTGGAATGGGATCTTCCTCTGCAGAAGAGCGAATCAGGTGGACAAGCCAGGGCCCGAGGTCGGAGCGTACTGCGCGAAGTCCGGCCGCAATTTGATACCCGACTGAGAATGTGCCACTCAGAGCCCGCAGCACCGCTTTGTCGCGGATTCGGCCGAGCTCCCCTGTACGGATCTGCTCTCTAACGGTCATCAGCAATCGACCGAGCCAATCCTCTCCCGTGCCTCTGCGCCATCCCCAGAAAGGATCGTCGGAATCTTCGTGTATCTCCGCCTTGCCGGTTCCGATCAGTTCCGAAGCCAGAGCAGGGTGCTGTCGAAACTTGGCCAGGAGCCCGCGGTACATCACGCCAAGGCGCTTTCCTGACCAATCGTCGGCGGGGGGTGAGATGCCACCAAGTTGCTTCGCACGCTCTGGTGAGCGCGCTCGACGTATCGCGGCTACAACTGCTGGGTCGGCCGGTTTCTGGGATTGATACCAATGCTCCACAGTTGGGTAGACCTGACCCGCAATGACGATTGGTGCGGAGGCAAAGTTTGAGAAGTCACCGTATTGGCGGTGGCGGCTGTTGAACAATACGGGCCTGCGCTGAGGAGGTGCCGGCTCCGGCCGTCCATGCTCGGGTCGTTGGCTGCGCGACCGTCGCGGGTCGCTGTCAAGTGACCGCTCTTGCCCCATTTACGCGATTCTATGTCTGCAGACTGCTCAGGAAGGACTCGAAGGGGCCTTCGAAGCTAGCAATTCGCATATCAGAGGCTTCGCCTACAGACCAACTGCCGATACGCAGCAGTCATCGGAACCAACCGATGGACCGAAGCGGCTCAACGAGAACAGTCCTGAGCGTCAAGTCAGGATGACCACGAATACGATGCCACCTGACCGACACCCGCAATCGGCGTCAGCGATCCTGGGTCAGCGCGTGGTCGAGAGCGCCCGAGACACTTGTTCCCGCACGAACAGACGCGCAATCTGCTCGGTTAAGGCTTGCTTGTCGACGACTTGGACTGGCTGTCCGCCACCCGCCACGGGAACGTATCGCGTAGGCCAGTCCATTATCCGCTGTATCTGCAAAGCCGCATTCTCGTTCGCCGCACGTTCTATCGATTGTGTAATCCAATACGGTCCAAGCCAACTCTCGAGTGCCCTTCTGGTGACGAACACGGGCTTGTTCCCCTCAGCGCCACCTGCATTCATCTTGCTCTGCCAGACGCCCGTGCGTCTATCAATCTCACCATCGAGGTCAGGCATCCGGGAACCAGCTTCATCCAGCGCCTTCTCAAATCGCCGCAGCAACGGATAGGTCGCTAAGAGACGGTCTCTGAGGACCTTTGGATTGACAATACCGCAAAAGATATCGCCCAACCCAATGAAGACGATGACGTCGATTGGGGTGAGGTCAGCAGCAAGTGCTGACAAGAGGTAGAGCCGAGTCATCCACCAATCCTGGCCCTGCCCGATGTTGATCTGAAGACCGTGCGTCGCCTCCGGCCCGGCGAGTACCCGCTTTATCTCCATGACTGTGCTGTCCTGGACTGGCCCGTTGCGCACCCACGGCTGATTCAGGCTGACTTCGATTTTCAAGGAATCGAGACTCATTTGATGATTGATCTCAAAACGGTAGACCGCCGCGCTCACCAGGCTTGCGAGTTCGTCGGCGCTTCGGAAGTAACCAACCATGTGCTGCTGGCCAACCTCGCGCCTTAGCTCTGAAATCGCCATCCCTTGCCGCCCATCACCCGTAATGGCGTCGAATGCACTCGATGGCCACTCAGCCTCGGGGTCCAGGACAAACATCAGCCTTTCCTTGTTGCACTCGACCGCCTGTCGGAACTCGAATTCCGTCACCGAGGTCTGTCCGAGAGCGGCGCCGCTCGGCAGCACCGAAGTGGGCGACCCGGCGTCTGCCGGGACGTGTCCGTACCGCCAGGCCAGAATTCCAACGTAGGCATCGCAGTCTTTGACGTCCTGGAGACACCTGAACAAGGGCCGGGCCCCCTCGGCCACGTAGTCCTCCATCCCGATCGGTTGATGGCCCATCCTGCGCAGAACTTGGGCAACGGCACGACGATACCTTTCAAGATCCCGGTACGTCGATGAGATGTAGATTTTCATTACATTCTCCGAAGCGCTCGTGCGCCAAGGCTATCGATTCGTTACCCTGGTTCTTTCACCCCTGCGTCCGCGTCCCGGTTGCCGATCGGCCAGGTCTGTTCCTCCCAGCGGTGGATTCTGAACCTCCGGTACCAGTGTGTAAAGTCCAGCCTCCAGAGCACTCGCGCCCTCCTGCACCAACTGCCACATTGCCCCACTGAGCGAACAGCGAGGAAGTGGAAGATTGAATCTGGGCGACTCCGAGACTGCGCTCACGATGACTGAATTTCTATCACGAGCCTCGGCGAAACGCCTGAGCGTTCGAGGATCGCTTGCATTCGCTGGGCGGCCTCACGCCAAACATAAGGCTCGATCCCCGCGAGGCTCATCAGCGATCCGACCGCTGTCTCAGCGACAAACGTCTTGATCGCTTGATGTGTGTTGCCATCGAAAATCAAGCCGGCACGTTCGACGATGCATTACCTGGGCATGGCGTTAACCAGGTTGGGAATCGGCCTGGACCCGCGACCTGATGTAGCCGGCTTGGCGAGATATCGTCACCAACGAAAACGAAACGCATACCGTGACCTTGTTGTTGTATGTGCCGGACCGATCGCCGAAGCGCGGTATCGGCCCAGGCTATCGACGGGACGGATGATGACAGCGGTGTCGGAGCCGAGATTCTTCGCAAATAAGTTCTGCCCCCGTCCTTTCTGGCTCGATCCGAGGCCGAAAGCCCGCTGGCGGTGACGATGTATGGTCGGCAGTCGATCTACTCGCTGCGTCGATTGATAGACATCGAGTCGTAACAGGACGCCGCGCTGTGGTCGAGGTCGTCGTTGAGACTGGTGACGCGCGCCTAACGCGCTTTTTCGCGGTCGACGACTGCGGTCGCATCATCAACCCGCTTCTCGCCGAGGGGCAGGTCCACGGAGGCATAGCGCAAGGCGTCGGACAGGCCCTCCTCGAGGAGGTTGTGTTCGACGACCAGGGCTCGCCGCGCACGGCCTCGCTGCTCGACTACTTGATCCCCAGCATCGGCGAAATCCCACAAATCGTCACGGCGACAACCGAAACGCTAAGTCCAAACAATCCCCTCGGCGCAAAGGGGGTAGGCGAGTCGGGGACGATTGGATCGACCCCCGCCGTCCAGAATGCCGTGGTGGACGCGCTTTCGCACCTGGGCATCCGGCACATCGACATGCCACTCACACCCGAGCGGGTGTGGATGGCCGTCGCCGGTCGCTAGGAGTTTCTCGTCAGCGGGCTGGCTTTGCCCAGACGCCGCGGTCTTGCAGAAGCTTGATCTGAGGCTCGATCACCTTCTTCTTGTATTCCGCATGCTTCATCGGCTCGCGTTCGAGATAAAGGTTCTTGGGATAGATCGGCTGCTCGTAAAGGAGCTGGTAAAGTTCTGTTCGCAGGTCCTTGAGCCAATTGTCCCACTGGGCGCGGGCGCGGTGGTCGCGAAGTGCTTCGATATCAATCACACCTGATACGTATGTCGAACCTGCCCCGTATTCCTGCTTGCCGACGATCCGGCCCTTGTAATCGATCACAAACGCCGGATGTGGGTAGGAGGCGCGGTAAACGACTTCGGCGCCGTTCAGCGCCAGGGCACGTGCGTTCTCGGGATACGAACCCTCGTTGGCCATCATGATGCCGAGCCGACCGATCTCGGTGTCCGCCACTGGCCAAAATGCGTCCAGGTTGCGACCGTACTTCTCGATCCACCAGTCGTAGATGTCGTGCGGGCACACTGAGTGCTCGACAGGGAATAGGGGCGAGACCTTGTAGTGCTGGAGGATGACCTCGCCCTCGGGGTTGATGATGAAACCGACGTTGAAGAAGCGGTTCTTCACCTCGGGATGACGGGCCTTGGCCTGGGCCATGACGAATACGTCGTACTGGCGCGCGAGCCTGCCCAACGCTTCTGTCTCCTCGCCCGGGATGTCGATGGCGCAAGTGCGCGCGAACTCGACGTGGTCCAGATCCAGCACCTCGTCGTTAAACGCTTGCAGGGCACCTTCCGGGATCGCGATCAGGCGGACAGGGAGGTCGAGGCTCGACAGCCATGCAGCCGCCTTGACCAGGTGCGCCAAATGGTCGAGGTTGATCTTGATGTCCTCCCGCTTGCGGATGCCTCTCACTGTGGGAACGAGGCCGACTGCGGTGTACGGGCTGATCATCCCGCTACCTCCCCGTCAACTCGAAACTGGCCGGCAATTCGTCGACTGCCAGGCGAACTAGGCATGCCCGGCGCCACGAGTGTGAGTTTCACCCGTTGGCGATATCAAGTCGACATGGTGCGCTGCCTGGGCTTCGGCTTGCAGGCGTCCGTGCCTACGCCCTTGCCGAAACGCCTTGGCATATCGCGGGACAGTGCGGAGTAACGCCCCAATCCGAAGATTGGTCGGGGCGAGGGACATCGGTCGGAATGGCGGCGGCCACTCGGGACTCGTTCCTGCAAGAGCGCCACAGCGTCTGATGGCGAGGCCGGCGCGCCGCCGCGCCGGCCTCTTCTTAACAGTCGTGCTTCGCGCTGCTCAGATCAGCACCTGGCGTCCAGCTGCGGGTTGGGGATCACTCCACTGATGATCGTGCCGGCGAAGCGCGCCGTGTTCGGCGTGCCGTACTCGGCCGTGCCCCCGAAGTTGTCCGTGGTCACGTGCTTGATCGAGTTGCCGAAGTTCCACTCGCATATGTTGCCGGTCCCCGCGATCGACGGCTGGACGCCGATCGTCCAGATCGGGTAGAACGCCGAGCCGTGCGGCGGGGCCGTGCAGCCCGCGCCGGTCACGACGTTGCAGTCGTTCTCGGAAGCGGCCAGGTCGGTTTCGAACTGAATGTTGGGATATGTGTTGCCCTGCGGGTCGAAAGGCCCTGCGTACTTGAAGGCCGTCGGGAAGTTGGTCGAGCCGTTTGGCCAGTCGGCAATGTATGGGTTGCCGTCGAAGTCGAGGTCGCCGTTCTGCGTGAAGTCCTGCTCGCAGGCTGCCACCGGCCAGTTCCAAGTGGTGTTGGCGCCGCTCACGACCACCGTGCGCGGACCGGAAGGTGCGCAGATGGCGTCCGAGAACTCACAGAGTCCGGCGCCGGCCGGGCATGCCGTGCCGCCCTCGGTCGTGGCGTTGGTGCAGACACCGGTCGTGAAGTTGCACGGTCCCTCACCGGTCCCGCCCGGCTCGAGGCCGCCCATGCAGGTCCAGGCCGCCTGCTGGTCGAAGGAAAACCCGATCGGGGTGGAGACGCTTGAGCAGGACTCGAAGTGCCCGATTTCCTGCTGCATGAGCACGCCGCCCTCGAGCGCGGCCCATGGCACCTGGTTCTGCTTCGATGCGGTGTCGTACTCGGGGTGGAAAGCGAATGGGGTGCCACCGCACGTCCGCGGATTCGTGTTCATGAACCCATTGGCCTCGCTGGCGACCATGAAGCCGGTCTGGCCGGTGGTGATATCGGTGACGGTGGTCAGGAATCCGGCTGGCGTGTCCTGGAGCGTGGCCGACACCTTGTCGCCGGGGTTCATCTTCAACGTCTTGTCGTTGGGCGCGAAGCTGGCGTCGTTCAGGAGCTGCGGGCTGGGCGGACCCGCGGGCACGCCGTCGGTCTGCAGGTATGCGAAGTTCACCGGCTCGATGCAGTTGTTGTTGCAGAACTTGAAGTTGAAGCTGCAGGAGAGACTGTCGATAGTCAGCGCGACACAGTACTGCGTCTGGTCGCAGCTGAAAGCGTCCTTAAAGGGGCCGAAGCCCGGCGGGTAGAACTGCAACTCCATAAAGGCGGAGCCGGCGTCGGTCTTGGCGCCGAGGCCTGTGTTGGCGTCACTGTCTGGCGTACAGGGCTGCTGGGGATAAGACTTCGGGTCGCACATGGGCAGTCCGAACCAGGGAGCGATCGAGAGCTCGGCATATTTGGTCACGGAACCGTTAGGCGTGGGCGCGGAAGGGGGGTCGACGGCGAGCTGCATCAAGTAGGTCATGTGGTTGCCACTGCCTGGTGCGGCTGAGACGAACTTCACGCTCGGCTCGTCATGGCCGATGTACTTGCCGTTGTCATAGAAGCGGCTTGATCCGTAGTCCCCCCTCGTGACCGGATCGGTGCAGAGGGACTTCATGTTCACCTTGGTCGCTTTGTAGACGGGGCTCAGGCCGTTGCAGTCGAGCATGTTGACGGGGTTGGGTGCGACCTCGGTGGTCGTTGTGGCGGGCGCCCCCGTCGACGCCTGTATCAGAAAGGTGAAGACCAGGATTACGGCCAGCGAGACGAGTGAGGCGAGACGACCGACGCGTGCCTTCATTGCCACTCCCTCCGCAATACGAAAGTGTCGGCGCGACTTCGCCCGAATATAGCCCCGATTCAGGTCGCGTCAAGTTTCGTATTTGCCCACGTTCGACCGATACGAAGGCAATGTCAGCGCAGAAATGCTGCTCGGTAAGATCCGGCGAGTCGCGGACCGAGCTCATAAGTGGGGATCGCGACTGCCGATCGCTATGCGGACGGCAGCTGGCCGAGCGACGCGTGAACAGGTTCCTGACCGTCAGCATCAGCTTGTCGCACGGCGGTATAGGGAGCAGCTTTCACATCTCCAGGTACGACCAAACCAACAGGACTGGGGGCCGCCTCGGATTACCCGCGCATTGACGAACCCAAATGGTGGGTGGTGTTCGCTGGCAACAGCCTGGCCACAGACGGGTCGTCGTGCATTGGTCGGGGGCGAGGGATTTGAACCCTCGGCCTCACGGTCCCGAACTCTGCGCGGCTTCGTCCATGGAGGTCGTTTTCGAGGGTTTTGGGTTCATTTCGAGGACTCGGTGGCGAGTTTCAAGGCAGATTCAGCCACCAGACTCGCCTGGGTTACTACATGAACTACTACACATGCAGACACCCCCTATGACGGGCACGGCCCGTCTGCTGCCGGTCCAACTGCCTGAGCACTTCCCCTTCAGGATGAAGAATCACTCTCGCTTCGTACAGGAGTTTTATTTGCTGTTTCAATGTAGAAGGTGGAGCTGAGTGGTGGCGGAGAGTTTTGGAAGGGCCAGACTCGAGCCCGAGACATTCTGGGGACGCACGGAGCGTATTAGCTGGGCGGCCGGGCTCAGCCTGGTCGCAGGCTGAGCAGAGCGTACTCGTAGGCCTCTGCGGCACTCATCGCTTCGCCCTCTGCGACCAGCTCCGCGACCCGTTCCGGCAAAAGCGGCGAAGAACCTGACTCGGGTGGGCGGACCTGGCCGGCCCGCGTCTGCATCAGACCAAGTGGGAAACCGTTCCGCAACGATCTAGCGGCGCCCGCGAGACGCCAGGCTGGCTCATACCGTCCACGTACGGCTTCGATCTGACTGACGAGGCGGATGGCGGTGCTGCCGGGATTGTGGAACGAGAAGCGCGCAGCGATGTGCAGTGCGACCTCGAGGTGTTTGTACGCAGCCTCCAGCTCGCCGGCGTCCAGCTCCGCCAAGGCCCGGTGTTGACGCAAATGGACATGGGTCCAGGGATCGGGAGGATCCGTCCAGACAGCCAGCAGCTCATCGCCGAGCCGCCGCCCGAGCTGCACGTCGCCACTGTCGAAGGCTAGCCGCACCAGGCCCTGCCGGCCGAGGTACAGCCAAGGTTTGCTGCTGAAATTGGACCCGACCCGGACGCTCTCTTCGAACTCAGACCGCGCGGAGGTGAGATCACCCCGCCACAGGGAATGGAAGCCGGCGACACCGAGCGCACGAGCCAGCCCGCCACAGGGCCCGACCACCCGCCCCATCGCGATCGCCTGGACTGCGTTGTCGGCGGCACCCTGCGAATCGCCAGTCGTCGCGCAGAGGAGCGCAAGCTCGGCAGTGGCGTTCAAGCGCAGGGCGGGATCGCCCCCTTCCGACGCCAGCACCAATGTCAGGGCCTCCCGGCCCTCGGCATAGCGCCCCCGCATCCGCCAAAATTGGTCGAGCGCAATCGCAGTTCGCAGACCCGCGTCGGGGTCGGACGACGTTGCCCACGCCATCGCCAGGCGGAGGTTGTCGATTTCGATCTCGACCTGGTCGATCGTCGTCTGGGACCCTTCGAACAGCTTGGGGGCTGCCTGTTCGGCGAGACTCAGAAAATACTTGAGGTGCAGGCCACGGACCGCCTCCGTTTCTTCGCTCTCGACCAAGCGCTCTCGCCCGAATTCCTGCACGGTCGTCAGCATCTGGTAACGGATCGCGCCGTCGGGACCGACGATAGGAAGCACCAATGACTTGTCGACCAGGCGGCCCACGAGATCGAGAACGCTGCTCGGATCCAGACCCGCCCCCGAAGCTACGGCCTCAGCGGACTCCAGGGTGAAGCCTCCGGCGAACACTGACAGCCGCCGAAACATCTTCCTTTCATCGTCTGTGAGCAGCGCATGGCTCCAATCCAGCGCCGCGGCGAGCGTCTGATGCCGCCTGACCGTCGTGCGGCCGCCGCCGGTCAGTAGCCGGAGGCGGTATTCGAGGCGGGCCAGGATCTGCTCCGGTGAGAGCAGGCTTGCTCGCGCCGCCGCCATCTCGATGGCAAGCGGGATGCCATCCAAGCGGCGACAGATCTCGGCAACTGCAACCGTTCCCTCCGGGGTCATCGGGTGGTCGGGCGCCGCTTTGAAGGCCCGATCAAGGAACAGGGCCACCGACTCGTAGCTCAGCAGCTCGTCGGGCTGGCTGGAGGCCTGAGCGTCTGGCGTGCTCAGTGGCGGTACCCGCCAGCTGGTCTCACCTTCCACATGGAGGCTCTCGCGGCTGGTGGCAAGCACTGTGACACCCGCGCATGAGGCGAGCAGCCGGTCGGCCAGGCGGTCGCTGGCCTCGAGCACGTGCTCGCAGTTGTCCAGGACCAAGAGAAGATGGCTATCTCGCAGTCTGCTGGTGAGGGCATCGAGGGCTGGCTCCTCGGGACCAGGTCGAACGCCGAGCACGTCGCAGACGGTCCTCGACACCAGCGCCGGATCTTCGATCGGGCTGAGATCGACGAACCAGGCCCCGTCTGGGAAGCGCTCTAGCTCTGCCGCTGCTGCCTGCAGGGCCAGCCGGGTCTTGCCCACGCCGGCCACGCCGGTCAGCGTCAGCAGGCGGGTCGTGGCCAGAAGCATCCGGATCTCAGCCAACTCAAGGGCCCGTCCTAGGAATGTGGTGGCTCGCAGCGGAAGGTTGTTGGGGTAGCTGCGCGGCGTGAGTGCCGTCAGCGAAGCATCCGAAATTCCGTGCCGAACGACCCAGGCGGCGATCTGTGCTCGGCTGCTGAAGCCCAGCTTGCCCCGAATCTGTTCCAGGTGCCACTCCACCGTGCGGGGGGCGAGGAACAGTCTGGTCGCAATCTCGCGGTCGGCCAGTCCCTCACTGACAAGCCTCGCCACCTCACGCTCGCGACGAGTCAGCGTCGTGGGCACTCTCTTCTACCAGCCCCGTCCCAATTGATCAGGGAAAAGGCCATCGAAAAGCCCGTATCGACCCGGGAGTTGTCCCGGTGACGCCACCACCTGACCCAGAATAATCTGCCTGAGCATGGGTGCGATGTGGGACCGCGGGGTGGGCCGCTGGGTCCGGATCTACATCCCGCTTGGAGTCCTCCTGCTGGTGATGCTGTTCCCGTTCTACTGGATGGCGATCACGTCCTTCAAGTCCACAGCTGAGCTGTTTGACCTCGACAGGAGCCCCCTCTTCGTCTCCAGGCCAACCCTCGCTTGGTACGAGCACCTCTTCACCCAGTCCCTCTATCCACGCTGGATGCTGAATTCCACCGTCGTGGCTGTCGCCTCCACGGCGATCTCGCTCTTCTGTAGCATCCTCGCCGGCTATTCGCTGGCGAGGCTGCGCTACCGCGGCGCCGGCGCCATCGGCTGGGGCATCTTCGTAACCTACCTTGTGCCGCCCACGCTGCTCTTCCTGCCCCTCACCTTGATCATCGGGGGGCTCCATCTGTTCGACAATCTCTGGGCGCTGATCCTCACTTACCCGACCTTGCAGATCCCCTTCTGCACCTGGCTACTAATGGGCTACTTCAAGGCCATCCCGCGGGAGCTGGAAGAGTCGGCGCTAGTCGACGGCGCCAGCCGAATCCAGGCGATGGTCCGGATCGCGATCCCCCTCGCCCTGCCGGGCATCCTCGCGGCCGGATTATTCGCCTTCACCCTCTCGTGGAACGAAGTCCTCTACTCGCTGATCTTCATGAACGGCAGCGAGGCCAAGACAATCCCGGTCGGGGTGATACAGGGCCTGGCCAACGGCGAGGCGATCAAGTGGGGAGAGGTGATGGCGGCGGCCCTGGTGGGTTCGCTTCCAGTCGCGTTCCTGTACTCGTTCTTCGTCGAGCAGTTCGTCGCGGGTATGACGGCAGGGGCGGTCAAAGGCTAAACCCGTACAAAATCCCGTAGTGACACCGGGAGCCCTTCCGGTGACGCCTCGGCATTCCCAGGCGACACTGGCTCACGCGATGAGATCTGGTCTTGCCTCCCAGGTCGCGGCGCTGGGAGCGATTGCGATCGTCGTCAGCCTCGCGACCGCCTGCCAGCTGTCAGGCCTCCGCCTCGAAGCTCAGTCTGGTCGCGTCGTGAGCCTGGCATCAGCTGATGCCGGCGCGACGCCTGAGATGTATCAGGCAATCAGGGAGGCCGCCGCGGAAGAGACACACGGGGACATGCACGTCGAGCGAATCGACTACGTCGGTCGCCATAACAACGGCGGCGGGTCAGTGGGCTACATCTTCTACGTGTATTTC
>WNFD01003936.1_pt1 | contig 16059 bp, 10 predicted proteins | sample 5400491 | NCBI WGS metagenome assembly WNFD01 (sample SAMN13153343, study PRJNA577476) | soil metagenome | isolation source: 120 cm saprolite under Douglas fir tree site 2 hole 2 replicate 2 | place: USA:California | collected 2015-04-18 | reverse complement strand
GCCTTCCTCTGTTCTTACTGGGGCCAGCCTGCGGGCCAGCGGACATGTCACCCTCCTGGGTCTGTGGACGTGACGAGCGACGGATTCGTGCCCGCCGCAATGGCGCGCTGCCGCGCACCCCCAGGAAGGACCGTCGCGCACCAGAAAGGCGGAACGGCAAAGGCACTATTGCGGGCAGGCCAACATGCGGCCAAGAGGCGGCGATTCGATGACCTCAGGACCCGGTGGGCATCACGCCATCAGGACTCGGGCGACGTAGTCCCGGCTATGCGCACCCGGGTGTACGCGCCGTTCCCGGATCTACGTGGCGCCCACTTTTCGCTGCGATGGGCGCCCTTGACGGCAACCCGGCGCCGTCAGCACCGCCGTGTAGTGCCCGATCAGGGCGTCGCCGAGAGCGGTCCAGCTGCGGGCCAGCACCCGCTCCCGCGCAGCCCGTCCCGCGGCGGCACGCAGCCGGGGGTCTGCGACGAGCCGCGCCACAGCGCCGGCCAGGGCGCCGCGATCTCCCGGGGTCACCAGATACCCGGTGACCCCGTCCTCGACCAGGTCAAGCGGCCCTCCCGCGGCCGGCGCCACCACGGGCAGACCGCTCGCCGCCGCCTCCTGGATAGTCTGGCCGAACGTCTCGCAGCAGCCGCTGTGCACGAAGATGTCGAGGCTCGCATAGATCCGCGCCAGGTCCGAGCCGTGGCGCTGGCCGAGGAATACCGCAGCCGGGAGCGCCTTGCGCACCGCGGCTTCCGCCGGGCCGCTGCCGACGATCAGCAGGCGTGCCCCCGGCAGCCGCGCCACGTCCGCCAGCAGGTCGACCCGCTTCTCGGGGGCCAGCCGCCCGACATACCCGACCAGGACCTGGCCCTCAGGAGCCAGCGACCGGCGCAGGGCAGCGCAGCGCGCGGCCGGGTCGAACCGCCCGGTGTCCACGCCCCTCCCCCACAACCACACCCGTGGGATGCCACGTGAGTGCAGGCTCGCCGCACTGGCGGTGGACGGAGCAAGGGTGCGGTCTGCTCCATTGTGGATATCGCGCACCCGGTGCCACGCGGCCGCCTCGCCGAGCTTGCCGGTGTGGTACGCGCGGGCGTAGCCGGGCATGTCGGTCTGGTACACCGCGATCACCGGTATGTCCAAGTGGTGGGCGACCGCCGACCAGCGCGTCACGGAGCTTCCGGCTCGGCAGGCCGAGCCGGAAGCTCGGGTACCCGGGCATGGGCAGCGAGGGCATCCGCACGACGGGATAGGGCCAGTGGCCAGCGTCAGGGACAATTCCGGCCGCAGGCCGGGGCGCGACGATGAGTGGCTGGTGGCCGCGCAGGACGAGATGCTCGGCGATTCGCAGGACGCTGTGGGCGACGCCGTTCACGTCGGGCGCGAACGATTCGGTGACGATCGCGATTCGCACTCTTACACGGTGAATTGGGTCAGTGACGCGCCTGGCCGCAACGCCATGACCAGGCGGAGAACTGTCGATGACATCTCTGATCAGGCAGCGGGCCCGCCGGGATGAGGCCGACCTGACACACTACGGATCATGCAGACACTCGTCGTTGATCATCCGCTGATCGCGCACAAGCTCACGGCGCTGCGCGACGAGCACACGGAGGCGCCCACCTTCCGCAGGCTCACCGATGAGCTGGTGACCTTGCTCGCCTATGAGGCGACCCGGGAGGTCCGCGTCCAGCCCGTGTCCGTGCGCACCCCGGTGGATGACGCACCCGGCGTCAAGCTGGCCCGGCCGGTGCCCCTCATCGTGCCCATACTGCGCGCGGGCATCGGCATGCTCGACGGCATGGCGCGGCTGCTGCCCACCGCCGACGTGGGCTTCGTCGGCCTGGCCCGCGACGAGGAATCGCTGGTGGCCACCACCTATGCCAACCGGCTGCCGGCCGACCTGGCCGGCCGTGACGCGTTCGTGCTCGACCCGATGCTGGCCACCGGCGGCACCCTGGAAACGGTCATCGGCATGCTGGCCGACCGGGGCGCCGCCAAGGTCACCGCGGTCTGCCTGCTCGCCGCCCCGGAAGGGGTGGCCAGGCTCCAGGCCGCATTCCCCGGCGACGAACCGCTGCCGGTCCAGGTCGTCACCGCCGCCCTGGACGAACGGCTGAACGAGCACGGCTACATCGTGCCCGGCCTCGGCGACGCCGGCGACCGCCTGTTCGGCGAAATCTGAGCGCCCCCAGCGGCCACCGCACGCCCCCGGCGGCAACCGCACGCCCCCCCGCGGCAACCTCATGAATGTGACATTGCGTGGGTTATAACCCGCGCAATGTCACATTCATCGGACTCGCGGCCGCCACGACCGCGAGGCCCGGTGGGGTTATTGTGACTGGTGCTTCTGATGGGGCGGCTGAGTGCTAGATGCCGACTGGATGCCAGACCGTTTTGGTTTCCAGGAAGGCCAGCAGGCGGGCCGGGCCAGGCGCGGCCGCCCAGTCCTCCTCCTTGGCGAATACCCGCTTGACGTTCCCGGCCGCCAGCCGCTCCAGGTCCGCGCGATCTGCGCCGGGCACGCCGGTGAGGTCGATCGCGTTCACGTCCATGTGCGCGGCGAGCACCGGGGCAAGTTCCGCGGTCCGGCCGGTCAGCACGTTGACCACGCCGGCCGGCACGTCAGACGTGGCGAGCACCTCGGACATGATGACCGCCGGCAGCGACCCAGACCCGCTGGCCACGACGACCGCCGTGTTGCCGGTCGCGATCACCGGCGCCAGCACGCTGACCAGGCCGAGCAGGCCGGCCTCCGCCGGGGCGATCACCGCGACCACCCCGGTCGGCTCGGGCACGCTGAAGTTGAAATACGGCCCCGCCACCTGGTTCGCCGCCCCCGCGACCTGCGCCACCTTGTCGGGCCAGCCCGCGTACCACACCCACCGGTCGATCGCCCCGGCGACCGACTGCCGCGCCCGCTCCTCGCCAACCCCATCACTCCGAACGATTTCCGCCGCGAACTGCCCAGCCCTGCCCTCGAGCAGTTCGGCGACCCGGTAAAGCACCTGTCCTCGGTTGTATGCCGTCGCACCTGACCAGCCCGCGACCGCTTTCCGGGCCGACACGACCGCGTCCCTGGCGTCCTTGCGCGACGCCAGCGCGGCGTAGGCGAGCAGGGCACCGCCAGGACTGGTAACCGGGTAGGACCGCCCAGACTCAGACCGCGGAAACGCCCCGCCGATGAACAGCTTGTACGTCTTACGGACATCCAGGCGCGGGCCGGGTTCGCGGCCGACCCGCCCCGCGCTGGACTCGCCGCCGTCCCTCCCGGAGCCGGCCTCGCGGCCACCCACCCTGCCGGCGCTGGCCTTGCGGCCACCCACCCGGCCGGCGCTGGCCTTGCGGCCAACCCCACGCGCACCGCTGGATTCGCGGCCACCCACCCCCCCGGCGCTGGACGCGTCTGTGGGGAGCGAGCGGGGTCTTTTCGTTTGGCTAGAGAGCTTCTTGGCCGTGCGGGCGTCGTCAGCCATCGATATACGCGGCCAGTCCGTGCCGGCCGCCCTCCCGTCCGAACCCCGACTCCCGGTAGCCGCCGAACGGGCTCGCCGGGTCAAACCGGTTGTACGTGTTCGCCCAGACCACGCCCGCGCGAAGCCGTTGCGTCATCCAGAGGATCCGGCTGCCCTTGTCGGTCCACACCCCCGCGGACAGTCCGTACGGAGTGTTGTTCGCCTTGGCCACGGCCTCCTCCGGGGTGCGGAACGTGAGCACGGACAGGACCGGGCCGAAGATCTCCTCGCGGGCGATCCGGTGCGACTGGCTCACCCCGCTGAAGACTGTCGGCGGGAACCAGTAGCCAGCGGTGGGCAGCAGGCACGGCGGGGACCAGCGCTGCGCGCCTTCCGCTTCGCCGGCCGCGGTGAGTTGCTCGATCTTGTCGAGTTGCTGGCGCGAGTTGATCGCCCCGATGTCGGTGTTCTTGTCCAGCGGGTCGCCGAGCCGCAGCGTGCCAAGCCGCCGTTTGAGCCGGTCGAGCACCATGTCGGCGACGGACTCCTGGACCAGCAGGCGCGAGCCCGCGCAGCAGACGTGGCCCTGGTTGAAGAAGATGCCGTTGACGATCCCCTCCACGGCCTGGTCGAGCGGCGCGTCGTCGAAGACCACGTTCGCCGCCTTGCCGCCGAGTTCCAGGGTGAGCTTCCGCCCGGTGCCCGCGACCGCCCGCAATATCTCCTTGCCCACCTCGGTCGAGCCGGTGAACGCGATCTTGTCCACTCCCGGGTGGCTGACCAGCGCCTGGCCGGTGGCACCGTCGCCGGTGAGGATGTTGACCGTGCCGGGCGGCAGACCTGCCTGCTGGATGACCTCGGCCAGCAGCAGTGCCGTCAGCGGGGTCGTCTCAGCCGGCTTGAGCACGCAGGTGTTGCCGGCCGCGAGCGCGGGAGCAAGCTTCCACGCGGCCATGAGCAGCGGGAAATTCCACGGGATGACCTGGCCGGCGACGCCGAGCGGGCGTGGTTGTGGGCCGAACCCGGCGTGCTCGAGCTTGTCCGCCCAGCCGGCGTGGTAGAAGAAGTGCGCGGCGGCGAGGGGCACGTCCACGTCACGGGATTCCTTGATCGGCTTGCCATTGTCGAGGCTCTCCAGCACGGCGAACTCGCGGGCCCGCTCCTGTATGGCCCGGGCGATCCGGTACAGGTACTTGGCCCGGTCCGTTCCGGGCATCGGGCCCCAGGTCCGCTCGTAGGCGGTGCGGGCCGCGGCGACGGCGCGGTCCACATCCCGCTCACCTGCCTCGGCCACCTCGGCCAGGGGTTCCTCGGTGGCCGGGTTGAGGGTCGTGAAGTGCTTCCCGTCCGCGGCCGGGGTGAACTCACCATTGATGAACAGGCCGTAGCCGGGCGCGATCGATACGATCTCCCGCGACTCCGGTGCCGGGGCGTACTCCCACGCCGATTCGGGTGCCGGTGGTGCTGCGTCGACCATGCCGCTGGCGCTCCCCTCGTCGGAGCCAACGTACCGCGTGGTCCCAATCCGGTCGTTCAGGGTGGCCCGACCCTCCAGGCTGACCGGCCATCTCCGCCACCCGAGTTGCACCACTTCGTCACATTCGAAGTCGATAAGCTGCGGATGTGAATGGCGAGGCGCCCAGCGGGGACGCCGAAACCACGCCTGAGGCGCGCCTCCGTCATTTGCGCGCCAGCCTTGGCCTGAGCCAGGAGCAACTGGCCCGGCGGCTGGGCGTGTCGTTCGCGACGGTGAACCGGTGGGAGGCCGGGCGTACCCGGATGTCGGCCCGCGCGAGCCTCGCCCTCGCCGAATTCGAGGCCGAGATCGCGGCCCATGACCGCGGGTCGGCCACGGCACCGGAGCCTGCCGCGCCGCCTGGACCCACCACGGCACCCGGACCTGTCACGCCACCCGGGCCGGTCGCGGCGCCCGGACCCACCGCGCCGCCCGGACCTGTCACGCCACCCGGGCAGGTCGCGGCACCCGGACCCACCGCGGCGCCCGGACCCGCCGCGCCGTCCGGACCCACCGCGCCGTCCGGACCCGCCGCGCCGCCCGGACCGATCGCGGTGGCGCATACGAGTTTCGTCGGACGCGAGCGTGAACTGGCAGAACTCTCGGAGTTGCTGAGGCTTTCGCGATTGATCAGTTTCACCGGGCCCGGCGGTGCCGGTAAGACCCGGCTCGCCGTGGAGGCCATCCGGCGCTGGGGTCCCGCGGAGGAGGTCGTGTTCATACCGCTCGAGCCGGTGCGCCATCCGCAGTCGCTGATCTCGACGGTGGCCTCGCGCCTTCGGGTGCGTGACCAGCCAGGTGTGCTGATCCACGTGTCCGTGCAGGCAGCGCTGGCCGCGACGCCACGGCTCATCGTCTTCGACGGCGCCGAGCATGTCCGCGACGAGGTCGCCGAACTGGTCACCAGGCTGCTCACCGCGGTTCCGGGACTGCGGATCGTCGTCACCAGCCGGGTGGTGCTCGGTGTTCCGGGCGAGGTGTGCTGGACGGTGCCCCCGCTGGCCTGCCCATCGGCCGCGGCCGGCGTGTCGGACATCGCCTCGTCGGATGCGGTGCAGCTGTTCATGGCGAGGGCACGGGAACGACTGCCTGGCTTCAGCGACACCGACGTGGCCCCGCGGGCCATCGCCGAACTGTGCCGCCGGCTTGACGGCCTGCCGCTCGCTATCGAGCTCATCGCCGGATGGGTTGGCACCCTGTCGGTGCGGGAGATTCTGCAGCAGGGGGCGATCCTGCTCGACCAGGAGCCGCTCGATTCCGGCCAGTCTCGTGGCCGCCGCCTGGTGGATGTCCTTCGCGCGAGCTACGATCTGCTCCGGCCGGAGCAGCAGCGGCTGCTCCCGGCGCTGAGCGTCTTCGCCGCGCCGTTCACGGTGGACGACGCCGCCGCGGTCAGCGCCCGTGATGGCAGCGCCCGTGATGGCAGCGCCCGTGATGGCAACGCCCGTGATGGCAACGCCCGTGATGGCAACGCCCGTGATGGCAGCGCCCGTGCTGGCGGTGAGAGTGCGGGGCCTGAGCTGGCCCGCGCGCTCCGCGGCCTCGTTGACTCGTCTTGGCTGGTGGTCACCCGGGACAGCGAGCACAACCGGTTCAGCATGCTCGAGACGATGCGCACCTTCGCGGCGGCCAAGCTGCAGGAGGAGGGCGGCGCCTCGGTCCGCCGCCGGCACGCCATGCATTTCGCCGAGCTGGCCCGCGCCAGCGAACCGGGCCTGGCCGGGCCCGATGCGGCGAGCTGGACCGCCCGTCTGGAGGCTGCGGGCGCCGACCTCGACATCGCGTTGCAGTGGGCGGACGAGAACGCCGATATCGACCTCGGTCTGGAGATGAGCTCGGCACTCTGGCGGTGGTGGCTGATCAGCGGGCGACTGGCGTTCGGAAGAAGCTGGCTTGGAAAGTTCCTGGCCGGCGCGGGCGACCGCCGTGACGAGCGGACCGGGCGAGCGTTCGGCTCGGCGGCCGTCCTGGCCGCCGAGAACGGCGACTATAGCGAGGCACTTCGCCAAGCGCGGCTGGCGCTCGGCATCTTCGAGTCCCTCGGCCTGCAGGAGCGGGTGGCGTTCGCCGCGACCGTGCTCGGGTCGGCACATCGCTACCTCGGCAACCGGGACGATGCCCGGCGCAGCTTCCAGACCGCGATGGACCTGCGGGCCGCGCTGGGCGACCGCCGCGGCGTCTCCGTCGCGATGAACAACATGGCGCTGCTCGAGATGGACGACGGCGATCTGGCCCGGGCGCGCGAGCTGTTCGAGCAGACGATGGTCATCAAGCGTCAACTCGGCGAGCGCCGTTCCCTCGCGATCGGCCTGGCCAACCTGTCCGACGTGCTGATCCGCACTGGCCAGTGGGACGCCGCGCGCCGCGCCCTGGCCGAGGCTGCCGAGCTCGCCGCCGACCTCGGCCATCCGCAGCTCATCGGCACTCTCCGGTGCAATCAAGGTGACCTGGCGGCGAAGAAGCAACGCTGGCCGGAGGCCGCCGGGCACTACCAGGCGGCCGCAGCGGCCCACCAGGAGGCTGGTCACCTCCACGACGCAGTGGAGGCGCTGATCGGCCTGGGCCTCGCTTCACACCGGTTGGGCCACCGGGGCGATGCTGTCAGGCACCTTCGCGCCGCTGAAGCGATGGCTGACGAGATCGCCAATCCGCAGCGTCTGGCCGAAGTGCGGGCGGCGCTCGCGGAGATCGGTGAGAGCGGGGGCACCGCGCTGCCCGATGGCCTCACCATTCGCCAGGCTGAGGTCCTGCGGTTGCTCGCGGCCGGGATGAGCAGCAAGCAGATCGCCGCTGCGCTGTACTTGAGCCCGACCACAGTCGACCGGCATCTAGCGACCGTCTACCGCAAGCTCGGTCTGGGCGGCAGGGTCGAGGCAACGCGTTACGCCCTCGCGCATGGACTGGCCGGCCCGACTCGCTGACCCTGCCGGTGTTCCCGACTCGCTGATGCGCGGACTGGCCAGCCGGACTCGCTGACCCTGCCGGTGTTATAACTCCGTGCGCGCTGTGGCGGCGAATGGCCCCGCAATGGCGGCAACCAGATCCAGATACCGGCCCGGGCACGTGTGCCCGTCCGGACGGCTACATGATTTCGAGGATTCGCGAGGGGCCGGCCGCGGCGTAGACATAGGCGAGTTGTATTTCCCGAGTCCGCTGTCGCTCCGTAATGACGACCGCTCCGCCCAGCGCCTCGTCGGTGCCGACAGCGACGGCCTCCGCGAGTACGCCCGGCACAGGGGCCCGGGCGTGCTCACGAATGTCGTCGGGGCATGTCAGCGTCCGTAGGCGCCCGTAGGACGCCCGTAGGACGCCGGAAGGACGCGCACAGGAAAGGGAACGTCGATGGAACACCAGATTCTCGGCACGACCATGCCCGTGCTGTCGGTTTCGCTCAGCGGGGGCGAGAGCGTCGTTGCCGAGGTCGGCGAGTTCTCCTGGATGACCGACTCCATCCAGATGTCCACGGGCATAGGTGGCGGCGGCGGCGGTCAAGGACTGATGGGGGCGCTGAAGCGCAAGAGCGGTGGAGGGACGCTGCTGATGAGCACCTACACCGCCCAGGGGGCTCCTGGAGTCATTGCGTTTGCCTCGAAAATGCCGGGCAGCATCCTGCCGATCGAGGTCGGTTCGGGTCATGAGTACATGGCGCACCGGCACGGGTTCCTGGCCGGCACCCCTGGCATCCAGATCTCGGCCGGCTTCCAGCAGTCGTTCTCCGCGGGCGTCTTCGGCGGTGACGGCTTCATCCTGCAGCGCATCGGCGGCCAGGGCTACGCCTGGGTCGAACTCGCCGGCGAAGTCGTCCGGTACGAGCTGGCCCCTGGCCAGTCACTGCGCGTGCATCCGGGGCACGTCGGCATGTTCCAGGCATCGGTCGCGTTCCAGGTCGTCCGGGTTCAGGGCATCGCCAACCGGTATTTCGGCGGGGACGCACATCACTTCGGCGTGCTGTCCGGACCGGGCACGGTCTGGTTGCAGTCGATGCCGCTGTCGATCCTGGCTGCGTCGCTGGCTCCGTTCCTCGGTGGCGCGCAGAGCAGCGGTAAGACGGCCGTCGAAGGCGGGGCCGTCGGCGGGGTCATCAGTGACTTGCTGAAATAGAACGCTCATACCTGTGGGGGGAGGCGCCGGGCCCGGCGGGGAGGCTCGGGGCCAGGCGGGGCGCCCGCCGGGCCAGGGGGAGGCCCGGTGGGCGCCGCCGGGCCTGCCGAAGTCTCCAGCACCTCCTCGCAGCACCCCCATCGCGCTCCCCGCAGCACCCCAACTCACCCCCCACAGCCCCTCGTCGCACCTCCCCGCAGCACCCCGTCGCGCTCCCCCGCCAGCACCCCGTCGCACTCCCCCGCCAGCACCCCGTGGCACTCCCCCGCAGGACCACATGGCACTCCCCCGCCAGCACCCCGTGGCACTCCCCTCAGCACCCGTCACCATTCCCCGCTCGACGCCCTCCATCGGCCCCGCGACAACCCCTACCACGAGCTCAAGTCGAGGCAACGAAATGAACCGATCTAGCTTCACTACCCTCACGTCAAGTAGAACCGCTGTCTTCGCTGCCGTTATCGCGGCGGCCGGGTTGGCACTGACCGGCTGCGGCGCCAGCGCAAGTTCCACTTCTGGCTCAAACTCTGGCGCCACCTCTAATTCCGCCGCATCCGGGAAGGCGACCGCAAGCACGTCATCCAACTCCGGGACGTCCGGGAGCGGTCTGGGGCCGCTTCGTCCATGTTCCGGCGACGGTTGGGAACACCTGGGTGTATGACGAGACGCTGAGTGCGGCCGAGAAAGGCACCGTGACTAACCGGATAACCGCCGTCGCGCCCATCGCCGACGGTGAACGGGTGACCATGAGCAACAGCGATAGTCTGACCGGGCTGGGGGCTGCGACGACACCCTCGGCAGTAACCCTCATCCTCCACTCCGACGGCTCGATCTCGCTTCCGCTGACCCAGCTGGGCAGTACTGCGGTAAAGGTCAAGTCGGGCAGCGTTGTCTGGCCCAGCGCGGCCGTGCTCGCGTCAGGACAGCCGCGTACCGACGCGCTTGTGATTACTGCGACAATGGCCGGCCAAACCATCACCATCACCGCGCACGTGGTCGTTAGGGGCGCTGGCTCGGCGACGGTCACGGTGCCCGCTGGCACCTATCAGACCACCCTCATTGACGAGACCATTACCGAGCATATCGAGGGAGTAGCGCTGAGCACTGAGATCCAGAACTGGGACGCGAATGGCGTCGGTCCCGTGAAGACGGCGGTGCTCACCACGGCCGGGGGCAAGACGACAACGGTCAGCACCCAGGAGCTTAAGTCCTTCACCAAGGGATAACAGCGATCTTGGTGCGGTCGCCCCCGCCCGGGGTCTACAGAGGTCCTAGGGGCGGGGGCCGCGCTCGGAGGCAGCCGCGCTCGGATCCGATCCGGACCGTGCGGCTCGGGCCGACACATTGTCAGTGCCACCGCCTACGCTGACCAAGAGAGTCGCCCCGCAAGGCGTGTCCCGCGTGGTGTCCGGCCCGGCACGGTGTAGAGCCCGGCACACGGTGCAGAGCCCGGCACGGCGCAGAGCCCGGCACGGCGCAGAGCCCGGCACGGCGCAGAGCCCCGCACGGCGCAGAGCCCGGCACGGTGTCCCGGCCCGGCACGGTCTCTAGCCCGGCATGGTGTCCCGGCCCGGCGTGGTTCGCCCCAGGGTGGGTGTCCGCCCCCGCGCGTTCCCAGCTGGGGGGCCCGGAGCCCCTGACGAAGGCGCGACCCTGCCCCAACACTCATGCTCTCTGGACGACAGCCCTAGGTGATAGTTATCGCTAATATGTTCTATAAATAATTGCTCTTCACCCAGCTATGCGATACTGTAGACGAAGATATCACTCTGGTTAGGCGGGAGGTGTCAGGTGTCAGCAGATTCCCAGCACCCCGACCCGCCGCGCGGCGCACCCCATGCTGACACCCGCCCGGTTGTGCATGAGGAGGATCAGGACCAGATCCTGGCCGAGGAGATGACCGCGTTCCCCGAGGAGGAGCCACTCACCTGGGAAGAGCTGGAGTACCTGGAATACCTGGACGACACCGGGCCTAGCGATGAGGAGCCGTGTCCGGCTGGCCTGCCTGGCCCGGTTCCCGGCGAGTACCGCACGACCCCTGGCGCGACCCGTGGAGCCACCCCTGGCACCACGAGCGCCGGTGGCTCCACGGCAGCAGGAGCGGGGTTCGCGCATGGCGGTGCGGCGGATGCCATGTCTCCCGGGCCGGTGCTCGCGGGCCTGGCGGATCGGGTGTGGCGGGACGGCCTGGACGGCCTCGATGACGACGAGCTGACCGGGATACTGCAGGCCGCGCAACGTCTCGGTGCGTGGGCAGCGGCGCTAGAACTGTCAGCTGTGTCCGGACTGGCGGCCCGCCGCCGTTCTGAGGCGCTGGCTAGTGGGGACTGGCGAGGGTTCGAGCACGCTGAGAATGAGATCGCGATCGCCCTGACGCTGACCCGGTTCGGTGCCAGCCGGGTGCTGGCCCTGGCGCTGGACCTGGACCGGCTGCCGCTGACCCGCGCCGCCCTGGCCGCCGGGCGGATCGATGAGCGGCGGGCGGCGGTGATCGCGGATGAGCTGTCTGGCCTGGATGATGAGCATGCCGCCGCGGTCGAGGCGTTGATCATCGAGAAGGCGGCGGTGCAGACCACCGGGCAGCTGCGGCCCGCGGTGCGCCGCGCGGTGATCGCCGCGGACCCCGCCGCGGTGAAACGCCGTAAAGAAGAAGCGCTGAAAGACGCCCGGGTGGAGGCCTCCAGCCAGCCGCAGGGCACCGCTACCCTCGCCGGGCGCGACCTGCCGCCCGCAGACGTCCTCGCCGCCGACAAGCACCTGACCGCCCTGGCCCAGGCGATGAAAAAGGCCGGCGCTGAGGGCACCATGGACCAGTTGCGGGCCCGCGCCTACCTCCACCTCCTCGCCGGCCAGCCCGCCGAAACCCTCCTCACCCCCGCCACCCCGGACACCGGCACCCCCGCCACCCCGGACACCGGCGCCCCCGGCACCACGGGCAGCGGCGCGCCGGGCACCGGCGCTGCGAGCAGTGGCACTGTTGGCACTGGCACCGCTGGCACCGGCACCGCTGGCACCGGCACCGCTGGCGCGGGCGCGCCCGAAACCCGTGACGCGGGCGCACCTGACCACGCCACCCCCGGTACCCGGACTGCCGGCACCGGCGCACCTGGCCTGGGACTGCCCGTGCTGTGCGGCACCGTGAACCTCACCGTGCCACTGGCCACCTGGCTCGGCTGGTCGCAATCACCGGGCCAGGTGCCCGGGTTCGGGACCGTCGACGCAGACGACTCCCGCACCATCGCCGACCTGCTCGCCGGCCACCCCGCCACCCAGTGGTGCCTCACCTTCACAGACCCAGCCGGGCGGGCAGTTGCCCACGGCTGCGCAAAGCACGGTCCCCCGCCACGCAGGGCGCCCGGTCCCGAGCCTGATCCCCGCACCGGGCCAGGTCCCGGTCCCGGGCCAGGTCCAGGCACCCGCGCCGGGCCGGGGTCCGGTCCCGGGCCAGGTTCCCGGGCCGGACCGGGGTCCAGTCCTGGGCCAGCTTGCCGCGTCGGCCCAGGTCCTGGTCCCCGCGCCGGTTCCGGTCCCGGGGCAGGGCCCCGGCGCCGGCCGTCCGATGACGTCGGGTGGATCGCGACGGTGACCATCATTGACCTGGAGACGGGGACCTGCACCCACCAGCGGGAATCCCACGCCTACCGGCCGCCGCTCTTGCTGCAGCATCTCATCCGGATCCGCCAGGCGACCTGTGTGTTCCCGGGCTGCCGGCGGCCCGCCACCCGCTGCGACCTCGATCACACCATCCCGCACCACCTCGGCGGCCGGACCTGCGAGTGCGGTCTCGCACCCCTGTGCCGCGCCCACCACCAGGCAAAACAAGCCCCCGGCTGGGCACTTACGCAAGACCGGCCCGGCGACATGACCTGGACCACCCCCGGCCGGCGCAGCTACACCACCCACCCCACCAGCTACCCGGGCTGAGGGCCAGGTATGCGACCAAGGCATGACGAGGCCCCGGTCGAGCCAGGACCGGCCGCTCAGTCCCGCTTAGTCCAGGTCCGGCCGCTCAGTCCAGGACCGGCCGTCCGGCAGCGGCTCCGTCGGCTGGTTCGAGAAGCCGGGCTCGGACGGATGCCAGGTCCTCATCGCGCATACCCGCCGAACGCAGATATGCCGCAACGTCCAGCCCGGCCAGTGTCGTCAACAGCGCGTCTCGCGCGGTCGTGCCCTTGCGGGCGAGTGCCCGCTCGACGCGTACGGCCTGGTCCTCGACGCCCAAATTGGCGTACAGCGCGGACAGCCGCACGGCGCTCAGTTCGTAGTCATCGGCGATGTCCTCGGCGCGCACCCCCGCGAGCGCGAGCAGCAGCATGGTGACCAGGCCGGTGCGGTCCCGGCCGGCGACGCAGTGGACCAGGACGCCACCCGGGCCGGCGTGCGCCACCGCAGCGACAGCGGCTGCGCACCGCGCCGGTTTCTGGGTCAGGAATGGCCCGTAATAGAGGGGGCTGCCGTCCAGTTCGTTGGCCCAGCAGTACTCCCAGAACGCGGTGTCGGCGCAGTCGTCGATCGGCACTCGCACGGTCACGAGTCCGTCCGGGCGCGGCGCGGCATCGGGCCCGATCTCCTGTTCATTGCGCAAGTCCACGATGGTGCGGATGCCATGGCCACGTACCGCAGCCCAGCCGGCCGTGGTGAGGCGATCGAGCCCGTCCGAACGCACCAGCGTGCCCCGCCGGATATGTCGGCCGTCCGCGGTCGCGAGGCCGCCCAGGTCCCGGACGTTGAAGCAGCCGTCCCATTCCAGGTGCCTGTCGATCATTCCTGACCCCGGGTGCCGCGCACCGTCATGCGCACACCCGCGAGAGTATCCGCCACGTGCGACGCCTGTAACACGACGCCCGCATGAGGCCCCCGACCTGGGCGGGGCGCCGCGCGGTCGTTCCCCTGGACTGGGCAGGGCGCTGCGCGGTCGTTCCCCGGACCTGGGCGGGGCGCCGCGCGGTCGTTCCCCTGGACTGGGCAGGGCGCCGCGCGATCTTGCCCCGGACCTGGGCAGGGCACCACGCGATCTTGCCCCCGGACCTGGGCAGGGCACCACGCGATCTTGCCCCGGACCTGGACAGACCGCCGCCCGGCCGCGCGGGGGGAGGCGTGGCCGGACGGCGGAGCAAGTGCCGCGTGGCCGACTAGCCGGCCGCCGCGGGGACGATGATGCGGTCGAAGTCCGGGGCGAAGGCCGCCGGATTTGCGAACTCGATCGTATTGTTTCCGGCCGCCAGTTGCAGCGGCACCGTCATCGCGCCGACGGTGCTGAAGCTTTCGGTCGGAGTGAACGACACCATCTGCGGCGCGGCGCCGTTCACGCTGATCGTGGCCTGCCGGCCGGTTGCCGATCCGTCCAGGTAGGCGATGGCCACCTCATAGGTGCCTGCGGCGGCGACATTCACGTTGTTGAAGGTGAGCGTGCCACCTGCGCCGACGAAACCGGCTTTGGCGCCGCCCGAGCATGTCGGGCAGGCCGCCGCCGACGCGCCGCCCGCGATCGTGTTCGCTGACGACTCGGCCTCATAGGACGTCGCCAGCGGCGGTGGCGTGGCGCCGTCAGCGGCGCTGAGGCCGTTGAACACCACTTGCCCGGGCGAGCCGCTGGCATGTGAGGTCATGAATATCCCGGCGTCCTGCGTAGCCGCCTGGCCGGGCACCGTGGCGCTGCCCACCGTGAGCCAGTTCTGGCCGTCGTAGGAATAGTAGCCGGTGTAGGTCGTGCCGCTTCTCTGCAGCTCGAGCCAGACCGGCAGGTTCCCCGGGATCGTGCCATTGGGTGGCGTCACCGAGGTGATGAAGTTGCCGCCGTTGTTGTCCCACTCCAACTGGATGCCGCCCGAGGGTGACTCGAACAGGATCACGCCCTCCGGGCTGGTGCCCGATCCGGTGATGTCGTTGCGGACCATGATGCCGGCCTTGGCGAAGCCGGTCATGCCCTGCTGCGAGGTGACCTCGGTCACGACGGTCGATGCGCTTCCTACGGCGCCCTTCAGATAGATCGTGCTGTAGGCGTCGCTGCCCGAGTACAGGTCCGCGCCGGCCCCGTCGATGCCGAACTGCTGGCCCGCCTCGGCGAATGCCGCCGGAGCATCTGTGGCTGAGGAGTACGTCTGGTACGGCGCCCCCACCGGCGGGCTCGTCGTCACCGTCTCGCTCTCGGAGATCTGCTGCGGAATCACGAGGTCCCACCGGTCCATGGCCGTGGCGGTCACGGTGTCCGACTTGAACAGCGTCGCCGGCGGCGGCGCGACGACCTGGAAGGTAGTCTGCACGCTCTGGCCTGCTCCTACAGAAGAGAACGACGCGGCCGACGTCGCCGTCACCGTCCACCCGGCCGGCGCCGAAAGGCTCAGCTGGACATGGCGCACGGGCTCGGCCCCGTTGTCAGTGAACGTCTCGGTGGCGGTGGCCGGCTGGCCGCCGGTCAGCGCCGTCAGGCCGGTCAGGGCGATGGTGGTGCTGGGCGGCGTGAGGAACGGCAACCGGTCAGGAGTGATCCGAAGCAGGGCAACGCCGTGTGGCGCGACATTCGCCGCGATCGTGCCGCCTGCTTCTGTGGCGGTGTGCTTCCACAAATCGTTCAGAAAATATGCGCTGCTGGCGGGCAGGCCCAGTGCCGAAGCTGTCGCCCCGACGACCTCGGGTTTGGTGGTGGTGTTGAAGAGCCCCACCACGACGTCGCCGTTCTTCTCGATCTTGGCGAACACCTGCGCGGTGGCAGTGTTGACGATCCGCGATGCGTCGATCGCATCCTGGTCGACCGAGAGGACCGCCCTGTTCCTCAGGTACGTCAGGTCGGTCGGGTCGAGGTTGGTCAGGTCCGTGCCGAGGATCAGCGGCGACGACGCGAGCGCCCACAGGCTCATCTGGGTCTGCCGCTCGTCGGGGGTCAGGCCGTCGTTGCTGCCGTTGCCGACCTCCAGGGAGTCGTAGTCGTTGAACCCGCCCGGCCCGCCGTAGGGCTGCCACGCCGCGACCTGGTTGAACCGGGACGCCACATTGGCCCAG
>WNFD01003373.1_pt1 | contig 16062 bp, 15 predicted proteins | sample 5400491 | NCBI WGS metagenome assembly WNFD01 (sample SAMN13153343, study PRJNA577476) | soil metagenome | isolation source: 120 cm saprolite under Douglas fir tree site 2 hole 2 replicate 2 | place: USA:California | collected 2015-04-18 | reverse complement strand
ACGCGTGCCTGGACAGCAGCAGCAGCGGCAGGCCGGCGTCCACCCCGAGCAACCGGGCGTCATGCGGGTCGGCGAGCACCGTCTCGATCGTCTCCTCCGCCTCGGCCAGCTGGATGCCGTACACCGAGCGCAGCGTCTCGTACAAGGACCTGTGCCGCTCCAGCTGCTTGCGCAGGCCGGGGAAGCGCTGGGCGGGCAGGTGCGAGGTGTCGATCGACATCGGCTCGCCGTCGGCGAGCCGCAGCCGGTGGATGCGCAGCGCGCGGCCGCCGGGACGGATGCCGAGCAGCTCCGCGAGCGGCTCGTCCGCGGTGACGTAACCGATGTCGAGGATCTTGGTCTGCGGGTGCAGGCCGTGCGCGCGCATGCCCTCGGTGTAACTGGCCAGCTCGAGCGGCTGTGCCACCTTGGGCTTGGCCACGAAGGTGCCCTTGCCCTGCATGCGCAGCAGCCGGCCCTCGATGACGAGCTCGGCGAGCGCCTGCCTGACCGTGGTCCGCGAGGTTCCGTACGAGCGCGCGAGCTCTCGCTCCGGCGGTACGGGGCTGCCGGCGTCCAGGGCGGCGGTGAGCTCAAGCAGCTGTCGCTTGACCTGGTAGTACTTGGGCAGCCGCGGCACTGTGCCCGCGGCGGGTTCCCCAGGCGCGTCGTCGGCCGGAAGCAGAGAAGCGGTCATCCGGAATCATTGCCTTAATGAAGGGTTAACGTCAACTCTCACCATGGTCGCGCATCGCTCCGCGGGGGAATGATCTGCGCCCCAGATGCGATGATGATGCTGTGCCCACGCTCAACGACCTGGCCAGGAGCCATACCAGCCTCGGCGACGCCGACGTGGAGTGGCTGCACTGGCTGGTGTCTGATTGGCAGCTCCTCGCCGACCTGTCCTTCGCCGACCTTATCCTATGGGCGCCGGCCAAAGACGGCACCGGCTGGCTGGCGATCGCCCAGCTGCGCCCGACCACCGGGCCCACCTCGCTGCAGGATGATGTGGTCGGCACGTTCGCCGGGCCGGAGGACCAGCGCCTGCTCGACGTGGCCAGAGACGAGCGGCGCATCTGGCGGGAGAGCGACCCGGACTGGACGAACGGCGTCCCGGTGCGCACCGAGGGCATCCCGGTGACCCGGGCGAACCGGGTGATCGCCGTCATCGAACGGTGCACCAACCTGAACTCGGCCCGCACCCCGAGCCGGCTTGAGCTCACCTACGTGCAGGGCGCCGACGACCTGGCCCGGATGGTGGCGGAGGGGACGTTCCCGTTCCCAGGCGCCGACGTGATGCTGGTCAGGTCGCCGCGGGTCGGCGACGGGCTGCTCCGGCTGGGCAAGTCGGGACGTGTCATCTACGCGAGCCCGAACGCGCAGTCGGCCTACCGCCGCCTCGGCCTGGCCGCCGACCTGATCGGATCCGAACTCGGCGTGGTCACCGCCGGGCTGTGCGCGTCCGATGAACCGCTCGACGAGTCGCTGATGGTGGTGGCGGCAGGCCGTGCGCCGCGCGAGGCCGAGGTGGACGGAAACGGCTCGGTGGTCCAGCTGCGCTCGATTCCGCTGATCGTCGGCGGGAGCAGGACCGGCGCCCTGATCCTGGTGCGGGACGTGACCGAGTTGCGCCGCCGTGAGCGTGAGCTGATGACCAAGGACGCCACGATCAGGGAAATCCATCACCGGGTGAAGAACAACCTGCAGACGGTGGCCGCGCTGCTGCGGCTGCAGGCGCGGCGGCTCCGAGCGCCCGAGGCGCGCGCCGCGCTTGACGAGGCGGTCCGCCGGGTCGGGTCGATCGCGGTGGTGCACGAGACGCTGTCCCACGCGCCGGAGGAGGTCGTCGACTTCGACGACGTCGCCGACCGGGTGGCCATGATGGCGGGCGAGGTGTCGGCCGCCGAGGTCCGGGTGATCCCGAAGATCACGGGGTCGTTCGGCCAGCTGTCTGCCGCGGTGGCGACACCGCTGGCCATGGTCCTGACCGAACTGCTGCAGAACGCGCTGCAGCACGGTTTCTCCTCTTCCCACCCGCAGGCCGCCAGGGACGCAGATTACGGCCTGCTCGAGGTCGTCGTGGTGCGTGAGCCGGAACGGCTCACGGTGACCGTGGCGGACAGCGGCGTGGGCCTGCCCGACGGGTTCGACCTGGATTCGACCACCAGCCTGGGCCTGCAGATCGTCCGCACGCTGGTCGTGGGCGAGCTTGGCGGACGGCTGCGGATCACGCCCAGGCCGGGCGGCGGCACCGAAGCGGTGGTGAATCTTCCGGTCGGGCACGAGCCTGACCGGTGATTGGTCACTTAAGACCGGTTAAATAACAGCCGTTCACACGTGTGCGCGGGCGCGGAGCCTGATGGTCCGGCGCTTGAGCGCGCGGCGCTCGTCCTCGCTCATCCCGCCCCAGACGCCGGCGTCCTGACCCGAGTCGATCGCCCAGCGCAAGCACTCTTCCATCACCGAGCAGCGGCGGCAGACCTGTTTGGCTTCCTCAATCTGGAGCAGTGCCGGCCCGCTGTTCCCGATGGGGAAGAACAGCTCCGGGTCCACTTCACGGCAGGCGGCTTCGTGGCGCCAGTCCATGATTGTCCACTCCTTCTCGGCGGCCGACCGCAGCTGTGCGTCCGGTATGCGCGTCTATCTCTAGCTTGTGAAGCTTTTCACGAGCTCTGCCGTACTTTCTCCGTCATCCCAACTTCTCGGGACCACTACGATGCCGAGCAATGAAACCCGTACAAGCCGCCAGGCGGCCCGGACGTGCCCCCGGAAGGCGACGCAGGAGTCATCTGAAGTGACGACACACGCGAAGCGCCCCCGCACCAGGCATCACGTAAAGCCTCTCAACGTCGGTTGACGAGCGCAAGAGGCCACGGCGGCCCTTCAGCCCGAATTTAATGTCAGATCGATCACATTTTGCTCGCGCCGCGTCAGATGAGCCTCGGCACGTCACGCCACGACGCGAAGCGCGTGCGGTACGAACTGAAATTTAACCGCCTCGGTTTCACCGAGATATTCGCCGTCGACCTGAAACGCGATCGGGCGCGCCGAGTGCAGCGTCAGCGATTCCATGCCCTGTACGGACAGCAGGTCCCGCCCGCGCACCGGGCGATTCCTGACGTACAGCATCTGGCCGACCGCGCTGACGATGGTGGTCAGCTGGAGCCGGCGCAGCGCCAGCAGGTCGAGGCCCGAGTTGAAATCCGGATTAGGAACGGGCAGCAGCGGGCGGCTGCGGAAATAAGTCCACGGCGAGCTGTTGGTGATGATGGTCATGAACAGGTCGGCAACCGGCGGCAGGCCGTCGCGTTCCAGCATCAGCGCCGGCCTGCGCCGGTCGGTGCCGCGGTAAAGCTGACGCATGATCGTCCGCACGAACAGCGACGCGCTTTCCCGGCGCCCCTCGGCGCGCAGCCGGTCCACTTCCCCGACGACCTCGGCGTCAAAGCCGAGGCCGGCGCTAAAGGTGAAGTACCTGTCCCCGGCCAGCCCGAGCCCGATCGTCCGGTAGCGGCCCGCCGCGATGACCTCTCGCACCCGGGATATCGCCGCGGCGGCATCGACCGGCAGCCCGAGCGCCCGCGCGAACACGTTGGCGCCCCCGCCGGGTATGACCGCGATCAGCGGCTTCCCGCCCCCTTCATGACCGGCGCTGTCCCGGCTCATGACGCCGTTGACGACCTCGTTGATCGAGCCGTCGCCGCCGAGCACGATCACGAGGTTCGCGCGCGCCGCCGCGGCCAGCTCGCGCGCGTGGCCGCGGTACTGGGTCCGTTCGACCTCCAGGTCCACCAGCCCGGCCAGCGACCGAACCGCCAGGTCAGTGACGGTCCCGGTCATCGAGGTCGCATGCCGGTTAATGATCAGTAGGCCCCGCACTCGCTTAGGCTAACCGCCGCCTAAGCTGGAAACCTGTGCGGCCCCCGGGATCACGGATTGGTGGCAGGACATGGCGACGCGACCGACTCAGGCGGCCGGGACCAAAAGCGCCCAGGATCTCGCCGAGTCCGCGAAGTCCCCGGGCCAGCGGCCGCCCGCGCTCCGCCTGGCTGCGGCCGTGGTGGCCACCGAGGCCGCCGGCCTGTGCGTGGCGGCCGCCTTCTCCGCCATCTCGACCGCGGACGGACAGTCCTACCAGGTGGCCAGCGGCGTCGCACTGACGCTGATCGCCCTCGGCACGGCCGCGGTGATCGCCGCCTTCGCCGTGGGCCTGGCCAAGGCGAAGCCCTGGAGCCGGACCCCAGTGGTCATGACCCAGCTGCTCGTCGGCGCGGCGGGGATCTACCTGGTGGACGGGCACCGGTTCGACTGGGGCGTGCCCGCCCTGCTGCTCGCGGCCGGCTGCCTGGCCGGCCTGTTCACCCCGGCCAGCCTGCGCGCCCTCAACCGGCCGCCCAGGCCCAGGTAGGCCGTCCGGTCAGTCGTCTGTGGTCAGGCCTTCCCTGAGCTGGGTCAGCGTCCGGGCCAGCAGCCGGGACACGTGCATCTGGGAGATGCCGAGCTCGGCGGCGATCTGGGACTGGGTCATGTTGCCGAAGAACCGGAGCAGCAGGATCTTCTTCTCGCGCGGCGGCAGCTGCTCCAGCAGTGGCTTCAGCGACTCGCGGTACTCGACCCCTTCGAGCGCGTCGTCGACCATGCCGAGCGAGTCCGAGACCGCCGGCGCGTCCTCGTCGCCTGAGTCGGGCGCGTCCAAAGACACGGTGGAGTACGCGTTGGCCGACTCGAGTCCTTCCAGCACCTCTTCCTCGCTCATCCGCAGGTGCGCGGCGAGCTCGCTCACGGTCGGCGCGCGCCCCTCGCGCTGGGCCAGGTCGCCGATGGCCTTGGTCAGCGAGAGCTTGAGTTCCTGCAGGCGGCGCGGGACCCGGACGGCCCAGCCCTTGTCCCGGAAGTGCCGCTTGATCTCGCCCACGATGGTGGGCGTGGCGTAGGTGGAGAACTCCACCCCGCGCTCGAGGTCGAACCGGTCGATGGACTTGATCAGCCCGATCGTGGCGACCTGGGTGAGGTCGTCGAGCCACTCGCCGCGGTTGCGGAACCGGCGCGCGAGGTACTCCACCAGCGGCAGGTGCAGCTCGACGAGGTAGCCCCTGATCCGCGCCCGCTCCGGGTCGTCGGCCGGCAGATCCGCCAGCCGCTCGAACAGCTCCCGGGCCCGGGCCCGGTCGGGTGATCCGTGCTCGATCCGCACGGTCTCCGCGGTCGCCTGGGCGACCTCGAACTCCTCGGTCACCTGGACCTCGAACTCGCTGCTCACCCGGACCTCAGTGCTTCCCGGCGCTTGCGGAGCACGATGGAAACATGGTCGTCGGCCCCGAGCCGGGAATCGACCGTCCCGGCCAGGGCGGAGAGCACGGTCCAGGCGAAGGTGTCCCGGGGCGGTATCCGCGGCTCGGCGGCGATCACCGACACGGTGATCGTCATCTCTTCGGCGCTGAGGTCGAAGGCGCATTCCAGGTTGGTGCCCGGTATCGCCTGGGAGAGCAGCATCGCGCAGGCCTCGTCCACGGCGATGCGCAGGTCCTCGATCTCGTCCAGGGTGAAGTCGAGCCTGGCCGCCAGGCCCGCGGTCGCCGTCCGCAGCACGGACAGGTATGCGCCCTCCGCGGGCATGCACACCGTCACGTGGTCTTGCGTCGTCTCGCGATCCGCCTGCGCAGTGCCAGGATCCGGAGGGCCCGGATCCCGCTGGCCCGGCACGGCTGTCGTCGCGGCGGTGTCTTCGGTCACGTCCCCCTCCTCCGGGCAGGTATCCGGTCGCCGCCCACTGCAAGCAACCTACCGCCCGCGGCCCACGACGAGAAACGCGCCGCGCCGCCCGCTCCCTGACCCTCCGCGTCCCCCCGCTCACCCTCCGTGTAACAGGGGTTCCCCAGACGACATGAAACCCGGGTCTCATAGCGTCTGAACAGCCTGAAACCCGGGTTTCACCGCGCTGAAGGAACTCTGCGGAGCCGCTTAGGCTTGCTTGGTCTCCCAGAAGATCTTGTTGATCTCCTCGATCTTGGCCAGCAATTCGTCCGCCTTGGACGCGTCCGTGCTGCCCTTGGTGCCTGCGGCGCCGGCGAGCTTGGTGGCCTCGTTGAACAGCTGGTGCAGCTGCGGGTACTTCTCGAAGTGCGGCGGCTTGAAGTAGTCCGTCCACAGCACCCACAGGTGGTGCTTGACCAGCTCGGAACGCTCTTCCTTGATGATCAGGCAGCGGGCCCGGAACTCGGGGTCCGTGTTCTGCTGGTACTTCTCGTCGATGGCCTTGACGGATTCCGCCTCGATCCGGGCCTGCGCCGGGTCATAGACTCCGCACGGCAGGTCGCAGTGGGCATGGGCGATGGCCTTCGGCTCGAGCAGGCGTGTGAGCAGCCTCATCGATTCCCTTTCTCCGGCTTGTTAGCTTGCAGACCCGACACTACCCCCGCCGCCTGCGCCGACACTTGGAGGGATGCGTGCACTGGCCGCCGCTCCGGATGCCACTGCTCCGGATGCCACTGCTCCGGATGCCACTGCTCCGGATGCCACTGCTCCGGGTCAAGGTCGCCGAACGGTCCATGGAGCCGGCCTTGCGCCCCGGCGACTGGCTGCTGGTCCGCCGCACCCGCCGGATCCGGCCCGGCCAGGTCGTGCTCGCCCGGCATCCTGGCCGGCCGGACATGCTCATCGTCAAGCGCGCCGCCCGCCCCGCCGACGGCGGCTGGTGGCTCGAATCGGACAACCCGGACGCCGGTGCCGTGGACAGCCGCCGCTTCGGGGCGGTGCCCGGGCCGCTCATCGAGGGCCGGGTGCTGGCCCGCTACTGGCGGCCCCGCGCCGGCTGACGCCCGCTGCTCACTACCGCTCCGCGCAGTGTTTTTATCCCGAACGAGCCGGGTGTCACGCCCCCCTGGCCACTCGCGCCCACCATGCCAGAACGGCCCCATCGCGCGACGGGGCCGTTCTCACATGGCTAGGTGGACTCAGTGGTGAACGTCCGCCATTGGGTCATCCCCGGTCCCGGCCTGCTTGTTGACCAGCAGGAGCATCTCCTCGCGCGGCAGCTTGGTGCGCATCGCCCAGAACCAGATGATCAGGCTGAACCCCGCGACGGCCAGCATGTCCCACCAGAACGGGAGGTTGAACGTGTTGGTCGGCGGCAGCGGGTGCGTGTCGCCTGACGCGGCGCCGCTGTACTGGCCCTGCCAGGAGAGGATGCCCAGGCCGATCAGCCACACCGGCATCCACACCGCGGACTTCCAGTCAAGCGGCGGCCGCTGCGGGTCGAACGCCATCAGGACGCCCATGATCACGTACCCGATCACCAGGACGATGCCGAGCTTCCAGACCACCTCGAAGCCCGACCAGTAGATGAGCAGGTCGGCGACGATGAACGCGGCCGGGGCGAGCACCGCGGCGGCCGGCATCCGGTACGGCCGGGTTGCCTCGGGCACCTGTCCGCGGAACGCGCCCAGGGCCAGCGGCCCCCCGGCGTACATCAGCACGCTCGCGCCGGTGATCAGGCCGACCAGCGTGTGCCAGCTCGGGAACGGCAGCAGGAAGAACAGCCCGATGATGAACGCGGCGATTATCCCGAACCACGGGACGCCGTTCCTGTCGACCCTGCCGAAGACGGACGGGAAGTACCGGTTCCTGGCCAGGCCGTAGCTGACCCGCGAGGTTCCGGTCACGTAGATCAGGCCGGTGCCGGACGGCGAAACGAAGGCGTCGATCCGCAGGATGGTCGCCAGCCAGCCGAGCGCGGCCAGGCTCGCGAGACCGGCGAACGGCCCGGACAGGACGCCCGTGTTGGTGATGCCCGCGAAGCCCTTGCCCAGCAGGTTCGCGGGCATCGCGCCGATGAACACGACCTGCAGCATGATGTAGACCACGGTCCCGATCAGGATGGCCAGGATGATCGCCCGCGGCAGGTTGCGCCCCGGGTTCTTGATCTCGCCGGCCAGCTGGTCGGCCTGCTCGAAGCCGGAGTAGGCGAAGATGATGCCCGCGGCCGGGAGCGCGCCGAACAGGGCCTTGAGCCCGCCCGGCATGAAGCCTGCTCCCCCGGCGGTGAAGTTGCCGCCGTGGAACTTGAACAGCAGCACGATGATGGCTAGGACCGGGATCGCGACCTTCCACCACGTGATGACGTTGTTGACCCGCGCGAAGATGCGCATGGCCAGGAAGTTGACCGCGGTGAAGACCGCCATCAGCACGATGGTGAACACGAAGCCGGACCCGGTGACGACGTGCGTGTTGGTGTTGTAGATGCCGTGCCAGTAGTAGGAGGCGTACTGCATGAACGCGAAGCACTCGACCGGCGCGATCGTCACCGCCTGCAGGTAGGAGATGTACCCGAACCCGACGCCGGCCACGCTGCCGAACGCGAAGTGCGGGAACCTGGCCGTTCCGCCGGAGACCGGGTACATGGCCCCGAGTTCGGCGTAGGTCAGGGCTAGGACGATAACCACGACCCCGGCGATGGCCCAGGCCAGGACGGCGGCTCCGCCCACCGCCTGCGCGGCGTAGAGCGCGCCGAACAGCCAGCCCGAGCCGATGATCGATGTCTCGGACGCCCAGGTAGCGCCGACCAGCCCCAGCTCTCGCTTGAGGCCGACATCAGTCGGCCTCGCGACGGCGACCCCTGAAGTTTCAGTTGCCATGATCGATCCCTTTTCCGATCGAGCCCCGTAGGGCTAGTTACCCGCGGTGCGAGATCTCCGCCCCGGCCGGGTGAGCCTCTCGTATGCGTCGGGTGAGATCATCGTAGAGATCATCGTCATAACTGAGAAGTGTTCACCCGGATTCGTTTTGATAACGCAGGTCACGCCCTTGTTGTTGGTTAAAGGACGTTGTGCGCCGCCGCCGGGACATCACTCGCGGATGTCCTGGGAATAACATGATGTTACGATCCGCGCTGCATGTGATTGCGATCACAAATGCAGATTCCCAGATAGTGGGTTACTGAAACTACCCGCGCACTACGCCGTGGCGGTTGGCGCCCTTGCTTCACCATCGTCGTCGCCGCGTTTCCTCGCGCGAAACGCGGAGACGTTGGCGCGGTTCATGCATCGGTCGGAACAGTAGCGCCTGGTGTTACTGGTGCTGGTGTCGATGAACACGCCCTGGCAGCCGGCCGCCTGGCAGACGCCGAACCGGTCGATGCCCACGGCGGTGAGCCGGACGGCGAGGCCCATCACGGCGCCGGCCGCGTACTTGTCCGCGACCGAGCCGCTCTCCGTGTAGTGCACGTGCCAGGGCTGGTCATCGTGCCCGGATAGCTGCGGGTGGACCGGGTGCTGGATGAGGAGCGCGTTCAGCCGGGCGGCGGCGTCCTCGCCGTCGCCGTCGGCGCACGCGACGAAGAAAGCGCGGAGTTCAGCGCGAAGGCCTCGCATCGCGTCAAGGTCGTTGCGGGTCACGCCGGTGTTGAGGTGCTGCCGGTCGGCGACCAGGGCGCGCAACCCGTCCAGGTTGGCGAGCCGGTCACCGTCCTCGCCCCCGGCACCGGCCGTGTTCACTAGCCGCACCGCGAGTTCAGCGTAGGAGTTGAGATCCACTCCTGTTTCCCTAGTGTAATGGCCTGTTGCCGGTATCGAGTATTACACCATCGGCGTGACAGATGCCAGCAGCACGCCGGCAGCCTGTGGCACAATGACTACACGGGACACCCCCGTCTCTCTCGCGCGCGCCATCGCCGCGCCCATCCACCGTGAGCCGTTGGGGGTATCCCATGTCTGAATTGACCATACGTAAAGCTGCCGAGGATCCGGTGTTCACCATGCACCGCGGCGGCAAGATCAGCGTTCGCCCGACCGTCGACGTGACCGACCGCCAGGGCCTGGCCATGGCCTACACGCCCGGGGTCGCCCGGGTGTGCACCGCGATCGCGGAGGCGCCCGAACTGGCCGCCGACTACACCTGGGTGTCCAACACGGTCGCCGTCGTCACCGACGGCACAGCCGTGCTCGGCCTGGGTGATATCGGCCCGGCCGCCGCGATGCCGGTGATGGAAGGAAAATCGCTGCTGTTCAAGCGGTTCGCCGGCGTCGACGCGGTGCCGATCTGCCTGGCCTGTACCGGCGCCGACGAGATCGTGGCGACGGTCGCCGCGCTCGCGCCGAGTTTCGGCGGCATCAACCTGGAGGACATTTCCGCGCCGCGCTGCTTCGAGATCGAGGACCGGCTCAGGCGCCTGCTCGACATCCCGGTCTTCCACGACGACCAGCACGGCACCGCGATCGTGGCGCTGGCCGCGCTGCGCAGCGCGGCCAAGGTGGCGGGCAAGGAACTCGGCCAGCTTCGCGCCGTCGTGGCCGGCGCGGGCGCGTCCGGCGTGGCGGTGACGAAGATGCTGCTCCGGGCCGGCATCGGCGACATCGCCGTGTCGGACAGCAAGGGCCTGATCTACCGGGGGAGGGAAGGCCTGAACCCGGTCAAGGCGGCGCTGGCCACCCTGACCAACCAGGCCGGCCTCGCCGGCTCGACCGAGTCGGCGCTGCGCGGCGCCGACGTGTTCATCGGCCTGTCGAGCGGCACGGTGGCCGAATCGGCCATCGCCGCGATGGCCCCCGGCGCGATCGTCTTCGCCCTGTCGAACCCCGACCCAGAGGTCCACCCGGACGTGGCGGGCCGGCACGCCCTGGTCGTGGCCACCGGCCGCAGCGACTTCCCGAACCAGATCAACAACTCGCTGGCCTTCCCCGGCGTGTTCCGGGGCGCCCTGGACACGCGCGCCACCGACATCACCGAAGCCATGAAGCTAGCCGCCGCCGACGCCATCGCCGCCCTGGTCGGTCCCGACGCCGCGGCCGGCTACATCGTCCCCAGCCAGTTCGACGAGCGCGTCGCCCCCGCGGTCGCCGCCGCCGTCGCCGCCCAGGCCCGCGCCGACGGCGTAGCCCGCCGCTAACCCGCCCGCCGTCCCCGCACCAAAGCGCCTGATAGGCGGGCTCAGCTCCCCGCCCCGGCCCCGGATTCCGGGTTCTGTAGGGTGTGGGTCATGTTTGCTGCGACTGCCGTGCGTATTGACGCCGATGATCCGCTGTCCGGGCTCGAGCTCGGCGAGCGGCCCGAGCCGGTGGCCCCGGACGGGTGGACGACGGTGACGGTGAAGGCGGCCGCGCTGAATCATCACGACGTCTGGACGCTGCGCGGGGTGGGCATCTCGGCGGACCGACTGCCGATCGTGCTGGGCTGCGACGCCGCGGGGATCGACCCGGACGGCCACGAGGTCGTGGTGCACGCGGTGATCGCCGACTCCGATGCCGGCGGCGGCGACGAGACCCTCGATCCGCGCCGCTCGCTGCTCTCCGAGCGCTATGACGGCGTCTTCGCCGAGCGGGTCTGCGTGCCGCGGCGCAACCTAGTGCCGAAGCCGCCCGCGCTGTCGTTTGAGGAGGCAGCCTGCCTGCCGACGGCCTACCTGACCGCGTACAAGATGCTGTTCGCGAAGTCCGGCGTCCAGCCGGGCGCGACGCTGCTCGTGCAGGGCGCGGGCGGCGGCGTGGCCACCGCGCTTATCCTGCTCGGCCGCGCGGCCGGCTACCGGATGTGGGCGACCAGCCGCAGCGAGGCCAAGCGGGAGCGCGCCCTCAAGCTCGGCGCCGATCAGGTCTTTCCGGCCGGGGCCAGGTTGCCGGAGCGGGTCGACGTGGTCATGGAGACCGTCGGGCAGGCCACCTGGGCGCACTCCGTCCGGTCGCTCAAGCCGGGCGGCCGGATCGTGATCTCCGGTGCGACCAGCGGCGACGCTCCGCCGGCCGAACTGACCCGCATCTTCTTCACGCAGCTGTCCGTGACCGGCTCCACGATGGGCTCCCGCGATCAGCTAGGCCGGCTGGCCACGTTCTGCGAGCAGACCGGGGTCCGCCCGGTGATCGACCGGGTCCTGCCGCTGGCGCAGGCCCGCGACGGCTTCGAGGCCATGATCACGGGTGACCTGTTCGGCAAGATCGTCTTTACCCTCTAGCCGGGAGCGTCACTCCTGCTTCGCGGAGTCGCCGGCCTCGTCGGCCGGTTTGTCCGCTGAACCCTGGGGCGGGCCGCCGGTGCCCGCGGATCCCTCGTGCCCGGAACCGAAGATCTCAGACTTGATGCGGTCCAGCGCTTCTTCCAGGATCGTGCGCAGGTCGCTGATGACGTTCTCGCCGACGGCCGAGGACTGCATGGCCAGTCTTTTCAGGTCGGAGGTGAACTGGACGGCCAGCCGCTCCAGATCGCGAAACGTCCCGAAGTCGAGCGAGCCAGTCCAGCCGGGCCCTTGAGTCCGGCCCCGCATGCGCGCCCAGTCTTCCCAGCCGCGCCGCCCGGGCCAGTCCGTCCAGCCCGCCCCGCCCCGGTCCTGTTCACCGGAGTGGAACCGGGCGCCTGCATGCTCGCCCAGCCGATCGTCGGGACCAGCGGACCCCAGGGACTCTTCGCGAGCGCGCCGTGCCTCCTCGCGGAGCCGCTGTGCCTGCTCGTGCACCCGCCGGGCGGCCTCAGGGCCCACTCCCTCGCCACCGGGTCCCTCGCCACCGGGTCCCTCGCCACCGGGTCCCTCGCCACCGGGTCCCTCGCCACCGGGTCCCTCGCCACCGGGTCCCTCCGCGCGGGATCCCGTCGTGCGCTCGCCGACATCCTCACGCTGCTCGCGGCCTTCCTCGCGGGCTTGTTGTGCTGGCTCGCGGGCCTGCCATGCCTGCTGGCGGGCCTCCTCCTTGGCGCGCCTGGCCTGCTCGCGTGCTTCGCCCGCGGCCTGCCTGGCCTGCTCGCGGACGTCAGCGGCCACGTCCCGGCCCACCCGGCGGGACTCGCGGGCCGCCCAGGTCAGCTCCTCGCGCAGGCTGCGCACGGTCTGCCTGACGTCCTCTCTGACCTCGCGGACGATGTCGCTGACCGACGCGGACAGTTCTTCCTCAAGCTCGTCAAGCTCATCGCTCCGGCTGCGCAGCTCGTCCCGGCCGGCCTCGGTGATCCGGTAGACCTTGCGGCCGTCTACCTCGTCGTGAGTGACCAGGCCCTCCTCCTCGAGCCTAGCCAGCCGAGGGTAGATGGTGCCTGGTGAGGGCGAGTAGACGCCCATGAACCGGTCGCGCAGCAGCCGGATGACCTCATAGCCGTGCCTGGGCTCCTCATCAAGGAGCCGCAGCAGGTACAGCCGGAGGCTGCCATGGCGGAATACCGGACTCAACTGGCCTCGCCTTCCATCTCATTCTCATTATCAGCCTGCTTGCGCCGCAGCAGCATGACCCGGCCGGACATGGTGCTCACGGACACGTGCCCTGAGCCGGCGCGAAGGCTACCGCTAACGCTACGAGACGCCGGCGCGCAGGATCGTGTAAGCTCCGCGAATTCGCTCCGGACGTCACCCGACACCGAGTGCAACTTCACCCGGGCGTCGGCTTCCGCCGGGAGCCTGAGCGTCACCTCGCCGGACACCGTGGTGACCCGCATCCCGCCCAGCGGGTCGAGGTCGATGTCCGCGGTCACGTCGCCGCTCACCGCGTTCGCGTCGAGCCGTTCCAGCCAGCCGTCGGCCACCGTCAGGTCGCCGGACACGGTGTTGAAGTTCAGCTTGCCGTTGATCCCCTGCGCCTCGAGCGCCCCGGACACGGTATTGGCGTCCACATCCCCGGTGACGCCCTCCAGCGTGATCCCCCCGGAGACGCTCTTGACCGAGGCCCGCGAGCGGATGCCGGACATGACGGCGGTCGCGCTGACCACGCCGACCTGCGTCGGGCACTTCCGGGGCACGGTGACCGTCACCGTCGCGGAATGGCGCTGCGGCCGCAGCCATTTAAGCAGGCCCTCCCAGGTGAGGTTCTCGTGCGTGATGGTCAGGACCCCGCCCTCATAGGTCACGGTGAGCGGGTCGCCCTCGATGCTGGACACGTCAAGCGAAGGCCTCCCGTCGGTGGCGAGCACCGCCACCGACCCGGCGATGAGCCTGATCCGAAGCCCGGTCACATCGTCGAAATCCAGGTTCGTCGGAGCCTCAATGGTCCACTGTGCCTTTTGACCCGCCGCCATTCCGCCCGTCCTTCCCGTAAGCCTGGCCAGTACACCTAACGATATATCTCATTCTCGTAAAGTCAAGATGTATCGCGAGCGGTTCATTGGAGGGGCGATGGGAGTGGCGCCGGGGCGGTTCACTGGAGGGGCGATGGGAGTGGCGCCGGGGCGGTCACCCGGCCCGTTCGGGACTATGGTCCTTGATTTAGTCCTCTTCGTCGTCGAGCCGGGCCAGCCAGCTGGCCAGCCGGTCCACGGCGACCTCGAAGCCGGGGTTGAGGTCCACGAAGGCACGCAGCCGCTCCGCGAGCCAGGCCACGCTGACCTGCTCGTCGCCGCGCCGTTCCTCGAGTTCCTCGATGCCGCGGTCGGTGAAGTACATCGGAGTTCCCAGGTTCAGGCCGAGGGGATCGCCGTCTCGAGAATCTCCCGGTGGCTGGTGGCGTGTTTGGCCGCCGATCCGGCCGCGGGCGCGGAGCTCGCCGGCAGCGATACCACGCCGACCTGACGGCTCAGCACCCGCGGGAGCTTCAGCGCCATGGTCGGCCAGGCCCCCATGTTGGCCGGCTCCTCCTGCACCCAGGTGACCGTCTCGGCGTTGGGGTAGCGAGCCAGCTCGGCGCAGAGCTCGGAGACCGGCAGCGGGTACAGGCGCTCGACCCGGACAATCGCCGTGTCTGTCGCGTTGCCAGAGTCAGCTAGCAGGGCCCGTTGCCGCGCGGCGAGGTCGTAGTACACCTTGCCCGCGCACAGCACCACCCGGCGGACCTCCGCCTCGGCGCCGGCCGGGGCTCCGATCAGCGGCCGGAACGACCCGGTGGTGAACTCGCTGACCGCCGAGGCGGCCGCCTTCAGCCGCAGCGTGGACTTCGGGGTGAACACGATCAGCGGCTTGTGCCGGCCGGAAAGTCCCTGCCAGCGCAGCAGGTGGAAGTAGTTGCCCGGCGTGGTCGGCATGGCCACGGTCATGTTGTCCTGCGCGCACAGGGACAGGAACCGCTCGACCCGCGCCGAGGAGTGGTCGGGGCCCTGCCCGTCGTAGCCGTGCGGCAGCAGCAGCACGACGCCGGAGCGCTGGCCCCACTTCTGCTCACCGGAGCTGATGAACTCGTCCACGATCGTCTGCGCGCCGTTGACGAAGTCGCCGAACTGGGCCTCCCAGCAGACCAGCGCTTCCGGGCGGGCGACGGAGTAGCCGTACTCGAAGCCCACCGCCGCGAACTCAGAAAGAAGGGAGTCGTGCACGAAGAACTTCGCGGCACCCGAATCGAGCTGCTTCAGCGGCGTGTACTCCGCGCCGGTGTGCCGGTCCACCAGCACCGCGTGCCGCTGCCCGAACGTGCCGCGCCGGGTGTCCTGGCCGACCAGCCGCACCGGGCGCCCGTCCAGCACCAGCCCGCCGAAGGCCAGCAGCTCGCCGGTCGCCCAGTCGATGGCGTCCTCCTCACGCATGGTGGAGCGACGCTCGAGCAGGGGCTTGAGCCGCGGGTGAATGGTGAAGTCCTGCGGCAGGTTGACCTGGGTGTCGATGATCTGCTTCACGACCTCGGAGGTCACCGCGGTCGGCACGGCCTCGTGGTTGACCGGGCGGTCCTCCGGCTCGGGCTTGCGCACGGTGCCGGGTTCGGCCGGGCGGTCCGCCGCGTCCCTGGTCTCGGTGAAGACCCGCTCGAGTTGCTGCTGGTAGTCGCGCAGCGCCGCTTCGGCCTCTTCCATGGTGATGTCGCCGCGGGCGATCAGCGACTCGGTGTACACCTTCCTGGTCGAGCGCTTGGCCTCCACCAGGTCGTACATGAGCGGCTGGGTGAACGACGGGTTGTCGGTCTCGTTGTGCCCCCGCTTGCGGTAGCACACCATGTCGATGACCACGTCCTTCTTGAACGCCTGCCGGTAGGCGAAGGCCAGCCGGGCGATCCGCACGACGGCCTCGGGATCGTCGCCGTTGACGTGGAAGATCGGCGCCTGGATCATCCGGGCGACGTCGGTCGCGTACACGCTGGATCGTGAGTACTGCGGGGCGGTGGTGAAGCCCACCTGGTTGTTCACGATGATGTGTACGGTCCCGCCGGTCCGGTAGCCGCGCAGCAGCGACAGGTTCAGCGTCTCGGCGACCACGCC
>WNFD01003370.1_pt1 | contig 16063 bp, 15 predicted proteins | sample 5400491 | NCBI WGS metagenome assembly WNFD01 (sample SAMN13153343, study PRJNA577476) | soil metagenome | isolation source: 120 cm saprolite under Douglas fir tree site 2 hole 2 replicate 2 | place: USA:California | collected 2015-04-18 | reverse complement strand
CCCGGCGTGCCACCATGAGCATGAGCATGATGGCGTCGTCCGCGGTGTCGTCGGTGAGCACGTCGGGTGTGTTGGTGACCACGAGCCCGCGCGCCTTGGCGCTGGCCGTGTCGATGTGGTTGAAGCCGACGCCATAGTTAGCGATGATCCGGGCGCGCAGCGGCTCGGCGGCGAGCACGTCGGCGGTGAGCCGGTCGGTGACGGTCGGGAGGAGTGCGTCGGCGCCGCGTAGCGCGTCCGCGAGTTCGCCGGCGCTGAACGGCCGGTCGGCCGAGTTCAAGCGCGCGTCGAACTCCCGGCTCACCTGCTCTTCCACCGGGCCGGGGAGCCGCCGCGTGACCACGACCACGGGGCGGCCGGACGGCCCCGCGCTCACTGCCGCACCATCACCCGCCGCGACGGCTGCTGGCGCAGCGCGTGGACGACGGTGGCCCCGAGCTCGGCGGGGCTCGGCGCCACGATCAGCCCGGCCGATCGCATAATCTCCGCTTTCTCCGCGGCCGTGTCTCCGAAGGCCGAGATGATCGCCCCGGCATGCCCCATGCGCCGACCCTTGGGCGCGGTGAGGCCTGCGACATAGCCGACAACCGGCTTGGTCATCTGCTCCTTCACGAACAGCGCGGCATCCGCCTCCTGGGGACCCCCGATCTCACCGATCATCATCACGGCCTCGGTCTCCGGGTCCTGCTCGAACTGCGTCAGGATGTCGACGAACGAGCTGCCGTTGATGGGATCGCCGCCGATGCCGACGCTCGTGGTGATCCCCGCGCCGAGTGCTTTCATCTGCGCCGCGGCTTCGTAGCCGAGCGTACCCGAGCGGGTCACTACTCCTATCGGCCCGCGCGCGTAGATGTGGCCTGGCATGATGCCCATCATCGCCCGGCCCGCGCTGATGATGCCGGCGCAGTTCGGTCCGATGAGCGTAGTGCGGCGCTCTTTGGCATAGCGCCACAGGTAGCGCTTTACGCGCATCATGTCCTGCGCGGGAACGCCGTCCGTGATAGTCACGACCAGGCGGATACCCGCATCCGCCGCCTCCATGATGGCATCGGCGCAAAACGGCGCGGGGACGAGAATCAGGCTCGCCGAGGCGCCCGTGTCCGCGACCGCCTCCTTCACGGTGTTGAACACCGGCCGCCCCAGGTGTTTGGTACCGCCCTTTCCGGGGGTAACACCGCCCACGACGTTCGTGCCGTAGGCGATCATCTCCTTCGCGTGGAACGTCCCCTTGTCGCCCGTGAAGCCCTGGACGATGACGCGGGTTCTTTCGTCGAGCAGAATGCTCATGCCGCCCTCACCTGATTGCGCGCAGCGACCACGCGCTTCGCGGCTTCAGAGAGGGTGTCGGCGGTGACGATCGGCAGGCCGCTGTCTGTGAGGATGCGGCGCCCTTCTTCCACGTTGGTGCCCGCCAGCCGGACGACCAGCGGAACGGACACATGCACTTCACGCACCGCCTGGACCACGCCTTGCGCCACCCAGTCGCAGCGGTTGATCCCCGCGAACACGTTCACCAGGATGGCGCGCACCTTCTTGTCGGTGAGCACCAGGCGGAACGCCGCCGCCACGCGATCGGGGCTCGCCCCGCCGCCGATGTCGAGGAAGTTCGCGGGCTCTCCGCCGGCATGCTTGATCATGTCCATGGTGGCCATGGCGAGCCCGGCGCCGTTGATGATGCAGCCGATGTCGCCTTCCAGCGCCACGTAGTTGAGCCCGTGCTCGGCGGCCTCGGCCTCGCGGGGGTCTTCCTGGGCGTAGTCGCGCAGCTCGGCGACGTTGGGTCGCCGGAACATTGCGTTGTCGTCGAAGCTCATCTTCACGTCAAGCGCCAGCACCCGGCCGTCCTGCGTGACGACGAGCGGATTGATCTCGACCATCGTCGCGTCGAGCTCGCGGAACGCACGGTAGGCGCCGAGGATCGCCGTCACCGCCTGATTGACCTGGGGCGGCGCGAGACCCAGCCCGAACGCGAGCTCCCGCGCCTGGAACCCCTGCATCCCGACGGCGGGCTCCACTTCCTCGCGCAAGATCGCCGCCGGCTCGCGCTGTGCGATTTCCTCGATCTCCATGCCGCCGTGCGGATGCGCCACCACCACAATGCGCTCGCGCTTCCGGTCGAGCACCAGCCCCACGTACAGCTCCCGCTCGATCGGCAGAGCCTGTTCGACCAGCAGGCGATGCACCGGGAGACCTTCGGCGCCGGTCTGGGCCGTCACGAGCGTCTTGCCCAGCAGGTCCTTCGCGGCCTGGCGCACGTCCGCGTCGGTCGGGCACAGCTTCACCCCACCCGCTTTGCCGCGGGCTCCGGAATGAATCTGCGCCTTCACGACCCAACGAGTGCCGCCGACTTCGCTGGCCCGATACACCGCCTGCTCGGCGCTGTAGGCGACGCCGCCCTTGGGAACGGGCACGCCGAAGCCCGAGAGCAGCTCCTTGGCCTGGTACTCGTGGATGTCCACGGCTACCCCTGCGTGGCGGCCAGCGCCGGCGCGCCCGCGGCGCGGGCGGCGATCGCGGCGGCCATGTCGACGACGTTCTGGGCCATCCGGGCCGACGCCGCATCGATCATGCGACCGTCCAGCTGCGCGGCGCCGCGGCCGGCGCGCGCCGCTTCGTCGAGCGCGAGCAGGATGCGGCGCGCGCGCTCCACCTCGGCGGGCGGCGGCGTGAACACTTCGTTGGCCAGGGCGATCTGGGACGGATGAATGGCCCATTTGCCTTCGTAGCCGAGCGCCGCCGCGCGGCGGGCCGCGGCGCGGAACCCGTCCGGGTCCTTGAAATCGCCATACGGGCCGTCGATCGCGCGCAGCCCGTAGGCGCGGCACGCCGTGACCATGCGGACCAGCGCGCCGTGCCATTGGTCGCCGGGGTAATCGGGATTCAGGCCCCCGATGCTCACCGTGCGGGCGCGCACGCTGGCGGCGAAGTCCGCGACGCCGAAGTGCATCGCCTCGAGGCGGCGGCTGGACTGGGCGATTGCCTCGACATTGGCCATCCCCAGGGCCGTCTCGATGAGCACCTCGATGCCGATGCGATGCGGGATGCGGCGGGCGGCCTCGATCTGGGTCAGCAGGGCGTCCACGAGATACACGTCCGCCGGGACGCCCACCTTCGGGACCAGCATGACGTCCAGCGTGTGCCCGGCCTGCTCCACCACGTCCACGACGTCGCGATACATGTAGTGCGTGTCGATGCCGTTGACCCGCACCGCGATCGTCTTGCCGCGTGCTTTCCAGTCATGCTCGAGTAGTCCGGCCACGACGTTCTGGCGGGCCTGCTCCTTGTCAGCGGGCGCGACGGCGTCCTCGAGGTCGAGAAAGACGTAATCCGCGGCGCCCTCGAGCGCCTTGAGAAACAGCGCCGGCTGCGAGCCAGGGACCGCGAGCTCGCTGCGCTGGAGCCGCGGGTGCGCCACCTCGTAGCGCGTGAGGCTCATGCCCGCACGGCGGCCCGGGGGGGCGACGGCATCGCGCCGGGGGCCTGCGGTGCGTCGGGGGACGACGTCGCTCCGGCCCACGGTGGGAGCGGGCCGGCGGTGCTGCGGTAGTGCTCCGCGGCGGCGGCAACGCCGATGCCCGGCGTGACCTGGATGCCGACGTCCCGCATGGCCATTTCCGCGCCGGCGATCGCGCCGAGCAGCATGAGCTCGTTCAGGTCGCCGAGGTGGCCGATGCGGAACAGTTTCCCCGCCATCCGGGCGAGGCCGGCTCCCAGGGCCAGGTTGTAGCGCCGGAAGGCGACGTCGATCACGTCGGCGCCGTTCGCGCCCTCCGGGACCATGATCGCGCTAACGGTGTTGGAGTACCATTTCGGAGCCTTCGCGCACAGTTTGAGGCCCCACGCCCGCACGGCGGCGCGCACGCCTTCGGCCAGCCGCTGATGGCGCGCGAAAATATTCTCGAGTCCCTCCTCGGAGATGATGGCGAGCGACTCACGCAGCCCATACAGCATCGGAATGGAAGGCGTGTAGGGGAAGTAGCCCGTGGCGTTGGCGCGGATCATATCCCCGAAGTCGAAAAAGGCGCGCGGGCACTTGGCTTGCTCGCGGGCGGCGAGGGCTCTGGGACTCGCGCATACGATGCCCAGCCCGGCGGGCAGCATCAGTCCCTTCTGCGACCCGGTGATCGCCAGGTCCACCTTCCACTCGTCCATGCGAAAGTCGATCGAGCCGATGGAGCTTACCCCGTCCACGTACAGCAGGGCGGGATGCTGCGCCGCGTCGATCGCGCTCCGGACGGCGCCGACATCGCTGGTGACGCCCGTCGCCGTTTCGTTGTGGACGACCAGGACTCCCTTGATCTCGTGCTGCTTGTCCTGCGACAGGATCTCCCCGATGCGGTCGGCCGGCGCGCCCTCGCCCCACTCGACATCGATGATGTCCACGCGCAAGCCATGACGCTGGGCGAGCTCGATCCACAGATGGCTGAATTGTCCGTAGCGCGCGGCGATGACCCGGTCGCCCGGCGACAGCGTGTTCACGAGCGCCGCCTCCCACCCGCCAGTGCCGGTCGCCGGGAAGAGGAACGCCTGCCCTGTCGCCGTCTTGAACACCTTCCGGAGATCGCGGAACAGTCCGGTGGCGAGCTCCGGGAACGCGGCGGCGCGGTGGTCCTCCATGGCGCGATCCATGGCTCGTAGGATCCGCTCGGGCACGTTGGTCGGGCCGGGGACGAACAGGAAATTGCGGCCGGGCATACAAGCGTCCTCAACGAGAGAGGAAAAACACAGCGAGTGGGCTAAAGTATTCCGCGACCTCCGGCACGCAACCCCTCGGATGGGTAGGCAGGAGCCCGCCTAAGTTGAGGGGCGCCAACTCTCTAGCCCGCAAACGTCGCAACCACTGCAGGCCGCCCCCCGTTCCCCGAAATACGCGAGCAACGTGCCACGACGGCACTCGCGCGCTTCCACGTAGCGTCGCATGCCCGCCGCGGCATCGCCCCATTCGAAGTCGGAGGGACGCCACACCATCACGCAGTCGGAGCGGCGCCCATCCCGGCCGGCACGCCCCGCCTCCTGGTAGTAAGCCTCGACGGTGTGCGGGGGTCCCCAATGCAGTACCCGACGCACGTCCGGTTTATCGATCCCCATGCCGAAGGCGCTGGTCGCGACCACCACCGGGGCGTGGTCGGCGAGGAACGCGCGCAACACCCGGCGGCGCACCGTCGGTGTGAGCCCAGCGTGGTACGGCGCTGCCCGCACGCCCATGCGCAGCAGCGCGCGGGCGACCAGCTCGGTGAGCCGGCGCGTCGGCGTGTACACGATCACGGACCCATCCACTCCGTGGATCAGCTCCCGCATGCGAGCGAACCGTTCGCGGTCGTCGCGCACGCGCTCGACGCGAAACACGAGATTCGGCCGATCGAATGAGGTGACGACCACCTCCGCCTGTGGGATCCGGAGGACACGGAGGATATCGGTGCGTGTCCCGGCGTGGCGCTTCCGGTGAGCGCGATCGTGAGGGGATCACCCAACAGATAGCGGTGGCGGTCGAGCTGCCGGTACACGGGCCGAAACTCGTTGCCCCACTCGACGATGCAGTGGGCTTCATCGACGGCGAGGAGTGACACCTCGCGACCGGCGCGCGACAGCTGTCGCACCAGCGAGCCGAGCCGCTCGGGGGCGCAGTACAGCAGCGCGAGGCTTCCGGACAGCGCAGCATCGAGAACGGCGCGGCGCTCGCCGGGCGAGAGCAAGCTGTTCAAGTACGCTGCGGGGATGTCCCGCCGCCGCAGCGCCGTCACCTGATCCTGCATCAGCGAGATCAGCGGCGAGACCACGAGCGTGAGGCCCCGAGCCAAGAGCGCCGGGAGCTGGTAGCACAGCGACTTCCCTGCCCCGGTGGGCAACACCGCCAGGACGCTTCGGCCGGCCAGCAAAGGCCCGAGCACCTTGAGCTGGTCTACTCGAAATGCCGGGTGACCAAACCGCTCGGCGAGCAGCGTGCGCGCCCGGGCCAGGCCGCCTGTGAAGGTCGCCATCGCGCAAATAAACCGGGCCCCGGTGCCTTCACCGGAGCCCGAACCATGCGATGCGGTGCGAAATTACTCTACGCCCGATCCTGCCAATCCACGCTGAAGGCGTTGCCGCACTCGACGCACTTCACGTCTTTGGGCTGTCCCGATACGTGCTGACGCTTGTGACAGCCGGGGCAAACAAGATGAGGCTCGTGCACCACGCTCCAGGCCTTCGGCCGGTCCTTCCGGACGTCTACGTTCTCCTTGGGAACGCGCACTTCGACCTGGTGCACGTCCAGCACGATCCAGGACTTTCCGGATTCTTCGACGACTCGGTACCATGCGCCACGGCGCAGGCCCTCCTTCTCGGCGCGCTCACCCCGGCTCCGAGCCCATCCGAATTCGGCCATGGCCTACTCCATTTCCTCGGGGCTGCCTTCCCGCACGAGCACGAGGATTGCCGCCTGCGGGGCGACCAAATACTTCGTTCCCTCGAACGTGATCTCGACGGCGGCCTTGCGGAAGAACAACGCGTAGTCCCCGACCCGCGCCTGCATCGGCAGATACTTGACGTCCGGGCCGCGGATCTTCCAGGGCTCATCGTCCATGCTCGCGGGCTCGGTCATGGGCGTGCCCGGCCCGGTCGCCACGACCCGGCCGCCCTGCACCTGCCGGCTCTCGACTGCGGTCGGGGGGAGGTAGAGACCGACGTTGGTGCGCTCCTCGCCCTCTTCGGGAGCGATGAGCACGCGGTCACCGACGACGATCAGGCGCTTGGGGGACTCGTCCGGCATGGGCTCCAGTATACACGCTCGCGGCCCCGCCGGCCTCGACCACGGCCGAAATGGTGATGTGGATCACGTGCCCCGCTTGACAGGGCCGCGCGCCTCACTATTAATGCGCGCCTGCCGCAGAGGCTCTCGCGGCCCCCATTCCCCGTCCATGCGGAAGGGACAAAGACATGCAAAACCCGATTGGCGCGGCTCAGACGGAGCAGTGGAGCTGGATTCTGCAGACGGTCTGGGGCTGGATCTGGGGCGGCCTGTCCTGGATCATCGATTGGCAGGCGCTCGTCTTCCGAACGGTGCTGTACGGTGATTCCTTCTGGCAGATCCTCGGGAAGGTCCTGTTGCTCTTCTTCCCGGCGACGGTGCTCGTCGCGGGCGTCTGGGGCACGATGGTCTCGCTGTACACCATTCCGTTCCGTTCCGGTCGCGGACGCTTTCTGGCCGCGCTGCTCATGTCTTGGTGGGATGCGGTGCGCATGGCGTGGTTTTATTGGTTCGGCCTGGCGCGTTTCCTCTTGGTGTTTGTTGGCTGGGTCTGGGGTCTGCTCCGGCTTGGCGTCGCGCTATTCTGGCGCACGCTGAAGAACCTGGTTACGTCGCCCTTTGCTATGCTCGATTCGACTTCGCGCCAGCCAGGGGTGCCCTGGATCGCATTCGTCCTGCTGCTGTTTTGGTCCGCTATCGAGGCGACCATCTTCACCTTCACACTGCGTCCCACGATGAGCGAGCTGCTCGCTGACCTCACGGGCTACCAGGTGAATGCGCTGGCCCTCGTGGTGATCCTCTGGTTCTTTCTGTTCATCATCATCGGCGGCAGCTTCGCCTGCATCCAGGTGCTGAATGACGCGATCAAGACGCGGGCGGTCGGGCAGATCGTCGCGATGGTGCTGGTCGAGATCACGGTCGCTCTGTTCGAGGTCTTGTTCCTGTACCGTGAGCTGATCGATGCCATCACGCCCTGGCTGGCCCAGCAGGGGATCCAGCTGGGGGTGGTCGGGACGCTGGGATTGGCGCTCCTGGGATGGGTAGGCGTACGCGGCATGACGTGGTTCCTGTTCGGCCGGTTCGGCACGCCCGCGCTGCTCGCCATCTTGGGCCGGAAGGCGATGGAGGGCGTAGGCGCCGTGCGGGCGGCCGCGAGCGCGGACGTGGAGTTCTGGAAAGGGCCCATCAACGCGCTCAAGTCCGAGCACGAGTGGTTCAAGAAGGAGGCACAGCACCTGATGGAGCTGCTGACTCTGCCCGTGCTGCAGCTGGTCGCCAGCGGGTTCAACTTCTTGGTCGTCGTCATCATGGGCAAGCCGCACTTCGCTCTGCCGTTCCGGTCGCTGGACCAGGTGCTCCACAGCACGCCGATCTTCGCGACCGGCAAGACCCACACGGTCGAGGGAGGTGCGTCATGAGGCGTCACGTCGCCGCATTCGCCCTGGCGCTCGGTGTCGTGGCGTGCGCGCCGTCCGAAAAGGCTGAGACTCCCCGGTCGACGCTCGTGATTGGCCTCGATATCAGCGGCTCGTTCCGCCGCAACCCCAGCTTCAACGGGTCGCTCGAGTTCGCGGCGCTCTACATCTACGGGCACTTGAACGGTGTCGGCGGGCTGCAGCGGAACACGGCGATCTTCGTGGGTGAGCTGGGCGGCGAGCGTCCGGGGCAGGCCAAGGTGTTCCACCCGATCCAGGATCTTTCGGGGAAGACGCCGACGCAGATCGCGGCGGACCTGCGGGCGTGGTTCCCCCAGGAAGATCCGATCACCGACTTCAACGCGTTCTTCCAGCGCGCCGCGTTGCACGTGCGGCGCAACAACCTAGTGCTGTCGCCGCTCAATGTCGTGCTGTTCTCCGACGGCGAGCCCGACTTTCCGGGCGCCGGCCGGATGTCGCTCGACGAGCGCTACAAGCGCATCGACCTGAGCGCGCTGGAATTCCTGTCGCGCAATGTGACCGTGCGCTTGTTGTACGCCGACCCGCCCATCGCCCAGTTGTGGGAGCGCCGGGTCCCGCGCAAGCGCGTGCGCCTGTGGACGCAGGACTCGGAAGTGATGAAAGGGTGGCGGCGCCACATGGTCGACGGTGTGCCGATGGAGCGGCAGGATTCGCTGTGGTCGTGGGTGCAAAACGTGGTGGACGTGCGGGTGCGGCGCGAGCGAGTTCTGTAGGACGGGAAGTAGGCGAGACCGCCGGGGCCTCCCGGAGCGACTGCGTCTTTTTGTCGCGTAGGGAGAGCCCGGCGGTCTCGTTTAGGCGCAGTACTGGTCGAACGCCCCCGTCAGGTCGGCGGCGATGTCCTGGGCCGGCCGACCCTCGATATTCTTCCGCTCGAGCATGAAGACCAGCGCGCCGTCCTTGAAGAGCCCCATCTGGGGCGAAGAGGGCGGGTACCCGGTGAAGTAGCTCCGGGCCCGCTCGGTCGCCTCGGCGTCTTGCCCCGCGAATACCGTCAGCAGGCGTTTGGGTCGGCGGGCATGCTGGAGCGCGAGCGTCGCCGCGGGTCGCGCGTTCCGAGCCGCACAGCCGCAGACCGAGTTCACGACGACCAGCGTCGTGTCTCGCGTGGTCCCCAGCACCTGGTCAACCTCGGCCGGGGTTCGGAGCTCCTGGAATCCGATGCGGGTAAGCTCCTCGCGCATCGGCTGGACGAGCCGGGGGTCGTACATGGGAACATTCAAGCCAGGCATGGCAATCTCTCTCGGTGCACAGGTTGGTGTCGCTGCTTCTCTATAAGTAATATCATCAGTATAAGTAATATCATCAGTTCATAAGTAATATCATCAGTTCGCAACCATGCGCGTGTTGATCGTCGAGGATGACCCCGAGTTGGCCGGCCTGCTGCGCGACGGCCTGCGCGCGCAGCGCATCGATCCGACGCTGGCCGCCACGTTCGCCGAGGGCCGTGACCGTGCCCACGCGGGCTCGTTCGACGTGATCCTTCTGGACGTGCGGCTGCCCGGAGGCACCGGGTTCGACCTGTGCGGCGAGCTCCGCCGCGGGGGAAATGCGACGCCGGTGCTGATGCTGACGGCGCTCGATGGCGTCGACGACCGGGTGCGCGGGCTCGAGGTGGGGGCGGACGACTATCTCACAAAACCGTTCGCGTTCCGAGAGCTGGTCGCCCGCCTCAAGGCGCTGGCCCGTCGCCGGCCTGCGCTGTCGCCGTCGCGACATCGGATTGCCGACCTCGAAGTCGATCTGGGGACCCGCCAGGTGCAGCGCCGCGGCCGGCCGATTCCCCTCAGTGCGAAGGAGTTCGCCCTGTTGGAGCTGTTCGTGCTGCATCGGGGCCGCGTCCTCGACCGCTCCACCATTACCGCGCATGTGTGGGACGACAACCATGACCCGTTTGCCAACCTGCTCGAGGTGCTGGTCGGACGGCTGCGACGCAAGATCGACGACGGCTTCGAGCCGAAGTTGATTACTACGCTGCGCGGGGCCGGCTACCGGTTCGGTGCCTGAGGCGGCACTGATGCAATCGCTCGCTGGCCTGCGGCTTCGGCTCACGGCATGGTACGCCGGGATCTTCGTGTCGATCCTCGCGCTGCTGGGCGGCGGGCTATTCTTCGCGGTCGGGCACCGCATGTCCCAGCAGCTCGACGCGTCGCTGCGCACCGCCGCGGCGGCGCTGATGCAAGCGGCCCGGATCCGTGAGGCCGAGCTCGCGGGCGCGAAGGGTGTCGTCGCAGACGCGGTCGACGAGCTGCACATCCCCGATCGGTCGCTCTATCTCTTCGCCGCGGGGGCCACCCCGATCAAGCCTGCCGAGGCCCCCGATTGGGTCCGAGAGGCCGCGCGGGAGGCCGAGCGGGCCGGGACGGCACGCCGGGACCTGGAGACACGGGAAGACCACATCCTGCGCCTGTACGCCGAGCGCTTTACCGGCGCCAACGGCAGGGTATACGTGGCCGCCGCGGTGGCCGACCGGTTGGAGCTCGAGTACGAGTACGCCTCGCTGATCCGGGCCTTCGCAGCGGCCGCGCTGGCCGCGCTGCTGCTCGTGGCAGGCGGGGGCTACGTGCTGACGCGGCAGTCGACCGCGCCGATCGAGCGATCGATGGAACAGATGCGCCGGTTCATGGCGGATGCGGCTCACGAGCTGCGCACGCCCATCACGCTGCTCCGGACGCGTGCCGAGGTCGCGGCGGGCCAGGCGCGCGAACCGACCTGCGATACCACCACCTTCCAAGCGATCGAGCGGGAGGCTGGTCGCCTGGGTGCGATCGTCGGAGAGCTGCTCACGCTGGCGCGGGCCGATGCGGGCGAGCGGCCGGTCAAGCACGACGTGCTGTTCCTCGACGACACGGCCGCGAGCGCTGTCGAGGCGGTGCGTACATTGGCCGAGAACAAGCACGTGTCGGTGGAGGTGGGAACGTTCGAGGAAGCGCACGTCACCGGCGACCCCGCCCTGCTCCGCGAGCTGTTCCTTATCGTCCTCGACAACGCCATCAAGTTCACGCCCGCCGGCGGTGGCGTGCGGCTCGATGTGTCGGTCGCGAATGGTCACGCCGCAGTGGTGGTGACGGACTCCGGCATCGGCATCCCGGCCGTGGAGCTGCCGCATGTATTCGAGCGGTTCTATCGCGGCGACGCGGCACGCCGCGCGGCGGAGGGAGCCGGGCTCGGTCTTGCGATTGCTCGCTGGATTGGCGACGTGCACGGCGCGCGGATCGACATCGTCTCCGATCCCGGCGCCGGCACGCGGGTGAGGATGACGTTCCCCGTCGCAGGGTCCCCGTAGCCGCTCGCCCCATTTTGCCCGGCGACGGTTTACTATAGGCCGAGTCGGTGGATCCGCTAATGTCACACTTCGCAACGGAGCGACCGTGAGCCGATTGTCTCTGACATTTGCATGCGGCGTGTTCCTGCTGTGCACTGCCGCGCCCCCCCTCGAGTCCCAATCCTATCATGTCGCCCGCCGCTACACCCTCGGTGGCGACGGCGGGTGGGACTACCTCGCCCTCGACACCGTGGGCCATCGGCTGTTCATCGCGCACCAGGATCGAATCATCGTGGTCGACCCCGAGGGCGGGAAGACACTCGGTGAGATCCGAGGTCTGAATCGGGCCCACGGCGTGGCCTTCGCATATGAGGCGGGTCGCGGCTTCGCTACGTCTGGGGCGGACAGCACGGTTACGATCTTCGATCTCAAGTCGCTACGAGTGCTCGGCCACACGATGGTGCCCCCGGACGATGATGCCGTTCTGTACGACCCGGCGACGAAGCGAATCTTCACGTTCAACGGAGACGCTCATTCCGCCACCGCGATCGATGTCGTCTCGGGAAGGAAAGTTGGCGACATAGAGCTCGGGGCGGGTCCGGAGTTCGGCGTTTCCGCCGGGGACGGGAAGCTGTTTGTGAACCTGGAGGACATGAGTGCGGTGGCAGAGATCGATGCTGTTGCGATGCGCGTGAAACGCCAATGGTCGCTCGCACCATGCAAGTCTCCCACGGGGCTGGCCATCGACCGGGCGCACCATCTCCTGTTCAGTGGTTGCCGCAACAAGATCATGGCGATCTCCGATGCGATCAACGGCGCGTTGGTGACGACTCTCCCGATCGGCGAAGGGGTAGATGCCTGTCGATTCGATCCGGGCACCCAGTTGGCCTTCGCCTCGAATGGCGACGGGACGCTGACTGTCATTCATGAGGACACGCCGACAGCCTTCACCCTGGTTGCCAACGTCATCACCAAACCGGGGGCGCGTACGATGGAGCTCGATCCGAAGACACACCGCGTGTTCACGGCTACCGCGGACTTCGGCCCCCCGCCTGCCGCCACCGCGAAGCAGCCGCGCCCGCGACCCACGGTCGTCCCGGGGACGTTCACACTCCTGGTCCTCGACCCCTGAACCGCAGCCCTTAGTTCGCCTCGTGTTCGACGCCCACGATCTTCCCGGTGAGCGCGTCCACCTCGACTTCCTCGACTCCCGGCTTCCCCGCCACCGTGAGATCGAACGACCAGATCAACAAGCCGTGCTCCCGCTCGAGCTCGAGCTGTTTGACCGCGCTGCCGGGAACGCGCTTCAGGGCGAGGGTCCGGGCGGAGTCCTCGGAGATCCTGGCCTGCGACAGGAGCGCTGCCGGCACGTCGCGTTTGTAGGCCGGCGCCGCGGGCTGCTGGGCGGCGAGGCCTCCACCCGTGACCAGGGACAACACGGCCACAAGCCCGAAGTTGATAGAAGTCATAGTGCGGTTTTTCATGAGGTCTCCTGAAGGGTGTAGTGCCGACCCCGGATGGCCACGAGCAGCGTCGGGACGGCGAACAAGGTGATCGGCGTGGAAAGCGCCAGTCCACCGATCACAGCGAGGGCGAGCGGGCGCTGCAGCTCGCTCCCCGCCCCGATGCCGAGGGCCAGGGGGAGCAAGCCGAACAGGGTGCACAGCGTCGTCATCAGAATCGGGCGGAGCCGCACGCGGGCCGCCTCCCGGATTGCGACCTCGAGCGCCACGTGCTCGGTCTGCATCCGCAGGCGCGTGAAGTCGAGCAGAATGATCCCATTCTTCACGATCAGCCCGACCAGCAGGATCAGCCCCATGAACGACGCGACGTTCAGCGCCGTGCCGGTCACGAGGAGCAACCCCAGGGCGCCTACGAACGACACCGGTGCGACGAGCAGGACGACCAGCGGTTCCGCAAACGACTCGAACTGCACCACCATGACCGCGCACACGCTGGCGACCGCGAGTCCGAGCACCAGCAACAGGGCGCGGAAGGCCTCCTGCTGGCTCGCGTACTGGCCTCCGAGGACGAGCCGCACCCCCGCGGGCGGGGCGTGCGCAGCGAGCACGCGCTCCACGTCGCCCATCACCCCGCCGAGGGAGCGGCCGCTCACGCCCGCGGTCATGGTGATCATCTGCTGCTGGTTCTCCCGATCGAGGCCCATCCGGGACTCGGCCGGGGTGAACGTGGCGAGGCTGCCGAGCGGCGTGACGCGGCGCGCCCCGGCGCCTTGGACAGGGAGCGAGCGCAGCCGCAGCGGGTCGAACCGAACTGAATCGGGCGCGCGCACGCGCACGGCCACCGGCCGGTCTTCGGCTCGAATCTCCCCGGCGGGGACGCCCAGTAGCGCGGCGCTGACGGCGGTCCCGACATCCGTCGGCGTCAACCCGATCCGGTCCGCCTCGGCCTGTTGCACGCGCATCATCAGCTCGGCGGAAGGCTCGCTCACGCCGTTGTAGAGATCTTCGAGGCCGGTGATTCCCTGCAGATCCGGTGCCAACCGCCGCGCGTAGGCCTCGAGCGTGTCGAGTCGCTCCCCGAACAGCTTGATCTCGACCGGCTTCGCCGCACCGGCGAGATCGTTGATGACATCCGAGAGAATTTGCACGAACTCGATGCGCAGGCGGGGGACGGCGGCTGTAATCTGTCCACGAACGTCGTCCTTCACGGCGAAGATGTCCCGCGAGCGCTGGTTCGGCGGCGTCAACCGCGCCACGACGTCGCCGGTGTTCTGGGCGGTGGCGAAGAGACCGAGCTCGGCGCCGGTACGCCGGGACGTCCCCGTGATCTCCGGCGTCGCCGCCAGGATTTTCTCGGCGATGCCTACTTCGCGGTTGGTCTCGTCCAGCGCGGTGCCGCCCGGCGTCCAGTAGTCGAGCACGAACGCGCCCTCGTCCATTTCCGGCAGGAACCCCGTGCCGACGAAACGCCACAGTCCGATTCCCGCGACCACGAGCACCGCCGCCGCGGCGGCAATCCGCCGCGGGTGGTGCAGGACGCCGGCCAGCGCGCCTTCGTAAGCGGGCGCCAGGGCGTCGAGCGCCCGTTGCACCCGCGCGAGCAAACCCGTCTGCGCCGCTTCCACTTCGTGCGCCGTGACGAACCGCTCCGCGAGCAGCGGGATGATGGTCAGGGCGAGGCCGAGCGACACGAGCACGGCCACCGTGAGCGTCGTGGCAAGGGCGGCGAAGAACTGCCCCACCACCCCTTGCAGCAAGCCGAGGGGCAGGAAGACGACCACGGTGGTGAGTGTGGACGTGGTGACGGGCCAGATCAGCTCCTGGACCGCCGCGCGAATGGCCTGCAGACGCCCGCCGGGCAGTGCGAGGTGCCGCGCGATGTTCTCGGTAATGACCACCGCGTCGTCGATTACGAGTCCGATGGCGATCGCCATCGCGCCCAGGGTCATCAGGTTGAAGGTCTGGCCCAGGAGGCTCATCACGAACAGCGTGATGGCCAAGGTCAGCGGAATCGCGGTCGCGCTGATCGCGGTGATCCGCCCGTGACGCAGGAACAGCAACAGGATCACCACCGCGAGCCCCGCGCCGAGCAGCATCGCATCGCGCACCGAGCGAACGGCGTCCCGGACCAGCGCCGCCTGGTCGTAGACCGGCTTCAGGTGTACCCCAGGCGGCAACGTGGGGGCGATCGCCGCCACGATACGGTCTACGCTGTCGGCCACGGCCAACGTGTTGCCCCCGAGCTGGCGCGTGATGTTGATCAACGCCGCCGGCTTGCCGTCACCGGCGATGATGCGCACATGGTCCTCCGTCCCTACCTGCACGGTAGCGACGTCGCGCACGCGCAACCCGTTCGCGAGCACCACGGCGCCGATGTCCTCCGGCGCATGGGCCTCTTGGTCGGTCACGATGAGGTATTGCCGATAATCCTGCGCGACCCGACCCACGGCTTGGACGGTCACCGCCTGCCGGATCGCGTTGGCGACGTCCGCGTACGTCATGCCCTGTGCCACCAGGCGGGCCGGGTCGAGGATGACCTCGATCTCCCGGACGTCCGAGCCCTGCACGTCCACGCGCCCGACCCCCGGGACCCGGGAGATGAGCGGCTTGATCTCGTAGCGGGCCAGGTCGTACAGCGTGGCCGCGTCGCCACCCTCCAGGTTGTAGGACAGGACGGGGAAGAGCGATGGAGTGAGCTGCTCGATTTCGATGCTCACGTCGGGCGGCAGCGTCCCGCTCGCCTGATTCACCCGCGCCCGCACCAGCTGCAGTGCGTACGTCATGTCCGCACGGGGCGCGAACGTGATGGAGATCTCGCTGGCGCCGCGGATTGAGTGCGATCGCACCCGGGTCACCCCTGGCACGATGCTCACCGCCTCTTCGAGCGGCCGGGTGATGCTGAACACCACCTGGCGCGCGCCCAGGGTGGACCCCTGGGCAATGACCACGATCCGGGAGAACGCCAGCTCGGGGTAGATGGCGGACGGCAGGCGAAACGCAGCCCACACGCCGGCGACGCTGAGCAATCCCACCAGGAGATAGACGAACCGGCGCTGCCGGCTCAGGACGTCGAACAGGGTCACCGCGCCGCCCGGACGATCTTCGTGCCGTCTTCGATGCCGTAGGCGCCGGTCGTGACGACCGTCTCGCC
>WNFD01003368.1_pt1 | contig 16064 bp, 15 predicted proteins | sample 5400491 | NCBI WGS metagenome assembly WNFD01 (sample SAMN13153343, study PRJNA577476) | soil metagenome | isolation source: 120 cm saprolite under Douglas fir tree site 2 hole 2 replicate 2 | place: USA:California | collected 2015-04-18 | reverse complement strand
CCGTCGCCACCACGCGGAACTCGCCCGCCCCGGCGATGCCCTCCGCCCCGGCCAGGACGTCGCTCAGCACGCGCCGCATCAGCGCGCTGTCGTCCACCACCAGGACGTTGGGCCGGCGGTCAGAGGACGATGGCATCGGTACCCACCGACCGGACTTCCACCCGGCCGTCCGCCACGAAGAACCGCACCGAGCGTCCCGCGCCGCCCCCCACGGCTTCCCGCATGACGGGGATCCCCGCGCGGCGCAGCACCTGGCGCGCGGCGGCGACATTGCGCTCGCCCATCTGTACCGAGCCCGGGGTCATGAGCTGGGCGAACATGCTCGCCCCGCCCGCCAGCTTGGCGACCAGGCGGCGCGGCTCCGCGCCAAGCGCGGTGAGCCGCTCCACCAGGAGCGGCACGGCGGTCTCGGGAAACTTAGCGAGGTTGGTGACGTCGCGGGCCAGGCTCTTCGACGGGAGGAGGATGTGGGCCATGGCGCCCGCGCCGGCATTCGGGTCGTGGAGCATGATCGCCACGCACGACCCGAGCCCCAGCGTGACGAGGACCGCATCGCCGCGCTCGGCCGCCCAGTCGGCGACTTTGATGATCCGCTCCGCGGTTTCCGTCATGCGCCGGCCCTGCGGTAGATCCGCTCGCGCGGCTCCTCCAGCACGAGGCGCTCGCGCGCCGGGCCGAACAGCGTCTCGACCTTGCCCAACAGCAACATGCCGCCCGGCGCGAGCGCCTCGGCGAAGAGCGAGAAGAGGCGCTCCTGCATCGGCCGGTCGAAGTAGATCACGACGTTGCGGCACACGATCAGGTCGTAGGGCGGCGCCGGCGCCGGCTCGCTCGTCAGGTCGTGCTTCAGCACGCGCACAATGCGCCGCAGCTCCGGCAGCGGCCGCCGCGGCGGCTCGGGAGTGAAATAGCGACGCAGCAGCTCGGGCGGCATCTCCGTGAACGCGGGCTCGGCATATTCGGCGGTCTCGGTGCGCTCGAGGCTGGTCCGGTCGATATCGGTCGCGTCCACGCGGGCCCGCGGGAAGAGCGTCGCCTGGCCGAGCCGGCGGGCCGCTTCCGCGAGGGCGACGGCGACCGTGTAGGGCTCTTCGCCCGACGCGCAGCCGGCCGACCAGGCGCGGATTTCGCCGCGGCGCGCCCTCCAAAGCGCGTCGAGCCACGGCTCGAGCGCGCGCCACGTCTCGGCGTTGCGGAAGAACTTGGTGACGTTGATCGTGAGCGCGTCGAGCAGCAGGTCGTACTCGTGCGCGTCCTGGTCGAGCAGCCCGGCGTAGTCGTCGAAGGTGTGGACGCCGCGCGCGCGCATCCGCACGGCGATGCGGCGGCGCAGGCAGCGGTCCTTGTAGGAATCGCACGCGAGGCCGCGCGCCCGCGTGATCTTCCGCGTGAGCGCGCGGAACGCCCGCTCGTCCTGCTCCGACGTCACGACAGCGCGCTCAACGTGTCCAGATTGGCCTTGACGAGCTCGTGCTTCGGGTTGATCTCGAGCGCCTTGCGCCACAGCTGGGCCGCGAGCTCGCGGCTGTTCCGCTTGTACGCGATGTTCCCGAGCTTGAAGTACACGTCGTCCCCCAAGTCGGGGGCGAGCTCGATCGCGCGACTGTACGCCTCCCACGCCTCGTCGTAGCGCGAGCCGCGGTAGGCCAGATCCCCCAGGTTCTTGGACAGCTGGGGGAGCGAGGGCTCGTTTTTGCGCGCGGCGCGCACCAGATCCTCGGCGCCGGTCAGGTCGCCCGACAGCTCCTTCAGGACCGCGAGGTTGTTCTGCAGCGCCGCGTGCGAGGGGTACGCTTCCGCTCCTTCATCGGCCAGATCCTGCGCCTGCTCGAATTCTCCTGCCCCCGCCGCGGCGAGCGCGCGCGCCCAGAACCAGGCCGGCGGCGGCGCCTTCCCGAACAGCTCCCGCGCGCGGTCGAGCCGGCCGGCGGCGCCGCCGTAGTCGCCGCGCTTCAACGCCACCACACCCCAGCCGAGATACACCTTCGCGTCGGTCCGCGCGCGCGACGCCGCTTCGCCGTATGAAGCTTCCGCCTCGTCCAGTCGCCCCAGCTGCTCGTATGCGAAGCCGAGGTTGTGGAACACCGCCGGCCGGCCGCCGCCCTTCTCCGCGGCCTGACGCAACGCTTCCATCGCCTCGCGCCAGCGCGCCTGTTTGAGCGCCACGAGCCCGATGTAGAAGTGGGCATTCGCCTCTCCCGGGCGCAGCTCGGCCACGCGCCGGAACTCGCGCGCCGCCTCGTCCAACATTCCCGTCTTGTAGAACGCGATGCCCAAGTTGCGGTGCTCTTCCACCCGCGCGTCGGTAATCTGGGCGTCCGCGGGAGACGCGGTACGCCCCGCGCGGTGCACGAACCCCGCGGTGATCAGGCCGTACAGGGCCTTCCCGATCTCGAACTCGCCCAACCCCGAGTCTTCGATCACCTGGTTCACGTCGCGCGATCCGTCGAGCAGCGGCAGGATGCGCTGCTGCGTGTCCGTGAGGTTGGCCTCGCTGATGGCAAGGCGGTCCTTGTCCAACACGAAGATCAGGTCGAAGGAGGGGATCTTCTTTTCGATCAGGCTCCACTCGTCCACCCGGCGCGCTCCCTCAAGGAGCAGCGACTCGGGGTAGATGGAGACGAGAAAGTCCTGGCGCTCGGGGCGGACGTCGCCCTCGAAATTGAAGGTGCCCTGCGTCCAGGTGAACAGGTAGTACACCGACTCCTCGATCTGCACGCGCATATAGCGCTCGAGATCCGCCTGAGTGATCACGGCCATCCCGACCATGACCTCGCCCAGCTTCTTGCCGTGCTCCTTGGTCTGCCGCTGCACCGCCGCTTCGAGCTGGCTTTGGGTGATCTTGCCGTGCTTCACCAGGATGTCGCCCAGCCGGTCGCGCCGATTCACGATCGACGCGTAGCAGATGCGCCCCTTCTCGAAGTAGATGTAGCCGAAGTTCGACCGGTCGGCGATGGACAGGCATCCGGTCTTTTGCCCCAACGCGAGCAGCTGCAGCACGTCGGGGAGCGACGCTTCTTTAAGCGAGCCCTTGATGGCCATCAGCGGAACTCCTCGATCATACGGTCCGTCACGTCGACCCAGTCCCACACCACTTTCTCGCGACTCTTGATGCCCCCGAGACTCGAGACGACGAGCCCGCTGGTCCGGAAGCCGCTGGCGCGCCGGGTGTCGCGCGGCGCCTGCCCTTCGAGCACTTCGCGCGCGAGCCCGGCCGAGAGCGGCCCGTCCTGCGCGGCCGCCGCACCCAGCACGCGCTGCAGCAGGCCCACCAGGCTGCGCACCGAGTCGGTCGGGCGATCGGCCAGGTAATCGATCAGGGCCGGCTCCGGAGTGGGGCCCTGCTGGCTGAGCATCCGCTCGAGCACCGCGCGCTTCACCTCGCGGTCCGGCTCCTTGATCTCCGCCACGAGCCCGCCCTCCAGGCGCGACACGATGCGCTCCTCGAGGCCGGACAGCGTGTTGGGATGGGCCGGCGCGGTGAACACCAGCTGGCGGTCCTTGTCTTGCAGCAGGTTGAAGAGGTTGAACAGCTCTTCCTGAGTGCGCTCCTTGCCGGCGAGCAGCTGGATGTCGTCGAGCAGCAGCGCCGTCGCGCGGCGATAGCGCGCCCGCCACCAATCCACCCGGTTGCCGTCGATCGCCGCGATCAGCTCGTCGATGAACGCCTGCGTGGAGAGGCACGCCACGACGGCGCGCTTACCACGGGCCAGCTCGAGCCCCATGGCGTTCAGCAAGTGTGTCTTCCCGAGCCCGCTCTTCCCCACCAACACGAGCGGATTGTACTTCTTTCCCGGCCGCTCCAGGGCCGCACGGGCGGCACTCACCGCCACCTGGTTCGACGGGCCCACCGCGAAGGCCGCGAGCGGGAATGCCGCGGACGGTCCCGGAGGCGGCCCGGCACCGTCTCGGACCTTGGCCGCGGCCTGCTCCGCCTCGCTCACGCGCTCGGGGTCGCGGAACACGCTCTGCCCCGCAGCCTGCGGATCCAGCTCGGCCACTTCCGCCTCGAGCGCCTTGAGCCGCTCCACGTCCGCCGCGAACTCGGCGATCGCTTTGTCCACCGCCCCGGGCGCGTCGCGTTGCAGCAGCGCCTCCAGCCGGTGCGTCCGATACCCCTCGCCCTCCCACCGCAGCACCGCCTCTCCCACGCGCGCGCGCCACGCCTCGACGGCCTTCCCGACCGTGACGGTCACGTCGGCGAGGAACTCTCCAAATTCGTCGCCGCCTCCAGTCTTCGCAGCAGCGGGCGCACGCCCATCGCCCGGCTGGGCGGCCGCTTCGCCCACCAGGCCGAGGATCTGCTTCGCCGTCTCCGCGTTGATCTTCGTGTCGTTCACCGCCTGGAACGCCACCAGCCGGTTCAGCGCGCCCATCAGCTCGCGCACGTTGGCGACCTCCGCCTGCGCCACCGTCTCCAGCACGCCCGGCTCGAACCGCGCGCCCCGCTCGTCGGCCTTACGCCGCAGAATCGCCACCCTCGTCTCGTAATCGGGCGGGCCCATGTCCACCACCAGCCCGCCCGACAGCCGCGAGATCAGCCGCTCGTCCAGGTCGGAGATTTCGGGCGGCGGGCGATCGCTCGTCAGCACGATCTGACGCCCGCCTTCCTGCAGGGCCTCCGTCAGCCGCAGCAGCTCCGACTGCATCTCCTTGCGGTTCGTGAGGAATTGCACGTCGTCCACGAGCAGCACGTCCACGTTCTGGAAGCGGCGGCGGAACGCATCGCCCTGGCCCGCGGCGACGCTCGCATGGAAGGCCTCGACGTATTCATCGAGCGTGAGGTACTCGATGTTCAGCTTGGGCGCGGCCTTTTTCGCCGCATGGCCGACCGCCATGAGGAGATGCGTCTTGCCGAGGCCGGATCCGCTGTAAATGAAGAGCGGGTTGTACGCCGCGCCCGGACTCTCGGCCACCGTGTGCCCCGCCGTCACGGCGAGCCGGTTGGCGGCGCCCACGACGAAGGTCTCGAAGGAATACTTGGGATTGAGCGCGCTGGTCATGCGGCGGTCCCGGCCGCGAGCTTCTTCAGGACCAGCTCGGAGATCCCCTTGAGCGTCTCGAACACGCCCTTGCCGTGCAGCGCGTCGGCGCCGAAGCTCGGTACGCCGCGGAAGTTCAACGCGTCGTCCAGATCCGCGGGCGAGAGGATCAGCTCGCGCGGCAGGTCCTGCTTGTTGTATTGCATGACCAGGGGGATGGTCCGGATGTCCACCCCGTGCTCCAACAGGTTGCTTTGCAGGTTCTGCAGGCTCTCGAGGTTTTCGTCGAGCTGGCGCGCCTGGCTGTCGCCCACGAATACGACGCCGTCGGCTCCCTGGAGCACCAGGCGGCGCGTCGCATTGTAGTAGACCTGGCCGGGGACGGTGTACAGCTGGAACCGGGTGGAGAACCCCGAAATCTGGCCGAGGTCGATCGGCAGGAAGTCGAAGAACAGCGTGCGGTCGGTCTGGGTGGCGAGCGATACCATGCGCCCGCGCCGGGAGTCGGGCACCCGGCCATAGATGTAATGCAGGTTGGTCGTCTTCCCCGAGCGCCCCGGCCCGTAGTAGACGATTTTGCAGGTGATCTCGCGCGTCGTGAAGTTGACCAGAGACACGGGGCTATCTCCCGAAGAGCGTGTTCAGACTGTCGCTGAGCTGACGCTCGAAGTCCGCCGCCAGCACCTGCTTCGGCACGCTGTCTTTGGGGCTCGCCGCGTGCAGATCGGCGGCGAGCTGCTCAAAGAATAACTGCACCAGACCGAGCGACGAAACGTCGAGATCGTAGACGACGAGCGCCACCAGCCGGGCGCGTCCCGTCGCCAACCCGGCGAGGAAAATCCCGTGGCGCTCGCCCTGATGGTTCAGCGCGGCGAACGCGGGCTGGCGCAGCTGGCGGGCCATCTCGTCGGTCGACGCCATGATCGCGGCGCCGAGCGCCGCCGCCGACATCACGTCCACGGCGCGGGAAAAGCCGTGCTGGGCGAGCACCTGGCCCGCCGACGTCATGACGAGCACGAGCCGCGCGCCGGCCTCCTTCACGAACTTGACCAGCGGCTCGAGCGTCCAGGTTTCCACCGCGCGCGTGGTCATCCCACCACCTCCGCCGCCCGCAGCAGCTCGAGCCGCACCAGTCCCACGTTGACGTCCGGCTCCGCCACCGCGACCACCAGCGTGCCGCCGGGGGTGGGCACGACCAGCAGCGCACCCTGCTCGGCCTGAAGGTGCCAGAAGACGCTCGCGCCCACGCCCGCGGCCTCCATGGCGCGCCGCAACCGCGCGCCGAGGCTCGCGGCCAGCGCCGAGACGGCAGGGCCCTTGATCCCTTCCATCAGCTGCTCCGCCACGACGATCCCGTCCTCCGCCGACACGAGCATCGCCCCTCGTACGCCGCGCACGCGCGTGATGAGGTCGAGGGCCTTGCCGTACGCCGCGGCCGGGGCCGTCACGCGTGCGCCTCCAACCAGCGGCGCGCCGCCAGCGCGGCGCGCTGCGCGATGATCGCCAGCCGTCCCATCGGCACCGCACGGTCGCGCACCACGAGCAGCAGCGCGTCGCGGGACGGCGGCGCGAGATGCACGTGGCCGAGATTTCCTTCCGCGGCGAGTCCGGTCCACTTGCCCAGCCCGAGCAACTTGACCGTGCGCGCCGCCTCCTGTGAGACGCCCGCGAGATAGGCGGCGACGGCGTCGGTCACGTCCCGGCCCGCGGGATCTTTCAGCGCGCCGCCGAGCACGCGCCCCGAGGCATCGAGCAACAGCAGCCCCTCCTGCGCCCCCTCGAGCCCCGCGAAGACGCGCGCTTCCTCCATTGGCTGGGCCGCTGGAGCGATCGGCTCCGGCTCCGCGACGGTGCCCGCCTCGCCCCTGGCCAGGGCCAGGGCCTGGGCGACGCCGGGATCGTTCGGAGCGACGCGCTGCGCTGCCTCGAGATGCGCCGCCGCCTGCTGCACGTCGCCCACCTTGAAATAAAGGAATGCGAGCCCCTTCAGCGCCCCCACGTGATCGGGGGCGATGCGGAGCGCCATGTCCCACTCGTCGAACGCGCGCTCGTAGTCGTGCTTGTCGGCGAGGATGCGCGCGTACAAGTCGTGCGCGTCCGGAAGGTGCGGATGGCGCTCGAGCCCCGTCAGCGCGACACGGTGGGCGGTGTCGAGCTGGCCCTTCTGGCGCAACAACTCGCCCAGCCGCAGGAAGACGAGACTGTCCGGATCCTGGGCGAGCTGGGAGGACAGGGTCTTGATCGCGTCAGGCATGCGTGCCCGTCCCGGCGAGGGTCTGGGCCGCCGCCTTGGCGCGGCGCACGTCGTCGAGCTGCCTCAGCTCCACCTCCGAGCGTGGCGCCAGCCGTTCCCACTGGTCCCACTGCTCTACCGCCTCGCCGAACCGGCCGGTGGCGACGAATGCGTACCCGAGCACGCGGTGCGCGGCGACCGCGAGCGGATCGAGCCGCAGCGCGCGCCGCAGCTCTTCCACGGCATCGGCCCCGCGTCCGGACGCGAGCGCGATCCGCCCGAGCAGCAGGTGCACGTCCGGGTCGTGGGGATGCACGCCCGCCGCCTGCTCGGCCGCGCCGCGCGCCTCTTCGAGGTCGCGGCGCGAGAGCGCGTCCTCCGCGCGCGCCACGAGCTCGGCGAGGTCGCCGGCGAGCGTGGTCCGCTCGCGCTTGGTGGTGCCCGGGTCCGACAGCACGATCACACCCGCGCTCTCCAGCCCGAACAGGGTTTTCGCGACCTCGAAGTCCGAGCGTCCCAGCTCCGACGCGATGCCGCGCACGTCGCGCTCGCCGTTGATCATCGCCAGCATCTCCCACTCGGGCGGCAGGAGATCGAGCTCACCTTCACTCGCATCCTGGGGCGGCGCGAGCATAGGCACGACGCCGAGGTGGGGGATGCGCCCCTCGATGCGGGACCATTCGTCGATGCGGCGCGCACCCTCCATCAGCAGGGCCTCGGTGGGGATACGCACCACGGCGTCCGTGGGCAGATCCGTCGGGGCGCCCTCGCTGAACGAGAAGTAGCCCTCGCGCCAGCTCATGACCTCGAAGACGACCTCTTCGATCTGGAAGCGCACCTGGCGCTCGAGCTCGCGCGGGGTGAGCGCGCCGAGCGACACGAGGATCTCGCCGAGCCTGCGGCCGTCGCCCTGGCGCTGCTGCATGTCGCGGGCGCGCTCGAGATCGGCTTCGGTGATCTTGCCCGTCCGGAGCAGCAGCGCGCCCAGGGGATGCGGGTTCGACCGGATCTCGGCGAAGATGATGGCGCCGCCCTCGAACGAGATCGTGCCCGCGTTGTGCCGCAGCTCGGAGGTGACGCGCAACACCCCCGTCTTCCGGCTCAGGTCGAGGAGCTGGAAGACGTCGTGGATGCCGAGCTCGCGGAGCGGGCCTTCGATGGGCATGGGTCAGGCCGCGTCCGACGCGAAGATGTGCTTCAGGTCGAGCGCGGTGCGGGCGTGCCCGCGCGCGGCCTGAGCGAACGGTCCGGCCGGGTCGACCCGGGTCACCTTCTCCCACGCCTGCACCGCCTCGCCGTAGCGGTGCACCCGCGCCAGCGCGACGCCGAGCTGGAACAGCGCTTCCACCTGGTCGGGGTCGAACTTGAGCGCCCGCTGGAACGCCTCGAGCGCCTGGGCGTCGCGCTTGTCGTCGAGCAGGGCGCGTCCGAGCAGCAGCAGCGCCGGCAGGTCGTAGGGGTCCTGCTCGAGCATCTCGGCCAGGCGCGTGATCGCCTGGCGCACGTGTCCCGAGCGCCGCAGCAGGTCGGCGAGCGCCAGCGCCGCCTCGTTGAAGGTGGGCAGCGCGTCGAGCGCCCGCTCGTACGCCTTGCGCGCCTCGCTCCACTCTTCCTTCTCTTCGTGCAGCCGCCCCAGGTCGAGCCACACCTGGACGTAGCCGCGATCGAGCTCCAGGGCCGCCCGGTACGCGGCCAGCGCCGCGGCCTTGTCGCCGACCTTGAGCGCGACATCGCCCTGCAGCTTATGGAGATCGGCGCGGCCGGGGGCGCGCGTCTGCGCCTGCTGCAGGGCGGTGAGAGCTCCCGCGGCATCCCCCCCGGCGGCGCGCCCCTTTGCCGCCACGACGAGCGCGTCGACGTTGTCGGGCGTGAGCTCGAGCAGCTCCTCCGCCAGCCCGCGCGCCTCCTGCGCGCGCGGGCCGCCCAGGGCGAACAGCGCTTTGACCTCGCCCAACCGCGCGTCGGCGCGCCCGGGCTCGAGGCTGCGGGCCTCGCGGTAGCGCTCGAGCGCCTCACCGTGCAGGCCGCGCTTCGCGAAGATGTCCCCCAGCAGCACGCCCGCTTCCGCCCGGCTCGCGCCGCGCTGCACGGCGCGCACGGCCTCGGCGGCCGCGACATCCATCAGGCCCTTGCTCACGTAATCGCGCGCCAGCGCGAGCGGGTCCTCCGCGGCCTTGCCAGCGGGCGGCTCGACGGCGGCGGCGGGCGCGAGCTCCTGGAAGATGTTGTCGAGCAGGCGCTGGTCGAAGTTGAAGTCCTCGCCCAGCGTCTCCGCCGCCACGTCGGCGGAAATCTGGGGCGCGATCCCGATCGTGCCCTTCTCGTATTGCAGGTCGATCGTGAGGGCGAATTTCTGGGAGACGTAATAGGGATCGAGCTCGAGCGCCCGCTTGGTGGCGCGCAGCGCGCCGTCGAAGTCGCCGAGGTTGGACAGCGTGAAGCTCAAGTTGTAGTGCGCCCCGGCATGGTCGGGGTCCGCCTCCACGGCGCGCACGAACGCGTTGCGCGCGTCCTGAAAGCGTTTCAGCTCCACCAGCACCAGCCCCACGCCGTTCCAGGCGGCCCCAGAGTTGGCCTCGTTGGAGAGCACCTGTCGGTAGGCTTCGAGCGACAGCTGGAAGCGGCGCAGCTGAAACAGCAGCAATGCGAGGTTGAGCCGCGCCGCGCTGAAGGTTCCCTGGAGCCGCAGCGCGGTACGCAGCGCCTCGATGGCCGGATCGGCGACGGCGCCGTGCGCCTGCACCACGCCGAGGTTGTTCCACGCGAGCGCGTACTTGGGATCCACCTCCACCGCCTGCCGATAGGAGGCGAGCGCGTCCTCGGTCCGGCCCGCCTGGTGCAGCACCACGCCGCGCTCGTTCCAGAGCTTGGGGGAATCCGGGACCTCACGCAGCAGCGTGTCGTACAGCTCGAGCGCCGCGGCGAGGTCTCGCTTCAGGAGGTGGAGCTCGGCCATCGCCTGGAGCGTGAGGCGGCGGTCCTCACCGCGCTCGAGCGCCATGCGGTATTCCTTCAGCGCTTCGTTGTAGTAGCCCTTCTGCCGGAACGCGAGCCCGAGGTTGTAGTGGGCGAGCTCGTTCCCTTCGACCACCTGGGGCTCGGGGACGAGGCGCTGGCGCCGCTCCTGGCTCTTACGCTCGGCGTTGTAGCGCTCGAGCGAGAGGTTGGTCTGCGCCCGGGCGAGGGGCGGGTTGAGCTGGATGGCGCGCTTGGACGCGGCGCGCGCGTCCTGGTGGCGACCCAGATCGCCCAGCACGAACGCCATGAGGTAATGGGCGTTGGCATTGTCGGGGTTGAGCTCCACGGCGCGCTCGAGCGCGGCGAGCGCTTCGGCATTCAGGCCGCGGTTGTAATAGATCTCGCCCAGGTAGAAGTGCACGACGGTGGAATCGGGCTCGAGCTCCACGGCGCGCTGGAACCATTCGGTCGCGGCCTCGGGTCGCCCGCGATTCTTCTCCGCGAGGCCGAGCTGGATGATCGCGGCCACGTCCTTGGGGCGGTGGGCGAGCAGCTGCTCGAACTCTCCGACTGCCTCCTCGTGGGCGCCGAGAATCGCATAGGCGCGTCCCAGCTCCCAGCGGGCGTCCCGGTCGTCGGCCGCCTGGCGCAGCCGCTCCTGCAGCTGCGCCACGCGCCGGTCGTAGTAGCCGGTATCGTGATAGGCGATCTCGAGGTTGCGCTGCGCGACCTGCATCTTCGGGTCCAGCTCGAGCGCGCGTGTGAACGCGGCGATCGCGTCCTCCACGAGGCCCTTCTGATAATAGAGAACACCGAGATTGTTGTGCGCCCCCGCGTCCGACGGGTCGATCCGGCGGGCGAAGGATCGGAGGACGGCGAGGTCGCGTTCCGAGAGCGCCGGCGCCGTCACGGGTCAGGTCAGGCGGATGGCGTCAAAGATGGCCTTGAGCGACGCCAGATCGGGGAGCAGCAGGAAGTCGCCCCGCAGTCCCTCTCCCGAGTCGATGGTGAACTCGGTCTCGACGCAGAATACGAAGTCGCGCTCGTGCCCGAAGTTCAGATAGGTGGTGGTGAGCACCGCCGCCGAGAGATCCACCACGAGACTGGGCACCGAGGGCAGCAGCAGCATCCCCATGAAATCGGAGAGCGCGTTGAGGTAGGCCCCCGCGAGGATGTTGCCGGCTTCCTTGAGGCACGACTGCTCCAGCGTGTCGAACGCCGCCGTCGTCCCGACCGGCCGGCGCAGCAGCATGTCGCACACCCGCCGTCCCACCGACTCCGGAAACAGGAGCAGCGTGCGCCCGGTGAGATCTCCCAGCATGTGCATCAGCACGGCCGCGACGACATCCTGCGGGTTTCCCAGCAGGTCCGGCACTTCCTCCAGGCGCACGATGTTGATCTGCGGCACGCTGATCATGATCTTGCGGTTCGTGAGCTGCGACAACGCGGTGGCGGCGTGACCCGCACCGATGTTGGCCACCTCGCGCAACGCGTCGATCTGCAGCTCTTTGAGATCCCGCACGTCTTCCATGCCGCCCCCTCTTACAGGAGCCCGCCCGCGTCGAGAATCAACGCGGGAACCCCGTCGCCCATGATCGTCGCCCCGCTGAACACCGGCAGCGTCCCCTGCGGCGCGTCGAACCCCTTCACGACGATCTCCTGCTGGCCCAGCATCCCGTCCACGACGATGCCGCTGCGGCGCTCCCCCATCTCGAGCACGATGATGGGACACCGCTTCGGCGCCTCACCACTCACTCCGAGCAGCCGCCGCAGGTGCACCAGCGGCACCACGCGGTCGCGCAGCACGATCGCCTCGCGGCCCTCCACGATGGTCGTGGCCTGAACCCCGAACTCCACCGTTTCCGCGACGTACGTGAGCGGCAGCGCGTAGCGCTCCGCTCCCACGCCCGCGATCAACGCGCGCACGATCGCGAGCGTGACCGGCAGCCGCATGATGAAGGTCGTGCCCTTCCCCTCTTCGGAGCGGATTTCGATCGTGCCTCCCAGCGCGCGGATGCGCGTCACGGCCACGTCGATGCCCACCCCACGCCCGGACACGCTCGTCACCGCCTCGGCGGTCGAGAATCCGGGCCGGGCGAGCACGCGCAGCAGCTGATCGTCGGTCAGGACCTCGGCGTGCGGGTCCACCACGCCGTCTCGCTTGGCGCGCTCGAGGATCTTCTTGCGGTCGATGCCGCGGCCGTCGTCGCTCACGCTGATGGCCACGCTGGCGCGCTCGCGCACCGCCGTGAGCACGATCTCCCCTTCGGCCTTCTTGCCGCGCCGACGTCGCTCGGCCAGCGGCTCGATGCCGTGATCCACCGCGTTCCGCAGCAGGTGCAGCAGCGGGTCTCCCAGCTCGTCCAGGATCGCCCGGTCGAGCTCGATCTCCTTCCCCTCGACCCGGAACGCGACCTGCTTGCCCAGCTCGCGGGCCAGGTCCCGCACCAAGCGGGGGAAGCGGTCGAACACCTGCCACACCGGCGTCATGCGCGCCTGGATGATTTCGGCTTGCAGCTCGCGCGACAGCCGGGACACCTGGATCGCGACGTCGTCGATCACCGGGTCGCGGGCGTAGGCCGCGAGCTCGTTCAGCCGGCCCCGCACGGTCACGAGCTCGCCGATCAGATCCATGAGGCCGTCGAGCCGCCCGAGGTCCACCCGGATATGGCGGCTCTTGGTCTCCGCCGCCGAGGGCGGGGCGCCGGCCGCGGGGGCCGTGCGCCGCTCTTCTCCACCCACCGTGACGTGCTCCACGTCGCCCGCGGACCGCACGGCCCGCTCGATCTCGGCGGCCCCGGCCGCCCCTCCGATGCGGAAGCTGAAGCGCCCCTCGAACTCGTCGGACTCGAACGCCGACTCGGGCGGCGTCACCGCGTGCACCGGGCCGACGCGCTGCGCCTTCTTGATCGCGAGCAGCGCGCGCCCGCCCTTGAGCGGCGCTTCGGGGCGCAGCGTCACCTGCACCAGCCGTCCCGCGACGATGGGCATCTCGACGTCGGGAGCCGTTTCCGACACCGGAATCGCATGCGCGCCCATCCCTGCCCCAACGTCGCCGCCCCTCCCGAGCTGCGCCGCGGCCCCGTCCAGATCGGCCACGACTTCCGCGACGTCGATCTCGTCTTCGCGGCCGACCACCGAAAGCTCCACGGCCTGCTCGAGCGCGTCCCGCGCCCGGAACAGGAGCTGGAGCAGCTCGTCGGTCGCGGGGCGTCCTCCGCGGCGCAACAGGTCGAGCAGATTCTCGGCGCGGTGGGCGAGGTCGGTGACGCGGGCGTAGCCCATGGTCGCCGCCATCCCCTTGACGGTGTGCACGGCGCGGAACAGGCCGCCGACGGGCGTGAAGTTCGCGGGGCTGCGCTCCCACTCGAGCAGCAGCTGGTTGCAGGCGCTCAGGTGCTCCCGGCTCTCGGCCAGGAACAGCTCGGCGTACTGCGAGAGGTCCATGGAATCAGCCGAGGACGCGCTGCACGGCCTCGAGGACGCGCGACGGCTGGAACGGCTTCACGACGAAGTCCTTCGCGCCCGCCTGGATCGCCTCGACCACGAGGGCCTGCTGGCCCATGGCGCTGCACATGAGGATTTTCGCGTCGGGATCGTGCTTCACGATCTCGCGCACCGCGTCGATCCCGCCCATGTCCGGCATCACGATGTCCATCGTGACGAGATCGGGCTTGAGCTGCCGGTACCTCTCGACCGCCTGGGAGCCCGTCTCCGCTTCGCCCACCACCTCGAAGCCGGCCTGCGCCAGGATGTCGCTGATCATCGTCCGCATGAAGATGGCGTCGTCGCAGACGAGGACAGTGTGGCTCACACATCCTCCCTAGGAAGACAGAATGGGGGTTAGCAGCGCGTCGGTATCGAGAACCACGAAGAGTTGACCGGCGCGGCGTCCGACGGCCCGCACCAGCGTCGGATCGATGCCCGGCAGCGCCTGCCGGCGGTCCAGCCCCTCCCCACCCACCGAGACAAGGTCCACCACTTCATCGACCGTGAAGCCGAGGACCTTTTTCCCGCCGCCTACCTCGAGGAGCACGGTGGTCCCGGACCCCCCACCGCCTGCCCCTCCCCCTGCCCCTTCGCCGTCGGGCTGGGGCTCGGGCTGCCGCAACGCCCGCCATCCTTCCACCACGGTGACGAGCGTGCCCCGCACGTTGACGACACCCGCCACCACGGGCGACGCTCCGGGAATCCGGGTCGGCTCGAGCCGCGGCAGGATCTCGCGGACCCGCTCCGCCTCGGCAGCGCAGACGAGGCGGCCCACCCGAAACAAGAGCAGTCGGACGACTCCCGGGTCACTCATCCGAAGCGAAGAACCCAAGATACTGCAAGGGGTTGCGTTGAGCAAGCAAACTCGGATCGGCGGCCGCTTCTCGCAGCGCCGGAACGAGATCGGCGGGCCATTCGGAGCGCAGGTCGAGCCGCGCGCCACTCACCGGATGGGCGAAGGCGAGCCGGGCCGCGTGGAGCAGCTGTCGCGGCGCGAGCGCCTCGAGGCGCTCGGCCGCCTGCCGCTGCGACGGCGTGACGCGCCGGCTGCCCCCGAACGCATACTCCCGGTCGCCCACCACCGGGTGCCCCACGTGGGCGAGATGCACGCGAATCTGGTGCGTGCGCCCGGTGCCGAGGGTCACGCGCAGCAGCTCGGTCTGCGCGAACCGCGCGGTCACGCGCACGTGCGTGATCGCGTGGCGGCCCCCCGCCAGCACCGTCATGCGTTTGCGATCCGTGGGATGGCGCGTGATCGGCGCCTCGATGTCCACCGGGCTCTTCGCAAAATGGCCCCACGCGAGCGCGGCGTACACGCGCTCGACCTGGCGCCGCTCGATCATGCGGGTGAGGCGGCGGTGCGCGAGGTCGGATTTCGCGATCAGCAACAGTCCCGAGGTGTCGCGGTCGAGGCGGTGCACGATCCCGGGCCGGCCTTCGGCGGCGCCCTGCGCGAGCGCGGTGCCCCGTTCCACCAGGACATTGACCAGTGTGTCGTCCCAATGGCCGGGGCCCGGATGCACGACCAGACCCGCCGGCTTGTCCAGCACGGCGAGGTGCTCGTCTTCGTACGCGAAGGTGAGATCGCGGTGGGCGGGAGCGTAGGTCTTGGGCGGTGGCTGTTCGGGCGGCAGCTCGACGCTCACCACGGCGCCGCGCTCCAGCTGGACCGAGGCGCGCAGCGGGCGGCCGTCACGGGTGACGCGTTTGTCGGCGATGATGCGGGCGGCGACGGTGCGAGACAGGGCTAGTTGGTCGGCGAGGAACCGGTCGAGGCGCTCGGTTTCGGGGGTGACGACGCAGAACGTGACGGCGGCCATCAGTGCTGCGCCGCCCCGGCCTCCTTCGCTCGCTCCTGGGCCCGGCCTTCCAGCCAGAGGGAGACCGCGAGCGCGATCGCCCCGACTGTGATGGCGGAGTCCGCGACGTTGAAGGTCGGCCAGCGCGCGCCGCCGATCCCCACGTCCACGAAGTCCACGACGCCCTGGGCGCTGCGAATCCGGTCGATCACGTTGCCGACCGCCCCGGCGCATACGAGCGCCAACGCGAGCAGCCGGAACCGGTCGCCCGGCCGCGCCGAGATCACCATGGAGCGCAGCACGAACAGCGCGACGATGGCGAGCGCGAAGAAGATCCAGCGCGAGTAGGTCTCTCCGCCCAGGCACAGCCCGAACGCCGCGCACTTGTTGTAGACGAGGCGCAGCTGCACGAAGTCGCCGATCACCCGGACCGGCAGATGTCGCGCCAGCAGGGACTCGGCCAGGAGCTTGGTGACCAGATCGGCCACGACGACCGCCCCCGCGGTCGTCCAGAACAGCCGGCGGTCAGCGGCGTTTTCCATCTTCTTCCTTCGCTTTGCACTTGATGCACAGGCGGGCGTGCGGCAGCGCGTCGAGTCGCTC
>WNFD01003365.1_pt1 | contig 16069 bp, 21 predicted proteins | sample 5400491 | NCBI WGS metagenome assembly WNFD01 (sample SAMN13153343, study PRJNA577476) | soil metagenome | isolation source: 120 cm saprolite under Douglas fir tree site 2 hole 2 replicate 2 | place: USA:California | collected 2015-04-18 | reverse complement strand
CAGTCACCGTCCGAGACGAGTGGACACCGCACTCCCTCGGCGCGTGGGTGCAGGGTCGGCTGCTACCGAAGCGGGAGGTGCAGCGCCACCTGAAAGCGATCCTCCAGAACCTGCAGCGTCTCCTCTCGCCCTAACACGGCAGACCCTCGGTCGCCCTGACGTCCCGAAGACTTGATCTTCGATCAGCACCGCCCTGGCTCTCCTGATTCCGCATCAGACGAGCTTGGCTCGCACCATTACAACCTACCGACGAAGCCCGCGCGAGGCGCCGCGCCGCTCCCGCGCAGGCCGCTTCCCGCTTATCTTGCAGATGGCGCGCGGCGGCTTGCGCCGCCCCGCCCCCCGCAGGGAGCGGTCCATCACCTCCGGTGGACCGAGGCGTTACCCAAACGGCCCCCCAGCGGCGGTACCTCTACCAATGGGAATGTCGTATGTCCTTCAAAGGCATTAAGGGCTCCGACACGAGGCTGTGAGCGCGGCGGGCAACGCTCGCCCCATAATCGTCGGCTCTGGCCTGGCCGGGTTGTGGACCGCCTGGCGCCTGGCCGCGGAAGGGCGCACCTGTCTCCTGCTCACGAAGCGCAGCTTGGCCGAGAGCGCCAGCGCCTGGGCGCAAGGCGGGATCGCCGCGGCGCTCGGCCCGGGCGACAGCCCGGCGCTCCACGCCGCCGATACCTTGGCCGCCAGCGACGGACTCGCCGATCCTGAGGCGGTCCGCATTCTCACCACCGAAGGACCCGAGCGCATCCGGCAGCTCCTGGCCCTCGGCGCCAGCTTCGATCGCGGGCCCGACGGGCGGCTCTCGTTCGGCCTCGAGGCCGCGCATAGCCGGCCGCGCATCCTGCACGCCGGCGGCGATCGAACCGGAGCGATGCTGGTGCGCTGCCTCACACGGATTGTATCCGAACACCCGCGAATCGAGATCGGCGAGCATACGGAGGTCGCGCAGCTACTGCTCGACGGCGAGCAGGTGGCCAGCGTCGCGGCCGTCGCGGCCGACGGCTCCATCGTCATGCTGCCGGCGCCCGCAGTCGTCCTGGCGACGGGCGGCGTCGGCCAGCTCTACGCCGTCACCACGAACCCGCCCATGGCCACGGGCGACGGCTGGGCGCTGGCGCACCGGGTGGGGGCCGCGTTGCGCGACATCGAGTTCCTGCAGTTCCACCCCACCGCGCTGAAGCTGCCGGGAGTGAACGCTGCGCCGCTCGTCTCGGAGGCAGTCCGGGGCGCGGGCGCGACCCTGGTGGATCGCCACGGGCACCGGTTCGTGGTCGAGGCGGATCCGCGCGCGGAGCTCGCGCCGCGGCACGTGGTGGCGCGCGCGGTTGCCGCCGCCGATCGCGCGGGCGGGGCCTGGCTCGACGCGCGCCGTGTGCCTCGCTTCGCAGAGCGGTTCCCCGCCATCACGGCGATGCTCCGGGTCCACGGTCTCGACCCCACCGAGGACCTGATTCCCGTCGCGCCGGCGATGCACTACGCCATGGGCGGGATCGCCACCGACCTCGCCGGGCGCTCGAGAGTCCCTGGGCTCTGGGCCGTGGGGGAGGTGGCCTGCACCGGCGTCCACGGCGCGAACCGTCTGGCGTCGAACTCGCTGCTCGAGGGACTGGTCTTCGCCGATCGCGCGGCGCGGGCGCTCGCGACCGAGCGCGGGCGAGTCGCCGCGCCGGTTCTGCGGGCGCCGGAAACGGCGCTCGCTGGGAGCGCCGACGAGGAGTGCGAGGAGCTGCGCCGCGAGCTGCGCGGCGTGATGACGGCCGACGTCGGCGTCGAGCGTAGCGAGGTGTCGTTCGTGCGGGCGGGGCGTGCCCTGGCCGGGCTCGCGGCGGCGGCGCCGCGTGCGGCATGGCGCACGCGCAATCAGATCATGGTGGGGAGGCTCATCACAGAAGCCGCACGGCGCCGGCGCGAGACGCGCGGCGGCCACGCGCGCGTGGATTACCCGCGGCAGACGAGGGCGCCGGCGTGCACAACCGCGCCATGACCGACTTGACGCCCGAGATCCGGGCACTCAAGGCCGAGCGGCGGGCGGCGATCGTCGCGCACAACTACCAGCGCCCCGAGATCCAGGACCTGGCGGACGTCGTCGCCGACTCGCTCACGATGGCGCGGCGGGCGACCGAGAGCGACGCCCCGGTGATCGTCATTTGCGGCGTGCACTTCATGGCCGAGACCGCTGCGATCGCGAACCCCGACAAGCAGGTGCTCATCCCCGATCCCGGCGCCGGATGCTCGCTCGCCGCGACGATCCAGGCCGCGGATGTGCGCGCCTGGCGCGCCGAGCATCCGGGCGGCATCGTTGTGGCCTACGTCAACACCAGCGCGGCGGTCAAGGCGGAGGCGGACTACTGCTGCACCTCGGGGAACGCCGTCGCCGTGATCAACGCGCTGCCGCGGGACGTGCCGGTGCTGTTTCTCCCAGACTTCTTCCTCGGGAATTACCTGCGGCGCGTCACGGGACGCCCGCTCGACGTCTGGATGGGGGAGTGCCACGTGCACGCGGCGCTGACCCCGGACGTGCACGTGCTCGAGCGCAAGCGCCGCGAGCATCCGGACGCCGAATTTCTGGTTCACCCGGAGTGCGGCTGCGTCACGAGCGCCATGTATTACGCCGAGGCGGATGGTGACATCGCCGCCGGCCGGACCCGCATCGTCTCGACCGAGCAGATGATGCAGCGGGCCCGCGCTTCGGGCGCGAGGGAGTTCGTGGTGGCGACGGAGACGGGCGTGCTGCACCGCCTGCGTCGCGAGAACCCCGAGAAACAGTTCCACGCCGTGGCCGAGTCTGCCGAGTGCCGCTACATGAAGATGATCACTCTCGAAAACCTGCGGGACTCGCTCCGCGACCTGAAGTACGCGGTGCAAGTGCCGTCCCAGACCGCCGCCCAGGCGCGCCGCGCCATCGAGCGGATGCTCGCGATTGGCTGACGTCCTCGGCCTGGAAGAGGTGCGGCGGGCGCTCGCGGAAGACCGAGCGCGCGAGGACGTCACGACGCGCCTGCTCGGCGTGGCCGCCGGGCTGGCGGCCGCCCGGTTTGTCGCGGAAGGGCGGTTCGTGGTCGCCGGGATGGCGGTCGCCGCGCTCGTGTTTCGCGAGCTCGACGCGTGTGCTGAACTCGATGCACGGATCGCGGACGGCGGCTGGGTGGAAACCGGCGCGACCCTTGCGACGGTTCGCGCGTCCGCCCGCGCGGTGCTCGGCGGGGAGCGGGTTGCCCTCAACTTCCTGCAACGGCTCTCCGGGATCGCGACGCTCACGCGGCGTGCGGTGGACGCAGTGGCGGGCACCGGGGCGCGGATCACCCACACCCGTAAGACGACCCCCGGCCTCCGCGCGCTCGAGCTGTACGCCGTCCGGATCGGCGGCGGTGTGGAGAACCGCGCCTCGCTCGCCGACGCGGTGCTCTGGAAGGACAACCAATGGGCCCTCCTCGCCGCCCAGGGAAAGACGCTGGCGCAGGCGCTCGCGGCGGCGCCCGCCGACGTGCCGGTGGTGGTCGAGGTCGAGAGCGACGAGCAACTGGAGGCGGCGCTCGCGGCGGGGGTCACGCACATTCTCGCAGACAATCAGCCTCCGAAGCGGATCGCCGCCTGGGCCCGCCGGGTGGGGCCCGCGGTGACGCTGCAGGCCTCAGGGGGCATTTCACCCGACGCCGCACGCCCTTACGCTGTGGCGGGCGCGAGCCTCATCGCGATCGGGGCCCTCACGCATTCCGCTTCCGCCGTGCCTATTCGGCTGGACGTGGCTCCGACGCCGGCCCCTCAGGCCTCTTGAACCGCCCCGGGCATCATCTGCTCGGGGCGGCTTCGTTGATAGCCTCCGCCCGGCTCATTCCTTAGGCCCAGGTTCTATCAGCCACCGGGCACCGCTCCGTCGCTCAATAACAGCACTCGCCCATCACATGCAGCACAGTCACCCGTTCCTGCGCGACTGCCGGAACTGCTAGAGCACAGACAATCGAGATGCAACCGAATCTCCGCAGGGTGCCGTAGTAGACGCGCCCGCCACTCTGGGCGGCCGCGATCGCCAGGCTGATTGCGAGGTGGGTCCTTCCCCACGCCCGGGGGTCCGAGGAAGATCACGTTTTCCTTGCGCGCCGACGTCTGCGCACCCGCCCTCGCCTACGGCATCGGGCGCATCGGCTGCTTCCTCGTGGGCGACGAAACTGAGCGCCCCGACTCCGCGCACTTTCACGAGGCGGTTCTGCCCGCCCTTGCCCGGGTGCCCCTGAAACAGTTGCGCGCGGTGACTTGGCCTGTCGATGATCCGGTGCAGCGAGATCCGCCACGGCGTGGTCCTGCCCCACCCACAGCACTGGGAGCGGTTGCGACGGCTCGCGGCACAATAGGCTGAGACCCGCGCTGCTTGGTCTACCGGGCTCTTCTGGAATCGCGCAGAACAACCTCGACGTGGTGCGCAACCGCTGCTCGTCCGTGGTGCGCAACCGCTGCTCGTCCGTGGTGCGCAACCGCTGCTCGTCCGTGGTGGCGCAACCGCTGCTCGTCCAATGAAAGACAAGGTCGTGATCGAGCGAGCTCGATCGTTGCGCCGAGAGCCCGGCGCGCAAGTCGGGTCACTCCGCGCGGGGGGAGGCGCTTTGCAGGACGATCAGCGCGGCCGCGAGGAGCCGCACGTCAGCGGGCGAGAATCGGGAGTTCGGATCCTGGTCCGCCGGCGAGCTGCTCCACGACGCGCCGCGCGATCGCGTCGAGCGCCTGAGCGGCGGGCGAGCTCGGCTCGGCGGCGACGATCGGCTGTCCTGCGTCCGCGAGATCCGCCATCTGCGCCTGCAGCGGCACCTGGCCGAGCAGCGGCACGCCCAGCTCGTCGGCGAGCCGGATCCCGCCGCCCGCGAGGAAGATTTCGGTGCGCTCGCCGCAGTGCGGGCACTCGAAGTAGCTCATGTTCTCGACGATCCCGATCACCGGCACGCCGACGCGCTCGAACATCTTCGCGCCGCGCAGGGAGTCGCCCACGGCGACTTCCTGCGGGGTGGTGACGATGATGGCGGCGCGGATGTGCACCGACTGGGCGAGCGACAGCTGCGCGTCGCCGGTGCCGGGCGGGAGATCCACCAAGAAGTAGTCGAGCTGGCCCCACTCCACGTCGCGCAGGAACTGCCCGATGACCTTCATGATGATCGGCCCGCGCCAGATCGCCGGTGCGTCGCGCTCCACGATCAGGCCGAGCGACATGAGCTTCACGCCGTGCGCTTCGAGCGGGTGGATCTTGCCCGCCTGCACCTCGGGCTTCTGGTCCACGCCCATCATGCGTGGGATGTTGGGCCCGTAGATGTCCGCGTCCATCAGCCCCACGCGGTGGCCGGCGCGCGCCAGCGCGACCGCGAGGTTCACGGACACGGTGGACTTCCCCACCCCGCCCTTGCCCGACGAGATGGCGAGCACTTTGCCGAGGTGCGGCAGCTCCACCGGCGTGGGGGGTGGGGGGACCGAGCCGGGTGTAGGGCGTTGCGCGGTTGGGCGGTGCGCGGTGGCTCCCGGTGCAGCGCTACCGTCCGTGACGTTGACTCGAACCGCGGTTACGCCCTCCACCGCTTGCACCGCTCTGCGCACCTCGCGGGCGAGGGAGCCCGGGTCCTCGCGGCCGAGGAGGAAGGTGAACGCCACCGTGCCGCCGTCGTCGACGGCGAGGTCCTTCACCATGCCGGCGGAAAGGACATCGCTACCGAGACGTGGGTGCTTCAGAGTCGCAAGCGCACGCTCGACGCGCGCTTGGAGAGTGTCGGATGCGGACACGGGTGGAAAGGTACCCGAGCGAAAGGCGGGGGGTCAACGAGCGGGGGAGCCCTACCGCCCCGTTGAACCGGGCGCTCCGAGCGGCAGGCCACTCGGATGAGGAGATCCGCGAGCTCCGCCGCGCGATCGCTGCGCAGGCAGAGAGGACCCGGCTGGTGCTCGGGGAAGGGGCGGAGCGGGCGGCGCTCGCCGGCTCGACCCCACCCCCGGATTTCCTCAGGGGGAGTTAGAAGCCGCGCTGCTGGACTCAGCGGCCGGCCGATGGATGCTGACGCCGAGGCTGCTGGCTCGCGCAATAGCGCGGCGCGCGTTCGAATCACCATTCACCAGAGGAGGGCACAATGGAATCCCGCACAGAAAAGCATCGGGAGAAGGCCCCCAGCCGCGGTCCCAGCACCGCCGAGCCGTCGCGAAGGCGGAGCAGCGTGATCACGCTCTCCCCGGGCACCCCCTCATAGGTCCGCGCGCGCCAGACCAGCTCGTGACCGAAGTCGAACACGCCGCGGGCGTGCAGGCGGCGATCGCGTGCCGAGTCGGCCGGGACGCCGACACTGGTGAGTTCGAGGGGCGGCCGCTCGCGCGCGGCCCGCACCCGCGCATTGTGCGCGCGGCGCTGGTGCAGACGCTCGATCTGCCAGAAGCCAAGGCGCACGCACGCCGCGGCGAGGGCGACCAGGCCGCCGGCGAGATCACGCCTGACCGCCCTCGTCCGCCCTCGACCGCCTGCATTTCTCACACGGACACAGCGCCAGCAGCTGCTCGTAGGTGTAGATGCCCGTGTTGTGCCCATCGCTCCAGTCGATGCGGATCCCGTATTGCCCCACGAGGCCTACCCGCAGGTCGTAGATGTCTTCCGGAACCGAGGCGGGGTCGAGCCGCGGGCGTCCCGTCATCTCCTCCCGGCACTCCGCGCACCGGCAGGCGAGCCGGAGCATCCGGCACGAGTAAATCCCCTCATGCCCGGCGTCATCCCATTTGATCAGGAAATCCCGCTCGTTGGCGCGGCCAATCAGAAGGGGGATGGGGTTCCGGATCACATTCTAGGATCCTACCCTGAAGCGCACTGTGTCTACCACGAGCGGCTTCCCCGGGACGTGGTTGGGATCAGCCATGGTCGCTCAAGACGTGCTCCACCACCACCACGTTGAGGAGAATATCACCGCGCTCGAGCGCTACGACGGTGCCGCCAGACTGCGTAGCGCCGTGGTGGTGACGGGGCTGGACCGCGGTGTGCTCACCGCGAACCGCGCGGCCGCCCAACTGTTCGGCCGCCCGTTGAACGATCTCCCCGGAACGGCGAGCAACGACCTCGTCATGCGTTCCGCGGGCGGCGTGTCCGCGAAACGTCCCGCGACGTTTCGAGGAGCCCCTGAAGCTCATATGTGCTGTTCGTCTTCGACCTCGTACGTCCGGCCGCACCGCCTGCACTCAACGTTCGAATCGCCGGTACGCAACGGGTAAATCCGATGTCCTGTCGGACAAACGGCGTAGTAAGTCAGCTCTGGCGGGGGTTGGCCGGGGAGAACGCGCTGGAAGCCCGTGGCCTGCACGCGCGTGATCTTCTCAGGCTCGTGATTGATAATGCGCACCAGGCTCTCGGCAACCGGGTGGCCGACAGCATTCAGACCCATCACCCGCACGATGCCATCCTTCGTGCGGGTTTCCACACGATACCAGTGGCCTCTCTCTAGCGCGGCATGTGGGGAGGGCGGCCCGGCAAGCAGTTGTGCCCATTCGGGCATGGGGTCGTCGTCCTACCGAGTCAGCATGTGCCGCGATTGCGAATCGGGCGCGCGTGCTGTAGCTCGAGGTCGCCGCATCGCCATACGCTACTACCTCGTGTGCTTGCTCGTTGTGCAGGGGAACTGCTGTGGGTCCCACAACTCCGCCGTCAACACCAATCCGGGCACGACAAGGCGAGCGAAGGCTGACCGGCTATCCACGCGAAGTCCAAGAATCCTCATAGACGAAATCTAACAAGTTCCGCCTCCCCGTGACTCCCTGCCGCATTCCCGCCCCACCGTGCCGTAGAAACGCTCTGGTATGGAATGACCTGTTAAGCCATTCTGGTACTGCCGGCCGGGCGGCGGTTGGGGGCAGCTGCGACGGTGGATCACTCTAGCGCTCTTGACGCCCGCAAAGCCCGCCTCGCTTCCTAAGCGCCTGATCCGTCGAGAACGGAGCAAGTGTTCCGATCAAGCGCCCGCCTATTTCTTGAATCGTGCCGCCTCCTCCGAGCCGCCGGTGACGTCGCCAGCGCTATACGAATGCGCCCCGGCCCCGGCAAGCTTGCCGCCTGCGACAATCAAGTATTCCTCGCGAATCGGGCGACCGTCGAACCAGCATTCCAGAATCTCGCGCACCCCGGCCGCGTAGCGCGCTTGGGCCGACAAGCTCGTACCGGAACACATGCGGCGTCATGCCGTGGTGCGGCATGGTCCGCCACGGGTGATCCTTCGGGGCCGGCTGCGGAAACCAGACGTCACCCGCGTACCCGGCGAGCTGACCGTTCTTGAGCGCCCGCGCGATCGCATCGCGGTCGCAGATCTTGCCTCGCGCCGTATTCACCAGGTACGCGCCTCGCTTCATGTTGGCGATGAGCGCGTCATTGAACAGATGCTCGGTCTCCGGATGTAGTGGGGTATTGATCGTCACCACATCACAGACGCGCACCAGCGATTCGGCGGTCGGATGGTAGGTCACGTTCAGCTCTTGCTCGACACTGGCCGGCAGCCGATGCCGATCGGTGTAGTGCAGCTTGACGTCGAAGGGCTTGAGCCGGCGCAGGACCGCCGTGCCGATGCGTCCGGCACCCACTGTGCCGACCACCATCCCCTCCACATCGTAGGAGCGGGACACGCAGTCCGCGATGTTCCAGCCACCGTTGACCACCCACTGATACGACGGGAGGTAGTTGCGCACCAGGGACAGGATCATCATCACGACGTGCTCGGAGACGCTGATGCTGTTGCAATAGGTGACCTCAGCGACCGTCATTCCCCGGTCGATGGCCGCTTGAAGATCGACATGATCTGACCCAATACCGGCCGTGACTGCCAGCTTCAGTTTGGGCGCCTTGGCGATGCGCTCCGCGGTCAGGTACGCTGGCCAGAACGGCTGCGAAATCACGATCTCCGCCCCTGGCAGCTCGCGTTCGAAAATCGAGTTCGGGCCGTCCTTGTCGGCGGTGACGACCAAGGTGTGACCCTGGGCTTCGAGAAACGTGCGCAGCCCGAGTTCGCCGGAGACGCTGCCGAGCAGCTCGCCTGGCTTGAAATCGATCTGCTTCGGGCTCGGCACGGTCTGGCCGCCGGGGTAGCGCTCGATCTTCGGGATGGCATGGCGGGCATAGGCAGGCGGATACCCGTCGACCGGGTCGTCGTACAGCACGCACAGCACCTTGGCCATTGGCGTCACTCCTCAGCAGTGACTTTGACTGGGTCCATCGGATGAGTTTCCCCGGCTGCGCTTGGAAAAGCACAGGCGCGCTTGCGCTCGGAGCCGGTCCCCAGCTCGAACACCAGCCCAAATTCGTCCTTCCCGTAGACTGTGACGCGGCCCGCGGGATAAACCTTCCAGATGCTGCTGTCTACCACGATGGTGCGTCGAGACATCAGGCCGAGCGCTTACGGGGGCAGAGGTCTCAGGTCACTTCAACTTTGATGTGTTCGCCTTCAACGACGACCTTGTACGTCGGCACGCTCTGCGGCGCGGGCGGGCCTACGACCTGCCCTGTCGTCACGTCAAACTCGGCGCCATGCCAGGGACAGGTGACCACCGAGCCGTCAAGCGCGCCTTCCCCCAGGGGACCGCCCCGATGGGTGCACGTCCCGTGGATCGCGTAGATCGTGCCGTTCACGTTGAACAACGCCACCGGCCGGCCTGCCGCGTCCACCTGCCGGCAGCTGCCCGGCGGGAGGTCGCTCAGGGTCGCTACGTCGATTAGCTCGCCCATTGGGTCCTCAACCGCTCCCTGAACATTAAACCACCTGACGACCTAGCGTGCGACCTGCCCGGTGGCATCCGTCGCGCGTGAGGCGCTGCAGGACGAGGGTCACAAAACTTGCACTTCTTGACAGGCTGCGCGCGTTCGCCGTTATTGAGACAGTGGCTATGGCAAATTGGACTGGACTCGTGATCGCCGGGCGGGCAAGAGCCTGCGTTTCATGTAGAGGGGCCCTGTTGTCGGGGTCCGGAGCGGGCGTGGGTTTCGCTTAGCGCAATCGGCTTCACGAGTCTCGCGACCGGCCGCGGCCCCGGCTATTGGGGCCGCGGCCGGTTGTCGTTTAGGTAGCTAAAAACCACGGTGGGATTTAGCAAGGAGGGAACGATGCCTCAGACTGTAGCACCCGTGATCGACATTGAGGCGCGCGGCTACGCGCACCCGGAGGTCTTGGTCTCGACCCAGTGGGTGGCCGATCACCTCGCCGCCCCCGACGTTCGCATCGTCGAGTCGGACGAGGACGTCCTGCTGTACGAGACCGGGCATATCCCCGGGGCGGTCAAGATCGACTGGGTGGCCGACCTCAACGATCCGTTGATCCGCGATTACATCGACCGCGCACGATTCGAGCGGCTCCTGCAGTCGAAGGGGATCAACAAGGACATGACGATCGTCTTCTACGGCGACAAGAACAACTGGTGGGCGACCTACGCCTTCTGGGTGTTCCGGCTCTTCGGCGTGGAGGACCTCCGCGTGATGGACGGCGGCCGGCTCCGCTGGGCCGAAGAGGGCCGCGAGATCGTGACTGCGGTGCCGCGCCACCCCGAGGGGAACATCACTGTCAAGGACCGCGACGACACCCGTATCCGGGCGTTCCGCGAGCAGGTGGTGGCCCACGTGGCGAGCAGCAAGCCGCTGGTGGACGTGCGGAGCCCCGAGGGGTATCGGGGCGAGCGGCTCCACATGCCCGAGTACCCGAATGAGGGAGCGCTGCGCGGCGGCCACATTCCCAAGGCGCGGAGCATCCCGTGGGGACGGGCCGTCACTCAGGAGACGCACACCTTCAGGCCGGCGGATGAGCTGCGGACGATTTACGAGGAGGAACACGGGCTCACGCCGGGCGACGAGGTGATCGTCTACTGCCGGATCGGCGAGCGTTCCTCGCACACCTGGTTCGCCCTGACGTACCTCCTCGGCTTCCAGAACGTCCGCAACTACGACGGCTCGTGGACCGAGTGGGGCAACGTGGTGAAGGCGCCGATCGAGAAGCCATAGTGGATCGGGCGACGCGCATCGCGTGGTTGGTCGACCACCACCGGCGGCCGCGGCATCGAGGGAAGCTCGCGGACGCGGACGCGTGGGTCCCGGGGGGGAACCCGGGGTGCGGCGATGTCATCACGCTGTACCTCAAGGCAGACGAACGCGAGGACCGCGTGGCGGCCGTCAGCTTCGAGGGGGTGGGCTGCACGCTCAGCCAGGCCGCCGCCTCGATCCTCGCCGAGCGCACCAACCGCCAGAAGCCGGCGTTCGCGGAGGTCCTGGCCTTCTCTCATGAGGAGATGCTGGACCTCCTCGGGCAGGACGTCGCCGCTTCGCGGCCCGCCTGCGCGACGCTCGCGCTCGGGACGCTCAAGGCCGCGGTCAAAACCGTCGAGATGAATCGCAAGCTACGGGAGGCAGGCCATACCGATGCCGAGATCCGGGAGCTGCGTCGCGCGGTCGCCGCGCAGGCCGAGGGCACCGGCCTTGTGCTCGGGGAAGGAGCGGAGCGAGCGGCGCGCGACGGCGCGGCGCCGCTTCCAGACGTCCTCGTGGAGCCCTAGGAGGGCGGGGAGGGTGGCTGGGCGAGTTCGAAGCACCGGGAGGAGGGTACCATGCGTCCTGAACAGAAGGCCTTGCTGACGACCGCCTTCGAGGCGTTGGGGCCGGAGCGTGTGACGCGCGGGCTCCAGGCAACGGAGCACACTTGGAACGACCGCTTCCTGGCGCTCGCCATCTTCGGCGAGCCCGGTGCGTTGGCGCGCCAGCTTGATAGGCGCTGGCGAAGGGAGCACTTCGTCAGCACCCTCCTCGGCGTCCGAGTGCAGGTGGTGAACGAGGTCGTCAGGGCCTGGGACCAGGACGAAGGAACGTTCCGGGCGCTGGCTGCCGAGTGGCTGGAGCTGAACCGCGCGGCTGCACCGACCGAGGCGGAGGTCGGCGCGTGACCAACACCGCACCGCCGTGGCCATTGTTGGCTGTTGTCATCTGCGGTCATAGTACAGTGGGAGAGTAAGGCTTAAGACCTCACCGGGGGGACGTATGGAAGCCCGCGTCACAGCGCAGTCGCAGCCTTTTAGACTCAGGGAGAGAATGGAAGAGGCTAAGGTATACCACGGCCAAGCGATCACGGCCGATCTGCCCAATGTCAGGGTTACCGCGCTTGCGGGAGGCAGGGAAGGTCAGCTCTTCTTTTGCACCATGGGCCCGATTCGGGTCAGAGAAATCCTGAATCGGGGAGATGATCGCCCATTGCCGAGCAACGTAGCTGTAGAGGGCCTCGAGGTTCCCACTTCGGGAAGCTACGACATTCTCAACGCCCTGGTCTGCTCCAACGGGGATCTCCGTCTCGTTGTAGACCACAAGACGTGGGTTTTGCCCGGGATCAGGGTAGCCGGAGCGACCCTCGTTTAGGGCGGTAACTTGTTCGGACTTCGAGCTGCTCGCGCACTGGGTGGCAGGCATCGTGCGAACCCTTTGCCCCGCAACTCGCGAGAGCGCCGGCGGCCTTGACTCGAATGGGCGGCCGTCTAGTCCTTGGTCTCGCGTCGCGCCCGCCATCCCTGGACCGGGGGCTCGCGACGGCATGTTTGCCGGAGACAGTTGATGACGTACGTGATCGCTGAGCCGTGCATCAACGTGAAGGATCGCTCCTGCGTGGACGTGTGTCCCGTGGACTGCATCTACGAGGGGGAGGACCAGCTCTACATCCACCCCGACGAGTGCATCGACTGCGGCGCGTGCGAGCCGGAGTGCCCGGTGACGGCGATCTTCCCGGAGGAGGACGTGCCGCCGCAGTGGAAGCCGTTCATCGCGAAGAATCGGGACGTGTTCCAGGGTGACCATCCGCCGGGAAAGCCATCAGCGGAGCGGGGCATGAAGTGAAGAAAGGACTGGCGGGGCTTCTCTTCCATTTCTCCGCCGGCCATTACGACCCAATCGCGCTCTCGGGCGCTCGACCAGCGACGAAGCGCCGCTCGAGTGGAGGCGCCACACCTCGGCCGCCTAGCCGAGCGCCCGCGCGTCACGTATATCACCCCGACCGTCCGTCCTCACCGAGGTGCACGATGGTCGCCGCTCGAGCGCCGCGGCGGAGGCGAGCGGCGCATCGTGGCTGATCGGCGCAGCTGGACCGAGCGGCGGCGCGCCACGGCCACGACCCGCCCCGTCCCGACCGGAGGGCAAATGACCGGCGCGGCGCGCACCAGGAAGTTCGAGGTCGACCGGGCCGAGTACCCCTTTGCCGACCGGTGGTTGGAGCGTGGCGGGAGCGCGCTGCACTACGTGGACGAGGGGTCGGGGCCGCCGGTGCTGATGCTGCACGGCAACCCCACGTGGTCGTTCCTGTATCGCAACGTCATCAAACAGCTCGAGGGCGCGTGTCGCTCGATCGCCCCCGACTATCCCGGCTTCGGCCTCTCTGACCACCCGCCCGGCTACGGCTACACCCCCCAGGAGCACGCCGAGTGGATCCACGCGCTGATCGACGAGGCTGGCCTGAAGCGGTTCGTATTGGTCCTCCAAGACTGGGGTGGCCCCATCGGGCTCTCGATCGCCGTCGAGCGCCCGGACGACGTGGCGGGCCTCGTGATCCTCAACACCTGGGCGTGGCCTCCGGACCCCAGGATGGTCGTCTTCTCGCTCATCATGGGGGGGCCGTTCGGGAAATACCTCCATCTCAAGCGCAATTTCTTCGCCCGGAAGATCGTGCCGAGCGGCATCGCGCGCGCCGAGCGGCGCACGCCCGCGATCCTGAAGGCGTACACCGATCTGTTCCCCACTCCCGCGTCGCGGACCGGCACGTGGGTGTTCCCACGCGCCATCCGCCGGTCCGCCGCCTGGCTGGCGGAGATCGAGCGGCAACTGCCACGGCTGCGGGCCAAGCCGGTGGAGTTCGTTTGGGCGATGAAGGATGTCGCCTTCGGACGCGAACGGATCCTTGCGCGTTGGTTGTCGTACTTCCCGGGGGCGCCGGTGGACCGCTTGCCGGAGGCGAAGCATTACCTGCAGGAGGACGAGCCGGAGCGAGTCGCGGCGGCGGTGAAGAGGGTAGTGGCGCGGATCTGAGCCGTCACCCAGCCCCGCCGGTCCACGTTCCGAAGACTCGCCCAGGTGTCGAGTGTGCAGCCACGCGACGCGGGGTTCATCTCGTGGTTCTCGGGGCGTCAGCGGATCGACCAGCAGGAACGATAAGCTTAGGAAATGACACCGAATACCACCACCTACGGTCTGACACTCACACGAGGGCAGGCGGACTATCGGCTCCATCTCGTGAGCATTGCTGAACTCGCCATCGCTGAGCACAACCGCAGCGGATGGTTGCCCGCCGGGTCGGGGGACGCCACGCTGATGACGCGGTACCTCCAAACTATCCGGGGCGCGCCGTCTTTAGAGCAGCCGATGCGTGAGCTTGGCGCGTGGCTCAGGCAACAGGGCAAGATGTGACGTGGCGAAGTTCTAGCGACCGCAGCCATTGCTCCAGCTAGTTCCAACTGGGAACTACCCGGCTCGCCTATCCTATAAGGGATCGCCCTGCTCGAGGCGGCGCATATCGATCTTCTCGTGGACGGGAGGCCAGACCTCGTGTGACAGGAACTGCGCCCGGAGTTCACGGTGGCGCTCAAGCTGCTCCACCGTCAGTGCGTCGAGTTCCGACACCACTTTGGACAACCACTTCAGCGCAAGGTCGAACTCTGTGACGCTGAGGCGTTCGCGGCGCTGGATCGCGTGCAGCTGCTGGGCGCCCCATTGCAACAGATTCACCCGTGTCTGGTCTCCTGCGTGCACGAGCTGAGGCGATACGCCCTTCGTGTGCCGACGCACTGTGCGCTCCGAGCAACCCACCTGGTCACCGATCTCCTCGTAGGAGAACCCCTGCTGGCGCAGCTTGACCATCCGATCGACCATCTTCTGGTTCACCCGGGCCACGCGCGTGCGCACGACGCGCTCCCTCTGAGGCTGCGTCCGCTTTGACGGTGTCCGTGGCATGACCGTTCGCGGGCCGCTTTGCGGCCGCTGAGCGGCCGGTCCCCGACCATGGGATTTCACGTCACCTCATCGGCGTGCCTTGGCCAGGTTTCGGGCGCGCCTTCGGCCGGCGTTGGGAGAACCTTCGGTGACCCTTTGGGGGCGCTTCAGCTCGCGTTTCGTGCGGCGACGCTGCTGTTTGAGCTGTGGCGCCTGTTTCTTCGACGATGGCTCCGCGTTGTTGGCGGGCGCCAAACCGGCCCGACACAGGCGATCGGCGCGTCACGTCACCTTCCGCCAATCCCCTAACGACGGCGCGCCACGTGCGGGGCTACCCCCGCGCTCCCGCCCGTGGCGCTGGTGCTCTTGGAACGCGGCAACGGCGGTGAGCGGCACGCGCCATTCCCGGCCGAGGAGCTTGTAGCCCTCGAGCCGCCCGGATTCGAGCCACTGCCGGATGGTGCTCGGGTGGCGCCGGAACCGTTGCGCCAGGTCGGTGACCGTGAGGTCCACCGCGACCGCGGGTGGTCCGTCGCCCCCGGTCGCAGCCGCTCCGTCTCCTCCTCCCCCTCCCAGGACGTCGAGGAGGGCTTCGCGGGGGAGCGTGACCAGGGTGCCGGGCGGGAGCGCCGCGACCGCGGTCCGCAACTGCTCAAGCGGCTTCATACCGGCCGCAATCTGGAGTAGCATCCGGTCACGGCACCAGTTAGATTGGATAGACGCTTTACCGTCTGCTGTGAACGTTCAACCGACAGGAGGGTTCGTGGCCCGCACGCGTCCCACGGCCAAGGACGCCGAGGCGATCTGCCGCCGGCTGAATCAGTTCGTGCACCGGCGCTACGGCAGCTGGTCGGCCTTCGAGGAGGCGTTCGGGATTCCGCGCACGACGCGGCTCGGCTGGTCCCGCCGCAAGAACCCGAGCGTCCCGGAGGTCCCGATCCTCCTGCGCCTCGCGCGGGAGGCAAACCTCAACCTGAACTGGTTACTGCTCGGCGAGCCACGCGAGTTACGCGTGCGCCCCGCAGACAACCCGGTTGAGCAGTTCTACGCCATCATCGAGGCCGAGCTGCGGGCAAGCGAGAAGGTGGGCGCCGTGGACTTCGACTACGTCTGGACCCAGATCAAGGCCCGCAGCGACATCGC
>WNFD01003364.1_pt1 | contig 16072 bp, 18 predicted proteins | sample 5400491 | NCBI WGS metagenome assembly WNFD01 (sample SAMN13153343, study PRJNA577476) | soil metagenome | isolation source: 120 cm saprolite under Douglas fir tree site 2 hole 2 replicate 2 | place: USA:California | collected 2015-04-18 | reverse complement strand
AGATCTTTTCCGCCACCCGCAGCCGCGCCGAGCGGGCGCGGGGGTTGGCCGTCAACTCCGCCTCAGACGGGCGTATGGGACGGCGGGTGACGATACGGAGGGTTGCCCGGTGGCCGCAGGTGCAGACTGGCTGCTGGGGTGGGCAGATGCAGTCTTTAGACTCGACGTTGAAGAATGACTTCACCAAGCGGTCTTCCAGGGAATGGAAGCTGATCGTCGCCACACGACCACCGGGTTTGAGAATCTCAAGAGCTGCCTTCAGTCCTGCCTCGATCTCGCCCAACTCGTCGTTGACGGCGATGCGGATGCCCTGGAAGGTTCGGGTCGCGACGTTGATGTCGCGAGGCCAGGCCCGTCGGGGGATGGCCGCCTCCACGGCTGACGCCAGATCGGTGGTCGTGCGCAGCGGGCGGCGCGCCACGATGAACTGGGCTATCCGGCGCGCCCACCGCTCCTCGCCGTAATCGCGCAGCACGCGCTCGAGCTCTCTTACATCGAGCTCGTTGACGATGCGCGCCGCGTCGAGCGTTTGGCCGGTGTCCATCCGCATGTCCAGCGGCCCCTCACCGCGAAAGCTGAATCCGCGCTCGGGGGCGTCGAGCTGGACGCTGGATAGACCGAAGTCGAACAGGATGCAGTCAGCCGGGACGAACCCGGTCTTGCGAGCCAGCGCGTCCAGCTCACTGAAGCGACCGTGGACGATGACCACGGCCGGTCCATGAGAAGACAGCGCCGATCGAGCGGCTTCGACTGCGGCTAGATCGCGGTCGATCCCGAGCAGCCGGCCGCCTGGCTCGATCCTGTCCAGGATCTGGCGGGCATGGCCCGCCTGCCCCAGGGTGCAGTCGATCGCGACCGCCCCTTTCTGGGGCTTGAGCAACTCTATTACCTCTTGTGAAAGTGCAGGTTGGTGACCGATCAGCGTCCTGCGATCACCCTGTCAGCGAATTCTGTAAAGCGCCCTTGCGCGTCTGCGTTGTAGCTGTCCCATCTGGCCTCGGGCCAAATTTCGACCCGCGAGCCCATTCCGATCACGACTGCTGTCGATGGGGTTTCGATCCCCGTCACCCGGCGTTGCTCCATTCCGAGCGTGATCCGGCCCTGGCCGTCCGGCTCGAACGCCTCCGACATCGAATACAGCGTCCTCGCCAGTGCTCGTTGGTCGGGGCCTGGCAGCGGGCTCTTCAGCTCCTGCGCCAGCGCGTCCCACAGGTCCCGCGGATAGATCGCCAGGGCGCTGTCCTGGCTCACCGACACGTAGCTCCCCTCCGGGAGCTGCTTGCGAAACGATGCGGGGATGGCGAGCCTTCCTTTGTCGTCCACGCGGACCCGATGTGCCCCGGTGAACACTCATTGGGCCTCCCAGTACCTGAGTTCGGCGCGGCGCTGCCGTGCGCAGAGTCCGCACCCGCAGCCATGGAGCTCTATCGGCAATGGGTTGCCTAGCTTGTCGTACCGATGGTTGACCGGCGCGGTCGCTTGATCCCACAGGTCCCTATCGAATCGGGGTGGGTTCAGAAAGGGCTCCATCCGGTCGACTCGGAGTCGCCGGTTCATCGACGCCATTCAGCGAGGCCTCGGCATCGGCCGGGGCGCCGTCGGCCCCATCGCGGCTGCGGGGAGAAGTGGCGTAGAGGAGGTGTATGGCGTGCCGTACTTGGACGTAGGGTGCGACGTATGTTTCCATGTTGCTTGATTCACCACTTCTCCCCACTGATCACCGCGATTCGCCGCGAACACTAACAACGACGCTTAGCCCTGTCAATACCTTTACCACAAGATGTAGCGTGACCGGGACGGCTCAGGAAGCTCCAAGCCCAACATGTTGTGTTTTGGCGTCATCAGGCCACCACATCCGGGTGAAGAATGTGATAGCAACGAACATTAGTTCTGAATTGGTGTTAAAAAGAAAAAGGACCGCCCGATGCCCAACGACCGGACGATCCCTTCTGAAGAGCGAGCTAGGAGGTCAGTCTAACCGGCCGCCTGCAGCTGGTCGACCACGAAAGCCGACACGAATGCCTCCTCTCGCCAGGACTCGTACCGGCCCGACGGTCCCGAGTGGCCCGAGCCCAGGTCGGTCTTCAGGAGGATCGGGCGGGCGCTGAGGGTCGCGGTGCGGAGCTTGGCCACCCACTTGGCCGGCTCCCAGTACGGCACGCGCGGGTCGTTGAGGCCGGCGGTCACCAACAGCGCCGGGTACGGCGCGCGGTGAACGTTGTCATAAGGCGAGTAGCCCTTCATGTATTCGTAGAACTCGGGATCGTTGGGGTCGCCCCACTCCTCGTATTCGTTGACGGTGAGCGGGATCGATTCGTCAAGCATGGTCGTGAGCGCATCGACGAACGGGACCTGAGCGACCGCGCACGCAAAGAGGTCCGGGCGGGCGTTGACGACCGCGCCGATCAGCAGGCCACCCGCGCTGCGCCCGCGAACGGCCAGCCTTCGTGGATTGGTGTAACGCTGTTCGATGAGCTCTACCGCGCACGCGACGAAGTCGTCGAACGTGTTCGTCTTGCACAGGAACTTGCCTTCCTCGTACCACTCCCTCCCCATCTCGCCGCCGCCCCTCACATGAGCGATGGCATACACGAAGCCACGATCGAGGAGGCTCAGGCGCGCCGAGTCGAACATAGGGTCGCTGGGCATCTCGTAGGCGCCGTAGCCGTAGAGGAGCGTCGGATGGTTGCCGTCCCTGGCGAGGTCGCGGCGATGCACGATCGAGATCGGCACGCGTGCGCCATCCGCGGACGTCGCCCATAGCCGATCGGTGACGTAGTCGGCGCGGTTGTAACCGCCAGGCACGGGCTGCTCCTTGACGAGGGTGCGCTCGCGCGTGTTCATGTCGTAATCGAACGCCGACCACGGGGCGTTGAGCGACGTATAGAAGAAGCGCATCACCGTGCCGTCGTACACGGGGTTCGAGCCGGCGTAGGCGGTGTAGGCCGGGTCGGGTTGGTCGACCACGAGCAGCTCGCCGGTGGCGGAGTCGAGGACCTCGAGCCGCTGCAGCCCGTCCGAGCGCTGGCCGAGCACGACGTGACGTATGTGCACGTCGATAGCGTTGAGGCGCACGCCGGCGCGCTCCGGAACCACCTCCGTCCACGCCTCGCGGCCAGGCCGATCGATCGGCGCCGCGACGAGCCTGAAGTTGCGCGCGCCGTCATTGGTCAGGATCAGGAAGCGATTCTCCTGGTGATCGACCGAGTACTCCACCCCGTAGCGGCGGCCTTCGATCAGCACGGGCTCGCCTTCCGGCTCGTCGCTCCGCAGAAAGCGGCTCTCGCTTGTCACCTGGCTCGAGCTCGTGAAGATGAGGTAGCGCTCGCTCTTGGTCAGCTCCACGCTCATCTCGAAGCGCTCGTCGTCCTCCTGCAGCACGAGCACGTCCTGGCCGATCGGCGTGCCGAGGCCGTGCCGCCATACCTGGTACGGGCGCATCGCCTTGTCCGGCCGCACATAGAACAAGGTCTTGCTGTCCGCCGACCAGGCGGCGCCGTAGTAAACGCCGTCGAGGACGTCGGCGAGGTCCTCCCCACTCGACAGGTCGCGGAAGCGAACCTGGTGGAGCTCGTCGCCGATGAGATCGACCGCATAGGCGAGAAGGTTCTCGTCCGGGCTGCGCTCGACGAAGCCGAGCTCGAAGTACTCGTGGCCGGCCGCAAGCTCGTTGGCGTCGAGCTCAACCTCTTCGGGGGCATCCATGGAGCCCTTGCGCCGGCAGTGGATCTCGTAGTCGAGCCCCTCCACCGTGCGGGTGTAATGCCAATACCCTTTGAAAAACGAAGGCGGCGAGACGTCGGTCTGCTGGACGCGGCTGACGATCTCCCCGTACAGGCGCTCCTGGAGCTTGGCGATCGGCGCCATGACAGCGTCTGCGTACTCGTTCTCAGCCTGTAGGTAGGCGATCACTTCCGGGTTGGCTTTCTGGCGTAGCCAGAAATAGGGGTCGATCCGGGTGTCCCCGTGCTTGGTGAGCACCGTGGGGTGCTGGGCTGGGATGGGGGGCCTGGGAGCCCCAACCGGCTCTTCCATGGGGGATACATCCTGCCAGGTTTGGGCGGCTTCCAAACGCGCTGGCCGGAGCCCGGTTTTCGGGGTTGCAAGGAGCCTCGGCGCCGGCTTTTGAGGTCTCCTTCCCCCTCACCTCGCTTCGCGGGGAGCTCCCCGCGTGGCGGGGAACCTCACCTAGCCTCCGGCGAGCTTGAACGCCTGCCTGACGAGCCGCTTGACGGCCGGCTGCTCAGCGTCGGCCGGACCGCGCAGGGTGACGTACCGCGAGTCCTTGCCCGTGCCCTGGAGCAGGCGGCTTTTGTCCTCGAGCTCCCGGCCGCGATAGAAGAACAAGGTCGAATGATTTATGAAGGTGCCGACGCCGACCACGTTGGCGCCGCCGACGGAGTAGCGGACGAGCTTCCACATCGCGCTGCTCGAGCGTGGCGGCCCGCTGCGATAGGTGATCTCATCCGCCTTCGGAGCCGCCTCCTTGACAGTCTTGATCGCAGCCTTGACTGTCGGGCGCACGTTGGTCGGAACGTTTTTGAGGTGTTCGGAGAGCAGGACCTGCGACGCGGCCATCACGTCACCCGCCCGCGATCGCGCCGAGGATCAGGAAGGGTTCCTTCCCCGCCACCACCTCATCGGGGAGCGGATCGTCTGGCGAAGCGTCCGACCAGTCCTCTTCGCAAGCGAAGAACCTGATCATCGGCCGGCGCTTCTTCGTGACCATGTCTCGCATCGTCCCGCGCAGCGCTGGGTGGTTGGTTTCCAGCGCGTCGAGGATCGACCGCTGTGTCACCGGAGCCGGGAGCTCCAGCTCGACCACCCGGCCGACGCCGGCGAGCGTTTGCAGGTTCGCCGGCAGGACGACTTTGATCACGCCAGCGTCTGGACCTCGACCGAAAGCACGGTCGGCAGGTCGCGGACGATTGGCGCCCAGCTGTCGCCGGCATCCGCCGAAGCGTAAACCTGGCCGCCGCTCGTGCCGAAATACACGCCACAAGGATCGAGTGCATCCACGGCCATCCCGTCGCGATAGACGTTGAGGTAGCAGTCCTGCTGCGGCAGTCCGTTGGTCAACGCCTCCCACTCGTCTCCACCGGTCCGGCTGCGGTAGACGCGCAGCTTGCCCTCAGGCACGAAGTGATGGGAGTCGCTCTTGATCGGGATGACGTAGATCGTGTCGGGCTCGTTGGCGTGCACGTCGATGACGAAGCCGAAGTCACTGGGCAGCTCCCCGCTGATCTCGCGCCATGAGTCTCCCCCGTTGTCCGTCCGCATCACGTCCCAGTGCTTCTGCATGAAAAGCACGTTCGGGCGAGAAGGATGCATCGCGATGCGGTGGACGCAGTGGCCGACTTCAGCGTCCTGGTCAGGCATGGTGTTGGAGCGCAGGCCGCGGTTTGTCGGTTTCCACGACTTACCGCCATCTTCGGTTCGGAACACGCCGGCAGCCGAGATGGCGATGAACATCCTCTCGGCGTTGACCGGATCGATGAGGATCGTGTGCAAGCAGAGTCCGCCGGCGCCAGGCGCCCAGCCCGAGGCGGACTCATGTGTTCGCAGGGCCGAAAGCTCAGCCCAGCTCTGACCGCCGTCGGTGGATTTGAAAAGGGCGGCGTCTTCGACGCCCGCGTAGACGATGTCCGGATCGCTCCGCGACGGCTCGAGGTGCCAGACGCGCTTGAACTCCCACGGATGCGGCGAGCCGTCGTACCAGGTGTGTGGCCCGGGGGTACCCTCGTACATGAACTGGTTGCCGCCCGCCTCCCAGGTCTTGCCGCCGTCGTTGGAGCGCTGCATCACCTGGCCGAACCACCCGCTGGATTGGGAGGCGTACAACCGGTCCGGGTCGGCCGGCGAGCCTTTGAGGTGATAGATCTCCCAGCCCTCGAAGTAGGGACCGTCGACCTCCCATTTCTTCCGCTTCGCGTCTGCGCTCAGGATGAACGCACCTTTCTTGGTGCCGACCAGTACCCGCACTCTGCTCATTCCATTTGCTCCTTCATGGTCATCTACCTCGTCAGACTAATCCCCTGAGCCAAACTCATCGGTTTCCCTGCAATTTAGTAGATTCAAGTCGGTGAAAGCGACTCCGTACAACCAGAAGACGATCGACGAGTTCCACGCCAAGAAGGGGCGCGGGGTCGGCCCCTTTGGCGACCATGTGCTGCTCATGACCGCGAAAGGAGTCAAGAGCGACGAGGCCATCACCACGCCGCTTGTCAGCGGCCGCGACGGCGACGACTGGATCGTGGTGGGCTCGAAGGGCGGCGCCCCCACGCACCCGACGTGGCTCGGGAACATCAAGGCCAACCCCGAGGTCGAGGTCGAGGTGCCGACCGACGGCGGAACCGAGAAGTTCAAGGCTCGGGCCCATGTTGTCGACGATCGCGCGGAGCGTGACCGGCTGTACGCAGAGATGACCAAGATCTGGCCATCATTCGCCGATTACCAGAAGAGGACAGACCGTTTGATTCCAGTCGTCCGCCTCGAACGCCACGACTAGACAGATCTGAGAGTCCGATGGCCAGGCTGATCTATACGGCGATCACCTCGCTCGACGGCTACGTTGCGGACAAGGACGGCAACTTCGATTGGGCTGCGCCGGACGAGGAGGTGCATGCCTTCGTCAACGACCTCGAGCGGCCGGCCGGCACGTACATGTACGGACGCAGGATGTATGAGGTGATGGCCTTCTGGGAGACGGCGCACATGCTCGCCGACGAGCCTTCCGTCTTCAAGGACTACGCAGAGATCTGGCAGGGAGCCGACAAAATCGTGTACTCAAGGTCGCTGAAGACGGCTACCACAGCCCGGACCCGCATCGAGCGAGACTTCGACCCCGAAGCGGTCCGGCAGATGAAAGCGCAGGCCAAACGTGACATCACAGTCGGCGGTCCCTACCTGGCCGCGCAGGCGATCAAGGCCGGCCTGGTCGACGAATTCCACCTGTTCGTGACGCCCGTCGTGGTGGGAGGCGGCAACCAGGCCCTGCCCGACGATCTGCGCGTGAACCTCGAGCTGATGGACGAACGCCGCTTCCAGAACGGCGTGGTCCATCTGCACTATCGCGTCAGCGACAGTCAAGGAGGACGAGATGATTGAGAAAGAGATCCGTGTTGGCACCGCCGACGGCGACATGACGACGTTCGTCGTCCGCCCCGACGGCGACGGACCGTTTCCCGTGGCCGTGATCTTCATGGATGGGGTCGGCTACCGCGAGCAGCTCAAGGAGAACGCGCGCAGGTTCGCGTCGGACGGCTACTACTGCGTCGCGCCGGACCTCTACTACCGCGAGGGCGATCGCATCTCTTTTGACATGTCCAACATGGCGTCAGGCGGCTTAAGGGGGCCCGAAGCCGAGCGGATGATGAAGGCGGCCAATAGTGTCACGCCGGCCAACGTCGTGGCTGACACCAGCGCCGTCCTGGCTGCGATCTCATCAGACCCGGCGGCCGGCTCTGGTCCAAAAGTCTGTGTTGGTTACTGCCTGGGGGCGCGGGTCTCCTTGCATGCCGCCTCCGCGCTGGCGGACGAGTTCGTCGCCGCCGCGGGAATCCACCCCGGGGCGCTGCTCACCGACAAACCAGACTCACCCCACCACGACCTGGCAACCGTGCGCGGCGAGGTCTACTTCGCGTTCGCCGAGACCGATCGAACGGTCACCGCGGAGATGGTCGACCAGTTTCGCGAGGAGCTCCGCCGGAACCGAGTTCGGGGAGTCGTGGAGCGGCTGCTCGGCACCACGCACGGATTCGCGATGGCCGACCTGCCGGTGTACAACCACGAGGCGGCCGAGCGTCACTTCGAGCGGACGCTCGACCTCTGGAGGCGCAACCTCACCCCAGAGCCGGTCACAGCCTGAAGGTCGTCCGTCCCCATCCTGGCGTGCAGCCTCGCGGCAGGCCAGACCTCCCCACGTCGTGGTGAGGCCAGGTCGATTTCAGGCGGCCCCGTTCGTCGACGTGAGAGAGACCGGCAATCGCCGGTGCACAGAAAGGAGCGACCAGTGGCTGAATACGGGACTTCGGTCGACAGCACGGCGCCGGCAGAAAAGGTGTGGAAGATCTGGTCCGACATGTCCACGTGGGGCGACTGGAACCCCAATGTTTCGACGATGGACTGGCAGGGTGGATTCGTGGACGGCAGCGCGGGGATCATGAACACGCGCGCCGGCCAGCATCACAAGATGAGGCTCGTGGACGTCGTGCCAGGCCGCAGCTTCGCTCTCGTGACGAGCGTCGTGCCGGGAACGACGTTTCGCTTCAACTGCAGGATCGAGGCGGCCGCCGGCCAGACCAAGATCAGCCAGACCGTCGAGGTCAAAGGCCCCCTGGGCCCACTGCTCGGCGGCATGCTGGGCCCGCAGGTTTCAAAGGAGTTCGGCACGCTGCTCGGCAACCTGGCCAGGAAGGCAGAAGCCGCCTAGTCGACTTCGCCAGGCACGTCGTCGAGCCTGTGACAGAGCAGTCGCAATTCGACACAAAGCCGCGGCATTTTCCACCTAAGCTCCCGGTGTGGTAGTTGCGGCTCGAGGCCTGATCACCGATCCGCGGACGTATCTCCGGACGCTGTATCTGTTCCTCGCCTTCCCGCTGGGGACCATTTATTTCACAGTTATCGTGACGGGACTCTCGGTTGGCCTTGGGCTGGCCATCGTGATGGTCGGATTCCTCGTCCTGATCCTGACCCTGCTGACCTGGCTTGTTTTCGCACGCATCGAGCGCGAGCTGGCGATCCACCTGCTCGGCGCCCACATCCGGCCGATGTTTGCTCCCGATCCGACCCCCATTTCGCCGTGGCAGCGACTGCTCAAAACGTTGGGAGATGCGGTGACGTGGAAGAGCCTGGCTTATCTGCTGGTCGAATTTCCCTTTGGCATCTTCTCGTTCGCGGTCGGCGTTTCGCTGATCTCGGTCTCCCTGTCGCTGATCCTGTACCCGGTCATCTACTTGGTGATGACCGCCCTGTACCAGCAAGGCCTGGCCGACACGAGCGGGACGATGTTCCCCGGAGTCACCATCGACGGGACCTTCCATAGCTCGGTTTTCGTGGGCTTCCTCCTCGTCAGCGCGTTTGGAGTTGGCTTCGCCGCCGTCTCGCTCGCCCTCATGAGTGGTTTGGGATGGCTCTGGGCGCAATTTGCCGAGTTCATGCTGGGTACGGATGAGACCCGGCTGCAGCTCGCCGCCGCGAAAGCCGAGGTTCGGGTCGAACACGCGCGGGCCGATCAGGCTGACCAGAGCCGCCGCGCCTTGATCGTCAGCGCCTCGCATGAGCTTCGTACTCCTGTCGCGAGCATCAGCGCTCATGTGGAATCCCTGCTCAAGCCAGGCCGGGAGATGGACCAAGAGACCCGCAACTACCTGCAGGTCGTGGCTGCCGAAACGGACCGGCTGGGATCGCTCGTGGATGATGTGCTCGCGCTGGCGAGGGCGGATGCCGACGAGCTCCATCTGGACATCGGTCCTGTCGTCGTCCCGGCTGTCGTCGACCAGGTGTGCGCTGCGCTCATCCCGCTCGCCAGGCGCGAGCGCAACTTGAGCCTTGTGCACTCGTGCGCTCCCGGTCTGCCGCGGGCGATGGCTGACCGCGACCGCTTGGCGCAGGTTCTGACCAACCTGATCAGGAATGCGGTCAACAACACACTCGATGGCGGCATCATCTCGGTCGAAGCGAGGAGTGCCGACGACCAGGTTGCGATCACAGTCTCCGACACCGGGATCGGCATGGAACAGGCCGACCTCTCACGCATCTTCGACCGCTTTTACAGGACGGACGAGTCGCGTAGTCGTGGCACCGGGGGGTCCGGCCTTGGGCTGGCGATCGTGCGCGACCTTCTGACCGCAATGGGCGGATCGATCAGCGCTGAAAGCGTGCCAGGGCAGGGCAGCGTCTTTCGCGTCAGCCTTCCCCGCGAGGCCGCTTGATCGTGGCATCGATACTGGTGGTCGAAGACGAGCTTGCCATCAACGACCTGATCCGCACCGAGCTGGAGGCTGAGGGTCACATTGTTCGGCAGGCGCACGACGGGGCGACCGCCCTTCGTCTGGTCGAGGAGCAGGTGCCTCAGCTTGTGATTCTTGACTGGATGCTGCCCGGTCTCGACGGATTGTCTGTCTGCCGTCAGCTGAGGCAGAACTACCTCATGCCGATCATCATGCTCACGGCCCGTTCCGAAGAGGTGGATCGCGTGCTCGGCCTGGAGGTGGGTGCCGACGACTACCTGGTCAAGCCCTTCGGCGTCCGCGAGCTCCTTGCCCGTTCCCGCGCCGCCCTGCGCCGCGTGGACCTCGAGGCCAAGCGCGGCCTGGGCGCACCCAGCGACGAAAAAGCAATCGTGCATGGGCGCCTGCGCGTCGAACCGGGATCGCATCGCGCGTCCCTGGATGGCGTCGAGCTGACGCTCACCCCCAAGGAGTTCGACCTGCTGTTCCTGTTTGTCGCCAACCCAGGGCGCGCCTTCAATCGTGAGTTTCTGATCGAGAGGATCTGGGGCGGCGACTTCGAGGGTTTCGATCGGGCGGTGGACAACCACATCCGCCGCCTGCGCCAGAAGCTGGGCGACGCCGGCGACAAGATCGCGACCGTTTGGGGCGTCGGCTACCGCTTCATCGCCTAGCCCTTCCCGCCACGTCGAGGCGAAACCGCGGCGGATCCGACATAACCACGCGACATTTGTGGTCCAGCCTCAACTCACACGTCAAACACAGTTCATCAATTGGGAGGCTGAGATGTTCGATTGCTTGCGGCGCGTGGAGTTCCCATCGTGATGCGCAATCGCAGCTACTTCTGGCCGGCGATCTTGATCTTGACGGGGGTGCTAGCTCTCGTGGCGGAAACCGGCGCCATCTCCGGCGAGCGTCTCCTTCGCTTGGCGGACCTCTGGCCGGTGATCTTGATCGTGATCGGCCTGGAGCTGGTGAACCGTCGCGTCCTGCAGGGCCCGAGACGTGACCTGGCCACCGCGCTGATAGTGCTCTTGGCTGTGGGCGGTGCGGTTGCCTACATCGCCGTCCGCGGGCCTGTTTCCGATACGACGCAGACCATGGACTCCTCGAACGCCGTGGGCAGCTTGAACCAGGCCACCCTCGACGTGGACGCCGGCGCGACGACGCTGACCGTGGCAGGCAGCGACTCGCTCGGATCGGAACTTTATCGCGCCCACATCGAATATTCGGGCACGAAACCAACGATCAGCCTTGATCGCGCGACCGGCAACCTGCGGATTATCAAGAACGACGACTTCGCATTCTTTGCAAGCCGGCGCTTCGTGCTCGACCTGCAGCTCAACTCTGCCGTCTCGTGGAGCGTCAGCGCCAACTCCGGCGCGAGCAATGACACGCTGAAGCTTTCGACCGTCAAGGTTGGCTCGATCACCCTCAACGCGGGCGCCAGTCGCACCGACATCACGCTCGGAAGACCGACCGGCATCGTACCCATCAGCGTCGAAGGCGGCGCCATCACCCTGCGCTTGCATCGACCGAGCGGGTCGGAAGCGTTCGTCCACGTTTCAGGCGGCGCGGTGACCCTGGACGCTGACGGCCGGGAGCTGCACGGCGTCGGCGAGGAGACCTGGCAATCGGCCGGTTATGCCGGTGCTGCCGACGCCTACCGCGTGGAAATCAACGGCGGCGCCTCAACGGTCACTGTGGATACCGCCGCCGCGTCCTGACCCTGAGCCCAGCGCTCGATAATCGTGGAGGGCAGAGTCCGCCCAGCCGACGGACATGTGAAATCATCTGGGCGCGATGGCTGATCGCTCAGCCCTTGTCCTGGGCGGGGGCGGGATCACAGGCGCGGCGTGGGAGATCGGCATGCTCGCTGGTCTGGTCGAAGCAGGGGTTAACCTGAGGTCGGCGGACATGGTCATCGGCACATCCGCGGGTGCCAACGTCGGCGCCCAGATCTTGAGCGGCGTTCCGATCGAGGAGCTTTACGCCAGGCAGCTGAAGGAGCCGGCGGGAGAGATTCCGGTCCGACTCGGCATATTCACGTTGCTGCGCTTCGGGGCGATGTTGGTGTGGCCCGGCGACGAGCGCAAGAACCGTGCTCGCCTCGGCCGGGCTGCGCTCCGTGCGCGCACCATGACCGAGGCCACCCGCCGGCTCGAAAGGAGATGGGCCGCCAGGCCCTCGATCCCGCATTCCGAGCGGCCGCTGCCGCGCCGGGCGCGCCCAGGCTGCTCGTGTCGCGAGCGCGGTCGCGGAGGTGTGGTCCTTTGGCCGCCGCTCGACTCGGTACCCGGTTCACTCGCCAACTGCGCCCGAGTGGCGCTATGCAGTTCGCCGGCTAGGACCATCTGTGCGCGAATTGCCGGTCCAACGCCAATAAACCTCATACCCTGAGCCCGGTCGTGGCAGAACCCTGGAACCACAACCTGCACTACCACCGCTTGCTGCTTGAGCGCATGCCGGTTCCGTGCGACGAGGCGCTGGATGTCGGTTGCGGCGATGGCATCTTCACCACGAAGCTCGCGACTCGCGCGCGGCATGTGACAGCGATCGACCGGTCGCGCGACATGATCACGAAGGCCAAGCAACGAGTAGGGAATCTGCGCAATGTGACTTTGCTCGAGGACGATCTGCTCGCCGACACGCTGCCCAAAAACCAGTTCGATTTCATAGTTGCAGTGGCTGTGGTCCATCACATGGCCTTCGACCGGGCGGTTGGCCAGATGGTGCAGCTGCTTCGTCCAGGCGGAACGGTCGCCATCCTCGGGCTGGCTCGCAACGGCGCCCCGGGCTCTTGGAGTCCATCGCCGAAGGATTATCTGTGGATGCCTCCGGCTCTTCTTTTCAACTGGTTTCAACGGGTCCGTTTTGGTTCATGGGATTCTGGGGCGCCGACGGCCGAGCCGGAGATGACCTACGCCGAAGTCATCAAACAAGCATCTGTGCAACTGCCTGGAGCTGAGCTAACCCGCCGCCTGCTGTTCAGGTACACGCTGTTCTGGCGCAAACCAGGGTGAGGTACTTGTGCGATTTGTTTAAAGGCTGACGGTCGCGCCGCTGGCGCTTGGGCTGGGCAGGTTCGCCACGGACCGCCGGATCGCCTGCCACGCGACGGCTATCACCCACGCGCAGTACGAGACGACCAGGAGCCGATTGGCCCAGCCGACCAGGGCCACCACGCCAGGAGGGATTGCCTGCGGAACCTGAGTCGGGAGACCACCCTGGGCATTCATGAACGTGGCGATCATGACGACGAATGTCACGGCGAGCAGGACCACGCTTGCCCAGGTGAGGTTGGCCGTCCAGAGCAAGGTGCCCCTGGCAGATGACCACAGCTCGGTCCGGCCGAGGGACACGCTGATCGACACTGCGGCAATCGGTAGGCCGATGATGCCAAGCACTCCGGCGATGGAGTGGCCCGGGTCGTGGTTGATGTCGAACAGGCCCCCCATCACGTCCCCGACGCCGGCAAAGACCAAAAACGCCAGCCCGAACTTGCCGAGCCGCGTGCTTGCAAGTGACCGTATGGCGTAGGCGAGCGCAAACGAGCTCAGCCCCCAACAGAGGAACATCAACGAAAGCACCCATTCGTAGTTGCCATTTCCATATTCACTGACCATGCGCCACGCTGGCGAGAATTCCGGGCTCAGCACATGCAGGGTCGCCAGCAACACGAGCGCTGCGCACGCGGCCCCGATCGCTGAAAACGCTGCCGGTCTCGAGATCTTCATCTCATTTCCTCCAATCACTTTGCCTTCCCCCTCGATGTCCGGTCGCCGTCTCTGGCGGCGGCCTCGTTCTCTTTGACTCGCGCCTGGACCACTTTCCGGATCAGGTCGACTGGCAACGGCTCGCCGATCGGGAACCGAGCGGTGGACGCGCCTGACAGATACGCGCTCAGCTCCTTCGTATATCTGTCCTGGGCCTTGCCAACCGCGTAGAGGCCGACGTGATTCTTGAAGGCCGCGAAGTACACCAGGCGCCCGCGGTAGTTGTAGGACGGCATGTCGTAACTGATCCTTTCCTCTGCTTTCGGCGCCGCGGCCGTTATCACCAGGCGAAGCTGTCGAAGGATCGGCTGCGCCGGCATGGGAGCCGCCGCTATGTACGCGTCAACACTTTTCGCTGTCATTTGAATCTCCTTCTCAGCGGAGCGAGACCGCCACCTGCTCGAGGTGGTCCATCTGCTCCTGCATTCCAACCTCCATCCCCGAGTCGATGACCGCATCACGGATCGCCCGGCTCGTGTGCTGCGCGAGGATGGTGAGGGTTGTGCGGCCATTCTTTTCGGTGAACGTGTTCGTGTTCACCACCGCGGCTTCTTCCGCGTCGGGCATGCCCTCGAAGACCTCGGTCGAGACGATGCGCTCGTTGGGGACGATCTCGCGGTATTCGCCATGGAATGCGACCTCGAATCCCTTGTTCGCCCTCATCACGTAACGCCACCTGCCACCGACGCGTAGATCGACTTCGGCGATCGTCACCTCACCTCGGTCTCCACTCCACCACTGCTTGATGAGCTCGGGCATGGTAAATGCCTTGTAGACCAGGTGTTTTGGGGCGTCGAAGTCCCGGGTGATCAGAATCTGCGTGTCCGTTGGGAGCGTCACAACTGCCTTGCGGCTAACCATTGCCATCCTCCTTGTCATGTTTTTTGAGTTCCTCCAACACGCCGTCCAGCCGATCGAATCGCACAGACCACGACGGCTCGTAGCTCTTAACCCAGTCGTGGATGGGCTTGAGGGGGTGACCGACGAGCCTGTACAGGCGCTGGCGCCCGACATCGCGCCTGTCCACCAGCCCCACCTCCCTGAGCACCCGCAGGTGTTTGGACACCAGGGGCTGCGCCACGCCGAGCACGGCGACGATGTCGTTCACGGGTCGTTCGCCGCCGGCGAGGATGTCCAGGATCTGCCGCCGCCGGGGTTCGGCCACCGCGTTGAACGCATCGGACGTGGTCGCTGCTCTAGCCATGCGGGAATCATATACCTATATAGGAATATGTCAAGAGTCAAGCACCGGGTGCCAGGATTTGTGGACGGTGCCTCCCTTGACCGACCGGCAGCCGTCACGCCTCACAGTCGTGCTGCTCTACGGAGGCGCAGCCGTCGGCGTAATTGCCCTCCACCTTGCGACCAATGGCACGCTGGGCTTCCATACCGATGAGCTCTACTACCTCTCTGCTGGCCGCCATCCAGCATTCGGATATGTCGACTTCCCGCCCGTCGTCCCGCTCCTCGGCCGGCTAGAGACCGAACTCCTCGGGGTCAGCCCCTCGACCCTTCGCGTGCTCCCATCGCTGATGGGCGGCTTCCTCGTTGTGCTCTCCGCCGCCTACGTCCGCCGGCTGGGCGGCTCGCTGCGGCTCCAGGGAATTGCGCTGCTCGGTGCCATTGCGGCGCCATTTCTGCTCGGTTCGAACTGGGTCTTTCAGACCGTGACCTTCGACCAGGTGACGTGGATGGTCGCAATGTACTGGTTGCTCTGTCTCGTCAGCGATAGACGGCCCAGGTACTGGATCTATCTGGGCGTCACGCTGGGGATCGGGCTCGAGGTGAAGTTCACGATCGTTGGTCTCATCGCAGGGATCGGCATCGCCATCCTTCTCACCCCTTCGTTGCGAACGGAGCTTCGGACCAGGTACCCCTGGATGGCCGCCGCGATTGCACTGCTCATTTGGTCTCCAAACCTCGCCTGGCAGGTGAGCGAGGGGTTCCCCTCCCTCACCTATATCGCCAACCACCGGAGCAGCGGCGGCGGACCGGTGGTCTACCTCATCGAGCTCGGCGTTTACTTTTTCTTTCTTCTTCCTCTGTGGCTGGCCGGCATGGTTGCTCTATTCCGCAGCCCGCTGCTGCGCCCAATCGCGGTCGCTTCTGCCGTTCCGCTGCTCCTCTTCCTCTTCGTCGGCAAGTCTTACTACGCGGCCGGGACGATTCCGATCGCCATGGCCCAAGGGCTCATGGCGATCTCCCGTATCGAGCGCCCAAAGCTTCGCTCCGGCCTTCAGATCGCTGTCGTTGTCGCGAGCGTGCTGGAATTTGTCGCTTTCTTCTTTCTCGTCGTCCCGGTCACGCCACCAAGTCGAATTCACACAACCAATCTCGATTCTGTGA
>WNFD01009124.1_pt1 | contig 16073 bp, 15 predicted proteins | sample 5400491 | NCBI WGS metagenome assembly WNFD01 (sample SAMN13153343, study PRJNA577476) | soil metagenome | isolation source: 120 cm saprolite under Douglas fir tree site 2 hole 2 replicate 2 | place: USA:California | collected 2015-04-18 | reverse complement strand
CAGGACATCCAGGACACCATCGAAGCAGCGACGAAGGGGCGCGCCGTCACGGAGATCTTCGAACAGGAGCGTCGCTTCAACCTGGTCGTGAAGCTGAGCCAGCCGGGCGAGCCTGCGGCCCGGCTCCGCAACGTCGCGGTGAGCGCGCCGAGCGGCGAGCGCATCCCGCTGATCCAGCTGGCGGAGTTCACGCGGACCGATGGCCTCGCGGAGATCTTCCGGGAGAACAACGTTCGCCGGCTCTCGGTCAAGTGGAGCGTCAGGGAGCGCGATATGGGGGGGCTCGTGGCCGAGGCGATGCAGAAGGTGGAGGCCGCAGTGAAGCTGCCTCCGGGCTACCGGTTGGTCTGGAGCGGCCGCTTCGAAGACCAGCAGCGCGCGCTCTCACGCCTGTACGTCATCGTGCCGCTCGTCGTCTTCATCATCTTCGTGCTGCTCTTCGGCGCCTTCAACTCTGCGGGCGACGCGCTCCTGATCATGCTCAACCTGCCCTTCGCGCTGATCGGCGGGACGCTCGCGCTCTTCTTCTGGCAGAGCAACTTCAACATCTCGGCGGCGGTCGGCTACATCGCCGTCTTCGGTGTCAGCGTGCTGAACGGCACCGTGCTCGTCTCCTCGATCCGCTTCGCCTTCTCCGAGGGGCTGCCGCTGCGCGAGGCCATCGTCCGCGGCTGCGAGATCCGCTTCAGGCCCATCATCGTGTCGGCCATCGTGGCCGTCATCGGCTTTCTGCCGGCGGCGCTCAGCCACGGCATCGGCGCCGAGATCCAGAAGCCGCTCGCGAGGGTCGTCATCGGCGGCCTGATCTCGTCCACGGCGCTGACCCTCCTTGTCCTCCCCGCCGTGTACGCGCTGTTCGCGCCGCGGGAGCGCCGCCCGGATGCCGACCCCGCCGGTCCGGGGCCGGACTAGCCGCCGCCTGACGGCAAGGGGACGCACGCGCCGGCCGCGACGGTCGCGCTGACTTTCTCGCCGAGCCGCACGCGTGGCGGCGCCGAGCCCGAGACGCGCAGGACGACGTCGCTGTCGTCGATCTGCACCTGGTAGTCCACCCCGTCGCCGAGATAGCTCGCGCGCACCACGGTGCCCGCCAGGACGTTTGCCTCTGGCGCGGCTGACGCCCCGGGCAAGGCTCGCGAGGCCAGCTCGATCTGGTGAGGCCGGATCGAGACGGCGACGGGCGCGCCGGGCGTCAGGTCGACCGCGGCGACGCGGAGGCGCAGGCGGCCGCGCGCGACGACTCCCGTCCCTTCGGCGACGCCGTCGATCAGGTTGGTCCTGCCGATGAACTCGGCGACGAAGCGCGTACGCGGACGCTGGAAGAGCTCTTCAGCGGTGCCGATCTGGGCGACGCGCCCCTCCTGAAGCACCGCCACGCGGTCCGAGATGACCATGGCCTCGGCCTGGTCGTGGGTGACGTAGAGCGTGGTGATCGCGAACTGCTCGTGCAGGCGACGGATCTCGAAACGCATTTCTTCTCGAAGGTGTGCATCCAAGTTGCTCAGAGGCTCGTCGAGGAGGAGGATCTCCGGCTCCACCACCAGCGCCCGCGCGACGGCAACGCGCTGCTGCTGCCCGCCGGACAGCTCGCCGGGATAGCGGGCGCCGTAGCCCTCGAGCTGGACCGCCTTCAGGATGTCGTTCACGCGCCGGTCCCTGTCGGCCTTCAGCGTCCCGGTGAATCGCAGCCCGTACGCGACGTTTTGATTCACCGTCATGTGCGGCCACAGCGCATAGCTCTGGAAGATCATCGCCATCCGCCGCCGCTCGGGCGGGACCACCGACGCCGGCGACGACAGGCAGCGCTCTCCGACCCAGATCTCTCCCGCCTCCGGCTTGAGAAAACCCGCCACGAGCCTGAGCGTCGTCGTCTTGCCGCACCCCGATGGTCCGAGGAGAGCCACCAGCTCGCCGGGCTCCACGCGCAGGTCGAGGCCCTCGACTGCGGCGACGTCGCCGTAGCGCTTGGACAGCCCCTGTATCCTCACGCCGGGCACGGCCGCTATCCCTGCGCACCCGAAGACGGGCGGGAGCCCAGGACGTCGCGGCCAAGCAGGCCCTGCATCAGCGCGACGATGGCGAAGGTCATCGCGAGCATGAAGAGGCCGAGGACCGCGATGGCGCCGAACTGGCCCTCCTCCTTGAGGTCGAAGATCACCACCGAGATAACCTTCGTATTGGGCGTGAAGAGAATGATGGAGGCCGACAGCTCGCGGATGACGCCGATGAAGATGAAGCACCAGGTCGCGATGATGCCGCTCTTCGCCAGCGGCGCGGTGATCTCGCCGAGCACGCGGAGCCGGCCCGCGCCCAGGATGCGACCGGCCTCCTCCAGCTCGGGGTGGATGCCGCGAAACGTGGCGTCGGACTGGGAGTACCCGACGGGCATCTCCTTGGTCAGGTAAGCGATGAAGAGGATCCAGAGGGTGCCGTAGAGCAGAAAGGGCGGGCGCGTGTAGGCGATGAAGAGTGCGACGGCGAGGACGGTGCCCGGAATGACAATGGGCGCCATCGCGAGGAAAGCCAGGACCTGGTGACCCACGATGAGCCTGCGATTCGTGACATAGGCGAGCAACGCCGCGAGCCCCGCGCCGACGCAGGCCGTGAGCACGCCCAGTTCCAGCGTGTTGACGATGGCGCCCTGGGTGGAGCTGTACAGGAACGTGAACGACCAGTTCGCCAGGGTGAAGTTCTCCCAGGTCAGCGGCTGGGCCCAGGCGCGCGAGAAGGCGGCTTTCGCGAGTATGCCGTACGGCAGAAATACCGAGCAGGCCAGCACGGCGAGGCAGCCGAGGAGCGCGGGGTAGCTCCAGGCTCCGAGCCGGATCAGCCTGCGCTGCGCCCCCTTGCCCCCCACCGACGCGTAGCCCCGGCGGCCAAGCAGCCTCTTCTGGACCAGCAGCAGGAGCGCCGTGGCAAGCAGGAGCGGCACGGAGAAGGCGGCGGCCATCTCGACCTTGGGGGGGTACTGGAAGAGCGCCCAGATCTGGGTCGTGATCGTGTGAAAGCCTGCCGGCAGCGCGAGGATAGCGGGTGAGCCGAAGAGCGCCAGCGCCTGGAGGACGGACAGGATGAAGCCGCTCAGGATCGCGGGCAGGACCATGGGCAGGGTGATCGTCAGCGCCACGCGGACGCGATTGGCGCCGTGGATGGACGCCGCCTCTTCGAGATCGGACGCGATGAGCCCGAGCGTGTTGGCGATCATGATGTAGACGTAGGGGAAGGTATAGATCGCCACCACGAAGATCAGTCCGGGCATCGTGAAGATGTTGAGGAGTGGTCCCTCCGCGCCGGTGAGGCCGCGGTAGAGCTTGTTGAGGTAGCCGGCGTTCGGGCCGGCGAGCATGACCCACGCGAAGGCGCCGAGGAAGGGCGGCGTCACGAACGAGGCCATGATGAGGCTTCGGATCACCCGCGACCAGGGCAGCTCGGTGCGGGCGGAGAGCCAGGCCATGGGCGCGCCGATAGCGACCGACACGAGGCCAGACCAGAAGGCCAGCACCAGGGTGTTCCAGAGTGCCTTCTGGAGCTGGGGATCCGCGAACACGCGGGCGTAGTGGGCGAGCGTCACGCCGCGCTCGCTGCTCACGCTCATGTAGCCGAGCCAGCCCAGCGGGAGGAGGATGAGCAGCGCGAGCGCGGCCGCCGTCAGCACCCACACGGGCGCCGAACGATCCATCGCGTGGAATCGCGGGATCGTGTCAGGCACGGGCTTCGCGATGCTCACTGGATCACCTCGTCCGCCCGCAGCAGCAGCGACTGTGGAATCGTAAGGCCGAGTGCCTTCGCCGTCTTGAGGTTGATCACCAGCTCGTACTGACTCGGCGACTCCACGGGAAGGGTGGCCGGGCTGGCGCCGCGGAGGATCTTGTCCACATAGAAAGCGGCGCGGCGGAACTGCTCGGTCAACCGCGCGGAGTAGGACATGAGGCCTCCCGCTTCGGTGAGCTCCCGGGACGAGTAGATGCCCGGCAGCCGATGCGCGCGCGCCAGCTCGGCGACGTGCTGACGCTCCGTGAAGAAGAACGTATCTCCCGGGACTACCAGGGCGTCGACGCGATCTCGGGTCATCGCCGCAAAGGCGCGGTCCAGGTCGTCGCGGTTCCGCACTTCGACGAGCTTGACCCGTAGCCCGAGGGCTTGGCCGGCGGTCTCGTACTCATGCAGCCCCACCGTCGTGGCCTGGCTGCGAAGCACCGCCACTTGGGAGCCCTTGGGCAACACCTCCTTGAGGAGCTGGAGCTGCTTGCCCCGGATCTCGGGGGTGATCTGTTGGCTGAGCCCGGTCACGTTGCCACCGGGACGGGCCAAGCTGGCGACGAGGCCCACCTCCACCGGATCCGTGGCGTTGACCATGACGATCGGGATCGTCTGCGTCGCCCTCTTGGCCGCGAGGGCCGGCCCCTGGGAGGAAGCGACGATCACGTCGACCCGTTGCCGGACAAGGTCGGCAACCAGCTCGGGGAAGCGCTCGAGATGGCCTTCGGCCCAGCGGTACTCGAGGACGACGTTCTTGCCTTCGATGTGGCCCAGCTCTCGCAGCCCCTCGGCGAACGCCGCCGTGATGTGTGATGCCGCCACTGGGGTCGTGGTCATGACCAGTCCGACCCGGCGAGCCTTCTCGGGCGTCCGGGCGTAGGCGGCCCCCGGCCACGGCACGGCGGCGCCGACTGCCCCTGAGATGAACGCTCGCCGGTCCATCATTGAATGACCTCATCGGTTCGCAGCAGCAGCGTCTGCGGGACCGTCAGCCCGAGCGCCTTGGCGGCGGCGAGGAAGGCGAGGGTGAGAACGACGGCGACCGCTCGGCTCATGTGGCCTTGGCCACCCTACGCGCCGAAGAACTCGACGAAGCGCGTCTTGATCTCCTCGTTGCGCTTCTCCAGCTCCTCGGGCTCGACCCTCAGCAGTTTCAGCTCGGAGAGCTTGGGCCGGTCGGCCGGATACTTCACGTCGGGGTGGCCGGTGTAGAGCCCCTCGCTGTCGGCCAGCACCTGCTGGAGCTCGCGGCTGAAGATGAAGTCGGTGAAGAGCTTGGCCGCGTTCGGATGCGGGGCGAAACCGGTGATGGCGCTCGGCGAGACCACGAGCGGGACGCCTTCCTTCGGAAAGACGATCTCGACCGGGTTGCCCTTCTTCTTGACCTGGTAGAACGTGTAGTCGCCGCCGTCCACCGCGACCGGCCGCTCGCCCGAGGCGACGATGCCGGAGGGATCCACCGCCGACTGGACCAGCATGGGCTTGTTCTGCGCCAGCTGCTTGAAGTAGTCCCAGCCGTGCAGCTGCACCAGCGCCAGCACGTGGGTCGCGATGACGCCGCTGTACCCCGGGTGCGCCGTGACGAGCTTGCCCTTCCACTTCGGGTCGAGCAGGTCCTTCCAGGTCCGGGGCGCCTCGGCGGCGGGAATGATCTTCGAGTTGTAGGCGATGACGTTCACGGTGGCGCGGAGCCCGTAGTGATAGCCGTCCTTGTCCTTGAAGGCCGCCGGGAAGCCGTCGATGCCGGCGGGCGTGTACTTCGCCAGGAGCTTCTTCTCCTTCAGGAGCACGTAGTGGCCCGCGTCGGAGGTGTGGACGACGTCGGCGATCTTGAGGTTGGCCTGGAGCTCCTGCATGACCCGCTGGAGGATCCGCTCGGAGCCGGTCCGATGCACCTCGACCTTGATCCCCGGATACGCCGCCTCGAAAAGCTTGGCGACCTTCTCCGCGCTCGTGAGCGCGAGGGAGGTGTACCAGACGACTTTGCCTTCCTTCTTCGCCGCCTCGACTCGCGCGTCCTGCGCGGGCAGGGGGGCGGCGGAGAAGATCAGGGCGAGCGCGGTCAGACTTGCCATGAGTCGCGGGCGCGTCATGTCGTCACCTCTCGGCTGTCAGTGAGTCCATCAGGGCCGTGACGTGCTGCTGCGCCGCTAGATCTCCGACGATCTGGATGATGCGTGATGCCTGCTCGTGGGAAACGGCGAGAGCAGCGTTGCCGCGGAACTTGGCCTCGACCTCATCTCGCGTCATGGGAAAGTCGGGGCCGCCGCGCGGGTGATCCTGGCGCTGCTCGAGGAGGCGGCCGTCGTGCAGGCGGATGGCGACGTGGCCGATGAACTGCCGCGGATAGTCGATGCTCGCGTCCACCTCGTAGCCGACCTTGCCTGCCATCGCCAGCACCGCCTGATCGCGCACGGCCTCGTCGGTGAACTCGGCGAGCGTTACCCGTCCTTTGACGAGGATTGCCGCCAGGAGGTAGGGCAGGCTGAACTTGCTCGCGTAACCGTTGGCCGGGTTGTGCTTGCTCGCGAGTGGCTCCCAGAGACGCGGGATCGGTCCCTCCGCCGTGCGGCACCGGATGGAGGCTATCTGCTCGGGCTTGATCCCCATATAGGGCTGGGCGATGGAGCCGCAGGGATAGGGCTTGAGCGTCAGCTCGGCCAGCTCCCATGTCCGGCCGAGGCTTCCCAGCAACGTCTCGAGTCTCGGCTCCTCGAAGCCGCCCGCGAAGGCCTGGTAGAAGCCGTGGGTGCCCTCGAAGACCGTCTCGGGTCCGGTGAATCCGGAGCGCGCGAGGAGCGTCGCGGCCACTCCCGCGTGAGCCGCCCAGCCGGGATGCAGACGCTTGGTCCCCGAACCGTCGGCCAGGTACTCGATGATGCCGCCGGCCTGGCTCCCGCATATCCCGAAAGCGTGGACGATCTGGTCTTCCGTGAGCCCGTAGAGCTTGCCCGCGACGGCCGTCGCGGCGAAGCCGCCGGTGAGCGACGTCGGATGATAGTGGCGCGCGTGGAACCTGCCCGGCACCGCGAGCCCGACCCGGCACATCACTTCGACGCCCACGATCATCGCCTCGATCACGGCGCGGCCGGAGGCGCCGAGAGCTTCGCCGACGGCAAGCGAGGTGGTGACGGCGACGCAGCCGGTGTGAACGATGGCGTCCTCACGGGTGTCGTCGAAATCGAGACCGTGGGCGAGCGTGGCGTTGGCGAGGACCGCGCTCGCGGCGCCCGTCCTCGCCTTGGTGCCGATCAAGGTGCTCTCCTGGGGGCCGCCCAGGCGCTCGGCGGCCGCGAGGACGGCCCTGCCGAACTCTTCCCGCGACGACGCGAGGCAGCTGCCCAGGGTGTCGAGGGCGAGTGAAGTCGCCTTCGCCACGACGGGCACGGGCACCTGATCCAGCCCGAGGCCCCGCACGAAGCGCGCGTAGCGCCGGGCAACCGATGGATGTGGCACGTCAGATCTCCTGTCCAGTCCGGAACGGATGTTGTCTACCGCGGCCGCGCAAGAATATCACGCGGCCCGGGGGGAGTCGATGCGGACCCGCGGGTTGACCTCCGTCGGCCGATCTGTCAGGCTCGGCGCCATGAAAGTTGCAACGTGGCGCGGCGAAAGCCGGTTCACCATCGACGAGACTCCCGATCCCGTTGCGGGTCCGGGCCAGGTCGTGGTGGCGGTCGAGGCCGCCGGCATCTGCGGCACCGACATCCACGCCACCCAGGGACTCTTCCCGTGGACGCCCCCCATGGTGCTGGGCCACGAGTACACCGGTGCCGTGCGGGAGGTGGGCCGCGGCGTGAGCCGGCGCCTGCTCGGGCGCGCGGTCGCCTGCGAGCCCTCCTATGGGTGCGAAGAGTGCGCCGCGTGCGAGGCGGGGCGCATCTCGCAGTGCCCGAGCGCGGTCCGCGTGGGCGGCTTCGCCGAGCGCGTCGCGCTGCCGGCCGCCTGCGTGCATCCGCTGCCTCGCGGCCTGGACCCGACCGCGGCCGCGCTGACCGAGCCCGCCGCCTGTTGCCTGGCGGGCCTGGAGACGTTTTCGATGCCGCGTGGGGCGACGGTGCTCGTCATCGGCGGCGGAATCATGGGGCTCCTCACGATGGCGCTCGCGCGCCGCCGGGGCGCCAAGCGCCTGATCCTCTCCGATCCGATCGAGGAGCGCCGCCGGATCGCGCGCCGCCTGGGCGCCCACGTCGTGGTCGACCCGTCGCGGGAGAGCCTGCACGATCGCGTGATGGGGCTGACCCGGAACCGCGGCGCGGATGTCGTCTGCGAGGCCGTGGGCAAGCCCGAGCTGGTTGCGGAAGCGATCGGACTCACCCGGGCCGCCGGAGTCCTGCAGCTCGTGGGCGTGAACCCGAAGGGGAGCCGGCTCCCGCTGGACCTGTGGGATGTCCACTACCGTGAGCTCAGGATCAGTGGCGCCTTCGGTCGCGGCACCGCCTTTCGCCGGGCCCTCGCGCTGATGCCGAAGCTCGGCGTCAAGCGATTGATCACGGCGCGCTTCCCGCTCACCCGGATCGGCGAGGCCTTCGCCCATGCCGCGGCCGGCCACGGCGCCAAGACCGTGATCACGCCGCAGGGCGCTGTGGGCTAGGCTCAGGCACGATGCTGACCCGCATCGATCACGTGATGATCTGCGTCCCCAACCTGGAGCAGGGCATCGACGCCTATACCCGACTGGGCTTCAACGTCTATCCCGGCGGCGCCCGTACCGGGAAAGGGACGCACAACGCCATCGCGTTTCACGGCGAGGACTACCTGGAGCTGATGAGCGTGAGCGATCGGGATGAGTACCTGGCGGCAAGGGCTGCCGCCGGCGGCGCCGGCCCCTCGCTCGTGGACTTTTTGTCTCTCGGCGGCGGGTTTCGCTACGCGGTCGTGCAAAGCGATGATCTCGCGGCCGACGTGGCTGCCATGCGACAGCGCGGCGCCGACGTGCAGGATCCGATCGACGGCGCGCGCCGGACACCCACCGGACAGGAATTGCGATGGAAAGTGGCCGCGCTCGGCGCGCGGAACCCGCTGCCCGTGCTGTTCATCCAGCACCTCACGGCACTGAAGGAACGTCGCGCGCAAGTGCCGCGGGCGGGAGACCATCCCAACCGGGTGCTCGGCGCGGACCGCGTGTACATCGCCGTCTCTGACATTGCCGCTTCGGCGGGAAGCTATGGCCGCGTGCTCGGTTTGCCGGTGCCGGCCATCCAGCGTGGCGCGGTCATCAAGGCGGACATGGCGGTGTTCGATCTCGGGCCGACCGGCCTCACGGTGGCGGAGCCCGCCGAGCCCGGCCCTGCCGCCGAGGCGCTTCGCCGCCGCGGGCCGGGACCGTTCCAGGTGTTGTACCGCACCCGCAGCATGGACGCCGCCGCTCGCTGGATGGCGGACCACGGCGTGCCGCCTCCGACGCGCGGTGTCCGCAACACCGGCGAGCAGGCCATGCTGGTGGGTCCGGAGCATGCGTGCGGCGCGTACATCGGCTTCGTGGGACCGGCGTCGTGACCGCCGGATCTCCAACCGCTCTCAAGGAGACCATCATGGACGCTCTCGTCAAGACGATGAACGCGCTCTGCGACGCCCTGCCGTTTCAGACGAGCTGGTACCTGAAGGATCTGAAGACGGGCAGGACCGCGAGCCGGCTCGGCGATGTACCCGTGCCCTCGGCGAGCACGCGCAAGATCTCCATCCTGATGGCCGCGCTCAAGGCCGTGCACGACGGCAAGCTCGCGCTCGACCAGAAGGTGACGATCGAGGCCAGGTACCAGGACAACGACTCGGGCACCTTCCAGCACATGACACCCGGCTTCTGGATCAGCTTCCGCGACGCGCTCGTGCAGATGATCATCGTCAGCGACAATACGTGCACGGGCACCGTGGTGGAGATGGTGGGGCTCGGGAACATCCAGAACTTCTGCGAGTCGATCGGCATGACGCGGACCGTGCACCGCTTCGGCATCCCGCCGCGGCTCGGTCCCGACCACACGCTGGAGCAGGTGACGACGACGACGCCCAACGACCAGGGCATGCTGCTCGAGATGATCCTGCGTGGCGCTTCGGACAAGGCGGCGGCCGCCAAGCTCGGCTCGACGCCCGAGCTCTGCCGGCTGGGCCTGGATATCCTGAGCTGGCAGAAGCTGAAGACCCGCCTGCCGTCGCAGCTTCCCCTCGGCACCAAGGTCGCCCACAAGACCGGGACCGGGTCGCGCGGCTACATGGACGCGGGCATCGTCTACAAGGACGACCAGCCGCTCTTCATCCTGACCGCCTACACCGAGCACGTGCCCGCCGCGCTCCCCGACGGCACGCCGGGCTTCGCCGCCGCCTACCAGCTCATGGGCAGGATGTCCCGGCTCTGCTGGGACGCGCTCGGCTAGCTTCGGGCAGGCGCTTCAGTGAGCTTGCGGGAAGATGCGGTGCTGATGAGCCAGACACCCGCAAGAATGAACGCGCTGCCGATAACCTGCAACAGCATGACCGGTTCCCTGAACAGCGTCCAGCTCATCAGCAGGGTAGAGATATAGGCGACGGCCGTAATCGGGAAAGCCTTGCTGAGGGGAACGTGTGTCAAAACATTCAGCCAGAGGAAGAAGCTCAGGACTTCACTCGCCAGAACCACCGCCGCCCACGGCGAATGCGTGGCTTGCGCGAGCCAGCTCCAGTGAAAGGGTGTCTCGCGCATCTCAGCGGCAAGCATTTTAGTGCTCGCCTGAAAGACGGTGGTCAAGACGGGAAGCCCCACCCATAGGGAATAGAAAGCGAATCTTTTCACGCGGACTTCTTCAGTGTCTCGTCGGCGCCAAGCAACGACGCGGCAAACCTGAGCAACCCTTGCGCGAAGATATTACGGTGCTTGAAGTACATGGTGTTGCGCGCGAGCCTGCTGCCAAGACGCAGCTTGTTTTCATAGGATGCCTGACCGGTCTGGTAGCGTGTGAAGCCGTGCTCCAAGCAAGAGCGAATGTTGTTCAACCAGCTGAGAAAATAGAGATTGTATGCGCGCCCGTGCTCACTGTTCATACAGAAGAATTTGTCGATGAGCGTGTCTTTGCCATGGATCAACAAGTTGGCGGCCAGCAAGCGATCGCCGGCATAGTACAGCATGCAGAAGGAGCGCTCGGGCATCCGCGCGAGCACCCCTTGAAAATAGCCCGGCGTGAGTTCTTCGAACTGCCATTCGCTACGGTTTCTCGTATCAAGGTAGAGAGTGATGACTTCCGGTAAGACATCGTCGATATTGGTCCTGTATTCGACGCGCAGATGGTGGAAGGAGCGCAGCTTGCGGCGCATATCTTTGCGGGTGCCCGGAGAAAGCCGGCTGAGATACTCGTCCATGGAGGCAAAATCAATATCCAGGGAGGCGGTCGGCATGCCGGGCACCGTGGTGAACTTCGCCCGCTGTAGCTGTTCGCTGAAACGCTGTTGAAACGACTCCGGAATATCTTTAACACCGAGTAGGCGGCAGGCCTGCGAGGCCGCGTAGGTCTCGAAATAGACGAGCATCTCGGCAAACAGAACCTGCTGTTCTTGCTCGTCCAGTTCCGGGTGAAACCCAATGAGACCGCGCTCCGTGCAGGGCGAACCAATACAGGCCAGTCTAAGGGTCAAGAGCTTCGGGAACGCGTGTGTGATGCGGGTCGTAAGTGCTTTGCCAACTCCCTGCAAGGTTGTGTCGAGGCTGTAGTCATTCAGAAAGAGGGGAGCCGCTGACTGCAGGATCCTACCCCTCCACGCGGTCAGATAGCGAAAGGAAAAACCCGCGATCGCCGATTCTTCGATCGCGAGCAGGTAGTCATAGTTTTCCACTTCCTCAGGAAAGCAGGTGTCCCACTGCTGTCTGTCGATGTCATGTAACGTGTCGAGGACGCGGAACTCAGGCATGGCTCCGCTCAAAGAAATCAGCGGTGAGGTCGGCGACCTTCTGACGCTCCTTGTCTACGTGGAGCATGTGATAGCTATTCTCGAGCAGCACGATGTCGCAACGTCCACCATGTAGCTTTTGAATACGATCAGCATTGCGTGGATGGCTCACATCGTCTTCTCGCGCGTGAATCAGCAGGGTTGGCGTCTGCAGGGATGGCAATGCCTTCTCGAGGGCTTTGTTCAGGCGGTAATTCTCGTAGAGCGCCCCCATCGGGAAACTGGGTCCAACGCCTTCGATGGACGCTCTATCGCCCATGACCGCCTTGCGGACGCGCTCTGACTTTATGCCGTAGGGCGCTGTTTCGCTAAAGCCAAGCCGTTTGAGGAAAGGCAGCTTGACAAGTAGAGGAATGCCGTAGGGCGCCCAGGAATAGTAGAAGGGAACGTTCCAGCCGTCGTAGTTCAGCGTCGCGGAATAGATGACGACCTTTTTTAGCAGCGTGGATTCTGTATGTGTCAGATAGAGCGCAAGGGCTCCGCCGACGCAGATACCCGCCGCGTGCACTTCTTCGACTGTTTTGCGGAAATCATGCAGGGACTCGCGCAAGCCGTCGAGCCAGTCCTCAAATCTCGTGCGGACCAACGATATCTTATCCTGACAGTGCCCAGGAAGGGTGGGCGCATAGACGGTGAAGCCGCGCTTGTGAAGCTGTTTCCCGACGAACATCATCTCCGCGGGGGCGCCCGTGAGCCCATGCACGAGCAGCACCCCCTTGCCGTTGGTCCCCTCCCAATGGAAGCTGTAGTCCTTCATGCGCCGGCGATCTCCCGATTTTCTTTCGCGAGAAAACCGAGCGCGTGACAGGTGCTGATGGAGTGAACGCCCGCCCGTTCTTGCTCCTCCTTTATCTGCTCGTGGAACCGGCGCATGTTGGTCCAGTGCATGCGCGGCCGGTAATGGTGCTCGGCATGGTAGCCGTTGCCGAACCATAGGAGGTTATAAAGATTGTTATAGCTGCTCACGCCCCAGGCAAGCGGCACATCGGGGTTGCCGTTGAAATGCTCGTAGTAGCCGTTCAGCGACGATAGGCAGTTGCCGAGATAGTAAAACGGCACGAGAAAGAGGAGTGCCTTCCAATTGTAGACGAGCGCGGCGAACGCCAAGGCGAGGAATGTCCAAAGCTCGAACCGTGCCCACCGCGCATCAAATGGGCTGCTCTTGGCGATAGCCTTGTGGACATCACCGATATTGTCGCGGAAGACACTGAGAAACGTATAGCCCCATACGCTCTCGGGCTTGCCATCTTTGCCATGGCGGTAGAGGGAAATCAAATCCACCGTCTCGCCATGTTCATCCTGCCGATCGCTGTTTCCGACATGGTGACGCATATGAATCCAATCGTAGTAGGTCTGCGAGAAACCGATGGCGATGGATTCGAGCAGGCTGAACGCGTAGTTCAGCCAGCGCGGCCGAAAATAGGGCGTATGGATGAAGTTGTGGGAGACCCCGTTGATGTTCCATGAAATCGACACGGCATAGAGACAGCCGAGCAACACCGAAACCCACAGAGGTCTACTGTTGAAGCCGACAATCAAGTAGACGTCAAAGAGCAGATGCGCTACCCCTGCGAGCACTGGAATGGCGTCCATGCGGGTATGGGCAAAGATCCGCGATCCTGTGTGTTCCCTGTTCATAGTCCCGTCGCTCCCACGCATGCCACCCCAGCCGCGATGAGACACGCTCCGGCAGCATGCCGAATGTTTACCTGTTCCTTGAGAACCAGAGCTCCTCCCAGGACAATGGCGATATAGGCGAGGGCCATCAGAGGGTAGGCTATGCTCAAAGGCACCTGTTCCAACACCAGCGTCCAGGCCACGAGCTCTATGCCCCAGAAAAAGACGCCGAGCCACGTCAATGGCTTCATGAGGGTTTTGCCCAAAGCGGTATCCGTCGCGGCCCGCTTGAAGCACAGTTCACGAGCCGCTTCGGCAAACACGCAAAACCCTATGAGCCACGCCATGGATGTCGTCAAGTCTGGGCTCACGTCATCACCTCCGACAGCACCTCCAGGAGCACATGATTGGCGGCGCTGTTGATGTTCACCGTGTGCATCTCGTCAGGCTTCGAGTGCGGCTGATCGATAAAAATTTCCGCACGTTTGGAAAGACGCGTCCACAGATTGCCGGAGTAGCGAGGGATCGAGTAGTCACCCGTCACGTCTGCGCCAATGATTCGATGACGCTTGCCTATCTCTTTCACGAGAGACAGCAGGTAGGGCATCCGCATGCAGCCCTGGTCCCAGTTGGTAATGGCGTCTTCTCTGTCAAGCACATCCTTATCGATGGTGAGATAGACGGACGCGGTTTTGACGCGAGAAAGCAGATGGTCGATGAAATTCTGCTCGCCAAGGCTCTGTATGGTTTTCCAGCGGAGAGCGCCGTGTATTTGCTCAAAACTCTCGCCGGAGCCATAGTCCCGTTTGACGCGGCTCGGAGCATGATGGTACGGGTAGAGCTCGAGCAGCCCTCGCGTGAGGAGCGTCAGGTTGGCGCCTTTCGATTCAGGACGCCTGAGATCATGGCTGCATACGCCGAGAGTGATGAGTTTTTCGATTTGAGGATGCTCGAGGGCGCGGTTGATCCATGATCCGCAGTGGATGCCATGTTCGAACTTCACCCAGTCAGGATGATTGTCAAAATGGATCAGCGTGACGGGACTTGATTCATGTGCGAGGGCCGCGGCGAGCAGGAAGGTCGTAACGTGATGAAAGTCCCCCGAGCCCATGAAGGTAAGGCGCGGTTCTCCGTTGCCCCTCGTGAGCTGCTTGAGTAGCGCGTCACGAAAATCATCGAGTGCCTGCTGACGCCCCCAGAGCCGTATAGCGCAAGCATCTTCGTCCACCCTGATCTGCTGGGCGCCCGCATACTCGCAGGCGCGGATAAAGTCCGGCTGCGAGTCAAGCGCATCGTCGAGGTGGAGCAGGGAGAGCTGCATGGATGACTTATTTCTTTTTTGCCCGGGTAAGGAGCTGATCGAGCAGTTCAAGCGCGAGGTCGATCTCCTCGGTCGTGATGAGCAAGCTGGGGGCAAGAGTAATGACGTTTTTGTGATACCCCCCCACGTCGAGCACGAGGCCATAGGTTTTACCCTTGACGCCGAGATCGCCCCTCATGGCCTGATCGACGAGCCATTCCATCATTGCCTGGTCGGGGGTATAGCCGTCTTCCTTGCAGATCTCAGCGCGCAGCGCGAGCCCGAGCCCGTCGACGTCGCCGATGATCTTATGGCGCGTTTGCAGGTCCTTCAGTCCTTCGAGGAAATACGCGCCTTTTTCGGTGACGCTGGTTTGAAAATCTCCTTCTTCCAGCATCTTCATGGTTTCAAGGGCAACCGCGGTACCCATAGGATTGCTTGCAAAGGTGGAGTGCGTCGAGCCTGGCGGGAAAATGCCGGGGTTGATCATCTCCTCACGGGCCCAGACGCCGGACAGCGGGTTGAGTCCGTTGGTCAGAGCCTTGCCGAAGACCAGCACGTCCGGCTCGACACCGAAATGTTCGATGCTCCACATCTTGCCGGTGCGATAGATACCCATCTGAATCTCATCTACCACCAGCAATATGCCGTGCTGGTCGAGCACCTTCTTGAGCTCGATGAAGAAAGTTTTCGGCGGAATGACATACCCGCCCGTGCCCTGAACCGGCTCGACATAAAATGCCGCATACTCGCATGTGTTGGTTCTCGGGTCCCACACGCCGTGGTATTCGCTCTCGAAGAGGCGAGCGAACTTCTGCACACAGTAGTGGCCGTACTCCTCCTTGTTCATCCCCTGGGAGCCGCGAAAGTGATAGGGAAACTCGATGAACTGCGCGCGTTCGCCAAAATGACCGTACCGTCTTCGATAGCGATAGCTGGAGGTAATGGCCGACGCCCCGAGCGTTCGGCCATGATAGCTGCCCTCAAAGGCAAACATCAGACTCTTGCCGCCGGTGTAGTTTCGCACCAGCTTGAGCGAGTCCTCGATGGCCTGCGAGCCACCGACGTTGAAATGCACGCGGCCCTTGGTGCCGAACTTGCGCTCCGCGTCTTGCGCGATGCGGGCGGCGAGCTCCACTTTTTCACGGTGCAGGTACTGCGAGGCGACCTGGGGCAGGGTATCGAGCTGGCGATGCGCGGCAGCGTTCAAGCGTGGATTGCGATAGCCAAAACTGGCCGCCGAGTACCACATCTGCAGGTCCAGAAAAGGCGTGCCTTCAGCGTCGTATAGATACGACCCTTCGCAAGCGGCAAAGAACTTCGGCGGCTCCATGTAGTGGACGGTATCGCCGTGGGAGCAGTATTCGCTTTCCCATGCGCGCAGCTGGGCTTCAGAAACGAGATCCGGTCCGGACGCCCTTTTCATCCTTCTTCTTTCTTTGGCACCTAGGCGAAGGCGCGAGTTGGTGTGGCCGATGGTCCA